>OHFA01001083.1_pt1 | contig 11611 bp, 8 predicted proteins | sample 1567501 | NCBI WGS metagenome assembly OHFA01 (sample SAMEA3879593, study PRJEB24766) | human gut metagenome | biome: human-associated habitat; feature: feces | place: USA | collected 1985/1987 | reverse complement strand
GAACGTAAAGATACCTTCATCAACTTCTGCCAGGAACATTCCATTGATCATGAATCTTTTATTTATGAGGGAGATTATTCTGCTGAATCCGGATATAACATGACAAAACAAATGATTGCTGATGGCGACCTTCCAACCGCTATTTTCTCTGCCAGTGATCCTCTTGCAATCGGTGCAATGCGTGCTTTATATGAGAATGGTTATAAAATTCCAGATGATATATCCATCATTGGTTTTGATGATATCAGCGTTGCAAGTTTTTCAAACCCTCCGCTGACAACGATTCATACACCGGCTGAATTTATGGGAGAATATGCTGCTCATTATATTTTACTTCGGACAAAAGAAGATTCTCTGGAGCAGCAGACTCCGATTCGTCTGACACTTCCATGTAATCTTATTGTTCGTAACTCTTGTGCTGCTCCGCGCAAACAGTCATAATATTTAGTAATATTTTTACTTGCTTTTCTAAGCATAGAAAAAACTGCATGCGGTCAGCATGCAGTTTTTCCCAAGAAGGAGTAAAAAGTTAATAGGTAAAATTTATTTATGAAAATGGATTCTCAGTCTTATAAAGCATATTCTTTGGCTGATTAAATCCAATCTCATCGACATCAACACCAATGTATTTGAATACTTCATATAAAGTTTTTCCAAAATGACCAAAAGCAACAGCTCCATGGTGTGGGAAATTCTTTTCGATCAGTACATGGCGGTAAAATCTTCCCATTTCTGGGATAGCAAATACACCAATAGATCCGAAAGATCTTGTTGCTACTGGAAGAATTTCTCCTTGTGCAACGTATGCTCTTAATTTTGTATCTGCTGTACTTTGTAAACGGAAGAATGTAATATCTCCTGGCGCGATATCACCTTCTAATGTTCCCTGTGTCACTTCTTCCGGTAATGTTCTTGCCATGATCTTCTGATATTTCATCTCACAGAAAGATAATTTAGATTTTGCTGTGTTTCCACAATGGAATCCCATAAATGTATCTTTTTGTGTATAGTCATAGTTATCTTTAATTTCTTCATTATACATATCTGCTGGTACGGAGTTGTTGATATCTAATAATGTCACAGCATCCTGACTTACAACCGTTCCAATAAATTCGCTTAATGCACCATAGATATCTACTTCACAGGATACTGGAATTCCCTGTGCTGCCAAACGACTGTTTACATAACATGGTACAAATCCAAACTGAGTCTGGAATGCTGGCCAGCATTTTCCGGCAATTGTTACATATTTTCTGTAACCTTTATGATCCCTGATCCAGTCTTTTAATGTCAGTTCATACTGTGCAAGCTTGGAAAGAATCTCTGGTTTTTTATTTCCTGCACCCAGTTCTTCTTCCATTTCTTTTATGATTGCAGGAATTCTTTCATCCCCTTCATGCTGATTAAATGCTTCAAATAAATCTAATTCTGAGTTTTCTTCAATTTCGATTCCAAGATCATATAATGGTTTGATCGGTGCATTACATGCAAGGAAATTCAGTGGTCTTGGTCCAAAACTTATGATCTTCAATTCACTTAATGCTTTTACTGTTCTTGCGATTGGCAAAAATTCATGGATCATATCTGCACATTCTTCTGCTGTTCCTACTGGATATTCAGGAATATATGCTTTTATATTTCTTAATTTCAGATTATAACTTGCATTTAACATTCCACAATATGCATCTCCTCTTCCATCTAAGAGGTTATCACCACTTTCCTCAGCTGCTGCCACAAACATCTTTGGTCCATCAAAGTGTTTTGCAAGAAGTGTTTCTGAGATTTCTGGTCCAAAGTTTCCAAGATAAACAACTAATGCATCACATCCTGCTTTTTTAATATCTTCTAATGCCTGTACCATGTGAATCTCACTCTCCACGATACAGACTGGACATTCATAAATGTCCTCAGGATCATATTTTTCTTTATATGCTTTTATCAATGCTTCTCTTCTTGTAACTGATAAACTTTCTGGGAAGCAGTCACGACTGACTGCTACGATCCCGATCTTTGTTTTTGGCATATTATTCATATTGTTTTCCTCCTTTAATACATCAACCAAATATAACTATCTACTTTTCATTACCTTGTGCAAGACGCTTCTCACGAATTGATTTAAATACACTCTGTAAGATTACGAAGAAGCAAAGAAGTAATGCGATCACGATTCTTGTCCACCAGGATGATAATGTTCCCTGGAATGTAATGATCGTTTCAATGATACCCTTGATCAGTGATCCAAATAGTGATCCTACGACAGTTCCAACACCTCCTGTTAAAAGTGTTCCACCAATAACTGCTGCTGCGATCGCATCCATCTCAAATCCTCTGGCCTGCTCTACGAATCCACCACAAGAGTTTAAGCAGAAAGCAAATCCAGCTAATGATGCTAAAAATCCATTTAACACATAAACTTTTAATTTTGTAACTTTAGGATTTAATCCCATTAATAATGCAGACTGTTCATTTCCACCTACTGCAAATACGGCACGTCCAAATTTTGTGTATCGAAGGATCACAAAGGAAATCGCTACAACCAATAATGCAATGACAACACTTAGGTAGATATAAGGATGCATTGCAACTCCTCGGTTGTTGTAATATGTAATAAATCCAAAATAAATTCGATAGTTTGCAAGACTTAAAAATGTTGGATTTTCAATACTGATCATATCGGAACTAATCAATGCTGTAAGACCTCTGGCAAAGAACATTCCTCCAAGTGTTACGATGAATGGCTGTATTTTTAAATAAGCTACTAAAAATCCTTGAACCAATCCGAAGATCACACCAAATGCTAATACCAGAATAATTGCAACGACTGCGCTCATATGCTTCACTTCCATCATCCATGCAAGCATCATACAAACAACACCGATGACGGAACCGATCGAAATATCGATTCCTCCTGTGATCAGTACAAATGTCATACCAACGGCTGCAATGATCAATCCAGCATTACTAATGAACAAGTTTAAAAACACCTGTGGGCTTGTAAAGTTTCGATCTCCGTAAAGAATCGCACCTGCAATATAGAGCACGAAGAATAATACGATCGTAACTGCAAGCAAAAATCCATTTCCTCTAAGTTTATTTTTAATTTTCTCTACCATTGCCATTATGCCACCTTCTCTCCAGCAGTTTTTGCTGCACGTTTTGCTTTAATACGATTTAAGTATTTCTTAAATTCTGGAGACTGTAATGTCACGATTATGATAACCACGATCGCTTTATAAAGTGGAAGCTGATCTCCAGTTACTTTCATTGCATATAATGTTGTAGATAATGCCTGGATCGTGATCGCTCCAATAACACTTCCTGCGACTGAGAATTTACCACCTGCAAGAGAGTTTCCTCCAAGTGCTACTGCTAAGATCGCATCTAATTCCATCAAGTTTCCTACGTTATTTGCATCAATGGATGTGATTCTTGATGTTGCGATCATTCCTGCGATTCCTGCACAAAGTCCGCAGGCTGCATATGTGATAAAGATGATCTTTGTAGAATTCAGTCCAAACAAACGACTGGCTCTTGGGTTGATACCTACACTTTCAATATACAATTTTGTTGCTGTCTTATTTAAGAATAATGTTGCTAAAATGACTACGATGATCGCTACCAGAATCGGTGTTGGAACTGGAATATGTGGCAGAAATCCTCCTAAATACTTAAAGCTGTCCACTTTGACATATAAGTTATTTCCACCTGTGATCAACTGTGCCATTCCTCGTCCTGCGGTAAATAAGATCAAGGTTGCTACCATTGGCTGGATCTTCATATTCGCAACTAAGAATCCGTTCCACATACCACACAATACAGATACCACAAGCCCGATCAGGATTGCTGCGATCCAAGGAATTGCATATGTTTCTCCACTTCCAAGAAGATAAACAGATACAGCTCCTGATAATGCCATGATCGCTCCGACAGAGATATCAGTTCCTGCACTGGATGCTACACAAAGTGTCATACCAACTGCTAAGATGATCAATTCACTGGATCGGTTGAAAATATCGACCAGATATCCATATAACACACCATTTTTAATTGAGATTTCAAAAAATGATGGGGATTTTATAAGGTTAAATAATAATACAAGTGCCAGACATACAATTGGCCAGAAGAGGCGATATGATGTCATCTTTTTTAATTTATCCATAATTATTTGTCACCTCCTGCGATTGCTTTCATTACATTTTCCTGTGATAATTCACTTTCTTCCAATTCTCCGACTTTCTCACCATCTCGTAAGATTCCCATGTGAGTCACGGTACGAAGCATTTCTTCTACTTCGGATGAAATAAATACAACAGACATTCCTTCATTTGCAAGTTTTACGACTAATTTCTGAATCTCTGTCTTTGTTCCAACATCAATACCTCTGGTTGGTTTATCAAGGATCAGGAAATCTGGTTCTGTCATCAGCCATCTTCCGAGGATTACTTTCTGCTGATTACCACCACTTAATGATTTGATCGGTGTTTCTCTGCTTGCTGTCTTAACCTGCAGCATCTTAATATACTTATCTGTCAACTCTTCCTGTTCTTTTCTGCTCATCAGTTTGAACATTCCTCGTTTTGCCTGAAGTGCCAAGATCATGTTTTCTCTTACAGAAAGATCTGCAATGATTCCTTCTACTTTACGATCTTCCGGACAATATGCCATTCCTTTATGCATTGCATCAATTGGTGCTTTGACATCTAATTTTTCTCCTTTGACATATAATTCTCCTCCATCTGGTTTATCTGCTCCATAAATCGCTCTTACAAGTTCGGAACGTCCAGATCCTAATAATCCAGATAATCCAACAACTTCTCCTTTATGGATCTTAATGTCAAATGGTTTGATCGTTCCTTTATGATAAAGACCTTTTGCTTCGATCACAACTTCGTCGCTTTGTTTCTTTGATGATGTTCCACTTCCTTTGATGTCTGCCAGATCATCAAATTCTTTTCCCATCATTGTTGCAACTAATTTAAATCTTGGAAGCTCTTCTGTCTTATATTCGCCTACAAAATGTCCATTTCTAAGTACTGTGATCCTGTCACAGACTGCATAGACCTGTTCCAAAAAGTGTGTTACGAATACGATCGCTGTTCCGCGTTTCTTTAGCATATTCATAACCTTAAATAATTTCTCAACTTCTCCTTCATCAAGACTTGATGTTGGTTCATCAAGGATCAATACTTTTGACTGAATGTCAACTGCTCTTGCGATCGCCACCATCTGCTGAATCGCTACGGAATAGTTTTCCAATTCCTGTGTGGCATCAATTTCTAATTCCAGATTATCAAGGATCTTCTGTGCCTGTGTATTCATCGTCTTCCAGTCGATTCTCCCCATTTTCATTGGTTCTCTTCCGATAAAGATATTTTCTGCTACCGTTAGATTCGGACACAGGTTTACTTCCTGATAAACGGTGCTGATTCCATTGTTTCCCGCTTCTTGAGGGGATGTGTTAATAATACTTTTTCCATCCATGATGATCTCACCTGTCTCAAATTCCTCAACTCCTGTAAGAACTTTGATCAGTGTAGATTTTCCTGCACCATTTTCTCCCATTAAGGCATGAATCTCTCCTTCTCTCAATGTAAGCTGTGCATCGGACAGTGCTTTCACTCCTGGGAATGTTTTATTAATATGTCGCATGGATAGAACTGTCTTCTTTTCATCACTCATGACAATTCTCCTTTCTTTTCATGATTTTTGAGCCGATTTTAATGAAAATGCCCTGATTTTTGGCATAAAAATTACAGGATAAGTCAGATTGTCCTGACCCAGAGCCTGCAATCTTTATTTGTAGTGCGATTGTTAATAGTTACATGTGTGTACTTAAGGGGATTTTCAACAATGTTTATTAATATGCACGTTTGTTAATAACTTCTTTTGTAGTATTATCTTTTGTAAATACCTGCTCATCTACATACTGGATCTTATCTACTTTTTCACCTTTCATGATCTTCTTAGCTAATTCAGCTACACGAGGTCCATGAAGTGGGTTACATTCAAATTCAGCATTGATCTCTCCAGACTGAACTTTCTTTAATGCTGCTTTGATCGCATCAAAAGAAATGATCGTTACGTCTTTACCAGGTGTTTTTCCTGCTGCTTTTAATGCATCGATTGCTCCGAATGCCATGTTATCATTCTGTGCTACTACAACATCAATGTCTTTGTTCTGTTTTAAGAAAGATTCCATAACTTCCTGACCTTTTGCCTGTGTAAATTCTCCTGTCTGAGAAGCAATGATCTTGAAGTTTTTCTGATCTTTGATTCCTTCTTTAAATCCTTTTGTACGTCCGATTTCTGCAGAAGAACCAATCGTTCCCTGTAATACAGCGATGTTTACGTCACCTTTTTCTTTTCCCTTTTCTTTAATTAACCATTCAGCCGCTTTCACACCTTCTTTTTTGAAGTCTGATCCAACCCATGCTGTGATCAGTGAATCATCAGAAGTTTTGATCTGACGGTCAACTGTGATAACTGGAATGTCAGCTTTCTTTGCTTCTTTTAAAACTGTTTCCCAACCTGTTTCTGTTACAGGTGCGATTGCGATCACATCAACACCCTGTGTGATAAATTCTCTGACCGCTTTTGTCTGATTTTCCTGTTTCTGCTGAGCATCTGCAAATGATAATTTAAATCCGTTCTTTGCTGTTAATTCAGATTTCATAGACTTTGTATTCGCTACACGCCAATCACTCTCAGCTCCAACCTGTGAAAATCCGATGTTGATCTCTGAAGTTTCCTTCTTTGAAGAACCACTGTCTTTCTTGTTTCCTCCACCACAACCAGTAAGCATTGTTCCGATCATCATTGTTGCAAGTAAACCTGCAGCCACCTTCTTAATACTTCTTCTCATTATGATTTCCTCCTTTTTCTTTTTTGATTTTTTCGTTTTCCTTAATTACAAGTTATATTTTACTTGAAATTGTATTTCTTTCAATGCAATTTCTTTTGCATTTGGTGGATTATTTTATGAAATTTTTATCTTGTCTGTTTAAAGTTTGATTTTTTTTGATAATGGTTTGAATTTTTTTGATTTTTGATTATTTTTTCTCTGCTTGTCTAGTCTTCGGTACAACTACGATCACCTTAGTTCCAATATCTGGTTCACTTTCAAGGATCAACCCATATTCTTCTCCATAATATAATTTAATCCGCCGATTTACATTTGCAATTCCAAACCCTGTTGTCCTGTTTACCCATATATCTTCATACATTTCTTTATTGATCTGAACTACCTGCTCAGGCTGCATACCAACTCCATTATCTTCAACGATCAGGAATATATTATTTTCATCATCTACACTGGAAATCTTTATCATTCCTTTTTCTCTTTGTTTTTTCAATCCATGATATAATGCATTTTCTACTAATGGCTGTAAAGTGATCTTTACAATATCATTTTTCTTGATCTCATCTGGGACATCAATAGAATATTCCATAATATCCCCGTATCTTAATTGTTGTATCTTTAAATAATTTTCAACATGCTCTAATTCTTCCCTAATCGTTATCTTATCTTCTCCGTGACTTAAACTTGTACGGAAAAAGCCAGACAAGGCAGCTACCATTTCTACCACTTTGTCATCCTGATGATCAATGGCAAGCCACATGATCGTGTCCAATGTATTATAAAGGAAATGTGGATTAATCTGCTCTTGTAGTAACTGCAGCTCTTTTTTTCGAAGATTTTGTTGTTCTACTTTTACATCTTCGATCAATCTCTCTACCTTTTGTGCCATATGTTCGAAATTATTTGTTAAGATCTGCAGCTCTTCTGTTGTATTTTGAGGTCCATGTACATCAAAATTTCCCTGCGCCACTTCCTTTGTCATCTCACATAACTGTCTGACTGGATAACTAATGCTTTGCGAAATCAATTTCGATAATTTCCATGTTATCAGAGACAAAAACAGTACAGCGATCAATGTGATCGTGATCGTATGCATGATTTCTTTTTCCAGTTTTACACGCATACTCTCCATATTCCCAATCTCATAGTAAATGTATTCGGATACTTTTTCTTTAATGATCTCTGTAAATACATTCACATTTAATCTTAATCTCTGATTATTTTCCATATAATCGTTTTTTAGATCTGAGTGTTCAATTTCTTCAATGGAAATCTTCAGATTATCCAACAGTTTTCCTATCTGTCTCGTTCTTAATTTACTTTCATCTGTTACAGCATTTTTATTCAGTTCCTTTACCAGCTCCTTCGCTTCCTTAATCTCCTCATATGGTTTCATCGCATCAAAACTCTCTGCACCGATAACAATACGATACATTTTATAATCCATATCTTCTGAAAATGAGAAATTAAACTTGCTAGCTACTGATACGTTTTTTACCGCCTCATTATAACTTTCATTAAAATTTATCATGATAACAAGAAGCGTGATAATCCCCACTAACGCAGGAATTATCACGACCATCCTTAACCATTTTAGTTTTTTTTCTATTGAGAACTTCCGAAATCGAGCAATAGATTCTCTCACATATTTTTTCATTACATCCTCCTTGATCTATATTCACTCGGAGTACATCCTTGCGTTTTTTTAAACAGGTAGCTAAAGTAATGTGGATCCTTATATCCCACTTCATAGCTGATCTGTGATGCCTTCATATCTGTAAAACAAAGCATTTCTTTTGCTTTATCCATTCTGACTGATGTCAAAAATTCCACAAAAGATTTCCCTGTTTCTTGTTTAAACGTTGTACTAAAATGACTGCTGCTTAATCCAACCTGATCTGCAACATCACTCAACGATAATGTTTCTTCTTGATAATTTTTCACAATAAATTCTTTTGCCTCCGTTATCAACGAAGAATGTTTCTTCCCTAATCTTTCATTTCGCATTCTGATCGCTTGTCTGATAAGTTCTTCGATATACTCCGCTGCTTTCTCTCCTGTTGAAACTGCAGCGATCTGTTGTTTGTAATCCTTAAACGTGCGATCGATATTTGCTTTCTCAACTCCCATTTTCTCAACGAATTTCATAACACCTACCTGTATATTGATCAGCATATACTGACAAAACATAAAGGAATCCATATTAGATTTTCCTAATGTCTTGGTATAATCCTCTACAAATAAATGTACAGCTTCTTCTTTTCCATTTTTCAAAAACTCTTCCAGCGATTCTGAATTTACTTTGGTAAAATCTACTTGCTGCAGATCTTCTGCTCTTTCTATCTTTTCATTATCTAATTTATCAAAAAACACCGCTTCATTCCCAGAAGACTGATACTGGTATGCAAAAGCCTTGCTTGCACTGTCGTAAGATTCCGAAAGGTTATGTAATCGTTCCACTGCATGTCCAATCCCTGCAAACCATTGTAGTTCTTTCTCTTTTTTCATACGCTTTGTCAATGCTGCAACATAATCTTTTGCCACTTGTATGGTTTCCTCTGTATTCTGTGCCTTGATCATTAAAACATAGCCCTCTGTTACACGGTGAAAAACAATCATATTTTCAAACTGGCTGCTTACTTCTTCTACGATCGCATCTTCTTTGGTACGAAGATCATATACTGCCTCTGTATCATTCTCATTCTTTGAAAATATTTTAAATAACATAAAATTGTATGCCGGTGCCATAAGATCTATTCCAAGTTCATTCCCTTGTTCCATTAATTTAGATACAGATATCTTTCCGCGGATCAGATTCCCGAAAAATTGATATCTCATATTTTTCATTTGTGTTTTTATATTTTTTTGTAATTTTTTTATATCTTCTTCCTGTCTTTTTTTCTTATCAAGCTTTTGTTTTACTTTATTTAGTGCTTCTAATAACTGCTCACCAGTTACTGGTTTGGTCAGATAATCTGTTACACCGATCTTGATCGCTTCTTTTGCATAGTCAAACTCCCCATATCCAGAAAGTATGATGATCTGTATTTTGGGCATTTTTTTCTTTAAGATATCACTTAATTCAAGTCCATCCATAAATGGCATCTTGATATCTGTGATCACGATATCTGGATGTAGTTTTTCGATCATTGGAAGAGCCATCTCACCATCTGGTGCTTCTCCCGCAAATTCAAAACCATTTTCTTCCCATTTTACGTTATTCTTTATACTCTTACGAATGATCTTTTCATCTTCTACTAAAAATACTTTGATCATATTACCTTCCTCTTTTCTAAAATATTATTATACTCTCTTATAGAATTATATTCCAGAAATAAACAAGAATATATCCATACAAATAAAAAGGGGAAGGGGATATTGTATGGATATGATTCTTATTTTTTAATTTCAATCTATATTATTCTGTTTCAAATCGGTATGTTGTCACTGCTTCATACTCTTCGCCTTTTCTTAAGATAACTCTTGGCTTTTTCTCTATATTCATAGAATTAGGCAAGAATTGTGGTTCTAATGCAACACCATCTCTGTTCTCATATGGTTTTCCAAATTTACCATCACTTCCTCCTGTCAGAAAGTTTCCTGCATATAACTGCATGCATGGAAGTGTTGTTGTGATCGTTAATTTTCGTCCACTTTCTTTATCATATAAGACTGCCTGATCTTTCTCATCCTTTAACATAAAACAATGATCATAGCCTCCAACGAATCTCAACTGTTCATCATCATCATGAATCCGTTCTCCAATCTCATGAAAACTTTTAAAATCAAATGGTGTATTCTCTACATCCAAAAACTTACCTGTTGGAAGACCATTCTCATCTGCACATGCAATCTGATCTGATTTGATCATCAATTGATGATCATAGATCTTACTGTCTTTTGCTGAAAGATTAAAAAAGGAATGATTGGCTATATTGATCAGTGTGTCTTGATCTGACATTGCTTCATATTCCATCTTTAATTCATTTCCAGATAGACGATATACTATCTTTAAATAAAGACTTCCTGGAAATCCTTCTTCCATATCTGGAGAAAGATAGATAAAACGGATTCCATCTTCTAAAATCTCATAGTTAAAAATCTTCTGATTAAATCCATTTATACCTCCATGAATCGTATTCGGTCCGGAATTTACTGCAAGTTTATAGGTCTTTCCATTCAACTGAAACTCTCCATTTGCAATTCTGTTTGCAACACGTCCGATGATACATCCTAAAAATTTATCATCTTTATGACAATCTTCCACATCTTGATATCCAAGAACGACATCTCCATAATTTCCATCTCTGTCTTTTGTGAACACAGATAAAATATGACAACCAAGGTTACTCGTGATCACTTTTATCTCATCATTTTGTAATTCAAATAAGCAGACTCCATTTTGTCTTTTTTCGATCATTTTTACTTTCATCATTTTACAACACTTTCTTTTAAATTTTATCTGATATCTTTATTGATCCATTTTCATTATTTGCCTTGGCCATAGTAAGCATTTGCCCCATGTTTTCTGAAGAAATGTTTATCCTGCAGATATTGTGGTGCTGGCTTTGCTTCTGGATTTAAATGCTCGCAACGGTATGCCATCTTTGCGACTTCTTCTAAGACAACGGCATTATGAACTGCCTCGGCTGCATCAGCTCCCCATGTAAATGGTCCATGATTTGTACAAAGCACTCCTGGAACATAAACTGGATTCTTATCTTTAAATGTCTCAATGATCACCAATCCTGT
>OHFA01001080.1_pt1 | contig 11623 bp, 5 predicted proteins | sample 1567501 | NCBI WGS metagenome assembly OHFA01 (sample SAMEA3879593, study PRJEB24766) | human gut metagenome | biome: human-associated habitat; feature: feces | place: USA | collected 1985/1987 | reverse complement strand
CCCTTATACTGCTCGATAACGTAGCCCGTAGCCTTGTCATTCTTGCTCCAGTCGAGTTTCACCGCACTTGCAGAAACCGCAGAACCTGTGAACTTTGCAACATTCGGTATATCAGTTGTTCCGACTACTCTTACATAACTGCCATAAGTTGTTGTATCTCCGACCGTTTTATACGCTTTTATTCTGAACGAATATGTGGTATCGTTTCTCAGCCCCTTTACCGTAAAGGAAAGCGTGGTGTTGTTTTTGGTGACCGCAATTTCAGTCCACCGTCCACCCTTATACTGTTCAAGGACATAACCCGTAGCACTGGTATTTCTGTCCCAGCCGAGCGTAATCCATGTACCCGTGGTCGATGTGACCTTGGCGTTCTTTACCGTACCTAAAAGCGTTGACGCTTTGACAGTCACATAGTCGCTGTAATTTGTCTTGCCGCCGTCATTCTTATACGCTTTTACACGGAATGAATACGGAGTGCATTCCGCAAGCCCCTTGACCGTGAATGTCAATGTCGTGTTATTTTTCGTAACAGCAAGTTGCGTCCACTTTCCGCCCTTGTACTGCTCGATTATATAGCCCGTAGCACCTGCATTTCTTGCCCAGTCCAGCTTTACCGCCGTAGCCGTAACTCCCTGCGCCTTAAGCCCCGTAACACCTGCAAGTTTTGTCTTTACCGCAAGTCTTGTGTAGTCGCTGTAGGCCGTTCCCGCAAAGGCTCTTATCCTCAGGCTGTAGGTCGAATTGCCCTTGAGAGAACCTACAGTACAGCTTGTAACACTGCTGTCGGAAGTCCTGAACACCTCGTTCCACTTTCCGCCCGTGTACAGTTCGACCGCATATCCGTCCGCACCGGAAACCTTATCCCATTTCAGCGTAGCAGAACCGCTCGTAACCTTATCTGCGTCAAAACCCGTCACAGCGTCAATCGTTGTAACCGCAACCGGTTCACAGATAAAGCCGTTGTCATTTGCGTATTTTTCGCCCGCACTGTTCTTATAGCAATATACCTTGAAACCGGCGGCTTTCGTATAACTCTCATTATATCCGAAAGCATGACTGCCTATGGCTGTAACGCTCTTAGGTATCTTTACGCTAAGCAGAGCCGTGCAGCCACAAAACGCCTCTTTGCCGATGGTTGTAACACCCTCCGGTATGGTTACGTCAGTAAGCGTTTTACAGCCGTAAAAAGCACTCTCGTCGATTACTGTCACACTTTTCGGTATTATCACTTTTGTGAGCGCTTCACAACCCATAAACGAACATCTGTCTATGCTCGTAACGCCGTCCGGTATGCTTATATCCGTAAGCCCTTTGCAGAATCTGAAAGTATAACTGTTTATCTTCCCAAGATTCTTCGGCAGCTTGACGCTTGTCAGATTACTGCACCAATAGAATGCGTCATCTCCGATGCTCGTAACGCTGTCCGCTATCGTTATACTCTTCAGCAAATAACAGCTTGCAAATGCACTCTTGCCTATGCTCGTAACACCGTCGGATATTGTCACGTTTAAAAGCTCGGTACAATTGCTGAATGCGCCTTCCCCGACAGTTTTCACATTTCCGGGTATAGTGACATCAGTCAGCTTTTTACATAAGCTGAACGCACCAAGTCCGATGCTTGTTATGTTTTCCGGAATAGTCAGGCTTTCGAGAGAACTGCAGGAGAGAAACGCTCTCATTTCGATTGTTTTAATACCCTTCGGTATATGCACGCTCTTAAGCGAACTACAGCTTCTGAATGCGTATTCTCCCAAATATGTAACTGTGTCCGGTATTTTTACGTTCACGATAGCGTCACAATCCGAAAACGCCCAATCTCCTATGCTCGTCACGCTGTCCGGTATGGTTACATCGGTGAGCGTTGTACAGCTTGCAAATGCCATTCTTCCTATACCGGTCACCTTTTTTCCGTCAATTTCAGACGGTATGACCAACGTACTTGCACTGCCCTTATATTTTGTTATTTCGGCTGTATCGCCCGAAACGCTGTACTCAAAATCTCCGTACACCTCTGCCCCCGCATTGACAGCAACGCTCTCCCTTATGACAGGAAGCATCTCTCCGTACGGTGTAGCGAAAACGCCGACCGCCATTGCCGCCGCCACAAATCCGCTTGCTAATTTTCTGTATTTCATATCAAAATCCTCCTTGAATTGTTAAAATAACGAAAGCTGCCGCACCCCTGCACTACACTTTTCCTATATAATAGAATATAACTCTTTCGGCAAAGTTACAATACCCAAAAGGGTAAAATTTAGCCCACCGCCACAGAAAATCCCGTAGCGGTGGGCTTTGATATTTAAAACTTACTCAGCCGTATTGACCTTAACGCTTGCATACTCACTGCTCTTGTCCGCACCGTCAACCGTTTTGACAGATTTGATGCGAAACGTATATGCCGTACCCTTTGCAAGCCCCTCAACCGTGATTTCGGTAATATCATTATCCACAGCCTTGATTTCAGTCCACCGTCCACCCTTATACTGCTCGATAACGTAGCCCGTAGCCTTGTCATTCTTGCTCCAGTCGAGTTTCACCGCACTTGCAGAAACCGCAGAACCTGTGAACTTTGCAACATTCGGTATATCAGTTGTTCCGACTACTCTTACATAACTGCCATAAGTTGTTGTATCTCCGACCGTTTTATACGCTTTTATTCTGAACGAATATGTGGTATCGTTTCTCAGCCCCTTTACCGTAAAGGAAAGCGTGGTGTTGTTTTTGGTGACCGCAATTTCAGTCCACCGTCCACCCTTATACTGTTCAAGGACATAACCCGTAGCACTGGTATTTCTGTCCCAGCCGAGCGTAATCCATGTACCCGTGGTCGATGTGACCTTGGCGTTCTTTACCGTACCTAAAAGCGTTGACGCTTTGACAGTCACATAGTCGCTGTAATTTGTCTTGCCGCCGTCATTCTTATACGCTTTTACACGGAATGAATACGGAGTGCATTCCGCAAGCCCCTTGACCGTGAATGTCAATGTCGTGTTATTTTTCGTAACAGCAAGTTGCGTCCACTTTCCGCCCTTGTACTGCTCGATTATATAGCCCGTAGCACCTGCATTTCTTGCCCAGTCCAGCTTTACCGCCGTAGCCGTAACGCCCTGCGCCTTCAGCCCCGTAACACCTGAAAGCTTAGTCTTTACCGCAAGTCTTGTGTAGTCGCTATAGACAGTGCCGTCATCGGTATCTTTGAATGCCCTTATCCTGAGCGTATAGATTGAATCCGCCTTGAGAGAACCTACAGTACAGCTTGTAACACTGCTGTCAGAAGTTCTGAACACCTCGTTCCACTTTCCGCCCGTGTACAGCTCGACCGCATATCCGTCCGCACCGGAAATCTTATCCCAGCCGAGTACCGCCGATGATTTTGTCTGCGAGCCGGAAGCAAAACCCGTAACCGCAGGAACTATAAGCTGTTCCTTATAATTATCCTTATAGCTGTAACCGCACACCGAACATTCGTACAATGTATACCCTCTGTTGCTGTAGCTTGGTTCAACCACGGTTTCAACATATTTATGCCCAGTAGCCGCTATTTTTTCCTGTGCCTTGATAACCGCATTACAAACCGAGCAATGCTTGCCCTCGGTATATCCGTCCGCAGTACACGTTGCCGCTACCGCCTTGTCGACAACCTCCGTATGACCCTTTGCCTCAATTACAGTAACATCTGTCTTTGCGTCACATCTTGAGCAATGCCTTGACTTCGAGCCGTCATTAACGCAGTCGGCTTCTTCATCGACCGTCCACTGATCAGAATAATCATGAACAATTATTGGCATTGCAACATTCGCTTTTAGTGAACAAGGAACAACAACATTTTGATTTTTGAAATCGATGCGGCTGATATGAATTTTGTTGTCTGCAACATTGATTGTTTGTTGTGACGTTCCATTAAGTATTAATTTAGAGCCATTAAAATATAATCCATGATTTTCATCGTCCGAAACAAAATAATCATTCAGATTTCCGCCTATTTCTACAGTGCCATAAAACAAACCAAACTTTCTATTTGACACAGGATAATAATCCACGCATGTATCAAAGTTACCTCTTATAACGATTTTATCTGAAACATTTTGCATATAAAATCCGCCACAATTACTATACGTTACGGTTCCGTCTGCACCGGTTTGCTTTTTAAAAGCAATATAATTTCCGTCAGTTATTACATATCCGCCATCTACGCTTATTTTCCCATAATTATACAAATTATTCTTGACTATTAAATCTCCACCATTTAAATTTAAATCTCCGTAAACCGTTAAATTGCCATCCACATTCAAATTATTGCCATTTAATCTTCCGCTATATGCTAGATTTCCTTTAATAAAAGTTTCGCTATATATCGTGCCATAAATATCACATTCAATAGTAATATCCCGGTGCTGTGAATCAACAAATTCAATTTCTTGAAAACATATATATCCGTCTACCGCTTTTATCTCTTGAGAATTTTTACCGTCAAAAATAAATTTTGTACCTTTTGAAGATAATCCGTAATATTTATCACCATCATTATAATAATCAGTCAAATTGCCGGAAACAGTTATCACGCCACATTTTAGCACACTTTTACTATTATTACTATCGCAATCATTATTTGTATTAAAATCACCGTGTACTGACATTTTATCAGACGGATCCGTCATAGAAAGATATCCACCCATATTAAAAGTAACAGAACCATCACTATGTAAGTTTTGTTTACAAGCATAATAATCGCCGTTTACAGTTACATAGCCACCACCAAATAAAATGCCACCATAATTATATAGATTTTTGCCAACAATCAAATCTCCACTATCTAATGTTAATTTGTCATTTATCACCATATCGTCAGAAACATGTAATTTATTTGCATTTAAACTTCCGCTAAAATTGAAATTACCGCTTATATATGTATCACATTTTAAATTTCCGCTGATTCTGCAATTGACTTCAATTTTACGATTTGCTGAATCGACAAATTCCAAATCACCAAACTGTATAAATCCGTCTGAAGCTTCTATTTTTTGGTTTCCTTTGCCGCTAAATACAAATTTAGTTCCGCTGGAACTCAATCCATTATTTGCATCACCTGCATATAAATCAGATAAATTGCCCTTTACCTCTATGACACCGTATCGTAGTGGATGTGGATCACTGCTATAAACAGGGCGATAATTACTGTAACTGAAAAAATCACCATTTACTACCACTTTATCTGATGGACTATTCATATATAGTTCACCACCGTTTTTATAAGTAATAGTACCGTCACTGTGTTCTACTGCAGTATATGCCCTATAATTTTCTCCTATAGCAACAAATGAGCCGCCAAGAGATACACTACCATTATTTACTAGATTGTTTTTAACATATAAATCCCCGCCATTGAGAGATAAATTACCTGTTACAGTTAAATCTCCACTTACATTCAAGTTGTATCCATGCATTCTCACACTTGAAATTTTCAAACTGCTTTTTATAGTTGTATCGCTTAAAATATCGCCACTGATTTTACAGTTAATTACAATTTCACGATTATCTGAGTTGTTAAAAACAAGCTCCTGAAATATAATTGAACCATCATCAGCGTCTATTGTTTGCGTGCCCTTCCCATTGAAAATAAACTTTGTTCCTAATGATTTTAAGCCATTATAATTTTCATCTTTGTTATAGTAATCATGAATATTTCCGCGAATTTCTATACTACCTTTACACAATTTTGAAAAATCTCCATAACTATTAGTAAAATAATAGTTATGGCACGTATTAAAATCATTGCAAATAATAACCTTATCGTTACCATTATTCATCAAGAGATAACCGCCCGTGGCGTATGTAACCGTTCCGTCTGTGTGATAATTAGCATTATAGGCATTAAAACTGCCTTTAACGATTAATGACCCTCCACTAATCGTTATATTGCCTCCATTCAGAAACAAATCACCGTTTATGGTAAGAGTGTGTCCGTTAAGGTCTATTGTGCCACTGCTGTGATAAAGATTGTTTGAAATAGTAAGATCATTATCTAGCGTATAGTTCTCATCCGGCAGTCCGCATGCCTGTATACTGAGTTTTTCAATTTCTTCATCGTTTTGTTTTATTTCTTCATCACTCGGCAAAATGTATAAATCTGTTACCGTGAAGTAGCTTCTGATGTCGCTTGTGTATTTAGAATTGATAAATGCATTATATGCCGACTTCTGAAGAGAAGAAAAGCTAGCATAAGTATCAACCTTAAATGAACTCATATTACTTTTGAACACTTCATACTCTTTGTCCTTGCCGGAAGCCCATGCAAATAAAGCGCCGACCACACTGTCCTCGTATATCGATTTCATATATTTTTCGGAATATGTAACGCCTTTATACATAATATTTTCATATAAGCTGAATGCTGAGAAAAAGCTGTCTGCATCATCTGCCCTTGCAAGTGCCAATCTTACAAGATTTTCTATATCGTATAGTGCATCCATCTGATAATATGCCGTCAGCATATCCTCAGTGCCAAACAGAGCGTTAGCATACATTTTTCCTGCAGACTGAGCAAGAGTTATAGCAGCTCCCGTAAGACCCATTGCATTTACAATTTCTTTCTGCACTGCACCTAAAGCCATTTTCATAGCTTCTTCTGCTACGGTACTTCCGGCAAAAAGCGTTACTATATCGATTTTACTCATAGATTGATTACATAAATCACGCATGTTGAGCAGAGCCGCCTTAAGCGCCGAATTATCATCGTTGCATTTGTTGTACATATCCTGCATTATATTACCGTAACCGGTCATAAGGTCACATATAACCTGTGCTTGACTTAGTTTATACAGTAGATCATCAAGATTTTTAGCTTGTTCAACAAGATCCGAAAAGTTGCTGACAGTACTTAGATAGCCTTTTACTGTGCTTATTTCGGAAAGCACATCTTTGATTTCATCAGCTTCCGAAGGGTTAAGTTCCATATAAAGATTGTTATACTTTTCGTTATAATTCATAACAGCCTTTACAGTAGACACGTGACTTGCGTCTGACACGTCCTTAACCTTGCCTAAAAAATCCTTATCTTGGGTGCATTCAGAAAGCAGATCCATTAGTATACCGAGATAATATTTATACTCTTTGCTATTTGTAACCTGTGTAGCCCCATTCTTAAGATCAAATGTCGCAATCTTCCACGCTACCAAATCAGCCTGAAACAAGGTGTTCCTTCCAAGACTTTCAACATAATTTCTGTACGGTGAACGTGTCTTATTGACAAGTGTGCCATACGATGATGATTCCTTCATATAATCCATCATGAATTTTCTGCAATCATCAGAATATTCACTGTACCTGTCCGCACCCGCCGAAATAACGAACTGCAAAGCCGTCACCAGCAGTATAAGTACAGACAATATGCCTGCCGCCATTGCAAGCAGTCTGCCGCGACACTTTGTATTTACCGCACACTCGGTATTTACAGCATTGTCCGTTGTGAACAATTGTTGTTTCATATAACGCTCTCCTTTAGATAAAATTTAAACACAAAAAAGCACAGTCCGCCTCTCGCAGACTATGCCTTTATTACCATATTGAATTTTACCGAAAAATTTTGTGCATCACTTACAGAGGTGCTTTTAGAAAGTCCTCCTATACATAAATTGTAATTTATCACTTTGTACATATTTTTCTCCGCAATCATTCACTATAAATGTTTTTATTGATTTTATTTAAGTATATCACCGTGTACAATATCTGTCAAATATCAAATAACTATATCCGATTTTTCATCTCTTTCGAAAACCTCGGTTGCAGAGCCTTAATAGATACGATATTATTAATTCATAATATATACAAGCAATCTCAATCTGACACCAAAAATCTCCCACCTTCCCCTCAATTCTCAAATTCATCACAATTCATCAACCTGTGCGTATTCTGTCTGTTCCGCCAAAACCCTTTGGTAATGCGGAAAAACGCAGCTTTTTATCGCAATCGAATCATCACCTTGATATTTCCATTCACGGAAATTATTTTCAAAGCATATACTACTCTTGTATCAACCATAATATACCATAAATTTACATAATGAGGTGATTTTTAATGTGTGGAATAGCAGGTTGGATAGATTGCCGCAGGCTGTGCGACAGCGCCACAATAATGCGTAGAATGGCTCAGACAATGGTTCCGAGAGGCCCCGACAGCGGCGGCTTCTACACCGATGATAACTGTGCACTCGCCCACCGCCGCCTTAGCGTCATAGACCCCGCCCGAAGTGCCCAGCCGATGACCCGTAAAACCGCCCTCGACAGCTACACTATCGTCTATAACGGCGAGCTTTACAACACCGCCGAAATCCGCTCTGAGCTTGAATCTACGGGCATTGCGTTCACCTCCTCCGGCGACACGGAGGTACTGCTCTGGGCATACATCACCTGGGGCGAGGCGTGCCTCGACAAGCTCAACGGAATATACGCCTTTGCCGTGTGGCAGGAAAAGGAAAAACAGCTCTTCCTAGCCCGTGACAGAATCGGCGTGAAGCCGCTGTTTTACTACGAATACGCAGGCGGCCTTATCTTTGCGTCCGAGATAAAAACGCTCCTCGCCCATCCTATGATAGAGCCGGTAATCGACCGTGACGGCATCGCTCAGATAATGCTCTTAGGCCCTGCCCGAAAGCCGGGAAGCGGCATCTTCAAAGGGATCAGAGAGCTTCGTCCCGCCGAGTGTGCCATGTACTGCCGATGCGGCCTCAGAAAGCGCACCTACTGGTCGCTCCATGCCCTGCCCCATAAGGAAACCGCCGAGGAGACCGAGCAGCACATAGCCTACCTTCTGACCGATGCCATAAAGCGCCAGCTTGTCAGCGATGTTCCGCTTTGCACCATGCTTTCGGGCGGTCTTGACAGCAGTATCATAAGCGCCGTTGCCGCCCGTGAATTTGAGCAGAGCGGCAGACAGCTCACCACCTATTCAATCGACTACAAGGACAACGAAAAGAACTTCCACAGCAGTAAATTCCAGCCCGATATGGACGCACCATGGATACGGAAAATGTCAGCGTTCATCGGCTCTAAGCACATCAATGTTGAGGTCGATACGCCTGCTCTGACCGACGCTCTGGAGCTGTCAACCTATGCCCGTGACCTGCCGGGAATGGCAGACGTGGACAGCTCTCTGTACCTGTTCTGCAAGGCTATCAAGGGCAACTTCACCGTCGCTCTCAGCGGTGAGTGCGCCGATGAAATCTTCGGCGGCTATCCGTGGTATCACAACGAGGAAATTCTCTACAAACCGGGCTTCCCGTGGGCTTGCTCGACCGCATCCCGTGCGGGTCTGCTCTGCGAGGGGATACTGGGTGACATCGACCCGAATGATTATGTCAACTTCTGCTGTAACGAAACGCTTAAGAACACCGAATATCTCGACACCGACAGCCGCAAGGACAGACGTATGCGTGAGATGTTCATGCTGAACTTCTATTGGTTTATGCAATGCCTGCTTGACCGCAAGGACAGGATGAGTATGGCTCATGGGCTTGAGGTCAGGGTGCCGTTCTGCGACCACAGGATTGCCCGTTACGCTTTCAATATTCCGTGGGAGATAAAGGCGGCAGGCGGCAGGGAGAAAGGCATTGTCCGCCGTGCGATGAAAGGCATACTGCCCGACGATGTGCTTTGGCGCAAGAAATCGCCGTATCCAAAGACCCACAATCCGACCTATCTCGCCGAGGTTATCCGCAGGATGAAGGCGGTGCTTGCCGACAAGGATTGCCGCCTTACCGAGATCGTCAGCCGTGAAAAGCTGTTACGGCTGTGCGACGATCCGACACTGTTTGAGGGCAACTGGTACGGTCAGCTTATGACATCGCCGCAGATTTTCGCCTACCTCTTGCAGATAGAATATTGGCTCAGGCGGTATGATGTGAGGATTGACAGGCAATAAACAGAAATACGGACATCGGTAAAATGCCGATGCCCGTTATATTTTACTTCTTTGTTCGGACTGTCAACAATATCTGCCGATTTTCTCAAGAACGGCAATAAACCGCTTGTCATCACGGATAGCGTTATATCTGTCCGCCTGCATTTTATCGTACAATTCCTTGCAGTCCGTGAAATCGTAATTCTTGATAGTATTGAACGGACCATATTCGAGATTATTTACAAGCAGAGATGTGTGCCGTGCATTTTCGGGTAGCGTATCTGACATTACAGCAAATTGAGCCGCTTTTTCAAGACTTGATAACGCGAGCTCATAATCGCCCTCAGACATAGCCAGATCAGCAATATACCTATGCGTAATTGACACTGTACCGCTGTAATTAAGATAATCGCCGTCATCAAATACAAGTTCAAGAATCGCAAGCGCCTTTTTCATTATTTCTATTCTTTCCGCATCGGACATAGTTTCATTCCTGTATCCGAGGTCAGCCAGATTTATTAACGCACACCAAAATATACTTGTATACCACTTTATTGCACGTTTCAGATGTGTTTTCTGCTGTTCTCCCTCATATAAATCCCCGAGAACTACTGTATCGGTACATCCTATATTGGGAAGCTTCTTAGCGTATTCAATCGCCTTTTCCTTTTCTCCGAGACTTGAATAGATATAGCAAAGCTGCTGAGTTGTTTGGTTAATAATCGCACCGTCTGTGCAATGCGATAAAATACGATTTCCTATTTCGGCAGCCTCACGATTGAAGCTGATTTTTTCTTCTTCGGACAATCCCCGACCGTCTTTGTATTCACAGAATGCCAGTTGATTGACAAGCCTGAATTGAAGCTCATAATTTGTAGGATAGGTTTTTACCGCATCACGCAGTAGCAGAATATTCTCATAGATCAAGCCCTTTGAGCCATTCTCTTCAAGCTGTCCGAGCAATTCTTTTAGCTGTTCCTCGCTCCTCCAACTCTCCATTCCCATAAGCTCGTCAAGAGTAATTTCAAAGTAGCTCGCAATAGTCGGCAATAGCGTTATATCGGGATAAGTCGTTCCGTTCTCCCAGCGGCTCACTGCCTGTGCCGACACACTTAGAACATCAGCAAGCTGTTCCTGTGTAAGCTCACGCTGTAATCGGAATTTCTTTAGGTTTTCGCCAAGTTTAAGCCCTAGATTTAGCATAGTGTTTTCCTCCGTACTGTTCATTTGGAGCTCCTGCTATAATAATATTCGATTTCAGCAGATTTGTCTATAGCTCGTTTGTTGAGAAGAATTCAACTATAGTGAGAGTGATTGCCGGATGCTTACCGAACTTTGTTGATATATTATGAAGTCTAAAGTGCTTTTAATTTATACACATATAAGCTGAACCTAAGTCATATGGAATAAACCGTTCCGCAAATTCTATTACCGACTTTATTTGATTATATCTCCGGTTATCCTCTCCGTTTGTTCCCTCGATTATATCAATGATTCTTTCGTTTTGCATAAAAGTCAGTTTCCAGTGGTATCCGTCAATAAGTGCTTTACCGTGATTATCAGAATCATAGCAAAACAATTCAGAAGCCGCCGGGTTAATAATATGACCTGCCGTTTCTTTATTTATCCGAAACAGAATGTCATCATTGCTATGGAGAGGTTGGTGGGTGTAAAGCAATCCCTCCGTCTTGACGGCAAAAAGTTTGCAACATAAAAATGATTGGCATAT
>OHFA01001070.1_pt1 | contig 11754 bp, 10 predicted proteins | sample 1567501 | NCBI WGS metagenome assembly OHFA01 (sample SAMEA3879593, study PRJEB24766) | human gut metagenome | biome: human-associated habitat; feature: feces | place: USA | collected 1985/1987 | reverse complement strand
CCCACGGTATAATTCCCTTATGCCTAATTGCTCCCAGCATTGTTCCATACAACGCAAAATATGTAAATCCATGACGTTCACATATTTGTACAAATTTCTTGTAAATTTCCATTTCCACATCCTGAAGCTTTCTTAATGTTTCACTTGTATATACATCTTCGACCGTTGCTTTCATACTCATATCCTTTCCTTTCACTTTGCCCCAGCACAAAATGTTATAAAAACAATTTCGATACTGAGCATTTTATGTTATAGTAAATTTAATAATTATCTATTCATTATCAATAGCTAATGTCTCCCGCTAAAGATATGCAAGTGGCCTCTTTCCAAATGTGGTAATACCATAAATTAAATTCACTATATAAATCTTTTTCTTATATCTTATTCCCAATTTTTACTCGATTTGGTGTTTTCCACCCTTATCCCTTCCGCTTTTTATTTTCATTTTCTCTAATTGCCAATTCCTGAACCAAACCACTGATTTTATATTCCAATTTTGATATTTTAATCGACAACGAAAAAATAATAATAATCAGTAGAAAAATAATAAACAGATAAACAAAATTTGCGGGTGATTCCACGCCGCACCATTTTGCTGTTTGCATTGCTACTCCCGGAAAAATGCTCAACACCAAAATAAGCATTGGCATTACAATCCACAAAATAGAGTCTTCTATTTTCATTTGAGCCTTCCGAACTTTTCTCAGCACAAAAAGTACCGTTAAAAATGATACCACAATCAATAAGATTCTGAGCTGAATTGCCATTTTATCTCCTTTCAGATATCAGTATATTTTTCTGTTTTCTCTTCTTCCAATAATATACCCATACCATTCTGCATTCATCTTTTTCTTCTCTTTCCAATTTTATTTTTCTTTTCTGAACTGCTGAATAAAAATGATTGAAAAGCACTGTAAAATCATATACTCTATTGATCTAATCAAATTTAAATAACTTTCTCCCGCAGTCCTTTCATCCATCTCCACCTGAACTTCTTTTACCCGAATATGCTTCTTTTTTATCAAATAGGAAATTGTATCCGGTTCTGGTCCATAATTCATGTTTTCTGCAAATTCGTGCAGCACTTTTTTCCCGAATAAACGCATTCCAGAAGTGGGATCAGTAATTCGCTGTCCCGTAGTTAATTTAATAATTGAGGAAATAACTCGACTTCCAAACATCCGCAGTGTCCTTGGCTTCTTTTCTGATACAAATCTTGAACCGATCACTATATCTGCGTTTCCATCCAGCATCTCTTTTTCCAACACTTCAATATATTCTGCTTTATGCTGACCATCGCCATCAAACTGTAATACCGCGTTATAACCATTATGAACCGCATATTTCATACCAGCCTGAACTGCTCCGGACAATCCAAGATTCATAGGCAAATCTAAGAAGTTATAGTTCTCATCTCTACATATTTCTGCCGTCTTATCTTTTGATCCGTCATTTACAACCACATAATCATACTGCGGATAATTTACTATCAAGTTTTCTACAACACGTTTAATGTTTTCGCCTTCATTATAAGCAGGAATTATCACTAGACATCTCATATTTCTCATCTCCAGTACCTAATTTTTTTTTACAACAAATCCTATTTCATTCTCATATGCTTTTTCCATTTGATCTATTTTATCCTTGCACTTTAAATATTCATCGCTTTCTTTTATTACCACCATGTAATCACTATATTTTCCATCAGAAAATTCATCTAAAATCACTTCTGTTCCAATAAGAAATGCATAATGTAACCCCTGCCTCTGATTTGTCAATGCCTCAAACCAATAATTCTGAAGCCAATCACCTACATATGGTGTTATTTTTCCCTCTTCTTTATAACACTTATTAACCTTATCGCATAATTCAATAAACTCTTTTGATATTCCTTTTCTATTCAAATAAATCCAATTATGCTCATATATTACATTTATTTGTATTGCGTTTGGAAATGGATGATAATTAACATTTTGACCACTTATTTTATTTTCAATATTTACTCCTGTTATCATTATAGTAAATGTTATTACCAAAAGTAGGGAAATGATATATTCCTTTGCGAAACTCCAAAAATAACTAATTGTCGCTATTGTCAAATAAAACAATACAAACCACATAGCAAAATTCAATTTATAATAATAGTATGTAGACACTTGATTATTTATCATCTTAACAAAAAAGTGAATACAATAAACAGCTAATAATGGAAAAAAGAAAGTACCAAAATTATATATTTTCTTCCTTATAAATAAAAATATTGCAGCCAGAGCGAATGGAATATACGGCCAAAAATCAGAATATAAATTTCTGAAAATATATCCTTCTGCATTTAAACTTCCAGATATATTCTGAGCATTCTGAAAATCCCAGAATATAATAAATATAAAAGTGTATAAAACTGGAAGAACAAAAATAGTTAATTGCTCACCCATCCACTCTTTTAAATTCTTTACATTTTTAATATTATTTTGAAAAAAATGATACGTCGTATCTCCACAAACTGCAAAAAACACAACTGGTGCAAATAAAGTATATCCCAATGAACATCCCATGCATCCTAGTGACATCATAAATAATATTATTTTTGAATCATATAAATTATCATTATATCTTTCAACTACAAATGCAATAAAAATAATAATATTAATCGTAATTCCCAAATATACAAATCCAAATAACATGTTATTAAGTGGATAACCGCAAAAATATAAAGCAGTCAAAAAAATCCCTATTACATTTAATCCAATAGACTTTAAATATTTTTTTATTAATGCATAAAATAATAAGCCTGATAAACTCCAATTAAAAATATCTTTTAGAATAAACGATTTATAGATATTTACCCCATCAAAAACTGGCTTCATTACTTCTATAAATAGTGCATTAGTAAACTGGCCTATATACATCGTTGAACTCGGACTAATTACCGAATTATAATTTACACAATCCATTGCATATTTTAAATGTGTCCCTGGATCTGATGTTTCATAATTCAACTCAAATCCAGGAAAAAATCGATATTTTGCAACCAGCAAAACTATTATTACAAAAATTCCAAATGCAAAAATATCAATTTTTTCAATATCAAATTTTTGCCTCTCTTTTCTATTTATTTTTATATTGTATACTAATAATCCTGATACAATTATATTGATAACAGAAATTGAGCATATATTTGCTGGAATGTGTGCTAATGCAAAAGTGCCACCTACAAAACATACAAAACACTCATATAAAATAATTGATACTGGAATCCATATTAATAAATTTTCCCTATCTTTCGACTTAGGATAAATCAAAAATATTCCTATAATTAATATTACTGACATACAATAAATTATTGATAGAATCATCTCTTATCCTCTTCCTTCAGCTATTTATCGCAAGTAATGATCATACAAATCAGCAATATCTCTCACACTAATCGTCTGAACATATTCCTTATGTTTTTCTCTTACTTTATCTAATGCTTCGTCCAATACTCTTTGACGCTCTTGACTATTTTTTTTATTATATGGTACTCTGTAAATAGAGGTCGTTTTAAAAACAAATTCAAATTCTGTATAAAGCGAATATCTTACCCACAAATCCCAATCCTCCAGAGCATCTAGCTCCTCGTCCAAACCTCCATACTCTTCAAACAAGCTTTTTTCAAACATAATTGCTTGAATCGGTATATAATTATGATGGCATAAAATAATTTTGTTATACTGTTGTTTATGTATTCCAAGATAATTTTTTATTTCATATATATAAGGGTCTCTACTTTTAATTTCTATAGGTGTTTCAAATGCTAAAGCATATGCTGCACGATTCTCGCTATGCAATAACGCATTTACTAATACTTCTACGTGATCAGCATAAAATAAATCATCATCATCCAAAAAATTCAAATACTTTCCATGTGCTTTCTCCATCGCCATATTTCCTGCTTTGGAACGCCCCACCTTTATGCCTGTTGCAAAATATAAAATATTCATATCTGAAAATTCTTCAAATATCATTTTTTCTGCCGTATTAATTCCATCTTCAACTATAACCACCTCCAGTGGTGCATATGTCTGATTTCTAAGTGAAATTAATGTTTCACGAAGCACTGCCGCTCTACCGCATGTCCGCACTATAATTGAAACCAAAGGAGTTTCTTTTGGAAATTTATTCACATAAAACGCTCCATCTCGAATTGGACTATAATCCATTCCTATAAATGAGGGTGAAAAATTGTCTGACAATCCAATATTTTTTTTATTTCTAAAATGAGGTATTTCTATAAAATGATGTAAATATCTTTGAAATAACATTTTTCTGGATTTTGGAAATTCATCCTTTCTTCTCATAATATTCCAAAAATATAAATGTCCTGTCAAAATATCTTTATGTGTTCCAAAACGATAGCGAAGCAATAAATTGTTTATAATACTATTTACATATTGATTTGGCTTAACTTCTCCGGCATTCTCATAAGAATAATGTTTAATTACTGCTTTCGGACAATATTTTAATCTATAGCCAAAGGAGCGAATCCTCCAACTTAAATCAACATCTTCTGCATACATAAAAATATGTCTATCAAATCCACCCACTCTAGTAAACACTTCTCTTGATACAGCAAATGCAGCACCGCTACACCACCCAGTTTCTCCTGTTAATACATCGTAAAATTTAGGATGTTCATATGGAAATTGGCGCAATTCCCACATTGCATAATCATGTGCAGAACTCTCTATCTCATCTATTAAATTTAAAATAGTATTAGGATACAATTCTGTATCTATATTCAAAAAACATACATATGGCGATTTTCCATGATTAAATCCAATATTATTCGCCTTACCAAATCCCAGATTTTCTTTAACTTCTACTATCTCAAATTCTCCAAATAAGCTTCCATAATTTTTTTTAACTTCATTTAATTTGTCAATAGTATGATCTGATGATCTATTATCTACTATATAAATATTTATTTTTTTTAGTTCATAATTTGAACCCACTAAAGATTCGAAGCAATTTCCAATCCATTTTTCTGAATTATAGGACACATAAACTATGTCTATCGGTTTCATTCCCCTCATATCTATTTATTTATCCTTTCTTATTACTTCCAAAGCTGTATTAATATTGTCTTCTAACTTCTTTAATCTATTTTTTTCTATTTCTATTTCTTCTCTTAATCTTAAATTCTGTATTGAGAAATTTTTCAAAAAATCTATATATTTTCCAATTTTTTCTTCATCTATACGATAATCTATTAATTCAAATATAAATTCAATAGCCATTACTTTCTTTGTCGTATTTATATAAAATTCAACTTGTGGATCTAATGTAGAAAAAACAAAAAAATCATTATAATTAAAATCCGAATTATCATTAAAACAACATAGAACTTTTCTATCTCCATTTTCAAAAATCATTTCCTGATTTACTATTCTAATAACCAGACTATATTCCATTGGATCCCATCGTATTTTCTTCCCATTGATATCTCTATCTCCAATATCAAAATGTAATTTCACACAATTATTGTTGTAATAAAATTCTGAAATTCTATTTTTTTCATCAAATTTCCCTTCTCCATTCTCTAAAAATAATTTACTTTCAAACATTCTCTTTTTATCTTCTTCTAACATAACTCTTACATCTAAACTATTTTTCCTACTCTCTTCATAGTTATCTGTAAGACAAAATACATATTGATAAATACTTCCCGAAATACGCTTTCTCAGAAATTCCTCTACTTCTTTTGGCACATCCAAATAATCATTCAATATTTCATTATTCCCCACCCTACTATAAATAACATCACTCTTTTCAATATATAAATTGCAACTTCTAATCATTTCTAAAAATGAAGAATATGTAAAAAAATGGATGTGAGTTTTATCTAATAGTCCTGTATTTCCATATTCAAATTTATCATTCAACAAATCTATCAATACAGAGTTATGAGCTATGTTAGGTATAGACACTAAGATTTTTCCATTATTTTTTAAGCTTGTCTTACATTTTGCAATAACCTCTCTAGGATTATGCAAATGCTCAATAACATCTGCACAAATTATATAGTCGTATTTTTTATTTTCATCATACCAATAGAATTTCTCGATATCGCCACATACATCTCCTAAGTACGACAATACTGCATAATCAGAAGCTTCTTTTCCTGCGTCCTCATCCATTTCAACAATCGTAACATTACATTTTTTTATATCATATAAATATTTTGTCAGTCTCCCATTTGCTGGTCCAAATTCCAGAATATCAGCACCATCATTTATCCAATCTATGATAATTGACATTGTGTTTTTAGAATTTAAATCCAAACTAAAATTATAATTTCCCATCTACTCTACCTCAAACTCTATTTGCTCTATTTCCAATGATCTTACCTTAATTATGCTTGGTATTTCTATAAAGGAAGAATTATACCCATCATTTATAATTTCCACCTCTCTCACCCCATGTATCCATGTTAACATTTTATGACTTTTCTGAGTTCCTTGTGCAATTGCTGTACTCACCACATACATTCCGCGCATAAGTCTTGGCATTTTATATGAATATGTGATATCAAGCACTTCTCCCTGTTTCCCCGATATTACCTGTTCTTGGTTGATAAAATTATTAACGTCATATAAAGGAAGTCCTTTATTATTTTCCAATACAAATCCAACAATTAAATTATTCAGATCAGTTTTCAATTGAACCAGTATATGAGTCTCATATTCTTGATCTACACTTAAATGGGTTGTTTCTTTTCCGTATTTATCATTAAAATAACATGAAATAATCTCAAACTCATCACTTTTTAAAGTACATTCCTTCACCCCTATTTTGGGTATCCGTAGTATTCCATTTCCCCTTTCTACCGGAATCGACTCTAAACATTTTGTCGTTTTTTCAAGCTGACTGTTCATACGCATTCTCTTTTCATCCATGTAAAGATCACACACTTTATCAGCAGAATCAAACATTTTCTGTTTTCCGTTTTCTATCCACAAAACCCTGCTACACATTTGTCTCACACTTGATATATCATGTGATACAAACAATATTGTAACGCCCTTTTTCTTTAGTTCTTCAAATTTACGAAAACATTTGTTTTGAAAAAAAAGATCTCCCACCGATAGTGCCTCATCTACAATCAAGATATCCGGCTCTACATTAATTGCAACTGCAAAAGCAAGTCTAGCGAACATACCGCTGGAATATAGCTTTACAGGCTGATAAATAAAATCTCCTATATCTGCAAATTCTTTAATCCCCTCTATCTTCTTTTCCATTTCTTTTTGTGAATATCCCATCATCCGTCCATTTAAATATATATTTTGGATGCCTGTATATTCCTGATTAAATCCAGCTCCTAATTCTAATAATGCTGAAATTTTACCACAAACTGAAATTGTTCCAGAAGTCTGAGTTAATACACCTGTTATTATTTTTAAAAGTGTTGATTTTCCGGCTCCATTTGTTCCAATAATACCAACAGTTTCTCCTTTTTTTACATCAAAGCTTATCCCATCAAGTGCTTTAAATTCTCTCGAATATTTTCCCGGAAGAAATGTTTCTTTAATTCGATCTGTTGGTTTATCATATAACTGATATATTTTACAAATTTCCGCTATTTTAATACTATATTCGCTCATCATTTTCTCCCACTTTAAATTACCTTATAAAACATCTGCAAAATGAGGTTTCAAACGCTTAAATACATTTATTCCAAGTACAAAAATTAAAACAGCAATCAACCAATAATAAATCATCCACTGCGTATTTTCCCAAAACCAGACTTTATTAATAAAGCAATCCCTATATCCAGATACTATATAATAAACAGGCATATATTTAATCACATGCTGCACTTCAACTGGCATTTGAGACAAACTCCACACAAATGGTGTAGTCCAAAACACAACTTGAAGTAAAATAGAAACAATTTGAACCAAATCTTTAAAAAACACATATAATGACGCTGTCAAATATGAGATTCCTGCTACTAAAATCACCATATAAAATACGTAGTATATTATCTGAAACATATATATATCTGGCTTGAATCCAAATACAGCAAAGATAACCACATTGAGGATAAGCAGAAATACCTGAACTATAAAAACCGAACAGATCTTCGCTAATGGTAAAATATTTATATTAAACAGAACTTTTTTCACAAGATAGCTATATTCTACCATACTTGTTGTTGCATTTATTATTGCATCACTAAAAAAGAACCAACTTGTCAATCCTGATATTAACCATAAAATAAATGGATACCCTTCTACCGGTACAGATCTAAATCCAATTTGAAACACAAAATAATAAATCAATATTGTAATCAACGGTTGTATAAATGCCCATATACTGCCTAAAAATGATCCTGAAAATTTATTTTTAAAATCATCGATTGAAAATTGCCATATAAAAGCAATCATTTCCTTTAGCTCTACAATTTTATTCATCTTACAAATACTCCTATATTTTTTATCATATATCCCAAAACCAGACCAACTCATACAAAGCCTTTAAATAATAAAAGGCATTTTTTCTTTCTGCCCTTTTAATTAAAATATCAGCTTCTGTACTCAACTGCCGCACATTTGATTGAACTTCATATGTTGCAAATTTATTCAATAAATCTTTCTGTGATTTTGCGAATTCACGATTTCTTTTCACCTTCTTTACTGACCGAAAAGGGACATAATATTTTGATGTTACATGATCCACAAAACAGAAATCTGTCTGTAAAGAATATCTTATCCATAAGTCCCAATCTTCCAGACAGTCAAGATTTTCATCAAACCCGCCTTCTAACTCATACAATTTCCTAGAAAATAAGACTGTCTGAATTGGAAGATAATTTTCTTTAAAAAGTAATAGTCTGCAAAACGGTTGCCGATATCTAATTCTTTTTCTTTTTTCCTCAATACGATACGGATTACGACTTTTAATTCTAATTTGGCATTCCTCTGCCACGGCGTAGACAACTAATTCCTCTCTACTTCGCGCCGAGTCAACAAGAATTTTGATATGATCTGGAAATAATTCATCATCATCATCTAAAAAGCAAAAATATTCTCCTCTTGCTATCTCCATTCCTTTATTTCCTGCCGTAGCACGCCCCCTGTGCGTTCCAAAAGAATAGTATTGAAAATTCAATTCGGAAAAATTTTTTTTAATCATCTCTTCAGAAGTGTTTTTTCCATCTTCAATAATAACTGTTTCAACATTTTCATATTTCTGTTTTTTAATACTCTCTAAAGCAACCTGCAATATATCCGGTCTATTGCAAGTTCTTACAATAATCGATACAAGCGGATCCATTTATTACATCTCCATTTTTTGTGAATTAACTAAATTAAGCATAATTTTTGCCGATTTTCGTAGCTCTCTCGAAAAAAACATGTATTTTTCACTCTTTTTTACTGTACTATTGGTGCTAACCTCTTCCTTATGAAGCACTTGTATTTCCGGACTATACAGAATCTGATAGTGCTTTTTCGAAGACAAAAAAGTTAAAATTTCTTCTTCCAGATACATAAAGGTTTCCGGATAAAATGCTTCTTCTTCCTGTTTTACAAAAAGCGGAGAAAATACAAAACAACTCCCCTGTAAAACTATATTTTCCTGTTTCTTCTCCCACGGAATGTCACTCCGCTCCTGTGCCGCTCTGTACGAATCCCATTTTTCGATCAATTGTACTCTTTCTTCTAACCGAAACATCTTTTTCAATTTCAGATATATTAAAATAATCCCTCTGTTTCGGATAATTCTTCGTAAATCCTTCTTTTCAAATGTGTGCAAACGATGTGGATTGTGGTGTTCCCCCTGCATATCCACAATATCTGGTCCCAAAATATGAAAAGCTTCTTTCTCGTAAATTCTTTTTATTTTATCTGCAAAATTCTTCTGTCTAACTATGACATCATTATTAATACAAATGATAAAGTCTGCCCTGAGAACTTCTTTCGCATACCGATACCCACAATTATTTCCTTTAGCAAATCCCATATTCTCCTTTCCTTGGAGAATATGTATTTTTCTACACTTCTTATATTCTTCCTTCAACCTCTCCCCACTTTGATCTGGGGACGCATTATCTACAACTACAATCTCCTGATTCAACCCGCAGCAATTTTGAATACTCTGAATCGCCTCTCTTGTTGAATCAACCGCACAATAATGTAAAACCACAAAGACAATCCGCCAATCCATTTTCACATCAGCCTCCCGATAAAAGCGCAAAGGCGATACGGCACAAACAATAACTGTTTATGTATACTTAAACACAATGCACATATCTTCAAGTACACTGGAACCTTTTTCACTTTCATATATCTATTTAAATATCTGCGCACCTCTCTCTGTACTTTTTGAATCAAATCCTCATCGTATTTCCCAGATTTCACCATAGAAACCGGTACAGACATTTCCTGCAACATGTAATAAGCCAGGGCACTGTCGCCGTCATTCATATCTTCCTGCATTTCAAACGCCTGTTTTTGAAAATTTCGATTATATTCCGTATTTTCCTTATTTTTAAACCCCTTATGAGTTACACTTCCATGTAACTGCTGATAATGATATTTACACTTCCCGCCATGTACTACCAATGGATTATTCATCAAAATCCGGGAAAGAAGATAGTAATCCTCCCCAACAGAAACTTTTTCTGGAAATCGCAGTTCTCCTAATACCCTTCTTGTATAAAGTTTATCCACAATAAAAGGGGTAAAGTCTTTTGAAAGATTAATCTCCTTCAATACTTTATGCCCCTCCTCACAATAAAGCTTCTGACTTCCTTTCTTTTTAGATCTGCCATCCAAATACTCCAACCAAATCCCACAAGTAGAAATATCCGCCTTATTTTCTATCAAAATCTGTTGAAGATATTCCAACATATCCGCTTCAACCCAGTCATCCGAATCAAGAAATGCAATATAACTTCCTCTTGCAACCTCTAAACCTCTATTTCTTGAATAAGCCACGCCACGATTTTTCCCATTGGACAGTACTATAATTCTTGAATCTCGCTCTGCCTGGTTCTGACACATTTCATACGTTCCGTCCGTAGAACCATCATCCACTAAAATAATTTCAATTTCCTTCAAGGTCTGGTTCCGAACACTCATGATCGATTTTTCAAAATATTTTTTTACATTATAAGTCGGCATAATCACACTGACTAACGGTTTATCCAAATCAAACTGACGATTTTGAACGGAATCCATTGTTTGAAAATCCTTTCTTTGCTCTACGTTCCTTAAAGGAAACATTTTGGGGCAAAATGTTTCCTTTACTCTTAAACAGAGTACCATTTTGACCGACAAACTTCAAGGCTTTTGTTGAATTTTGTCGATACCATTTCTTGTATTTCGCAAATACTATCACTTCTTTTAGAATTTTATTTTTCAAATATTCGTCAAATCATCCAATTTGTTTGTTTTTTTTGATATATAATCGAAATTTATTGATTTATTTGCAATAATACAGGTATATATTCAGTCAATTAAAGAAATTGATATATGTCAATTTGCATATATCTTCATAAATTCATTTTTAAAAACACCTGATCTTTATCATCCTGATCGATCGACAAATAGCGTTTGGTAATCTCAATGGAAGAATGATTGTAAATAGACATGATCAGAGCAGGCGGAACTCCCTTTTTCCACGCGTGATATCCAAAAGTCTTACGTAGAGAATTGATAACAGTACCATGAATCTGAAAATTGATCCATGCAGCCATAACATCAC
>OHFA01001063.1_pt1 | contig 11815 bp, 10 predicted proteins | sample 1567501 | NCBI WGS metagenome assembly OHFA01 (sample SAMEA3879593, study PRJEB24766) | human gut metagenome | biome: human-associated habitat; feature: feces | place: USA | collected 1985/1987 | reverse complement strand
CCATACTATTGATGGCAGCAACCCCTGCCTTGTGCGCGACCAGGAAAAATGTATTCTCTGCGGGCGCTGCATACGCGTTTGCCGCGATGTGCAGGGCATGAATGTTTACAGCTTTGCCAACCGCGGGTTTGATACTATCGTTTCAACTGCGTTTGAACAGGACCTCGGCAATGTGGCGTGCAGCTACTGCGGCCAGTGCGCCAGCGTTTGCCCGACCGGCGCCATTGTTGAACGTGACGACACCGAAAAAGTTTGGGACGCCATTAACGACCCCGATAAAATCGTTATTGTGCAGACCGCTCCTTCCGTGCGCGTTGCCATTGGCGAAGAACTGGGCATGGAACCCGGCAGCATTGTAACCGGCAAAATGGTTGCAGCACTGCGCCACCTTGGGTTTGATAAGGTTTTTGATACAGATTTTTCTGCCGACCTTACCATTATGGAAGAAGGCTATGAATTTTTAGACCGTCTGCAAAACGGCGGCCTGCTGCCGATGATTACCTCGTGCAGCCCGGGCTGGGTTAATATGATTGAACTGAAATATCCTGAACTTTTGGACCATCTTTCTACGGCCAAATCGCCTCAGCAGATGTTCGGTGCAATCGCTAAAACCTATTATCCGGAAAAAGCCGGCATTGACCCTGCCAAAATAGTCAGCGTATCGGTTATGCCGTGCACGGCCAAAAAGGCAGAAGCCGCAAGGCCTGAAATGTGCGATTCCGGTTACCGCGACGTTGATATAGTAATTACCACGCGCGAACTTGGGCGCATGATACGCGAAGCAGGAATTGATTTTAAAAACCTGCCGGAAGAAAACTTTGATTCTCCGCTTGGCACGGGCAGCGGCGCGGGCGTAATTTTCGGCACAACCGGCGGCGTTATGGAAGCGGCGCTGAGAACAGTTGCCGATGTGCTTGCCGGAGAAAACCTGCCGCATGTGGATTATGAAGAAGTGCGCGGCATGGAACATACCCGCGAGGCGGAGCTTGAAATTGCCGGCAAAAAAATAAAAATTGCCGTTGTGCATACTCTTAAATCGGCAATGGAAATGCTGGAAAGAGTTAAAAACGGCACTGCCGATTATCAGTTTATTGAAGTAATGGCATGCCCGGGCGGATGTATCGGCGGCGGCGGGCAGCCTGTTCCGGTTAATGCCGAAATCAGGAAACTGCGCAGAAAGGGACTCTTTGATTGTGACAGAGCCAATGAGTTACGAAAATCGCACGAAAATCCTGAAATAATTGAACTTTATGATACTTGGCTGGGCAAACCGCTTGGAGAAAAAGCACACAATCTCCTGCACACGCACTATCACCAGCAAATACGTTAAATATACTAATAAAATGCTATAAAATACCCTTCGGACTTTTGAGTCCGAAGGGTATTTCTTTAAAAAATGTAAACAAAAGGCTTGCCATGTTACAATTTTACTGCTATTATATTGTAAGGGTCAGAAAAGGACCCTAGCCTTTTAAAAATTCAGAAAATATCCTGACAAGTTATGTGCTATAATAACGTTAGATGAAAATCTGAATATTTAACGGCAATTTCATAAAAAATTTCAAAAAAATATCACAAATAGAGCTTCGGCAGAAGGAATTTTGCAGGTGGTGTCGAAGTATATAAAGAAACCAAAAGAAGGTATGTTCAGGCGTTGGCAGACAACAGGGTAGCGGAACCCTTACGGAAGCCTTACGCCGGCGGCTTGCAGTCCGGGCGTGCCCGCTCCGGAAAATGCGTGAGCTGGCACTTGGCGTTATTGAGTTTAATTATTAAATTTCGGGATAACACTAAAGTGCTCCTTTTTTATGTTATGGGTTTGCCTTATTTGGCGGACGGTATAGACAAACGCCTGGCGTTTGCAGAGTATTTTTCGCCGGATAAGTTAAGTGCCGAAAGGCAGAAACCATATATATTTAATTTCAAGGAGGAAGGAACATGATCGATATTAAAGATCGTATTTGCGATGCGGTTGCTGGCAAAGTAATGAGCGCAGAAGCCGCAACCGACTTTATTCACAATGGTGACAACTTGGGTGTCAGCGGCTTTACTCCGTCTGGCTATCCGAAAGCTGTACCTCTTGCCCTGTCTGAAAGATACAAAGGCACCGATTTCAAAGTTAACGTTTGGACCGGCGCTTCTGTAGGCCCTGAAATTGACCAGGCAATGGTAGAAGCTGGCATTATGGACCGCCGCCTGCCTTATCAGACCAACGGCACCCTCCGCAAAGCTATCAACGAAGGTAAAGTAAAATATGCTGACATTCACCTCAGCCACATGGCACAGATGGTTCGCTATGGCTTCATGGCTAACCGCAAAGGCGTAGACGTAGCAATCGTTGAAGTATGCAAAATCAACGACCTCGGCGACGGCAAAGTAGGCCTTATCCCGACCACTTCCATGGGCAACAGCTCCTCTTATGTAGCAGGCGCTAAAAAAGTTATCGTAGAAGTTAACACCAGCCAACCGGTAGGTTTGGAAGGCATGCATGACTCCTATGTACCTCTTGATCCTCCGTACCGTAAACCGATTCCTATCGAAAGACCGGAAGACCGTATCGGCACTCCGTACATTCCTTGCGAACTCGACAAAATCGTTGCTGTTGTTCCTTGCGACATCACCGATAAAGTTCGTCCGCTCGGCGAAATCGACGAAGACGCTAAACACATGGGCGAAAACCTCGTAGCATTCTTCAAAAAAGAAGTTGCTGAAGGCCGCCTGCCGAAAAACCTGCTTCCGCTGCAGTCCGGCGTAGGCTCCGTTGCTAACGCTGTTATCAACGGCCTTGTAAACTCCGACTTCGAAGACCTCACCGTTTACACCGAAGTTATCCAAGACGGTATGTTCGACCTCATCGATGCCGGCAAACTCCGTGTTGCTTCCGGTACCGCTCTGACTCCGTCTCCGGAATGCCAGAAAAAATTCTATGAAAACCTTGACCATTACAAACCTTACCTGATTCTCCGTCCGCAGGAAATCTCCAACAGCCCTGAAGTTGCACGCCGCATTGGCGTTATCGCAATGAACACCGCTATCGAAGTTGATATTTACGGCAACGTAAACTCCACTCATATCTGCGGTACCAAATTGATGAACGGCGTTGGCGGTTCCGGCGACTTTGCCCGTAACGGTTACCTCACCGTATTCTTCACCAACTCCCTGGCAAAAGGCGGCAAAATCAGCTCCGTTGTTCCGTTCTGCAGCCATATCGACCATGCAACCCTCGACGTTGACGTTATCGTTTCCGAACGCGGCGTTGCTGACCTCCGTGGCCTGACTCCGAAAGAAAAAGCTCCGATCATCATTGATCAGATTGCTAACCCGAAATATCAGCCGATGCTGCTGGATTACTTCCACAGAGCTTGCGAAGCTTGCGGCAACAGCCAGACTCCGCATCTGCTTGAAGAAGCTTTCGATTTCCATAACCGCTTCAACAAAACCGGCACCATGGAAAAATAATCCCAGTTTAATTGGGGCTTAAGCCTGTGCCGGCGGTAGCGAGTCCTCCGGCACAGCTTAAATAAATATGTTGACGAAGCCGAAAGGCTTTGCCATAGACCGTCTTTGACGGACACTCTCACCGTACCCGGGAAGTCCAACCCGAGTATGAAAACAAAAATTTTAAGGAGGATTTGAGAATGTCAAATGAAACTCTGAAAGCTGGCTTAGCTAAATACCATGAAGAAGTAGAAGCTAAACTGGTTAAATTCCCTGAACGCGCAAAACTGGAGCCTAACAGACTCTACACCCCGCTTGACATCGAAGGTTTCGATTATGAAAGAGACCTCGGTTTCCCTGGTGAATATCCTTTCACCCGTGGTGTACAACCTACCATGTACCGCGGCCGTTTCTGGACCATGCGTATGTATGCTGGTTTCTCCACTGCTGAAGAATCCAACAAACGTTATAAATACCTGCTGGCTAACGGCGGCAGCGGCCTGTCTTGCGCATTCGACCTCCCGACCCAGATCGGTTATGATTCCACCGACCCGATGTCCGAAGGCGAAGTTGGTAAAGTAGGCGTAGCTATCGACTCCCTGGCAGATATGGAAATCCTGTTCGACGGTATTCCTCTGGACAAAGTTTCCACTTCTATGACCATCAACGCTCCTGCATCCGTACTGCTCTGCATGTACATCGCAGTTGCTGAAAAACAAGGCGTTTCCGCTGATAAACTCCGCGGCACCATTCAGAACGATATCCTGAAAGAATATGCTGCTCGCGGCACTTATATCTTCCCGCCGAAACCCTCCATGCGTTTGATCACCAACATTTTTGAATATTGCTCCAAAAATGTTCCGCTGTGGAACACCATCTCCATTTCCGGTTACCATATCCGTGAAGCTGGTTCCACCGCTGCTCAGGAAATCGCATTCACCATCGCTGACGGCATTGCTTATGTAGAAGCTGCTATCAAAGCTGGCATGGACGTTGACGCCTTCGCTGGCCGTCTGTCCTTCTTCTGGAATGCTCACAACAACGTACTCGAAGAAGTTGCTAAATTCCGCGCTTCCCGTCGTGTATGGGCTAAAGTTATGAAAGAAAGATTCGGCGCTAAGAAAGCTAAATCCATGATGCTCCGCGTACATACCCAAACCGCTGGTTCCATGCTGACCGCTCAGCAGCCGAACAACAACATCGTTCGTGTTGCTCTGCAAACCGCAGCTGCAGTAATGGGTGGTACCCAGTCCCTGCACACCAACTCCAAAGACGAAGCTTTGGCTCTGCCGACTACTGAATCCGTAACCATCGCTCTGCGTACTCAGCAAATCGTTGCTTACGAATCCGGCCTGGCTGACACCATTGACCCGTTGGGCGGTTCCTACTATGTAGAAGCTTTGACCAATAAGATCGAAGCTGAATGCTGGGATTACATTAAGAAAATTGATGAACTCGGCGGCGCTCCGGAAGCTATCGCTAAAGGCTACATCCAGAAAGAAATTCAGGATTCCGCTTACAAATGGCAGATGGACGTTGAAAAAGGCAACCGTATTATCGTTGGCGTTAACAAATTCCAGCAGGAAGAAGAACCCCCGAAAAACCTGCTGCGCGTAGACGGCTCTGTTGGCAAACTGCAGGCTGAAAAAATTGCTGCATTGAAAGCTCGCCGTGACAACGCTAAAGTTGAAGAAACCCTTGCTGCTCTTAAAGCAGGCTGCGCTGATGAAAGCGTTAACCTGATGCCTTTGATCCTCGAAGCTGTTAAAGCTTATGCAACCGAAGGCGAAATCTGCGGCGTAATGAGAGAAGTATTCGGCGAATACCAGGCTCATACCCAGCTGTAATTAACTTAGCCAACAATAATAGGGAGGTAAGTAGATAATGTCTAATATCAGAGTTTTAGTAGCAAAACCGGGTCTTGATGGACACGACCGCGGTGCTAAAGTTGTAGCTCGTGCATTGCGCGACGCTGGTTTTGAAGTAATTTATACCGGTATCCGTCTGACCCCGGAACAAATCGCTGAAGCTGCTCTGCAGGACGACGTTAAAGTTGTTGCTCTGAGCCTGCTCTCCGGCGCTCATAACACCCTTTTCCCGAAAGTTGTAGAACTTTTGAAAGAAAAAGGTCTGAACGATGTTCTGGTTATCGGCGGCGGCGTTATTCCTGACGCTGACATCCCGGGCCTGAAAGCTGCTGGCATTGCCGAAGTATTCACTCCTGGCACCCCGACCAGCGCTATCGTTGACTTCATCAACGCAAACGTAAAATAATTAGGTCTTAAAAATTTGCAAGGCGGTTTGTCCGCCTTGCAACCTAAAATTTTTATCAGACCTCAACAAGGCGGTGTGAAATTTGAACATTGTTGAAGGCGTATTAAACCACAACCGTTTGGCACTGGCCAAAGCAATTACGGCCGTTGAAAACGAGTATGACAATGCTGTTGAAATTATGACAGCTTTATATCCCCACACCGGCAATGCTTATGTCATTGGTATAACCGGACCTCCGGGTGCTGGCAAAAGTACTTTGACCGATAAACTTGCCAAAGAATTCCGTAAACGCGGTAAAACTGTTGGCATTATTGCAGTAGACCCCACCAGTCCGTTCTCCGGCGGCGCTATCTTGGGCGACCGTATCAGAATGTTGGATTTGTCTTCGGATGAAGGCATTTTTGTCCGTTCTATGGCTACCAGAGGCAGCTTGGGCGGCTTATCGCAAAAAGCAGGCGATGCAGTCAAATTGATGGATGCTTTTGGCTTTGACATCATTATCATTGAAACCGTAGGCGTAGGGCAATCTGAAGTTGATATCGTAAAAACTGCCGATACCACCATGGTTGTTGTAATCCCGGGCATGGGTGATGATATTCAGGCTATTAAAGCAGGTATACTTGAGATCGGTGATTTGTTCACGATTAACAAAGCTGATCGTGAAGGCACAGACAAGCTCAACATAGAGATTGAAATGATGTTGGAATTAAATCCCGAACATGTTGGCTGGCGTCCGCCGATCAACCGGACCATTGCCAGCAAGGGTGAAGGCATAGAAGCAGTTGTAGACTCCATTGAGGAGCACCAGAAATATCTGAATGATAGCGGTGAAATCGTTAAAATCCGCAAAGCCCGCATTAAAAACGAGGTTACTGCGATGCTTAACGACAAAGTAAACCGCTACATTGATAAAAATGTAGTAGCTACCGATGAATTTGATTCCTTGGTAGAAAAACTGCAGGGCCGCGAAATTGAACCGTACTCTGTAGTTGATGACATTGTTGGTAAAGTTTTGAAATAAAACCACCAAATTAATTCTTTAAGGAGGAATTAAAAATGTTCAAAGTAATTTGTGTTGACCATGTAGGTATTGCCTGCAAAGATTTGGATGTATCCAAAAAATTCTACACCGAAGTTCTCGGTCTGGAATGCACTGGTGAAGAACCGGTTCCCGAACAGGGCGTAAAAACCGTATTCATTCCTTGCGGCGAAACTCTGCTTGAGCTTCTTGTTGATATTACCGAAAACAATGATGGCCCGATCGGCAAATACATTGCTAAAAACGGCCAGGGCATCCAGCACATTGCTCTCCGTGTTGACGACATCGAAGCTGCTATCGCCGGCGTACAGGAAAAAGGCGGCATCATGATTGACAAAGCACCTCGCGGTGGTGCAGGCGGAATGGACATTGCTTTCGTTCATCCGAAATCTGTTGGCATTTTGCTCGAACTCTGCGCTCCTGCAAAAAAATAATTTCTGCCTGAACAGAAATTAAGCTGCTTGTGCAGCACACAAAAATCAGATACATAACAGACGGGCGCCTGATACTACGCCCGCCTGCATGTATAAATAAGTTCTCCCCAATTATATGGAGGTGTAAGATTTGTCTACTCAAGAAAGAATTGAGAAAATGCTCAAACTCTCCGAACACATTATCGCAGCTGGCGGCGAAAAGAAAGTAGCTAAACAGCATGAAAGCGGTAAACTGACTGCTCGTGAGAGAATCGCATTATTACTTGACGAAGGTAGCTTCGTTGAATTGGATCGTTTCGTAAGCCATCGTTGCACCAACTTCGGCCAGGACAAAAAAGAACTCCCGGGCGAAGGTGTAACCACCGGTTACGGCACTGTTGACGGCCGTCTGGTTTATGTATTCGCTCAGGACTTCACCGTTGAAGGCGGCTCCCTCGGCGAAATGCATGCTAACAAAATCGTTAAAGTACAGCGCCTTGCTCTCAAAATGGGTGCTCCGTGCGTTGGCCTGAACGATTCCGGCGGTGCTCGTATCCAAGAAGCTGTTGACGCTCTGGGCGGCTATGGCAAGATCTTCTTCGAAAACACCAGCGCATCCGGTGTTATTCCTCAGATCTCTGCTATCATGGGTCCTTCCGCAGGCGGCGCTGTATACAGCCCGGCTCTGACCGACTTCATCTACATGGTAAAGAACACTTCCAAAATGTTCATTACCGGCCCTGCAGTTGTTAAATCCGTTACCGGCGAAGAAGTTACCCAAGAAGAACTGGGCGGCGCTATGACCCACAACCAGACTTCCGGTGTAGCTCACTTTGCAGCTGAAAACGACGAAGACTGCATTAAACAAATCCGTTATCTGCTCAGCTTCCTTCCGTCCAACAACATGGAAGGCGCACCGATTATCGAAACCGGTGACTCCCCGACCAGAACCGACGAAGCACTGAACAGCATTATTCCTGATAATTCCAATCATCCTTATGATATGAAAGACATTATCAAGAGCATTGTTGATAACGGTGAATTCTATGAATCTCAGCAATACTACGCTCAGAACATCATTACCTGCTTCGCACGTATGGATGGCCAGACCGTAGGTATTATTGCTAACCAGCCGAAAGTTATGGCAGGTTGCCTTGATATCAATGCATCTGACAAATCTTCCCGCTTCATTCGCTTCTGCGACGCTTTCAACATTCCTCTGTTGAACCTGGTAGACGTTCCGGGCTTCCTGCCTGGCACCAACCAAGAATATGGAGGCATCATCCGTCATGGCGCTAAGATGCTCTATGCATACTCTGAAGCAACCGTACCTAAAATTACTTTGATTACCCGTAAAGCATACGGCGGTTCTTACCTCGCAATGTGCTCTCAGGAACTTGGTGCTGACCAGGTTATCGCTTGGCCGACTGCTGAAATCGCAGTTATGGGCCCTGCTGGTGCAGCTAACATCATCTTCCGTAAAGATCCTGATGTTGAAGCTAAAACTGCTGAATACATTGACAACTTTGCAACCCCGTATCAGGCTGCAAAACGTGGCATGGTTGATATCGTAATTCAACCGAAAGATTCCCGCCCGACCATTATCAATGCATTGCAAATGCTGGATTCCAAACGTGAAAGCCGTCCGGCTAAGAAACACGGTAACATTCCGCTTTAATGCATAGAAAGGGGAAATCGTAATGGGATTTTTTGGATTATTTGGCGGCAGCAAGAAGAAAAAAGAAGCTCCTAAAGCTGCAGCCCCGGCTCCGGTAGCAGCAGCTCCGGTTGCAGCTCCCGCTCCGGCTCCGGTAGCAGCTCCTGCTCCGGCAGCAGCACCGGCTCCCGCACCGGCTCCGGCAGCAGCTCCTGCTCCGGCAGCAGTAGCAGCTGGCGACACCCCGCTTACCGCTCCGATGCCTGGTAAAGTAAGCAAAATCGTAGCTAAAGCTGGCGACGCTGTTAAAAAAGGCGACGTAGTTCTTATGCTCGAAGCTATGAAAATGCAGAACGAAATTGCTGCACCTGTTGACGGCACCGTTAAATCCATCAACGTAGACGTTAACGAAAACGTAAAACCTGGCCAGATCATGGCTGTTATCGGCTAATTTCCTTCAATTCTTCAAGTATAGTAGCAATGCCGGCAGTTTAACTACCGGCACTGCTATCAGATGAATTTATAGGAAAGCAATTGAATATTGGAGGTTTAAGAATGGATTCTTTACTCGTACAATACCCTTACCTTGAAGAACTCCTGAAGGGTATTCTTGGTCTTAGCTATACTCATGTTATTATGTGGCTTATCGGCGGCTTGCTGATTTTCCTGGCCGTTAAATACGACTATGAACCGGCTCTGTTGCTTCCGATTGGCTTCGGTGCAATTCTTGCTAACATTCCGCATTCCTCTGCAGTATCCACTGAACCGGGTGCTGAAGGCTTCTTGATTACCCTGTACAATGCAGGTATCGCAAACGAACTGTTCCCTGTACTTATCTTCATTGCTATCGGCGCAATGTGCGATTTCGCTCCGTTGATTCGCCGTCCGTCCGTAATGCTGTTCGCAGCAGCTGCTCAGTTCGGTATCTTCGCTACCGCTATCGGCGCTACTTTCCTGGGCTTCTCCTTCCCGCATGCTTCCTCTATCGGTATCATCGGTGCAGCTGACGGCCCGACCACCATTTATGTAGCAAGCCGTTATGCAGTAGAACTGCTTGGACCTCTGTCCGTAGCTGCTTACTGCTACATGTCTTTGGTACCGGTTATTCAACCGCCTGTTATCAAAGCTGTTACCACTCAGAACGAACGCAAAATCCGTATGGGCTTTGAAAACGAAGAACCTGTATCTGACACCACTAAATTCTTGTTCCCGATCATGATCGTTATCGTAGCAGGCGTTGTATCTCCTCTGTCTGTTGCTCTTATCGGTGCTCTTATGTTCGGTAACGTTCTTAAAGAATCCGGTGTTGTTGATAACCTGTCCAACTGCGCTCAGAACGAACTGTCCAACCTGGTAACCCTCGTACTTGGTATTACCATCGGCGGTACCATGACTGCTGAACGTTTCCTGAACTTCCAGGTACTTCTCATCATGGCTCTCGGTGCTGTTGCATTCGTATTCGATACCGTTGGCGGCGTTCTCTTCGCTAAAATCCTGAACATGTTCAGCGCTAAGAAAATCAACCCGATGATCGGTGCTTGCGGCATTTCCGCATTCCCGATGTCCGGCCGTGTAATCGCTAAAATGGCTTTGAAAGAAGACCCGACTAACTTCATCATCCAACATGCTATCGGCGTAAACGTTGCTGGTCAGGTTGCATCCGTAGTAGCAGGTGGTCTGGTTCTTGCTATGATTCCTGCTCTGGAAAAAATGTAATCTGTAATTTGTAACTTTCCTTATAGCGTGCTTTCCACTGGAATATTTTTGGAGGTGTAAAAATGGGAGCAACTGAAAAAGCTGTCATTATGATGTGCGTAGCTCTGCCGACCATGTTTGTTGTTATTGGACTTTTCGTTGGTTTAACGAAAGCCCTTCACAAATCTTTCCCGGCAGAAGAAGATTAATTTTAAACTTAGCTGAATAGCTAAAACTAACAAAATGTTTCTTTGCGGTTAAAACGGGCGGTTATGCCGCCCGGGTACCGCATAAGCCGTCAAGCCAGAAACTTAACGGCATTATTATGTTTAGCTCATCTGAGCTAATTTATGAAGATTGGAGTGGCGAAATTGGATATTTCACTTCCTGCTTTAATGTCCATCCTCGCGTTGGTTATTCTTGTAGGTATTTCCTGCGTTAATGAGGATTTAAACGTAGGCTTCCTCGGTATTGCGTTCGGTATTATCGTAGGCGGCGTCTTTGGCGGCACCCCTGCAAGTAAGATTATGAATGCTTTCCCGCTTAGCCTGTTTATGATTCTGGTTGGTGTTACATTCCTTTTCGGTATGGCACAAACCAACGGCACCATGGAAAAACTCACTGCTTATTCCATTCGTGTCTGCAAAGGCAACACTGCTTTAATTCCTATCATTATTTTCTTACTTTCCGACTTCTTGACCACTATCGGCCCTGGCAACATCGCAGGCTGCGCACTTATGGCTCCGGTAGCTATGGCTATCGCCGGCCGTGTTAAAATGCCTGCATTCCTGATGACCCTGCTCGTAGTAGGTGCCTGCAACGCCGCTGCATTCTCTCCGTTTGCACCGACCGGCATCATCTCCAACGGCATCATCGCTAAAGTTGCTCCTGATCTCGGAATCCCTGCTGACGAACTTGATGCTATTGCATGGATGGTATACTTCAAATCCACTCTTGCACAAGGCTTCGTAACCGTAGTAGGCTTTATGGTAATGGGCGGCGCTAAATGGCTGAAAGAACAGCGCGGTGCTTCTCTGGATATCGATGAACTGGCTCCGAAACCGGAACCGTTCAACGCTGCACAGACCACCACTTTGCTGATGGTTGCACTCCTCGTTCTTTTGGTAGTAGTTCCTGGGCTGCCTGGTATTAAAGGCACTCTGCCGAAAATGCTCACCAATATGCTTTCTAACGTAGGTTCTATTTCCTTCGTACTTTCTATTGTACTTATGCTCACCGGTTACGGCGATTCCAAAGCTGCTGTTAAAGTAATGCCTTGGTCCGTAATCATGATGGTTT
>OHFA01001052.1_pt1 | contig 11973 bp, 8 predicted proteins | sample 1567501 | NCBI WGS metagenome assembly OHFA01 (sample SAMEA3879593, study PRJEB24766) | human gut metagenome | biome: human-associated habitat; feature: feces | place: USA | collected 1985/1987 | reverse complement strand
TAAGATGTTCTGCAGATATCGCAGAAGAAGTAGCAAGATTTTTTGGATATGATAACATTCCTACCACACTTCCTCACGGCGAGGCAACTGCAGGTAAGAAGTCATTTGCTGCAAGAGTAGAAGATGTTGTTATGAACATCGCTGAGCAGAACGGATTCTGCGGCGGAATGTGCTATTCTTTTGAAAGCCCTAAAGTATTTGACAAGTTACTTCTTGCTGACAACGACCCATTACGTCAGGCAATCGTAATCGCAAACCCACTTGGAGAAGATTACAGTATCATGAGAACGATCGAGTTAAATGGTATTTTAACTTCTTTAGCAGGTAACTATAACCACAGAAATAAAAATGTTCGTCTCTACGAAATCGGTAACGTATATCTTCCAAAGGCTCTGCCATTAACAGAACTTCCAGACGAAAGAAAGCGTTTAACTCTCGGTATGTACGGCGAGTGTGACTTCTTCATGTTAAAAGGTGTTCTTGAGGAAATGTTCTTAAAACTTGGTCTTGACGGCAAAGTTGACTTCGAGCCATCCCAGGAAAAACCTTTCTTACACCCAGGAAGACAGGCACTCATTTATGTAGGTGGAGCTTATGCCGGATTTATCGGACAGGTACATCCAGAAGTATGCGAAAACTACGACATGAAGTGTGAAGCATATGTAGCAGGAATCGACCTTCCAACTGTTACAGAAAAGGCTACTTTCGACAGAAGATACGAAGGCGTAGCAAAATACCCTGCAGTAAACAGAGACTTAAGTCTTGTTATGAAAAAAGATGTTTTCGTAGGAAGCCTTGAAAAAGTAATGAAAGAAAAAGGCGGCAAGTTATTAGAGAGCATCCAGTTATTTGACGTTTACGAAGGTTCTCAGATTGAAGAAGGATATAAATCCGTTGCATTCAGCCTTGTATTCCGTTCCCCAGAACGAAGCTTAGAAGCTGCTGAAATCAACAAGATCGTAGATAAGATTCTTAAAGAACTTGAAAAAATGGGAGTTGAATTAAGAGCATGATGAAAACAAGTGATTTTAATTTTGATCTTCCACAGGAACTGATTGCCCAGGACCCGTTGGAAGACCGTTCCTCATCAAGATTGATGGTGCTTAACAAGGAAAGTGGTGAGATAGCTCACCGTATTTTCCATGACATTACAGAGTATCTTCATCCGGGAGATTGTCTGGTTATCAACGACACAAAAGTTATCCCAGCCCGTCTTATCGGAACAAAAGAAGATACCGGAGCCCACATTGAAATTCTGTTATTAAAAAGAAAAGAAAATGATGTCTGGGAAACACTTGTAAAACCGGGCAAGAAATGCCGTCCAGGTGCAAGAGTAGTCTTTGGAAATGGAGAACTGAAAGCTGAAATCGTTGATGTATTAGAAGATGGAAACCGTCTTGTACATTTTGAATATGAAGGAATCTTTGAGGAAGTATTAGACCGCCTCGGTCAGATGCCTCTGCCTCCATATATCACACATAAATTACAGGATAAAAACCGTTATCAGACCGTTTACGCAAAGTATGAAGGATCCGCAGCCGCACCGACAGCTGGACTTCATTTTACAAAAGAACTGCTGGAAAGGATACAGGAGAAGGGTATTGAAATTGCCCGTGTCACGCTGCATGTCGGACTTGGAACGTTCCGTCCGGTAAAGACAGAGAACATTCTGGAGCATCATATGCATTCAGAATTTTATACGGTGACACAGGAAGCAGCAGACAAGATTAATACGGCGCGCAAAAACGGCGGAAAGATTATTGCAGTCGGTACGACAAGTACACGTACACTGGAATCTGTCGGGACAGAAGATGGTACAGTAAAAGCCGGCAGCGGCTGGACCCAGATATTTATTTATCCGGGATATCAGTTTAAGGTTATTGACAGCCTGATTACCAATTTCCATCTGCCGGAATCCACGCTGGTGATGCTGGTTTCAGCACTGGCAGGCAGGGAACACGTTCTTGCGGCTTATGAAGAAGCCGTAAAGGAAAAGTACAGGTTTTTCAGTTTTGGAGATGCTATGTTAATAAAGTAACTTAAAAGTTTACTTTTTAAGGATCATAACAGGGGGAGTACTTATGGGTGATGAAAGAAGAAGAACCAAAAGAATTGATGTAGAAGCGAATTTATCAATTCGTCCGATTACAGATCAGGATACTAAGGAAGAATTTATTGCTGTTCATGCAACGAATGTATCAAGTGGTGGAATTGCATTTAAAACAAAAAACGTTCTGCCATTACATTCTTTTTATGACATGTTGCTTGAAATGAGCGGATGTGATAAAATTGAAACCGTTATTGAAGTTGTGCGGATTGCATCACAGGACGAAGACGGCACGGAGTACGGCTGCCGTTTTGTAGGACTTGGCAAAGAAGCCCAGTTCCGTATTGATGTATTCCGTATGGTAAAAGAAAATACAAACTAAAAAAGACTGAGTAGCACAGATGATTGCGGCTGCAATTGCCGAAAGGCAGCAGGTGAGGAAAGTCCGGGCTTCACAGGGCAGGATGCCGGATAACGTCCGGTGGAGGTGACTCCAAGGCTAGTGCAACAGAAATAAACCGCCAGCATATGCTGGTAAGGGTGGAAAGGCAGTGTAAGGGACTACCGCGCGGCTGGTAACAGAAGCGGCAGATGTAAACCCCATCCGAAGCAAGACCGAATAAAAGCGATACGGCGGCCCGTCGTGCTTTAGGTAGGTTGCTTGAGCCTGCTGGTAACAGCAGGACTAGATAGATAATCATCTGATACATAACCCGGCTTATAGTGCTGCTCAGTTGTTTGTAAAAATATTTGTAAAAAGAACAGGTAAAAAATGCAGATAGAAATATCGGCAGGCACAAGTGCCGCAGAAAATGTAGGAGTATGTTTTCTGCGGTGCTTTTATTATAAGAGCAAAGCTTTTAAATATTTTGGATAAAATATACAGGATTGTCCATAATACAGGATAAAAGGAAACTGTAAGACTGCTGAACTTACAGCGTAACTGTTGCAGTCCGTAGGACGGACTGTGGCAGACGGAGGCAGAACAAAGAAAAACAGGTGTTAATTTTTTACACGGAAATCTGCTTCCGGGCGAAAGCAGATTTTCTGAATGGCAGATGAGAAACCGTTTATGCGGAATCTTTGCCGCTGCTTCATGATAAAATCGCTCAGAAAGAGGTCAGTATGGATTATTTAGAGATTGAAAAGGTTATTGGACGTGAAATTATGGATTCAAGAGGCAATCCGACAGTAGAAGCGGAAGTTTATCTCGCAGACGGAACGGTTGCAAGAGGAACAGCGCCAAGCGGTGCTTCGACAGGTGAATTTGAAGCACTGGAACTGCGTGACGGCGATAAGAGCAGATATTTGGGAAAAGGCGTACAAAAGGCAGTAGAAAATATCAATACAATAATCAACGAGGCGATAAGCGGACTGGATGCTTCTGACATTTATGCTGTTGATAAGGCAATGATTGAGGCAGACGGAACAAAGGACAAGTCCAAGCTGGGGGCAAATGCGATTCTTGCCGTATCTATTGCATGCTGCAGAGCGGCTGCGACAGCATTGGATATTCCACTGTATCGGTTCTTAGGCGGTGTCAGCGGAAACAGACTTCCGGTGCCGATGATGAATATTGTAAACGGCGGCTGTCATGCTTTATCATCAGGACTGGATGTACAGGAATTTATGGTAATGCCGGTCGGCGCGCCGTCTTTTAAAGAAGGACTGCGCTGGTGCTCGGAAGTATTTCATGCGCTGGCATCTATTTTAAAGGAAAGAGGACTGGCAACTTCTGTCGGTGATGAAGGAGGCTTTGCACCGGCACTTGCTTCCGATGAAGAAGCTATCGAAACGATTCTTGAAGCCGTAAAAAAAGCAGGCTATGAACCGGGAAAAGATTTCATGATTGCCATGGATGCAGCTTCTTCCGAATGGAAGACCAAAGAAAAGGGAAAATACAAGCTTCCGAAGGCAGGAACAGTTTATACCTCAGAGGAATTAATTGAACACTGGAAGAAGCTGGTTGAAAAATTCCCGATTATATCTATCGAAGATGCGTTAGATGAAGAAGACTGGGAAGGCTGGAAGAAACTGACGGCAGAACTTGGTGACAAGGTACAGCTTGTAGGGGATGACTTATTTGTAACGAATACCAAACGTCTGTCAAAGGGTATTTCACTGGGTTGCGGCAATTCAATCCTGATCAAATTAAATCAGATTGGCTCTGTATCTGAGACTCTGGAAGCCATTAAAATGGCACACGAAGCCGGTTACACAGCGATTGCATCCCATCGTTCCGGTGAGACAGAGGATACCACGATTGCCGATCTGGCAGTGGCATTAAATACCTGCCAGATTAAGACCGGTGCGCCGTCACGTTCAGAGCGCGTTGCAAAGTATAACCAGCTTTTACGCATTGAAGAACAGCTTGGCAGTGCGGCAGTTTATCCGGGAATGGGTGCTTTTAAAGTAAAAAGATAAGCTTTTATAAAAGATATTTGCTTATGTAAAAATGAAGCGCAAAATTTACGTTGAGATTCTATGGCAATTCCGTTATGATGAAAGAAAAGTAAAGAAGGTATTATAATGAAAAATCATCAGACGGAATTAACAGAAAATGAAGAACTGTGCGATTTGTACCGTAAGAAGGCGGAAGAACTGGTTTCGCAGATGACAATTGAGGAACTGGCAGACCAGACGTTAAACAGTGCGCCACCGATTGAACGGCTGAATATTAAAGGATATGACTGGTGGAATGAAGGACTGCACGGTGTGGCAAGAGCCGGCACGGCGACGGTTTTTCCGCAGGCAATCGGGCTTGCGGCAGCATTTGATGAAGATTTAATGGAGCAGGTTGCCGATGCCGTGTCTACGGAAGGACGTGCCAAATTTAATATGCAGCAAAAATACGGAGATGTCGGGCGCTACAAGGGATTGACCTTCTGGGCGCCCAATATCAATATTTTCCGGGACCCAAGGTGGGGACGCGGTCATGAAACTTACGGCGAAGACCCGTATCTGACAGCGCGGCTTGGAATCCGCTACATAAAGGGCTTACAGGGACATGATGCACATTACTTAAAATCGGCGGCGTGTGTCAAGCATTTTGCGGTACATTCCGGTCCGGAGGGACTGCGCCACAGCTTCAATGCCGAGGTTACAAAAAAAGATTTGTATGAAACGTATCTTTCAGCATTTCATGCCTGTATTAAAGAGGCAAAGCCCGAAGCAGTCATGGGCGCGTATAACCGCGTAAACGGCGAGCCGTGCTGTGGCAGTAAGACCCTGCTTACAGACATTTTGCGGAATGAGTGGCATTTTAAAGGACATGTTGTGTCGGACTGTTTCGCACTGCGCGATTTTTACCAGCATCACATGGTAACAAAAGATGCCGTGGAATCGGCGGCTCTGGCGATGAATAACGGCTGTGATTTAAACTGCGGACATATGTATCTGCACCTTTCGGAAGCGGTTTCGCGCGGTATGGTTTCGGAGAGCAGACTGCGGGCGGCGGTGACGAATCTGTATACCACCCGGCTGAAGCTGGGCATGGAACAGGATAAGGAGCTGCCGGACAATCCTTACGACAAAATTCCGTATTCTGTTGTAGATTCCGTAGAAATGCGTGAATTCAACGAAAGTGTGTCAGAGAAAACATTTGTTCTATTAAAAAATAACGGGATTCTGCCGCTGAATCGGGAAAAACTCCGGACAATCGCAGTGATTGGACCGAATGCAGACAGCAGGAGAGCGCTTGTCGGTAATTATGAAGGGACGGCATCGCGTTACATTACAATTTCCGAGGGCATACAGGATTATGTTGGGGATTCGGTTCGGGTGCTGGTGTCCGAGGGCTGTGATTTGTATAAAGAAAACTGGAAGAAGAACCGCATTGCCGAGGTGCGTGAAATGGCAGAAATGGGCGATGTTGTCATTCTGTGTCTGGGACTGGACGCAGGTATTGAAGGTGAACAAGGCGATGCGGGCAATGATTTTGCAAGCGGCGATAAGCCGGACTTGAATCTTCCGGGAGAGCAGAACCAGATTCTTGAAGCGGCATTAGACAGTGGAAAACCTGTCGTTGTCCTACTGTTATCGGGCAGTGCGCTGGCGGTCAACACGGCACAGGAGCGTGCCGCGGCGGTCATGCAGTGTTGGTATCCGGGTGCTCAGGGCGGACGTGCGGCGGCAAGGATTTTATTTGGGGAAGTCAGCCCACAGGGACATCTGCCGGTTACATTTTATAAAAGCACGGAAGAACTGCCGGAATTTACGGATTATTCCATGAAAAACAGAACTTACCGCTATATGAAGCAGGAAGCATTGTATCCGTTTGGCTACGGACTTACTTATACTTCATTTTCGTATGATAATATGGAATGTGGCGCAGGCAGGCAGACGTTTCAGAAAATGAAAGCCGGAGAAAAAATACAGCTTCCGGTTTCGGTGCGTGTGTGCAATACCGGAAACTTTGACTGTGCCGAAACCGTTCAGGTTTATGTAAAGGCTTTGTGTGATGGCAGTCCGAATCCGCAGTTAAAGGGCTTTGGCAAAGTCTTTTTAAAGGCGGGGGAAGAAAAGCAGGTAACGGTCTGGTTATCAGAAGAGGCTTTTGAACTCTACGATGAAAATGGGCAGATCTATTTTACCGATGAGGGCTATACCGTTTATATTGGCGGAAGCCAGCCGGATACAAGAAGCCGGACATTGACAGGAACCATTCCGCTCAGGCAGAATTTATGGTCGGAAGTGGTAAATAATACTTGAATTTATAGGAAATAACGTATTTGCAGCATTGCATATGTCTGTTTTTTGCGTTTATTAAGAGTTTTATGTGTTAAATTTGTTCACACGGTGGAATTCGTGCTGCAGGCATTTCGAATTCTGTTTTTGCCGCAGGACTGGCTGGAAACAGTCTACGGTATTTCCGGTGTTAAAAATGTCTGCGGAATGGAGCTTAGGTATGAAAAATTTACAAAAGTTGCAAATGATATTTCAAAGAATCTTACTGCAACGGTAAAAAAAGGAAAAGATGCAGTATATACACTGGCAGACGGCAGTGCCAATGTCAACTCGGCAGCTGCACAGATGGCTCAGATTGTAGAAGAATCTGTGAAGTCAACGGTAACGGTGATGGATAAGGTCAATGCGGCAACAGAAGAAGTTCATAGAAACAATGAACTTGCCGGACAGCTGGAGCAGGGATTTGATAATGTGAAAGACGCTGTTAATAAGGGAAATGCAGCAGTTGAAGAGGCGAAAAGCACTATAATGTCTGTTGAAAATACAGTTGGCGCTGCGCACAAGACGACCGGTGCACTGCTGACCGAAATGAAACATATTACAGATATTCTCGTGGAAATTAATTCCATTGCATCACAGACCAATCTGTTATCACTCAATGCTTCAATTGAAGCAGCAAGAGCAGGCGAACACGGAAAAGGATTTGCCGTGGTTGTAGATGAAATCCGTGCCTTATCAGAAGAAAGTGCAAAATCAGCAGGTAATATCCAGGATATATTAAAATGGCTTACCGATATGACAAAACAGGTAGATGAAGAAATTACAACCGGTACGAATGCAGCGGCAGAAAGCGTTACAACGATTAACGGTCTGCTCGGATATTTTGAAAATATCAATCATGCAACCAATGATGCGAGTAGTATTGTAAGTGAAGAATATGATATTATTGAAAATATCAAAGAAAGTTTTGAAATAAATAAATAAAAAGAATATAATTAAAATATAAAAAAACAGTTAAAGGGGTGTTGGTATTGAATAATCTGATTGAGTTTTTGAAGCAGGAAGGTGTTTCAGCACAGCTTGTAGAAGAAGTCCGGCATTATTCAGAAGAACATACTGTAGATGAAGCATTAAAAAAACGTATTCCTGTACCACATTTTCATTATTATGGCAATAAGGTATGGGAAGAGGCTCTTGCAGTGCTTCTGTGTGGCAGAAATCTTTTGCTGGCAGGAGAGAAGGCAACGGGAAAAAATGTGCTTGCACAGAATCTTGCAGCAGTTTTTGAACGTCCGGCATGGGATATTTCCTTCCATGTTAATATGGATGCGGCTGCGCTGATAGGTTCTGATACATTTCACGATGGCAGGGTTACATTCAGACCCGGACCGGTGTACTGTTGTGCACAAAGTGGCGGCTTTGGGATTCTCGATGAAATCAATATGGCAAGGAATGAAGCACTTGCAGTCTTACATTCTGTACTTGATTTCAGACGTGTAATTGATGTTCCAGGATATGACAGGATAGAGGTTGCAGATGATACACGTTTTATTGCTACGATGAATTATAATTATGCAGGTACAAGGGAATTAAATGAGGCACTTGCCTCAAGATTTGTAGTTATACAGATGCCGCCACTGGCAAAGGAAGATCTTGAGAGACTGTTAAAGGATCAGTTCCCTTCACTTGTTACTAAGTATAACAAACAGTTTGCACTTTTATTTAATGAACTTCAGAAAAAATGTGAAAATGGTGAACTTACAGAGAAAGCTTTGGATCTGCGTGGATTAATTGATGCTATAAGTCTTATAAAAAAGGGTATTCCAATCAGGGATGCATTGGATCTTGGAATTACCAATAAGATATTTGACAGCTATGAAAAAGAGCTTATACGTGATGTCATAGCTTCAAGGTTTCCATTAAAGCTGCATAATATGGAGGTGTTTGAATAATGCGTACCATTTCTTATACTGCTAAGGAAAGACGGGCTGCTAATCAGGTATGGAATGCGGCGGAACGCTATAATTTTGATCCATTGTTTCTGGCTGTTGAAACAGGGGATTTAGATTCAGATTTATATATGAATCTTATAATTGGACTGGCATATAAGTATTATGGTGAAAAGGCAATCAGCACTTTATTTGGTTATTGGAACGGAGATATCAGTCAGGCTATGCTGGATGATCTGACATGGCTTTATCTGGAACATGTACTGTATACAGAGGAAGCATTAAAACGTCCGTCTATGACTGATCTACGGGTTTATTATGGAAAGGCTTTTTTTGCAGGTGAATATAAGCTGTCTAGGCAGGAGTGGATGAGCAAAAACCGGCTTGTATATAATATGCAGTCAGCCAGATGGAGCAGTGTGTCAGGAAAAAAGAAGGTTCTGCTGACACCAAATGAACAAAAGCTGTATGCAGAACTGACACCACAGATAATGCCTGAAACAGACCGGTTGATAGATACTGTGCTGGCAATTTATCGCAAATTTAATCTTTTTGATGGCGTAAAACATGAAAAAAAAGCATTACGACTGCATTTTACAGGGGCATTTGCCCGGATAATGACAAGAATAATGCCAGTCAGCTCTGTAAGAAATAATCATGTAATGGTTATGCGTTCTTCTGAGGCGGACAATATGACTGGTGGAGCAGCCTACAGTAAAAAGAAAGATAATATAACATATAAGAAAGAAAATGATGACTGCTCTTATATTGAGAATTGTTTTGGAAGATCTGTTATATCAGAGCAGACTCTTACTAAAATAGAAAAAGAACTGTGTACAGGCAGTCATACAGGATGCCATTTATGGTTTACTGATGGAAAATATATAACAAAGAAAAATATACCAAAGGAATTTCTTCATTTAAGAGAACAGTCACAGCTGCAGGTTGAAAGAAATCATTCATATTATAATAAAAATGTACGGCTTTATGATAGTCTTATTGCACATATGGTCGAACAAATCCGTAATAGCGAATATATAAGTCAGAAGACAGATGTAATATCAGGGCAGAGCGGAAGGCTTGATACAACTAAAGTATGGCGTGCAGAATATATAGAAGATAACAGGATTTTTCACACATATGAGGATGATAATCAACCGTCCTTTACAGTGGATCTGCTTCTTGATGCATCTGCTTCAAGGCTTCAGTATCAGGAAATGCTTGCTGCGCAGGGAGTAATTATTGCCAAAAGCCTCGTGGAATGTAATATACCGGTCAGGGTAACAAGATTTTGCAGTGTCAGAGGATATACAGTTTTTCATATATTGAAGTCTTTTAGGGATAAGAAATGCGACAATATTTTCAATTATTATGCTGCCGGTTGGAATCGTGATGGTCTTGCTTTTCGGGGAATTGGTAAAATCCTTGATATGAACCCGGGGGTGGCTGACAGGCACCTTGTGATTATTTTAACAGATGCTGCGCCTAATGACAGCCAGCGTATTCTGCCATCACAGGACAGCCCGTTTGGACATGATTATAGCGACGATATTTCTGTTAATGATGCAGCCAATGAGGTACGTGCACTGCGTGATAAAGGAATACATGTATCAGCCGTTTTTATGGGAAATGATGCGGCGGCCAATAGTGCAGAAAAGATATATAGAAAAGAATTTACAAGAATACGTCGTATTGATGAGCTGGCAAAGGCGGCAGGAAGACTTATACAAAAAGAGATTCAGTCGTTGACAAGATAATTGCAAATGTGTATATGATTAGGAATGGAGATAATAGGGTGTGGGTATTTTATATTTTTAATATAATTGTGAAAAATGTATATATACATAAAATGACAACTAATATAAAATAAAAAAACAAAAGAAATGGAGAATGTAATGTACTGTAAAAATTGCGGAATGAAACTGGAGAATGGGGCTAAGTTCTGCGGCAGATGTGGAATGCCAGTCGATAATGAGATTTTTGAAATAGGGCTACCGCAATCCCACTGGCTTTAGACGGTGGGTTAAGGTAGTCGGAAGCGGAGGTTTGTGCTATACTTGCGTTATGGGAATGTGGAAATCAAAAAACAGACACAAATATTTGTTACAGTATCATATTATTTTCGAATGCAGGTATAGAAAAAAATTGCTGATGTCAAAACAAATATCAGATGATATAAAGCAGTTTTCTTATGAGATATGTCAAAAGCATAAAGTCATTATCAGATATATGGAGACAGATAAAGGGGAAAGATGTCCAGTGGACATCTGCTATGACCCGACCGAAATGGAATGTAGACCCATATTCATTACATGATAGAAACAGAACCAACAATGTCTATTAGTAAAATAGTAAATCTGATGAAGAGTTATACAACATATCATATTTGGAAAAGATATCCGGATTATCTACGAAAACATTTCTGGAAAGAACATACTTTTTGGACGGACGGATATTTTGTCTGCAGTGTAGGAAATGTTTCAGAAGAGATGTTGAGAAAATATATAGAAAATCAAGGGTAGGAAGGTGGCGACAGTGGGTGTTAAAAGCATATAAATACAGGATATATCCTAATAGTGAACAAAGAATTCAGATTGCAAAAACATTTGGCTGTTGCCGTTTTGTTTACAATCAGACATTGGCATATCGGAAAGAAATATACGAGAAAGAGAAAAAGTCAGTTAGTAAAACGGATTGTAATAATTACTGTAACAGAGCATTAAAGAAAGACTATGAATGGTTAAAAGAAATAGATAAATTTGCTCTGACCAACGCAATCTATAACATGGACGCTGCATATCAAAAATTCTTTAAGGAGCATGCAGGATATCCGAAATTCAAGAGCAAACACGATAGCCATAAATCATACACAACAAACTTCACAAATGGAAATATTGCAGTAGATTTTGAGACAGGGAAGATAAAATTGCCAAAATTAAAAGCGGTAAAAGCAAGGTTACACAGGGAATATAGTGGGCAGATTAAGTCAGCGACCGTTTCACAGGTCTCCAGTGGAAAATACTATGTGTCCATACTTGTAGAAACGGAGCAGAACATGACAGGGATATCAATGCCGCGAAAAATATACTGACAGAAGGATTAAGGCAAATAGCATAAAGAAATATATAGGGCAGGGACTGCCCAAATTAACGCCTGTGGAGATAGTAGGGAGCAAAACATCCGGTGGATGTTTGTTCTGCTCCGACCGGAGTGGAACGTAGAAACGAGGTCGGTGAAGCAGGAAGCCCATTGGCTTAAGACAATGGGTAGTTCACCATATTCAGGAAGAAA
>OHFA01001047.1_pt1 | contig 12039 bp, 5 predicted proteins | sample 1567501 | NCBI WGS metagenome assembly OHFA01 (sample SAMEA3879593, study PRJEB24766) | human gut metagenome | biome: human-associated habitat; feature: feces | place: USA | collected 1985/1987 | reverse complement strand
GGGGGATAGGGATAGTAAGTTAGAAGTTTGTTTCAAAAACAGACTTTTTCTACAAGCAGAAACCCGACGGCTATGTCGTCGGGTTCCTATTATATCTGCATCTACAGAATAGACATATCGATTTATTCTTCCGCCATTTCACTAAATAATTCGTAATAACGCATCTCGGCTTCTTCAAACTGTTTTTCATTGAAAAGTCCGTTAATGTCGAATTTCTGAGGTTCTTCTGCGGTCAACATAATAGCATTTCTGATTTGTGCGAGTTTTTCGTTACGTCCATAAGAAGTACCCACAGAATAAATCTGTCCCTGATATGTGAACTCACTGCCGCTGTTGAAATAATTGATGCCTGCTTTTTTAAGCTCACTGATAGGTTTCTTTGACACGCTGGTAAGCTTTTGTTCAAGTATATCGAGCATATCAAAATGTTTTTCTATTTGTATTATTAGAAATCCTTAAATCCTTTTCACGATCACCTGCTTTGGGATTATTATTATATAAATGGGTAATATAGGTATATCTTCTTGAACGGCGGTAAGCACTTCAAGAAAACAAGCGTAACTGCAAACATACTCATTGCTGACAAATATTAATACAGCCTGGCTCGCTGCCAAATTTTACTGCATCTGATTAACCCATTCATCGTTTTTTGTAGTCAAATGCTTTATCCGCATATACTCGCAGTCCGTATTTTTTTGCATAGGAATAACTACATCACGAAAAACAGTTTTTTATTTTTACTGCAATAACTTATTAACACAAATCCTTCATTTTCGTTTTTGTATAAGTCATCTGCTGTAGTAATTTCCAGTTCATCCATATAGCTTTCATCGTAAGCTTTTACTTTATTTTCACTCATTGTTTCCGTTCTTCTTTAAATCCAGTCTGTATACTCTTATGCCATCATCTCTGGCGAGTACTTTAAGAAAATTGTTTATAGGTCTTTTGTCTTTTTTTCTGTCCGTGTCGTCAAGACCCTCGTGATAATGTCGGATTGCGTTCTCTTGAGAATATCCCTCTGACGTATCAATCATATCCTTGTGGATACGCATCCTTTCTCTTGCAACCGCCTTGTCGTCAGCAATATCATAATCTTTTCCGGCAATCCAGCCCATTGCGTAATGATCAAAGCACCATCTGTCATGCTCCAGTTCACCGATTCTGTCAAGTGCATTGTCTGTATTCTTATCATCATCGGTTATCTCGTTTACTACCTCAAAATCCGGTTGTTTGTCCGAATAGAAGCAATTTATTTCATGAAGATAGCGAGCATACTTCTTTGCCCTTCCGATATGAGTCATTTTATACTCAAGAGAAAGCTCGTTGAATTTCTGCTCCATTTCCTCGTCGCTTATCTCCGGGTGATTCATCTGATGAACTTTATAAGCCATAGTATAAAGGTGCAGGAAATTGCTTGAGGAAAGATAAGTTCTTCTGTATCGGTTGTCTGTTTCAGCCACCATACTGACGGAGAGTTCTGTTTTTGCCGCCCCACTGCCGAAGCTGTTGTCGCCGTTGATGCTTACGATACTTTCTATATCTTTAAGAAATTCGTTGTCACCTGCAATTTTACTGTACGTTCCTTTAACTCCGGCATATTCTTCTTTAAGTGAAAGATTGCCGTTTTCGTCTTTGTTGAAATATTTGGAATCGAATACATACACAGCGTCCATCTTGTCGCCTTTGAATGAAATGCGGCAATTCATCGGGTGTATCTGACCCCTAGAATTTTTACCGTATGAAGTTCTGTCCCAGCACTGTATCTCATCACAGAGCATAAGCAGAAAGGCGAGAGGGCTTATATCAACCGTAAAGCGATGAGCATTATTATACGGTGATTTGTAATTGGTTACCGAGAATTTGTAAAAACTGTTATGAAGAAGAATAGCGGTTATTGCGTTAGTGTACATCATGTTGATTTTGTCGAGATCAACCGTTTTCAGCAGATTTACCGTCAGCATTACCGCACTGAAAAAAGCATGGTCTATAAAACCGTTGCACTTTGACGGGTCGTTTCTTTCAGAAAGTACGTTTTCAAGATAATCCCTGTATTTCTTTCCGGGATTTTTCTCAAGATAAGCCTTATACATTTTTGAATCTTCATACCGTGTGCCAAGACACTGTTCAAGAGCATCCGCAAGATAAATATACAGATCGTCGCCGACGTTTTCGTTATATCCGACAGGAAGCATTTTTTTAAGCTTTGCCTCAGCCTCTTGCTGTTGCCGCTTTAATGTGTTCATTTTATCGGGATAGCTTTCAACGATTCTTTTGTAATTGTTTATATCCTTTTCGTTAATGCCGCTGTCATTTTCGGATAACCGCTTCTTTGCTTCTTCAAGCTCTTTTTCCATTTTCGGAATGTGATATGTAGCCTCACTGACAAGGTAAGTGTTCATATTGTACATTACAAACGGAACATAGTTTATATTGTTTTTGAAATAGCTTTTTACCTGTTCAAACGAAAGTTCAAACGGATAACCGATATCATGAAATAAAGCTGAAATACCCCAGTATTTAAGAAAATGCGCCGCAAGATCCTCATCGCTTTCTGTCAGATTATCAAGCGGCAAAAGGTCTTTATAATGCTTTTTGTATTCTTCACGGTAGCTTTCGCTTGAATCATAATATGCCAGACCGATTAAAAATACATATACGGAGTGTGAGTAATGATCCCTGTGCTTCATAAGAAGTGAACTTGCATTTGTTTCAAATTCGGACAGCATTTCGATCATTTCCCTAGTGCTGCCGTAAGAGCTTATAAACATTTCAAGAAATATGTAATAGATATCGAAAGCATCTTTGGCAACTCCCGACTCGAGAAAACGATGTATTGCGACTTCAAGACATCTCCTGTCAATATCCATTTCCATATTGTAAGGGATCTGATTAGGTTTAAGACTTTTTCCGTCAGAATCCTTTAAGTTTATATGTCTGTCGTCTTTCTTGAAACGAAGACCTACACAGCGGTTCCTAATAAAGTTTACAGCATGCGCCTCAAGCTCAGAACGCTTACAAAATATTTCTCTTTTTCCTCTTGCGTTTTTCTCCCAAAAACGTTGATTTTTAAATTCAAACATACCCGCACTTGTGGGATAAGGTCTTTCCATGCCGTAAGTTTTCATATTGATTTTGCCCATTTCTTCAATGGCGGTATAAGCTGTTTTGTTCTGCATTTTTATTTTCCTTTTCTATTAAATATTACACCAGTTACAAGCCATATCGTTATAGCTGCAATAATTCCCTCAAATGCCAGTACAAGTGTTCCTCCGTAGGACAAAAAGCTCAGGTGGGTTACATCGTCCGCTGTGATAAGATGCCCCGTAACCGATAGCTCCATTGCTATCAGTGACAATGCAAGACCCCATTTGTTAAAGGCGTTGCCCTGTGCTGTGCTGACAAGCTCATAAAGCGAATTTATCTGTCCTGTGATATCAGCGTATTCCGCTTGTATGTTCAGTTTTTCACGGATACTGTCATATATGAACCTGCCCTCGCTTTTGACGGTTACTTCGCTCAGTGCATACTGATTTTGGAATGTTACAAACTGTTTCTGTAGGCGCATGACGCTGTTGACCTTGTTCATAGTTATCTTTTTGCCGGATGATCCCAGAGTGTCCGTCCATTTGTTTATTCTGGTTGAAAATTTCGCCAGCGACATACGCTGAGCAATGCCCAGAATAATAACTTTTGTATATATTTTGTCAAAATACTCAACGTCGTAATCGGGCTTTCCGATAAGCTTGATATATGCCTGATCGGATATTGCTGTCAGTTTTGGGTTTCCGGTCGTGAACTCATCAAGATAAAGGCACCCATACAGCTTTTCTTTTACTGTTCTGATGTTTTTGTTATGATATCCTTCGTCGGTTTCCACATACAGAAGTTCGGCAAGTTCTGCTTCCGATTCCCTATCGAATGAGCCGTCATTCGTTTCGTATGAATTAATAAGGCTGTCGGCAAACGTTTTGTCGTATATCAGACAGCAATCATACATTTTTTCATCAACAATTGTGCGTATCTGGATTTCATTTTCCTTATCGGTGTATTTAGCTCTGAAAACTCGCCCGGACCCGTTTTTATTCAGCAAGCAACGGAGAACTTTAGAAACGTAACAGAATGATACTTTCTCATTCCTATAAGAACAAAAGTCATCTCGTTCATTTATATGCGGTCCTTTAAGCTCAAGCAGATCAGCACACTTTGAAAAACCGCTGTTTCCCGGCCAGAACGGCATCGCAATGCGCCGTCCGTATTCGTTGATTTCTTTGACCGCTTTCAGATTACGGTGCTGTCTGTTCCTGCATTTTATTTCTATTATTGCAATGCCGGTGCTGAAAATATGAAGAAGTATATTGCTGATATCAAGTGTATATTTGTTGCAACCTTTTGTTATAATATACTGCGTTCCTGACACAATGTCGCTTTTCACTCTGAAATTGTGAACCAGACCGCTTTCATCGGGGAAAATCAGATTTCTTGCTGCCTCATTGAAGAAATGAAACTCGTTATATTCTGTAGGGTTCATATCTCCGAGAAAAACTGCTCGTGAAAAATTACTGGACTGTATAGCCGTATCTGCCACAGTCCATATATTTTCTGCATTTTCATTCCTGAATACCGTTAACATATTAACGCTGTCATCTTCCCACGCAAACGGAAATAGGAAAGTATGATAGCTGTAAATATCATCCAAGTATAATGCCCCCCAACAAGTATTTATCTGATGCTCAACAAAACAACCGATATAAATTTTAATATGATACAATAAATGACATAATTTGATTTTAGCATACTGCACAGCGAATGTCAAGTAAAGCCGAATATTTTATACATATTTCAACATATTTTAACTCGAAATAAACGTTGCCAAAACCTTTGTCCCTTATCAATACGATTCTCGAATTCCTTGGCATGCTATAATAAGCAGCAACAGCTTCCTCAAAAGTGATATAATAAGCGTAGCATTTCAATCCATGCCCTCGTGAAGAGGGCGACTAGCGAAATCTTCGCACTGGTACATCAATTTTTTATTTCAATCCACGCCCTCGTGAAGAGGGCGACTAATTCCTCCTTGTATTTTATCCAGCATGTGTATATTTCAATCCACACCCTCGTGAAGAGGGCGACCTTCGGCTCTCGCTCTACGGGGCAAAAACGAGGACAGATTTCAATCCACGCCCTCGTGAAGAGGGCGACTAGAGATGTTACCGGCTCTTATCAACTTACTTGACATTTCAATCCACGCCCTCGTGAAGAGGGCGACCGGGCGGACGCACTGGAAAGGACTGGTAATTAAATATTTCAATCCACGCCCTCGTGAAGAGGGCGACCTCAAAAAACTCCGTTATATGATTACTCTGCACATTTCAATCCACGCCCTCGTGAAGAGGGCGACGTTTGCAAACGTCCATTCCTGCATATTGCTTTCAGATTTCAATCCACGCCCTCGTGAAGAGGGCGACTGTACTTAACAATATCCTTGGCTTCTAACACAATATTTCAATCCACGCCCTCGTGAAGAGGGCGACGCTGAGTCAAACTCTGTTTCAAATGAAGCCACAGATTTCAATCCACGCCCTCGTGAAGAGGGCGACGGTTTTTGGGGGTGTTTGAGCGTCCTATCTTTCAATTTCAATCCACGCCCTCGTGAAGAGGGCGACATACTTACTTAAATTATGTTTCCCAGTTTAAAAATTTCAATCCACGCCCTCGTGAAGAGGGCGACATATCCTCCAACATACTCTCAAAACCAAAATCAAGAATTTCAATCCACGCCCTCGTGAAGAGGGCGACATCGAGCTGCCGAAGCAAAATAGAACCGGAAGAAATTTCAATCCACGCCCTCGTGAAGAGGGCGACGGATTTGTACCTAAAATGTTTTTTATCAGGTCGATTTCAATCCACGCCCTCGTGAAGAGGGCGACTATGGTTTGCCAACCTGATTTTCTTGCCTTTAGAATTTCAATCCACGCCCTCGTGAAGAGGGCGACGCTATAACGAGCCAATGTCACTGTCGAAGGAGCTCATTTCAATCCACGCCCTCGTGAAGAGGGCGACCCATTCCGCAAAATCAGCCGTTTATTGTAGGAGGCATTTCAATCCACGCCCTCGTGAAGAGGGCGACCTACGGGATGCAGGTAAATAGATTACTTGACAAATTTCAATCCACGCCCTCGTGAAGAGGGCGACCTGCTGGCATGCACTGACCCCTGCGTGGATACTATTTCAATCCACGCCCTCGTGAAGAGGGCGACGTTACGAAATCAACATATCGTGCGACTATATCGGAATTTCAATCCACGCCCTCGTGAAGAGGGCGACACACTTGTCACACCGATGAGGTATCATATCCTTAATTTCAATCCACGCCCTCGTGAAGAGGGCGACCACCAACACCGACACCTTGATTAGAAAGAATCGTTATTTCAATCCACGCCCTCGTGAAGAGGGCGACGCAATGCATTTTTGTTCATAAAATCACGAGAATTATTTCAATCCACGCCCTCGTGAAGAGGGCGACGATGTAACTATTGCTTTGGGTGGCTTTTCGCTCTTATTTCAATCCACGCCCTCGTGAAGAGGGCGACTTGCCTCTTTCGGCACGGTTGATAGTAGCTGTCAAATTTCAATCCACGCCCTCGTGAAGAGGGCGACGACCGAAGTCATAGACGCAGAAAGACGTCTTAAAATTTCAATCCACGCCCTCGTGAAGAGGGCGACGGATAGCATTTTAGGAGGTACTAATATGGCAAATATTTCAATCCACGCCCTCGTGAAGAGGGCGACAGCAGACTAAAGCAAAAGTTACAAGCTAAAGCACATTTCAATCCACGCCCTCGTGAAGAGGGCGACACCACAGTTTTCTCAATGTCAGCACCAGCCTCGACATTTCAATCCACGCCCTCGTGAAGAGGGCGACGACACCGAAAACGGTCCGAAGTCGATCGGAATCTATTTCAATCCACGCCCTCGTGAAGAGGGCGACATTACGGTCAATTTCGTAAAATGAAAACTAAGTTATTTCAATCCACGCCCTCGTGAAGAGGGCGACGTTTAGATCTTCGGAAAAAAAGAAAGGTGCTGCGTATTTCAATCCACGCCCTCGTGAAGAGGGCGACATTTTACTATGCACTGTATAGTATTGACACGGAATTTCAATCCACGCCCTCGTGAAGAGGGCGACAAATGCACAAGATACATAGTGCAGAGCTTTCAAACATTTCAATCCACGCCCTCGTGAAGAGGGCGACAAGATTTTATCGGCAATAACGACTTAAAGCTGATATTTCAATCCACGCCCTCGTGAAGAGGGCGACTTAATACAATCGGTTAAATTAAATATTAATTTTACATTTCAATCCACGCCCTCGTGAAGAGGGCGACATAATAACACCTCAATCAAAAAAATTTTTATCGTATTTCAATCCACGCCCTCGTGAAGAGGGCGACTTGATTACTTTCTGCAGGAGCAGATTCAGAAAAAATTTCAATCCACGCCCTCGTGAAGAGGGCGACAGCTGATACTTGATACTGTCACATCAAAGGAAGGTATTTCAATCCACGCCCTCGTGAAGAGGGCGACGAGAAGACTCAGATCTAACACAGGTAGAATGTGCATTTCAATCCACGCCCTCGTGAAGAGGGCGACTTCGGACGCTTCAAAAATGACCGATGTTCAAAAAATTTCAATCCACGCCCTCGTGAAGAGGGCGACGTTGCAACGGTCGGAAAAAACATAATGCCGAGGTTATTTCAATCCACGCCCTCGTGAAGAGGGCGACGTGAGCCTGCATTGCAGGAGCGATTACCTGCTCGATTTCAATCCACGCCCTCGTGAAGAGGGCGACCAGTGCCGTCAACGGTCACACCAAGTTCTTTTTATTTCAATCCACGCCCTCGTGAAGAGGGCGACCCTCCTGCGTTCATCGACCTATCGGGGAGGATTATTTCAATCCACGCCCTCGTGAAGAGGGCGACGTTACGGAAGGCGACTTGTCAAAGTGTTTGACAACAATTTCAATCCACGCCCTCGTGAAGAGGGCGACCGTTTACGGCATAGATATACAGCAGGATAACGTTATTTCAATCCACGCCCTCGTGAAGAGGGCGACGGCACACGACAGCCCGACTACCCGTCACATCACGATTTCAATCCACGCCCTCGTGAAGAGGGCGACACAGAAACGGATTATGTGTGGTGCTTTGATAAAAAATTTCAATCCACGCCCTCGTGAAGAGGGCGACCTTTAGCCGCCTTTGCAAGACCGCTTTTCAACGATATTTCAATCCACGCCCTCGTGAAGAGGGCGACATCCTGTCGCAAGTGTGGCTTTTGCAGACGATGTATTTCAATCCACGCCCTCGTGAAGAGGGCGACTTTATCCTAAAATTCGTTAATTTCCCGCTGACAAATTTCAATCCACGCCCTCGTGAAGAGGGCGACCTTCTGCGGTTGATGGCGAGGTTATTTATGACGGTATTTCAATCCACGCCCTCGTGAAGAGGGCGACGTTAAAGGTTTCCGATGTTGACAGCGTTGAACTGGACATTTCAATCCACGCCCTCGTGAAGAGGGCGACACGACTTAACAGAGCCAAACGACAATAATACATATTTCAATCCACGCCCTCGTGAAGAGGGCGACGCTTGCACAATTTATATGCCGTGTAAACCATGCTGATTTCAATCCACGCCCTCGTGAAGAGGGCGACTCAATTAACAGCATTTTGGCTAATTTCCCATCGCTATTTCAATCCACGCCCTCGTGAAGAGGGCGACGTAGTATTCGTCTGCGAGTGCAAATATCTCCTCAATTTCAATCCACGCCCTCGTGAAGAGGGCGACGATGTACCTTTAGCATCAACACTCAAATTCGTTATTTCAATCCACGCCCTCGTGAAGAGGGCGACACATTCTTGTTTTTCTTGTTCTCGGTTCTGCTCTATTTCAATCCACGCCCTCGTGAAGAGGGCGACGTAATATGATAATTTTCAGTATCTAACGCCATTTATTTCAATCCACGCCCTCGTGAAGAGGGCGACTGCCGGCGACGATTGGGTAACAAAGGGGTTGACATATTTCAATCCACGCCCTCGTGAAGAGGGCGACTCACAGGGAAAGAAAAAATCCCTAAAATAAACCTATTTCAATCCACGCCCTCGTGAAGAGGGCGACTTTGCAAGTTCGCTCCTGGCATCGTCAAGTGAGTTATTTCAATCCACGCCCTCGTGAAGAGGGCGACTTCCTCTCCTCGATGTAGCTTACTTCGCAATCAAATTTCAATCCACGCCCTCGTGAAGAGGGCGACTATTCGTTGATAATGTGCTTCTGATGGACTGTAAATTTCAATCCACGCCCTCGTGAAGAGGGCGACAACCGCCGAACGATATAATCACAAAATGTGACAGCATTTCAATCCACGCCCTCGTGAAGAGGGCGACTATTGCAAATAAAGGAATACGAAATAAACAATATATTTCAATCCACGCCCTCGTGAAGAGGGCGACGATGTTACATCATCTCGTGTTACGCTTGAAGATGATTTCAATCCACGCCCTCGTGAAGAGGGCGACATGAAACAGTATTTAATCGCAACAGCTTTTACATCATTTCAATCCACGCCCTCGTGAAGAGGGCGACTCTGCTGTCGATAGAACTAGTCCGGTTGAGGTTATATTTCAATCCACGCCCTCGTGAAGAGGGCGACGTTATTTCAGCATTTATGCCAGTGCCGTAAACGCAATTTCAATCCACGCCCTCGTGAAGAGGGCGACGAAATTTAAGAGCTCTGAATGATACAGGTATCATGATTTCAATCCACGCCCTCGTGAAGAGGGCGACATTGCCAAGTTTCGATATTTGATATTTTAATGCCATTTCAATCCACGCCCTCGTGAAGAGGGCGACGCGGCGTGTGCTTCTCTTGTTCTCTCGCCGTGAACGCAAAATTTCAATCCACGCCCTCGTGAAGAGGGCGACCGTGGGTGCGTAAATGTTTTTCCACTTAACCGCAAGTATTTCAATCCACGCCCTCGTGAAGAGGGCGACCAACTCCTACCGTCTTATCACCTCTATCAAAAGATTTCAATCCACGCCCTCGTGAAGAGGGCGACTGTGTCGCCGCCGAGAGATTGTATCAGCGAAGCTATTTCAATCCACGCCCTCGTGAAGAGGGCGACAAGCCATTCTGCGAGCAGATTTCGTTGACTACAGCGATTTCAATCCACGCCCTCGTGAAGAGGGCGACTCGCACTTTGCATTTATCGCTTTCCAGCTTGTCATTTCAATCCACGCCCTCGTGAAGAGGGCGACGTTTCAAGTGTGGATTTTCTGCTTGTGACCCAGTATATTTCAATCCACGCCCTCGTGAAGAGGGCGACCTTCTTCGGGAACGTTTTTATAAACCCCGTCATTATTTCAATCCACGCCCTCGTGAAGAGGGCGACTGCACCGCCTACAGCACCCCCGAAAGCCGTACTATTTCAATCCACGCCCTCGTGAAGAGGGCGACATTTATATTACGACATAATTCCTATGACGTATTTCATTTCAATCCACGCCCTCGTGAAGAGGGCGACCATTCATCGATTGTTTTTTCAATCGGTACACCGTATTTCAATCCACGCCCTCGTGAAGAGGGCGACAGAGCGATTTTGCTAAGGTACTCAAGAGAGCAGACATTTCAATCCACGCCCTCGTGAAGAGGGCGACAGCCTTTCGTAGAAAGAATCCGTGCGGTATAGGATATTTCAATCCACGCCCTCGTGAAGAGGGCGACCCGTCATTCTTTTCCTCCACAACCAGCGCTTTCAAGAATTTCAATCCACGCCCTCGTGAAGAGGGCGACATCTTGCGTTTCGTACAGCGCCTTTATAAATCTCTATTTCAATCCACGCCCTCGTGAAGAGGGCGACTCGTCGGCTCGTTGACAATTTTGACGTCCTCTTTATTTCAATCCACGCCCTCGTGAAGAGGGCGACGCTGTCCTGAGATAGCATTATCTGCAATCTTATACGATTTCAATCCACGCCCTCGTGAAGAGGGCGACTTTAATTAGTCAAGCTCAAAAACTTCAGTGATTTCATTTCAATCCACGCCCTCGTGAAGAGGGCGACCCGCGATATATTTATATTTTGAGAGTTTGAGAGTCATTTCAATCCACGCCCTCGTGAAGAGGGCGACTATAAGATTTTTCTTATTTCTTCGGCCAATCATCTATTTCAATCCACGCCCTCGTGAAGAGGGCGACATCTCTTGTTTTATATTTTTCCAACCGCATTTCTATTTCAATCCACGCCCTCGTGAAGAGGGCGACCCATGGCTGCGTCAAATTCTTCTTTTCGGTTAAGATTTCAATCCACGCCCTCGTGAAGAGGGCGACCAATTTCTATTTGATAAGTTTGCGATTTATCTCAAATTTCAATCCACGCCCTCGTGAAGAGGGCGACGGTTAACGGTCAATTGCTGCTTCTGGACCTGATTATTTCAATCCACGCCCTCGTGAAGAGGGCGACCATTGACAATTGAGAACGGTCTTTCTTCTTCGATAAATTTCAATCCACGCCCTCGTGAAGAGGGCGACAACTTTATAAATTTGCAATTGAAAATGATATTGTAATTTCAATCCACGCCCTCGTGAAGAGGGCGACTTTATTTGATAGTAATATTTTTCTGCGTAAAAATATTTCAATCCACGCCCTCGTGAAGAGGGCGACGATTTTTGATACATTCTCTTGATTCCATCTTCGGTATTTCAATCCACGCCCTCGTGAAGAGGGCGACTGCGGCCCAAGCCTTGATTGTCTGAGTTTTTCCGTTATTTCAATCCACGCCCTCGTGAAGAGGGCGACAAATATGCTGTTTCAGAATTATCAGCCCAGTGTATTTCAATCCACGCCCTCGTGAAGAGGGCGACGCGTCCGTTTGCGCTTGTGTCTTTGACTCCGTTATATTTCAATCCACGCCCTCGTGAAGAGGGCGACGCGGCCCAAGCCTTGATTGTCTGAGTTTTTCCGTTATTTCAATCCACGCCCTCGT
>OHFA01000995.1_pt1 | contig 12682 bp, 10 predicted proteins | sample 1567501 | NCBI WGS metagenome assembly OHFA01 (sample SAMEA3879593, study PRJEB24766) | human gut metagenome | biome: human-associated habitat; feature: feces | place: USA | collected 1985/1987 | reverse complement strand
CATATATCTCAGGTTAGTGGCGTTTTTTTGAAGAGTCAATGTTAGAGCAGTTGCATTGATAAGGTCACGAAAATATTAATATCTTATCGGTAAGGAAAGTGTTTTTGGCAGTGTTAGTGAAGTATTTCACAGTACAGCTTCAACAATAGGTTTTTTCTACAAAGTAAAATACCCTTGCAAAACGTTTTGAAGTTTGCAAGGGTATTTCTTTATATTTTTGCATACAGAAAAGGACGGGCAGAACCCGTCCTTTGAAAAAGCGTATTCAGCGCAGAACTTACTTGAGTTCGATCTTAGCGCCAGCCTCTTCGAGCTTAGCCTTGATTTCCTCAGCTTCAGCCTTAGAAGCGCCTTCCTTGATAGCCTTAGGAGCAGCTTCAACGAGCTCCTTAGCTTCCTTAAGACCAAGACCGCAAACGTCCTTAACTGCCTTGATAACAGCCATCTTAGCATCACCGAATGATGCGAGAACTACGTCAAATTCTGTCTTTTCTTCAGCTGCTGCTGCGCCGCCTGCTGCGGGGCCTGCTACTGAAACTGCTGCTGCAGATACACCGAATTCTTCTTCGAGAGCCTTAACGAGCTCGTTGAGCTCTAATACTGATAAGCCCTTTACTTCTTCAATCATAGCTAAAATTTTCTCTGAAGCCATTTTAATTATCCTCCGTTAATATGTTTTCATTGTTTGTGTTACGGCAGGTTTATGCCGCCGATTTCGTCCGTGCAAAAATTATTCTGCTGATTCGGACTGCTTCTTCTCGATTTCGCTTACTGCGATAGCGAGCTTCTGGATAGGGGACTGAAGCATAAATACCAGCTGTGCAAGCAGTGTTTCCTTTGTAGGAAGCTTTGCGTATGCAACAACTTCGTCCTTGCTGATGCCCTTACCGTCAACGAATCCCTTCTTGATTGAGAATGATCCGTTGCTTGCTTCTTCCTGCTTGTACAGGATCTTAGGAGCAGTTACGATGTCTTCCTCTGCGAGTGCGAGAGCTGTTGTTCCTTCGAGAACATCCTCAATACCCTCAACGCCTGCCATCTCAGCTGCACGCTTTAAAAGAGTGTTCTTAACTACGAAGTAGTCGATACCTGCCTCACGAAGTTCCTTTCTCAGAACTGTGTCATCGGCAACTGTGATACCGCTGTAATCAACGAGCACACCGCAAGCGGACTTCTTGAGCTTTTCAGCGAGTTCAGCAACGTAATTCTGCTTTACCTGTAAAACTTTCTCACTAGGCATATTGTTTTCTCCTTTCGTGATTTACTGTTCGTAAAAAGGAAAAACATTTAATAAAAATGCCCTCCTCTGTAAGACAGAAAAGGGCAGAAAATTCAGTATTCTTCCCATTCCTCGGCAGGTGAGCATATGCTCGTTAGCGGTAAACCGACCTGCTGTCTTTAGAACAGCATGATTATTATATCATATTCAAATGCGGTTGTCAAGTAGTTTGACGTAATTTTTTATTTGGCGAGATGCAAAAAACACGGCGGGAGGGATTACGGCTGTCAGAACGCCGGTTAATCCACACACCGCAAAAATACCGGAATGCTTAAGAAAACGATTATCGTAGCGGGTATGAATAAAGCCGTTCACAGAGCCGTTTTTCAGCTCTGCGAACGGCTTTTTGCTTATCGCTGGGATATTATGATACTTATCGGAGTAATCTTATTTAATCAGTCCGTATTTGCAAGTGCCGATATACTTGAAGCCATCCGATGATACCCGGTACAGCAGAATTGTGTTGTTATCGTCATTGGGATCTACATCTGTGTCATCATTCCAGACGTATGCTCCGACATAACCGTAATATATATTTGTCGTGCCGGTTTCCTTCTGTATCATAGACGTATATACCGCTCCGTTTCCGGTCGTACTGATAATATCAAACATTCTGTCGTATTTGTTTGTTTTTGATGCCGCCTTTCCGCTCTTTATATCGGCAATATCAAGCTCATCAAGATATGTAAGGGATAAGGTCTTATTTTTCAGCGGCTTGTTGTTATTGTCGGTAATAAAGCAGCTTTCTTTATGCGGGTCTATTGAAATATAACCGAATTTGTCGTAATTATCCCTTGTCACAGGCTGAGTGACCGTTATTACGGAATCCTCGGCATATTCGCCGGTCACCTTTTTAAATTCATCGTAGCCGACATACGGTTTTGTGCATTTTATGGTTTTATCGCCATTGCTGAACGACACTTCACGGTAAATAACATCGGATATGTTGTAATAATCCTTGTTATTTATTCTGAAATGCAGGGTGTTGCCGTTTCCGTTTGCATAGATTTTTCTGACGCAACCGTCCTCGCCCTTGCCGTAATCCTTTATCACAGCTCCCGTAAACCATCCGTCTGTGATATCTGTGTCGCAAAGCTCATATTTCTTACCGTTGACTTCCATGCTTTCATAATACATATCCGCAAGGTCAGACAGGGTGAAATCGCTTGTTTCGCCTATGACCTCAAATTTTCCGGCAGAGAGCGTGCCGTTAGTCAGATCTACATTTATAACGCTGTTACTGCTCTTTTCGGTTACGGTGAATACCGTAAAGCCGTTGTCGCCGGTAGGCTTCATCATAGGACCGCCTATAACGTATGTGCCGTAATCAAGGCTCTTGAAGGTGTAATCGCTGCCGTTTGTGTTGATATACGGTACTTCCGAAATTTTGAGTTCTTTTATTTTTATAACTTCGTTGTTTGTAAGGAATGCCTTGTCGACCTTATAATAAAGCAGCATACCCTTATCGAGGTAGGCGGCACTGCCTTTCATTCTGAGAGTAACATTTTTTGCCGTGTCCGACGGTGCGGGGGCAGGTCTTGGAGTGGTCGATGTTGTCGGTGCTTTTGATGTTGCTGTAGTTGTCGTGGTTGCGGTAGTTGTTGTGGTTGCTGTGGTTGTTGTGGTTGCGGTGGTCGTTGTGGTTGTGGTGGTTGTTATTGCGGTTGTCTGCGATGCTGTTGAAGTTGCGGAAACTGTTGTTCCTGCTTTGGTTTCTTCGGGCTGAGATAAGTTGTCGCTGTCACCAGCCACAGAGGTTATATCAATGGTTTTTGCGTCTGATTCTATTTCGCTTGCCATTCCGCAATTATACATAAAATTATCGGAGTATGCGTTTACGTCCATAAAAACCGTGTTATATATCTCAACAACTATACGAAGTTTTCCGTCAACATATTTCATAGGTATATATTTAAGCTCAAACGTTTTGCTGTCGTTATTGCCCTCTTTTGCGGTAAGCGATAACAGTATCAAAGAATTATGGCTTTCATCGGTATAAACAGCCGCACAATACTGTGTATGCGCTGAGTAGGGTTCTGTTATCGGAAGCTCTTTGCCGATATTTATACCGAAATTCGATTTTATGTTATTTTTATCCGCCGGCTGAATGTAATCGGGGCAGTAATCATAAAAATCTTCCGTGAAATTATCTGAGTAATTTCCCGTATATACCTGTGATACGGTGTTTATAAATTCCTCTGAGGTGTCAAAACCGAAATACGCTTTGTCGGCATAATAAAAACGTTCATTTTCATAATAGCCCGTGCCGACAAAGCAGTTGGCACTGTTGTTTTTGAAGCTTTCAATTTCCTGTACACTCATATCCGAGGATATGCCTACCGCCGCATTGCTGTCGGGAAGAACGATATATTTGTTTGTGATGTCAATTGCATTATCGAACAGGTCAAGCATTTCACTCTGAACCTGCTTATCCGTGCAGAAAAGACTGTCAAAATCATCAGCCGCATTGATTTCTGTAGTATCTATGGTCGGTGTATTATCTATCCTGCGATAAGTTATTTTTCCGAGCTGTGCCCAGAATGTCTTATCATCAACAAAAGTCATTCCGCTCTTTTCGGAATGTACCTTTGTGTTTTCCGAGGGTGTAATAACACTGTCGGCGGCACTGTTGTCGCCTATTGATACGTTTATAGGTCCGCCCTGATTGTTTGTTACCGCAAAATGTATACCGACACCTGCCGTGCCTGCTGCGACAACTACTGCGGCGGCCGCTGCGGCATAACGTTTTATCTGCGGTATGAAGCTGCGTTTCTTGTCGCTTTGCAACAGCCTGTCAAGGCCGTTTTTCTTCTGCTCGTCTGTAGCGTTTACTTCATCGAATGCCTGTTTAATTGTCATTTTATTCAACGCTCCTTTCGTCACCGAGGACATTTCTCAGCCGCTCCCTCGCTTTCTGCAATCTTGTGCGGACCGCAGAAGAGCTTATATGCAGCATCTGTCCTATTTCTTCGCTTGAGTATCCGTCATAATAGAACAGATACACAGGTATTTTCAGCTTGTCGGGCAGTTTTGAAAGCTCGCTGAGAAGCTCTTTTGCTTCATTGCTTATATTGCTGTCGGGAATATTGTTGTTGAGCGGCTCGTTTTTTCTGCACGCCGCCTTGAGCATATTCTTACAGATATTTGAAGCAACACGGATGAGCCATGCTTTTTCGTGATTTTCGCTTTCAAACTGTTTTCTTGTTTCGATTGCTTTCAGAAAAGCGTTATGTACAGCGTCTTCTGTATCCTGTATATTTTTCATATACATATAGCACACCCTGTAGAGAGTGTCGAAATTGCGTTCATAAAGCTCTCTTATGCTCTCGGAAGAATAATCTGACGTCATAAATCGTTCCCCCTGAGTTTTTTCTCTTTGAATGTAATACAACTGACAGATGTGTTTTGTCTGTCGGAGAATAAAAAAATGCGGTTGAAAGTTCAACCGCAAAACAAGGACGGGAAAACCCGTCCTTTATATCATCTTTCTTCCCTGAAGTACGCTTCACCGAGCGCCTTAGGCGGCTGATTCTCTTTCTTCTTTCTCATTGCTATGAAAATCAGCACTATAATAGTGGCGATGTAAGGGAGCATTGTTAAAAACTGCGAGGGTATCTGTATCTCCCAGCCCTGCATCTTGTAGTTTAAACCTCTCAGCATACCGAAAAGGTAGGCGGCGAATATCGCCTTGAGGGGATTCCATGTACTGAATATGATGAGAGCAACGGCTATCCAGCCTGCGCCTGCCGTAACGTTATCCTGCCAGGTTGTCAGGAATGCGGTTGACAGATAAGCGCCGCCGAGTCCGCAAAGGAAACCTCCGAGCAGAATATTTATATACTTATGGAGCGTAACATTTATACCCGAAGCATCAGCCGCACCGGGATTTTCGCCAATCGCCCTTACATAAAGTCCGAGCTTTGTCTTGTTGAGGTAGAAATACGCAAGCACGGCTATGACAAGTCCGAGCCATACATATATATCCTGCGAGAAAACAGCCTCGCCGAGTATCGGGATATTGCTGAGAACAGGTATTTCAACAGGGCGGAATGCCGAGCTTACCGACTGGGGTATCTGTTTGCTTGATACCCAGCCGCCTATAAGACCGGAAACGCCCGTGCCGAATATAGTCAGCACAAGACCGGTAACGACCTGATTTCCTCTGAGCGTGACGGTTATAAAGGCATATATCAGCGCACCTGCCGCACCCGCAGCACCTGCCGCCAGCATAGCGAGCAGAGGATTTCCCGTAGCACACGCAACTGTGAAGCCGAGTGACGCACCCATAAGCATCATACCCTCGACACCGAGGTTCATATGACCTACCTTTTCACAAAGTATACCGCCGACAATGGCAAACAGTATCGGAGTACCTGTCTGAATGGCGGTCTGTAAAAACAGACCTATCTGATGAAGAATCTCCATTATTCAGCCTCCTTTACTGCGGTATGCTTGCGAAGCGATATTTTATAGTTTATAAAGAACTCGCACGCAAGAACGAAGAATATGATGACACCCTGCATTATTTCCGTAATGGACGATGGTATCTTCATTACCTGAAGCGAGCTTCCGCTCTGGAGAAGTATCGAGAACATAAATGACGCAACCACGATAACGGGCGGCTTCAGCTTTGCAAGCCAGGCGGTGATTACCGCAGTAAAGCCAAGACCTGCCGACATTGAATCGGTTATCGACTTCTCAACGGCGCTCGACTGCATAAAGCCTGCCATTCCGCAAAGACCGCCGGAGATAAGAACTGCAATCACCAGAATTTTAACCGTATTCATACCGGCATATTTTGCGGTGGTTTCACTTTCGCCGATAACGTCTATCTGATAGCCGAGCTTTGTGTAGCGGAGCAATATCGTCATAATAATTACGAGTACCAGCATTATTATCCAGCCTGCGTGAATGCCGAATACATCGGGCAGTACCGCATTTTCCGAGAAGTTAGGCACCTTTGCCGCACCGAGTGCCGCAGGGTCTTTCCACGGACCGTATTGCAGATAGCTTATAAATGCTATCGCTATATAGTTCATCATCAGCGTTACAAGCGTTTCGCTCGCACCGAATCTTGCTTTGATAACCGCAGGGATAAGCGCCCATATGCCGCCGCAGACAAAGCCTGCAACGCACATAAGCGGTAAAAGGAGTATCGGCGGCAGATCGGGACACATAAAAGCCATTGATGCCGCACCGAATGCGCCCATATAGAACTGACCCTCAGCGCCGATATTCCAGAACTTCATTCTGAACGCTATCGCTATACCGAGCGAAAGAGTGGTAAGCATTATCGTTTTGTTCATAACGTCCTTGAAACGCTTGAACGGGGTCTGTATTATTTTGCCGAAAACCTTGAAAGGATCATAACCCATTATGGCAAGAACAATGCCGATAAATATCAGCGACAGCACGATGGCGCCTATTCTTATAAGAACGTCAACGAGCTTTGATGTGCCTTTCTGCCGCTTTGAAATCTGTATCATGCTCATACGGCCTTCTCCTCTCCCTTGTTGATATGGTCGCCCACCATCATAAGACCTATGTCTTCCTTAGTGACGGTCGTGGGGTCTACTATGTCGATTATCTCACCGTCGTGTATTACCATAAGTCTGTCTGAAATGCTTTTCAGCACGTCAAGGTCCTCGCCTATGAACAGCACGGCAACACCTTTTTTCTTCTGCTCGTTTAACATATGATATATATTGTATGACGCACCTATATCAAGACCTCTTACGGGATAAGCGGTTATAAGCACCTTGGGCGAGAGCCATATTTCTCTGCCGAGAAGCACCTTCTGTATATTGCCGCCGGACAGCTTCTTTACCGTGTAGTTTACAGACGGAGTGTAAATATCAAAATCATGTACTATCTGCTCTGCGAGCTTCTTTGCAAACTTGCTGTCTATGAACGGACCGGGATTATGATTATAGGACTTTAAGATAACGTTGTTCGTTATGCTCATTCCTGCCACAAGACCCATACCGAGTCTGTCCTCGGGAACAAAGCTCATACTGATGCCCTTGCGGATTATCGCTCTGGGATCAAGTCCCTTTATGCTGTCGCCGTCAAACTCAATATCACCGTCGGTCATTTTGTCAAGACCTGCGATTATCTCGCAAAGCTCCTTCTGACCGCTTCCTGCTATACCTGCGACACCGAGTATCTCACCGCCGTATACGTCAAAGTTCACGTTATCAAGCACGTTTACGCCGTCTGTGTTTTTCTTCGTGAGATTTTTCACGGAAAGCATCGGCTTTGCGTTATAGTCACAGCACTGCGGACGCTCTATTTCAAGAGTTACTGCCTTGCCGACCATCATCTCGGTAAGCTGCTGAGGGGTCGTTTCACTCGTCTTTACCGTACCGATACATTCGCCCTTACGCAAAACGGTAACACGGTCGGAAATATCCATAACCTCCGCCATCTTATGAGTGATAATGATTATCGTACAGCCCTGCTCCTTCATCTTTCTGAGAATAGCAAACAATGCGGTTATCTCCTGCGGGGTAAGCACCGCTGTAGGCTCGTCAAGTATAAGAACGTTTGCGCCTTGGTAGAACGCCTTCATTATCTCTACAGCCTGCTTTTCGCTGACAGACATATTGTATATCTTCTTGTCGGGGGTAACGTTAAGGCCGTATTTCTCGTTCAGCTTGTTCACATGATGAGCCATGCGCTTTTTCGATGTGACAAAATGCTTTATATGACCCATTACCACGTTTTCTGCGGCGGTCATTACATCGACCAGCTTGAAGTGCTGATGTACCATACCGATGCCTGCCTTTATAGCGTCACCGGGTGAGCCGAAGTGCATCTTTTTACCGTCAATCGAGATAGTACCGCTGTCGGGCGTATATATGCCGCTGAGCATATTTACAAGGGTACTCTTGCCCGAACCGTTTTCGCCGAGCAGGGCAAGTATCTCGCCCTTGTATACGTCAACGGAAATATCCTTGTTTGCGTATACCGAGTCAAACGATTTGGTTATGTGTTCAAGTTTTATATAAGGGTCTGCCATATAACCTCCTTGAAAATAGCGATTTGTCTTTTTAAAACATCGCAGATATTCCGGTGCTTTAAAAAGACAAATCGGGCAGCCGCAACGGACTGCTCGTATTGTCTTTAATAGTCTTAAGATTCTGTGACCTGTCGATTATGCGGGGATAGTACCTGTTACGCCCTTTACAAACCAGTTCATGTTCCAGATCTCGTCGTCTGTCATCTTAACGCCGTCTTCAACCTTCTTGTTGCCTTCCTGGTCGTAAAGAGGGCCTGTGAAGGGTTCGAGTGTGCCGTCGATGATAGCCTTCTTAGCCGCATCTACCTTTTCCTGTGTGCCTTCTGCGCAGAGGTCTGTCAGCTTGTCAAGGTATGTCATGTTAGCAGCAAGACCTTCCCAGTATGCACGGCTTGTCCATGTACCGTCCATAGCCTTCTTTACATCGTCTGTGTAGAATGTCTTCCAGTCGAAGCAAGCGGCTGTGAGGTAAGCCTTGGGAGCAGCGTCTGATGTGGGGAAGTTGTAGCCGATGCAGTATGCGCCCTTTTCTTCAGCGGCAACCTGAGGAGCTGTTGTATCCTGGTGCTGAGCGATTATGTCAACACCCTTGTTGAGAAGCTCAAGTGCTGCCTGCTTTTCAACAGTGGGGTCATACCATGTATCTGTGAATACTACTTCTACCTTAGCATCGGGGTTTACAGACTGTACACCGAGTGTGAATGCGTTGATACCACGGATAACCTCGGGGATACCCTTAGCGGCAACATAACCGATGTAGTTCTTCTTTGTCTTCATACCTGCAACGATACCTGCAAGGTAACGAGCCTGGTATACCTTACCAAAGTAGGTTGACATATTGTCTTCTCTCATATAGCCTGAGCAGTGAGCAAACTTTATATTGGGATGCTCCTTTGCCATCTGGTCAGTACCTTCCATAAAGCCGAAGGAGTTTGTGTAGATAAGGTTGCAGCCTTCATCGATAAGTGTCTGGATAGCTTCCTTAGTGTCGGCAACGGTTTCGGGTACGTCCTCAACGTAGAAGGTCTTTACGCCCATAGCCTCAACTGCAAGTCTGCCTGCATCGTGAGCCTGTGTGTAACCGCCGTCGTTGATCTTGCCGATGTAAACAAAGCCTGCTACAACATTGCTCTTGGCTGTGCTGTCGCCTGTGCTCTGTGCGTCGGAAGTCTTGCTTTCATCCGTACCGCTTGTTGCGGCATTGCCGGAGCAGCCTGTGAGTCCTGCTGTAAGTGCGCAGGTTGCCGCCAGTAAAATGGCGATAAGTTTCTTTTTCATGTTTTTCCTCCCTATTAAAACAGTAAAAGATATATTAACGGCATTTTGCCGCTAAATACGGTTATTTACAAGTCAATACCGCATAATTATTGTCGTGCGATTGCTTAGTCAGATTTTTCGTCAGATTGTATAAATTGAACGCAGGCAGGCTGGCGCCTGTCAAGCGAAATTTGTGCAAGATGGCGGAAAATATGCAAGCTTAGCGTACGGCAAAGGCGATAGCCGTTAATTGTGCGGTGTTGCCTTAATAGGCTCAGTGTCTGAAAATACAGCCGCCGTCAACGCTCATCGAGTCAACTATTGCGAGCGATTCTACTCTGATGCCTTTCGAGCGGACAAGGTCTCCGCCCTTCTGGAAGCCCTTTTCTATAACGATACCTGCGCCTGCTATACTTGCGCCTGCACCCTTTACTATGTCGATAAGGCCGAGTAAAGCACAGCCGTTTGCAAGGAAGTCGTCGATTATAAGCACGTTGTCATCGGGCGACAGAAACTTCTTGCTGACTATTACGTTATATGTACGCTTGTGCGTAAAGCTCTCGATAGAGGTCGAATATACCTCGCCGTCTATGTTTACGCTCTGCGCCTTCTTCGCAAATACGACAGGACATCCGAAATACTGCGCCGTAACGCACGCAATGCCGATGCCCGACGCTTCTATAGTCAGTATCTTGTTTATGCTCTTGTCGGGGAACAGTCTGCGGAACTCCTTGCCGATCTCATTGTAAAGCTCAATATCCATCTGATGATTGAGAAAGCTGTCAACCTTGAGTACGTTTCCCTCTTTTACTATACCGTCCTTGTTTATGCGTTCTTCCAGTAACTGCATTTTACATTTCCTCCGTTTATTTCAGTAATTCACGTCCCATAAGCACGCCCATTACAGACGCCATCATAAGTCCTCTTGTCCAGCCGCTTGAGTCGCCTAAGCAATGCAGTCCCTTTACGTTCGTGTTGAAATGCTCGTCCATCTTTATACGGTTGCTGTAGAATTTAAGCTCGGGTGAATATAAAAGCGTTTCACGGCTTGCAAAACCGGGAACGACCATATCCACAGCCTTTATGAAATTGATAATGTTAGTCATTGTACGGTAAGGCATAGCCGCCGTGATGTCGCCTGCAACCGCATCGGGCAGGGTGGGTCTTACGTTGGAGAAATTAAGTTCCTTCGGCCATGTACGCTTTCCGTCAAGAATATCGCCGTAACGCTGTACAAGAATGTGACCGTTACCGAGCATATTGGTAAGCTCGCCGACCTTCTTCGCATATTCGATAGGCTGGTTGAACGGTACGCTGAAATTGTGTGAGCAAAGTATAGCAAGGTTTGTGTTGTTGCTCTTAAGCTCTTTATATGAGTGACCGTTTACAACGGCTAAATCGTTGTCGTAGTTCTCCTGGCTTACAAATCCGCCGGGGTTCTGGCAGAATGTACGCACCTTGTTCTTAAACGGCAGAGGATAGCCGATGAGTTTTGACTCGTAAAGGACGGCGTTTATCTCCTCCATTACCTCGTTTCTGACTTCCACTCTTACGCCGATGTCAACAGTACCCGGTGTATGCTCTACATTATGCGCCTCGCAGGTCTTTTCGAGCCAGTCTGCGCCCTTACGGCCTGTTGCGACTACTATCTCGTCGCCGTATATGGTTTCCTGTTCGCCGCCGTCACGGGCATTTGAAATGATAACGCCCTTACATACGCCGTCTTCTATTATAATATCCTCGCAGTTCTTGCCGAACAGCACCTCAACTCCGCTCTCGATAAGATATTTTTCTATCTTGAAATAAAGCTCGTGCGCCATTTCCGTTCCTAAGTGGCGGATAGGACAGTCAACCAGCTTCAGGTTTGCGTTTATGGCTTTCTTTCTTATATCTCTTATCTTGTCGGGGTCGCTTACGCCCTCAACGTGCTTATCCGCACCGAATTCAAGATATATCTTGTCTGTGTAGTCGATGGTTTCCTGTGCAAGCTCCTCACCGATAAGCTCGGGGAGCGTTCCGCCGACCTCGCACGACAGCGACAGCTTGCCGTCCGAGAATGCGCCTGCACCCGAAAAGCCCGTTGTGATATGGCAGTAGGGCTTACAGTTCATACAGTGCTTTGTTTTTGCCTTAGGACAACTCCTTTTCTCTACCGAAGCGCCCTTTTCGATTATCAGTATTTTTTTGTCTGAGCCGTTTCTGACCATTTCAATTGCGGTGAAGATGCCTGCAGGTCCCGCTCCTACAATTACTACATCGTATTTCAATTACTTTTCTCGCCTTTCCTTTTAGCAACAATAAAGCGTTTTACCGCTCCTTTGCAGAAAAACGCCGAATTACACTAATATAATTATTTTGACACAATTCGAGCCTAAAGTCAATATCAAACCGACACAAAAATGAACTTTTGTGAATAATTTTTGTATCGCTTCCGGTAAAGCGAAGAATGTAGTACAATTTACAGCTAATTTAGCACAATACAGTAAAATAATACAAGATGGGCTTGACAAAAAAACATAATATGCTATTATAAAGGTAATAGCATATGCAATGCTTTAGCAATGCCTGCAAATCGAAAGGAGTCCACTTTATGACCAAGATCGGAAAACGTATCATTATCATCGCAATACCCGTGGCAGTATCAGCCGTTTTGCTGTTATCATCTGTCTTTTCTGCGGCAAAATTCAATACCTTCAACTGTTTTTCTTCGTTCCCTGCATTTTTCGGGATTATAAGCGGCTCGGAGAATGCGACAGAGATAGACGGCGGAAAATTTATAATGTGTCCGCCTGCGGATTCTGTTGAAAAGCTGGCAGATTATCTGAAAGATAAAGGCATTGAGCGTGACCCTGAAAATGATATGGGCGGCAGGATCGGCTTTATCGAAAACGGTGAAAAAATTCAGTTTGCTTCCCGTATAAACGGTTATTACGGGTTGTTCACAAAGGTGTAAGGTGATAAACCGATTATTAAAACCACACAGTGAAATATATCACCGCCACTGCTTAAAACAATTTTTGTATCGACAAGTTATTAATAATTTCGTGAGTATATCTGTACAACTGCATTAACATTGACTCTTCAAAAAAACGCCACTAACCTGAGATATATGTACTAATCTGCGG
>OHFA01000994.1_pt1 | contig 12686 bp, 7 predicted proteins | sample 1567501 | NCBI WGS metagenome assembly OHFA01 (sample SAMEA3879593, study PRJEB24766) | human gut metagenome | biome: human-associated habitat; feature: feces | place: USA | collected 1985/1987 | reverse complement strand
TAGGCAATGAGTAAAACTGGTACTTATCCATTGCAATAATCTTAAGGAGTGACAATTTATGAACGCAGTAGGTATCGATGTTTCTAAAAGTAAAAGTGTGGTTGCTATTATGCGGCCTTTCGGTGAAATTGTTTCCACACCTTTCGAAATCAAACACACAGCCAGCGATATCCATTCACTTATAGAACTCATCAACTCTGTTGAAGGTGAGTCCCGAATCGTTATGGAGCACACAGGACGTTATTATGAAGTCCTCGCCCATCAGCTTTCAGAGGCAAATCTTTTCGTCAGTGCCATTAACCCAAAACTTATCAAAGACTTTGATAATGATTCTCTTCGTAAAGTGAAATCTGACAAAGCGGATGCTGTTAAGATTGCCCGATATGCTCTTGACAAATGGCAAAACCTTAAACAGTATAATGTTATGGATGAATTACGCAATCAGCTCAAAACCATGAATCGCCAGTTCGGCTTTTACATGAAGCATAAGACAGCTATGAAAAATAATCTTATCGGCATCCTTGACCAAACCTATCCTGGTGTTAATACTTACTTTGACAGTCCTGCACGCAGTGACGGCAGCCAGAAATGGGTTGATTTTGCATCTACATACTGGCATGTGGACTGTGTCCGTAAAATGTCCCTGAATGCCTTTATCGACCATTATCAAAACTGGTGCAAACGCAAGAAGTACAACTTCAGTCAGTCAAAAGCTGAAGAAATCTATGGAAAAGCAAAGGAACTTGTTCCTGTACTTCCAAAGGATGCCATTACAAAGCTTATTATCAAGCAGGCTGTAGACCAGCTTAATAGTGCCTCTACAACTGTTGAGTCACTACGCACTCTCATGAATGAAACTGCATCCAAACTCCCGGAGTATCCTGTCGTTATGGCTATGAAAGGTGTTGGAACTTCACTTGGTCCTCAGTTGATGGCTGAGATTGGAAATGTTTCCCGTTTCACTCACAAAAGTGCTATTACTGCATTTGCCGGTGTAGATCCCGGTGTTAATGAATCCGGAACCTATGAACAAAAAAGTGTTCCTACCTCAAAACGAGGTTCCGCTGATCTAAGAAAGACTTTATTTCAGGTAATGGATGTCCTAATTAAAACGCATCCTCAAGATGATCCTGTTTATCAGTTCTTAGATAAGAAACGTGCTCAAGGCAAGCCTTACTATGTCTATATGACTGCAGGTGCCAACAAGTTTCTAAGAATCTACTACGGACGAGTGAAAGAATATCTCGCATCTCTTCCAGAGTCTTAATTATCCACCAAAATTTTCAGACCAGCACTGGCGTGGTGGTCTAATTTTGATACCCAATTTTCAACCTGTATAAATTTTTCAATATTCTTTCAATTTAGCCTTGACTTTTTATTTGCAGGCTGTTTTATAAAACGGATCCCATATCTTTTCAGCTTATATTCCAGCATGATGTAGATCCTGTTATACGGCAGGCTGTGGAACTTCTGGTTTGTCCTGTGTCCCAGGTCTTTTTCTCTCCGGATATTCCGGATATCCCCTGCAACGACACAGGTGATCCCCTGTTCCCGGCAGTATTCTGCAAGATACCTTGTGACCTTGTGCAGATAATCCGTTACTGAATCATGTTTTCTCTTATATAACTTCCTGATATGTTTTGATGTGACCGGATGCTTTACTCCCTTTCCGGACTGCTGCCCATACCACTGGGCCTGCACCCTTGCGATCTCTTTATGGAAATATCTTTCCAGTGCAAGGTACTTCCTGCCCAGGATAAACGTCTTACCGTTCCCGGAATCATAACACGTCATAAGATTATGGAGTCCCAGATCAATGGACAGTTCATGTCCGTTCTGTGGAAGTTCTTCCTGGTCAGGGACCTCATAAACAACAATAATTTTACAGTTTCCCTTCTCCGGCGGATAGATCCGCAGCTGTTTGATCTGATCCATGCCCCTGAAAATCTTATTTTCAAGGTAAAGAAAGTTTTCATGGATCTGATACGTTTCTTCCATATATTTTTTTAATGCCTTTGGAAGGGACAGGCGGACTCTGCCCGTATCCCGCTCATGCACGATCCCCATCTGCATATAGGTAATGGGGATACTTTCCTGCTTAAACCGCGGCGGTCTGGGAGTCTCGATCCCCCCGGATCTTTTCAGGGCATAAAAAGACTTCCATGCCTTGTCCAGCAGCTTGCAGACTTCCTGGGCCGTCTGGGACGGGAGCTGTTTATACCACAGATCCTCTTTATGGGCTTTTTTCTGATAGTACCAGTCAGGATACTGCTCCATCCCAGTTTCTTTGTAATGCTGACGCTCGTAATTACAGACATTCCAGAGCTTGGATGCTGCATAGCACATATGCCCGATGAGGTTCGCATATTCCCGGCTGACCTTTATGGATGTTTTCTTTGACAGCAGCATTTCCTCTCCTCCATAGTATCAGTACGCTTTGCTCTGATGTTCGATGTACCTGCGGATATTTTCTTCCGATACAGATCCGACCGTTTCCACATAATAGGAATGGTTCCACAGCTCCCCTTTCCAAAGCTGGTTTCTTATTTCCGGAAAACGTTCGAAAAGCTTCCTGCAGATATGCCTCGACCTCCGCATTTAATATCTTCCGCCGGTATTTCACTGACCATACCATATGGTAATTAATATTACACACAAGTGCGGTAATGTATAAGATTTTCTTTCATACATATATGATACCATGATATCAAAAATTTCGCAATAAAATATCGAACATATTTTCTTTTTTATAATGCTGGATACAGCTTTTTATAGGGAGAGGTTAAATGTATTTTTTAATTCTACCTTGCAAGAGTAAATTCTATACCTGTAGAAATTACTTCTGCATGGATTTTTCCTTCTTCTTTTTATAAAATACTACTGCAGATGATCCCCTGCCTGTGCAGAAGGAGGATAAAATGAATACAGGAAGACCAAAAGGCAACCAAAAACATCTTGACTTATCTGCACGTATTATAATCGAACAGCATTTAAATAACGGTGATTCATTTAGAAGTATTGCAATAGAATTAAGCAAGGATCCAAGTACCATATCCAAAGAAATCAGACGTCATTCCATTATCAGGGAAAGAAGCGCAGATGCATTTGCCCCTATTCCCTGTGCAAACAATTATGATAGTTCAAAGCCGCGGACAAATATATGCAATGTCATGCATATGTGCGGTGATAATGAATGTCGGCGCAAATGTGTCCTCTGCAGAAAATTCAGATGCAGCGATGTCTGTAAATTTTATAAACCAAGAGAATGTGAAAAATTAAATAAACCTCCTTATGTGTGCAATGGATGCAGCAAGAGAACGAATTGCATGATGGACAAAAAGATCTATTCTTCAAAATACGCCCAGGACTCCTATGAAGCCCTTAGGACTACCAGCAGAGAAGGGATCAACCAGACACCGGAAAGTATACAGAAACTGGACAACCTGTTGTCACCGCTTCTCAAAAAAGGACAGTCCATTGCCCACATCTACGCATCTCATGCTGATGAGATCGCCTGTTCCAGAAGAACCATATATTCTTACATAGACCGTGGCGTTTTTCAAGCCAGAAACATAGATCTGCGCCGTAAAGTGGTATACAAGCAGCGGAAAAGAAAAACTACTGCCAGCCTTAAAGACAGAAGTTTCCGAAAAGATAGGAGCTATAAAGAATTTCTGGAATATATCGCAGCGAACAAATCTGTTTATGTAGTCGAAATGGATACCGTTGAAGGAGCAAAAGGTACCAGTCCCTGCTTTCTGACTATGTTCTTTCGAAACTGTAGCCTTATGCTTATGTTTCTTTTAGAAGAACAGACCCAGAAAGAAGTAACCAGGATTTTTGATCATTTAACAGAATTACTTGGAATTGAACTGTTCCAGAAACTTTTCGAAGTGATACTTACGGACAACGGACATGAATTTCAGGACCGGCAAAGTCTGGAATATAGCAAAAATGGGGAAGTACGCACACGTATTTATTATTGTGATCCCAACCGTTCTGATCAAAAAGGTGCTCTTGAAAAGAATCATGAATATATAAGGTATGTCCTTCCAAAAGGAACAAGCTTTGAAAAAATGACAGACAAGACAACGCTGCTGTTATTAAATCATATCAACAGCGAAAAACGGGACAGCCTCAATGGACACAGTCCATATGAAGTATCCCGTCTCCTGCTGGATAACAGACTTCATAAAGCATTAGGATTAGCAGAGATACCAGCCGATGAAGTCACATTGATACCAGCATTAATAAAATAATAATAACAATACAGGCACAGGCAAGTTTCATTGCATAGAATTTAGTCTTTCCAACAGACATGTGGAATTTAGTCCTGCACACTATTTCCAGATGTCCTTTTATCATGCAAAAAACTATGCTGTTTATGCCGTATAAAAGCATTATATACTAAAAAAATCAAGTTGTATATCTCCGAAAATAGAATTAAATCCCGCATAAAATCAAGGTATATTAGAATGTAGAATTTACTTTTTCATTCAAGCTTTTTATAGGGAGGGTTAAATGTATTTTTAAATTCTACCTTGCAAGAGTATATTAGAATGTAGAATTTACTTTTTCATTCAAGCTCCAAAAAATAAAATACCATGTGGTTGTTCTTACGTCAATAATATTTTGGTGGAAAATTTACATATATTTTAACCGAATCAAGTAACTCCCCTGTGGAGGTTACGAAAAGCAATAAGCAGTGGGTGAGGACCTGCTGTTTATTTTTCTAATCCCGCGGAAAAAATGCCCATTCGCCATTTCCAACATACCATCTTTCATACCGCCTATGATAAAATCGAATCTATAAACATGGAAAGTTACTGTCCAGCTAACCCCTGAACAGTAACGGTTCCAATACACACTTTTTATTCCGTAGGGTTCTTTCCGGTTTTCCACATAAACTGTTAGTAAAACTGGTATCTTTTTTCTTAAAAGCGAAATCTCTGCAACATTCCTGACAAATCAGAGGGGATACTGCAATGTATAATGTGCATTGCCGGTATCCCCTCTGATTTATTCAACCATTATTCACAATTTTTTATTTCATTTTAACTTTTCTGACATTTGACCATTCGCTGAATGTTTTTGAATTATCCTCAGAAGTACGGTTCCATGCATGTAAACCAATATAATAAGTGCCTGATTTAACATTCTTAAATGTAACAGTTACTGTATTTCCTTTTATCTTTTTTACATAATAATTTTCTCCGGAAACAGCAGGGCGTTTCTGTCCGTTAGTTTTGGTAAGGGTATCACTGAGAACTACATCATAGCCCTGAGCGTTTTTGCTCTTCGTATATTTTACTGTCACTGTGGAGCCTTTAACAATTACCTTACTGATCACAGGTGCCTGTGGCGTAATGGCACTCACATCTACTTTATGGATCTCAGACCACTGTCCAAATACTTTTTTGCCATCTTCACCCTTAAGCCATGCGTGGCATGCTACATACCAGATTCCCTTATCCATATATGCAAATGCAGACTTCAGTTCTTCCTGATTTTTCAGGACCTTTGTATACTGTCCTGTTTTGAGCATATCCTCAGAGGTGCCGATCACATAATCATATTTCAGAGCACCCTTACACTCTTCATTCAGCACCATTTTTACGGAGTTTTTGGAAACAGATACATTCTTTATAACTGCTTTTGCAGGTCTGGTATAATTTCCGTCTGAATCTGTGATACTTCCGTCTGTACTGTAGGTATTTCCTTTTGTATCTGTTACAGTTTCATCTTTATTTACAGTTGGCTTTTTACCATCTGCATCAGGTGTCAGCTTCGTGCCATCCGGAAGTGTTACAGTTCCATCTGAACTGATCACGATTCCTTCCGGTGTAACAAGGTTTCCATTTCTATCTTCCTCAGTTCCCTCCGGGTAAGCATCCGGTATCGGAGTAACAGTTGGTACCGGCGTTACTGTTGGATTCACTGATGGTGACGGATTTACCGACGGTGATGGATTTACCGATGGTGATGGATTTACGGTCTGTATGATTGTGGTATCTGATATAGTACAGTTCTGAATTTTATCATCTGGTGTTTTTGTAATGTCACTCCAATATGTATCCGGAGCAGATTCACTGTTGGAAGTTATTTTTTTACCATTTACTGCTGTTCCTTTTGTAGAAGGAGATATAGTGACAGATTCAGTATACGCTTTACCTGGTTCCGCATTTTTGTTCATAAATAAATAAGCAGAACCTCCCTCCAGATATGCTTTTGCTATTTCTACTTTTCCGGTGCCCTCAACTGCATTGCCACCGTTATCACCATCTCCTCGTCCTGCAACAGCGATCAATGTTCCTGCGCCGGAAATCGTTCCGTTATCAAGAATCACCGCTGCACCGCCAACTGAAGTAGTTGCTATGTTTCCTCCACCGTATACTGCAAGCTGGCTGCCCTCACCAACAGTAAGTGTTCCGCAGCTGACTTTCAGGGCCGGCTGTCCGCTGTAGCTTTTTCCTGTGGCAGGATCTGTTCCTGTGGCAGCTTCCTCACCTTTGATATATACTTTTCCTTCCACCTTTACATTTCCGTTTGTCACAACAACGGGTGATGTATTGTGACGTGCCTGTGTTCCATTGGGAAGGAAATTAGTGTTGGAGTAGATCATGGAATTCTTTATGGTCGCTCCATCATTCAGAATCAGCTGTCCATTGATTGAAGTACCTGTCAGGAATTTTCCGCTATAATCATCATGGTTGACAGATATTGTTCCGCCATTTTCTACTTCAATCTGTCCATATATGGAAGAATCTCTCAGATTCAATGTTCCGCCATTTTCTACTTTTATCTTCACACTGCTGAGAACCTTCATATTGACCATTGTAAGGTTACATCCATCCGGTATGATCAATGTCTGAGTTGTAGCTTCTCCCTCTGAAACAGCATATCCCAGTTCTCCGTATGTACCGCTGGTATGAGAGCCATACCAGGCTTTAATCTCTGCCGGGACTGTTACAATATCATCTGTATCATTGAAATCAGGAATTACCCATGGATCCATATCATACATATATTTTCTATCTGCAGTCTGAGTTGCATTGTCAAGCTTCAGATGATCTGCCAGTTTTTCCTTAGTACTGTAAACCTTGAAAGTAAGCTCATTACTTGTTACTGTACGCCCTGATTCATCAGTTACTGTAACACTGACAGGATATGTACCGATTTCAGCAGGAGTTCCGCTGAGAGACAGAGAACTGTCATATGTGGAATACATCCCTGCCATTCCACTTTTACTGTCAATGTTTACCTTTGTATTCTTTATGTCAATTTTTACACCTGTTTCTTTTAATTCCTTCCAGTCAGCTTCAGCAGGTTCCTGCCCATCCGGAAGATCAGCTGCTTCCACAACTACATTACTGTTTTTGTTGGATGAAACAGAAGTGGATGCCCCTGAAACTGCATCGTATTTCTGCTGCCCTGTAACAGCGCTTTCAAAGTATCCTTTTAATCTGACATGAAGAGTGTTTACTCCGTTGGATGCATCGTTAATATTAGTTTTACCGGAATCAGTTGCAATAACTGTGAAATCATTTCCTTCTGCAGTTACCTTAAGATAAAGTTCTTTATATCCATCACTTTTTATTGTAATGACATTTCCAGTGTGAAGTACAGTTGAATCAAATACAATACGATTATTATTGCTGTCCGGATAATATGCTTTTCTGCTATATAATGCTGATGCAGAATCCGTTCTATCCCATTCTTTACCATCTACAAATACTTTTGTGATTTTACTGATATAATCAGAATCATTATTTACATCAGTTAGTTTAATGATCTTGTAGTTTGTATATAAAATTTCCACCTGATCTCCTGCAAATGTCGGGGCATCTTTGGTCTGTTCTGGTTCAGGCTGTGAAGTTACTCTTTCAACAGCCCATTGCTGTCCGGTTCCTATTACCTTTAAAGTAAGATCCTTGTATCCGGTACTGGTGATTACAATCTTATCACCCACCTTAAGTGTATCCGGAGATAGTCCAACATAACCGTCTGAGTCTTTTTTAATATATGTTGTTCCTTTAAGATCCCACGCACCACTTACTTCATTCCACTCTGTTCCATTAATAGATATTCCTGAAATTTGCTCGACATATCTTGAGCTAGGAGAAGTTTTTAGTTTACAAACATTCCCAAAAATACCGCTTGCATATTCTACCGTCACCTCCGGCGGTTCTGCTGCATTTTGTGTACCCTCATCCTGAGCCGCCTGTACATTCTCCTGCTCATCCGCAAAATCTGGTGTTCCCGATCCATCACTAAAGGAATTATCATCTGCCTCCTGTGTGATCGCTGAATCCGTAGTCATTGAATCTGTAAATATGTCTGCTGCACATACCGGTACAGAAGCAATCATGTTTGCCGCAATTGCCATAGACATCAGAATTGCCATTCTTTTCTTCATCTGTTTCTTTATCCTCCTGTAATATGATATCAGGGGCAAAAGATATTTCGTCCCTGACTTGAAGCTATCTGTGTATCATCTCATTTCAGATGAAGCGGATAAAATCCTCCGATTCATCTCAGTTCTTCAGTGGAAGTTTAAATGATCAAACCACGCAATAGTTTGCTTCGGTTAACTCTGTCGGTTAGTATACACTAACCCATGTAAAAATGCAAGAACATTGTCATGTCACTGTTGAGAAAGTATCTCATAAATCAGGCAGTGTCCTGTTGACAAATTTTTATCATTTCACAGCAAGATAAGACAGAATAGAGCGATTATGGCAATTCCATAAAATAATGCAGGTAATAAATCAGGTAACATCCTGCTATCAGTCTGAAAATATCATCTTCTATCTCTTTTTCGCTGCTGTTTAAAGTAATTTTGTTTCCTTCTATCTGAAGTCCCATTGTATCTGCGAGATTCTCAACCCGTTGCCTGTCATATTCTTTTTCATCCAAAAGAACAGACTTCTCATAAACCCTGAATTTTCCGGTTTCATCACATTCCAGTCTCAGATGCAGTTCAGGGAGTTTTCCGGGTTTAAAGGTTATCTCACTGTATGTCATAGATTGTCTTACTTTTGTGATCCCCTGTTTCACTGCCAGTATGATCCATTCATCCAATACAGGTCCTTTATACATAGGAAGTCTATATTGCAGATGTAATTGGGCTGCCTTGCTGATGCAGGCATTTCTGGTACGGTTATTCAGACGTTTATAAACATTGCTGCCCTCAACCGGGTAGTATTTCTTCAGTATCTTCTCTTCGGCTTTTGTCCATGGATCATTGGTTTTCCTGCTTAATCCCAGAATCATCGCTCTGTATTTGCATGCCTGAAGAGATCTTTCAGGAATAAGAGTATGCACATATCCGGCACCTTTTTCTTCATAATATCGGGAAATGATTGCATCCTCTTCCTGTGTCCATGGAAGTCTGTTATTGTCTGATCTGACATTTAAGTACTTAGCTCTGGACTGACAGGCAGTCAGAGTTCTCCCTTCCAATCGTTCTGCTGCCTTCCTGCCTTCCGCTTTGTAATATGTTCTTATAATTTCATCTTCTTCTGCAGTCCATTCTTTTCTTCCCTGTATGCAAAGACCTAATTTGGCAGCTCTTTTATTACATGCCTCTTTGGATCTTCCCTCCAGTCTTTTCTTAACTTCAGCACCTTCTGTCGGATAATAGTTTCTTAGAATTTCATCTTCGTTGCTGCTCCATTTCCTGTTTGCCCCGGAATAAGTAAGTCCTAATGCAGCAGCTCTTCCTCTGCAGGATTCTGCTGATCTCTGATTTAAGCGATAACGTACCTTACTGCCCTCCGCAGCATAATACTCTCTGAGTATTTTATCCTCTGTCTCTGTCCATAATCTGACATATTTAACATCATTCTGTACAGTTGCTGAAGAGGAAATGTTTTTGGATATTTCCATTTTTGATGCCTGAATCCTGCAACTTTTTGCAGTTCTTCCGGATAATCTTTCACAGACCTGATCTCCTTCTGCGGGATAGTACTTTCTTAATATTTCGATTTCGTCAGCTGTCCATCTTTTTTTTGTATTTGCCATGTCTTACACCTGTTTTATATATTGTTTCAAACTGAAATATTCACTACTTCTTACTTTTCGTAACCTTCGCAAAAGAATTCCATATGTGAGTGCAATATCTACATAGAAATTCCTGAATGTACAACATATTCATACCCTGTCTCCGTAGTATAAGTTTTTTCCTGTCCCAGTGCCGGAATAACAGACTCAGAGCTGTGCAGACTTCCACTTTTAAATACGATCATCACTTCTGCTTTCTTTTCATTAACCGGAGTTATTTCTATATTATTGATTGTGTTTTCAATCATAGCTCTGGTAATATCTTTAGGTTTTACGCAGGAATATTCCTTTGCATAGTCTAATATCCTGTCCATCTGATCTGTCAATTCTGTTTTTGAAAGAGGTTTCATGCTTTTCAATTGTTCCAGATTCGCTTTTTTCTCTGCTATCTGCTGTGTAAAAACCTTGTTTCTGCTTAAAAATTCCGCATCAGAAATGTAGCCGCCCATATTGTAATCTAGCAGCTTATCTCTCTTCTGTTCCAGTACTGTTATTTCATGCTGTATGTTGTCAATTTTTTCTTCAGTTCCTTCTGTTTTGTTAATCTCTTTCTCATAAAGTTCCAGATACTTATGCAATATACTTTTATTGCTTTGAGCCAGATTGTTATAAACATCCGATATCATCTCCAGCAGGATTTCTTCTTTTACCGGTTTTGATCTGCAGGAAACTGCGCCCTGTTTTATGCGATGACTGCATACCCAGGTCTTTGCGGCTTTTCCGCGGACAGTTCTGACTTTCAGCCAGTATGCAGCTCCATCTTCCGCACAATGTATAAGTCCGGTAAAAAGGTTGTCCTGCTTATAGGAAGTTTTTTTCAACTTGATATTTTTACTTCTTTCTTCCAGAATCCTGTTTGCATCTTCCCACAGTTTTTCATCCACAATTGCAGGGACATGGGTACCATCGTCTTTATACATCACCCATTCATCTTCAGGCAGGAATTTCTGTTTCTTAGTAAAGAGATCAACTATTTTTACTTTTCCACCAACATAGTAACCCTTATATTTAGGATTTCGGATAATATTGGCAATCACATGGCTGTCAATCTTTCCCCCTTTATAATTTCTGTATCCACATTCCCATAAAAATTGTTCCAGTGAATGGGTAGACCAGTTTCCCAGGGCATATTTTTCAAAAATAAGCTGTACCATTTTTGCCTCTTTGGGATTCAAAAACAATTTTCCGTTTCGCTTGTCCCATCCATATATATGTGAATTGCCAAGAACCACACCGTTCTGTATGGATCTTGCATGACCGAAACGCACACGACTTGAAAGTTTTCTGCTTTCTTCCTGTGCAATACCAGACATAATTGACAGCCTGAGTTCCGAATCCTCATCTAATGTATTGATATTGTCATTCCTAAACCAGACAGCAGTTCCACAGTCCAGAAGCTCTCTTGTATATCGTATACTGTCTAATACGTTTCGGGCAAAACGGGTAATCTCTTTAGTTATGATAAGATCAATTTTCCCGGCTTTTGCATCCTGGAGCATTCTCTGGAATTCCTCTCTGTGGGTTACGGTAATACCGGAGATTCCTTCGTCTATATAACCATCCACAAGCGTCCAATTCTTTACGTCTGAAATCAATTGTTCAAAAAAAGTCCACTGATGCTCAATAGAGGTTTTCTGTTCCTCCTTATCCGTACTGACTCGGGCATAATACGCCACATTCAGTTTCAGATCAAATATATTTTTCTGCCGGGATTTCAGTTCCTCACGTGTTGCATAAATATCCATCTTATTCCTTTCCAATCAACTGATTCGCTGGCAATATTCATCTGAACTGTCCATCTGTTCTCCATTCTTCGCGACTACTGTATTGAATGTACTCAAGGTTATAATGTCTTTCTGGATACTGCTGTGCAGTTTTTCGGAAATCTGTCCATTATCAAGCATTTTGTCATTAATCATTGTCAGTACAACCTGTTCCAATGTCATAAGCATTCCTCCTGTTCTGTATGTTATAATGTGCAATTTGGCATAGAACTATCCAGCGGTAATATGATGAATTTTATAAAATAATTATAACTGATTCAAAGATAATTGTTTTTGAGGCGAAAAAAAAGCAGCTAACCTATTTTTCATAGACTAACTGCTTAAAGTACGTAAAAAACCAGAAAGATCTAACAGTTCAAAAGATTCTTTCCGGTTTTTTACACATATAAAGCGAGGGCATCGCTCAATCATCTAATTTGATGATTTTACGACACCCCCATCCCTTCAGATATATATCAGGAAGACAGTTCTATCTGCTTCATTTCTTCCAGAAAATCACGGATATAGGATACTGCCAAATCAAGGGCCTCCTGTCCAAGTTCTGCGGAAGAATCTTTCGGATCAAAAGGACCGAACCAGCCACTTGGAGCAATTTCTTTGGTATCTCTCACAAGACGGACGATACCTCCCTTGAAATTAACTGCCTGGATATAAGCTGCTTTCATATTCTCAGAAGGATCCTGCGCATTGATAGGCTTGCTAAGTTCCAGATGTACTGATTCCGGAGCAATTGCCATCATAGCTGAGGTCTCCAGAACATCACCATGGCCGCCTTCAAACTTCTTGTCCAGCTGAGCTACCAGACTCCACCAGTCTACGCTGGCACATACACCACCTTTA
>OHFA01000971.1_pt1 | contig 12937 bp, 7 predicted proteins | sample 1567501 | NCBI WGS metagenome assembly OHFA01 (sample SAMEA3879593, study PRJEB24766) | human gut metagenome | biome: human-associated habitat; feature: feces | place: USA | collected 1985/1987 | reverse complement strand
ATTCCGCCATCTGATCATTTTCCGGCAGCTTTCTGCCCAGAAAATAGGCCAGCACATATTCTTGCGGCAATTCCGGACTGACACTGTCGGCCATTTCATCATAATATTTTCGGTCAATGTAAAAAACGGGATCAATCACCACCTCTGCGTCAATACCCATCTTTTCGGCACAAAGTTTCCGGCCGGCATCTTCCCGCACGGATACCGCGTCAAAACGCCGCAGCCAAAAAGCAGCCAGAGTTTCGTCTTCTTCCGTACCGATAAAATCGGCCATGCCGAAGCTCGCTGCACAGGCTATTTTCCGCGCACGGTCCCCGGCAAAACTCAGATAATAAACGCCTTTGTCTTTTCCCTGCGCGGTACTGCGCCAGATCTGGTCGGAGCCGGCAATAAAACAGGACGTCTGCTCATTAAGCCGTTCCAGTTCCTCGTCTTCAAGCAGCGGCGTATACTTCATATACCGGTCTGCAAATTTCTTAAAATGCGATTGCAGAAAAGTTTCCGCCAAATGGTTGCCGTTGGCCCGGTTCATATACCAGATCAGGCGGTTGCTGACGCCCATTTCGTCCAAAGCCTTTTGCAGCGCATACCCCGTCAGGATCGCGCCGAAATTGCTGTACGGCCAAAAGTTAAGAATCGCGGCATCAAATTTGCCCGCTGCACAAAAATCCAGATTTTCGGCCAAACTCATCCGTCCCCGGTTATGGAAAAAGACGTCGCGGGCGGGGTTGTGTCTGCTGGAGGCAACAATATTCGGATTGCCGTCAACGGCCTTCTCCAGCGGCGCTTTTTCCAACAGCTTAAATTTTGCGGCGGCGGCGTCAAGAAGCCTGCGCCCTTTTTCATTGTTGACAAGGATCACGCTGGTGCCTTTGTCATCGTTCAGCCGACTGTCAACATTGTCTACCAGCCAGAAATCGCCGACGGTCAGATCCCCCTGCCGCGGCAGACGGTTAAAACGGCAACGGCCGCAACTTGGCCTGAGACATAAGTTTTTGAGAAACGACGCCATATAAGGATAGTTTTTGCCTTCTATGATCTGCTCGCTGCCGCCGGCCGAAATTTTCAGCGAATGCCACCTGTTCCACCCGTTCGTTTTATTGCGAAAAGTGAAAAAGTCAACATTCTTTTCGCTGCCGAAATTTTCCCGCAGACTCTCCAAAAACATCTGCGCCGACGGCACGCCGAACGGGTACAGCGTCTACGAGATCTCGGGCAACACCATTGCCAACCAGTACTACAAGTCGACCAACAAGGAAGCCGGCTATCAGATCCGGGCCTATTCGGCCACGCAGGTGTTCGGCAAGTCGGGCAGCCTCACCTTCGGCTGGGCGGCCAACGCCCCGGCCATGAACGATGCGAAGTGCATCGTGGCCAACGTCTGGAACTCCGACGCCTCGGGCAACTGGAAAGTCTCGCTCTGGCAGAACGGCACGAAGGTCTGCGACATGACCCGCGTCAAGACCTACGACTACTGGGCCTATGCCTACCACGTGCTCTATTACAGCAAGAGCGTGGGCACGACCTGGGGCAAGAACCTCGACCATTACTATTACGGGAACCTGGCGTCGGGAACGCCCGAGACCGCCGATTTCGAAATCGTGGCGGAGGACGGCATGGGCAACACCTACCGCACCTCGAAGCTCCAGACCGACTTCATCGGCTTCTGACCCTCCCGCTCCTAAAAGCGATGCCGCGCCCCGAAAAGGGCGCGGCATTTTTCTTGCCGGTTCACAGGCGCGGTTGCAGGCACGTCGCCTCCCGGGCGCAGGTTCCTCCTCCCGCCTTGCGGGACCGCCGTCGCCGCCCCTATACGGCGGCGTTCCGTCCCGTGCGGTCAATACCAGCCTTCGGTCTGCGTGAGGTTGTAATTTCGGCTCATGGCCGCCTGCGTGATGGGCCATAGCAGTATGTTGGGGTTCTTGTCGCGCTGCGCCGCGATGTCGGCGCTGTACTCCCATATCTTGTCCGTGCGCAGGAGCATCCACCAGGTGCGGCCTTCGCCGACCATCTCCCTGAGGTATTCGTCGACGATCGCCTGCAGGACGGCTTCGGGCGACGTGTCGGTGTAGTAATCCTTCCGCCCGTAGGCCCTGGCGGCCAGCGGTGCCAGGGCTTCGAGCGCACCCGCGTAGTCCTTCCCGTAATACCGGGCTTCGGCCGCCATCAGGAAGGCTTCGCCGTAGCGGTAAAGGATGAAATCCGAGTCGAAAATGCGTGTGCCGTTGTCCACGCGCCCCATCAGTTTCTCCGTCCAGCCGATCCTGCGGCCGCCCGTGCCGTAATCGGCCGTGCGGCAGGTCAGCGCTGCACGCGTATCGGCGGGGTCGGCCTGCAGCAGGGCCCGGTAGGTGTCGGTATACCACCACCACTGGTTGCCCCCGGTGGTTGGGACGGGGTTGTTGCGGTAGGCCGCTTCGACGTAACTCTCGTTCCAGCCGAGGTAGTAGGCCGGGCCGTTCAGGGCTTCCGACACATCCTGGTGCACGGCGAAAATGACCTCGCGGCCGCATTTGTTCGACGAACTGAAAATATCGGCATACGCGGGCTCGAGCAGGGCGTCCGACAGGCCGAGTTCCCCGAGCGCCTCTTGGGCCATCGCCAGGTAAGCCTCGCCCCCGGCCTGCATACGGTACATCCACAGGGCATAGTCGGCCTTCAGCATCGCCACGGCGGCCGGCGTGGCCACGGTCTTGTCCGACGTACCGGCGACGTACCTTTCCGCGTCGGCAATGTCGCGTTCCACGCGCATCAGCACTTCCGAGACGGGGGTGCGTCCGAGGAACAGCTCCGTGTCGGTCGATTCGTAGCCCCAGAGCGGCAGCGGGGCATCGCCCCAGATGCGTGCGATCTGGAAGAAGCAGTACGCGCGGATGAAGTGGGCGTTCCCCAGACAGAAGGCCCGCGGTTTCTCCTTCAACCCCATCGCAGGAACATGCCTGATGACCAGGTTTGCCTGGTTGACCGTCGTGTAGAGCGCCGTCCAGTCGGCATACTCGTTGACCGAACTCATGGTGCTGGTGCGCACCTGCGACTGGTCGACGCCGTTGAGCGTGTTGTGCGTCCCCGGGCCCCACAGCCCGTTGCGCAGCTCGCCCCAGCAGAGGTAGACGTCGTTCATGCTCTTGAGCGCACTGCGCAGGTAGACGTACAGCCCGTAGGTGGCCGACGTGGCGTCGCTCTCCTCTTTCCACATGTTGCTGGCCGAGAGCTTGTTGTCCTGCATGATGTCCAGGTCGCCGTGACAGCCGCCCGCCCCGTATGCGCAGAACAGCAGCGCGACTCCGGCTATAGTCTTTCCGAATTTCGTTTTCATGGCAGTAGGGCGTCAGAACGTGAGTTTGGCCGTGAAGAGCACTTTGCGCGTCGGCGGGTAGGGACTGAACCCGGTGTCGTAGGTCGACGACGCGGTGTAGAGGCCGCCGGTGGTCGCGGCCTCGGGCGAGACCCCGTGCACGGCCGTCCAGTAGCAAAGCGTGTTGCCCGAGACGGTGAGCGTCACGTCGCTTATGTGCAGTTTGCGCAGCCACGCCTTCGGGAGCGACCACGAGAGCGAAACATCGCGCAGGCAGAGGTAGTCGGCCTTCTCGACGAATATGTCGGACGTGCGCCCGTAGTTGCGGTTGCCCCAGTCCGTATCGTTGGCCGTGAAACGGGCGTAGCGCGTGTCGTCGCCCGGCTGCGACCAGCATTTTTTCACCTCGTTCACCAGGTTGTAGTTGCAGTTGCCCATCGTCGACTGGAAATAGCGCATCTGCATGTCGTTGCGCACCGAATGTCCCAGGGCGTAGTCCATGTAGACGTTCAGCGTCCAGTTCCGGTAGCGGAACGTATTGCCGATGCCGCCCGTCGAGTGGGGCAGGGCATACCCCAGCAGGAACTGGTCTTCGGCGTTGATGATCTGCCGGCCGTCCATGCGCGTCGATCCCGGACGGTCTTTCCACTCGTAGTCGCCGATGTCCTTGCGCCCGGCTATCTGCCGCCGGTCGCTGCGCCGGTAGCCGCGCGACTGCGTGTCGTACCGGGCGGCATCGGCCTCCTCCTGCGTCTCGATGATGCGCTCTGCGACATAGCCGAAAATACGCCCCATGCGCTCGCCCTCGGCGATACCCCCAAACTGGGTGCCGTCGCCGACCGAGATGCCGTTGATGCGGTTGCGGGGATTGCCGTTGTCGGGCAGCTCGAGCACGCGGTTCATGTTGTAGCTGTACGTAAAGTCCGTCCTCCACGAAAAACCCCTGCGGTCGATGTTGACCGACGACAGCGACAGTTCCGTGCCGTAGAACCTGACACGCCCCAGGTTGGTCGAAACCGAGTTGTAGCCCGTCGTATTGGGGAGGCTGACGTCGAACAGCAGGTCGCGCGTCTCCTTGTTGTAATAGTCGAGCGCCAGCGTGATGCGGTTGTCCAGCAGCCCGAGGTCGATGCCGGCGTTGAACTGGAGGGTCTTCTCCCAGATCAGGCCGTTGTTGGGCATCGTATTGGTCGTGGTGGTCGCGTTGCCGTTGTAGGTGTAGAGCGAATTGTAGCTGCCGTAGGTGTCGTACAGCCCGATCCCGTTGTTGCCCGTCAGCCCGTAGCTCACGCGCGCCTTGAGCATGCTGACCGCACTGTTTTCGGGCCAGAACCCCTCCTTGCTGACCACCCATCCGGCCGATGCCGCCGGGAAATAGCCCCAGCGGTGGCCTGCGGCGAATTTCGACGAACCGTCGATGCGCATCGTCGCGGCAAGGAGGTAACGCCCGCCGTAGTCGTAGTTCACACGCCCGAAATAGGAGATCAGGCACTCCCGCGTGCGGGTACTCTTCGGATAGTTGGCGATGTTCGAAGTCCCGGCGTCGAGCACGGGCAGCTTGTCCGACACGGCACCCTGCACCCGCACGTCGAAGCTGTTGAGTTTGTCGAGCATGTATTCGTAGCCCGCCACGGCACCCAGGCGGTGCCCGTTGCCGAACGTACCCTTGTAGTCGGCATAGGCCTGGAAATCCATGCGGTTGGTCTCCGAAAAGCCCTCCTTCATGGGCCGTATGTTCGAGCCCGTCGTGGGGTTGTCCTCGACATAGAAATAGCTGCGCGTATGGCGGTTGTAGTTGGTGAACTGCCCGACCAGGCGCAGCCCGTCGAACACCTCCCAGTCGAGATTGATCGTGGCCGTCGAACGCTTGATCGTCGACCCGGCATTGTGGTAGTAATAGGCGTAGTAGGCGGCCGGTATCGTCGTGTTGTTGGTGCCCAGCGCGGGCGTACCCGCCAGCTCCTCGCCCGCCTCCTCGCCGTACCAGTCGCGGTGGGTGTTGGGGACGGAGAGCCCGCGTATGACCGAGTTGCGCAGGCTGAGCGGCGCACTCTCGAAGGTCTGCTGCTCGATCTGCGAATAGTCGAATGTCGTCGAGGCCCTGAGCCGCCGCGTCACCTGGAAGGTCGTGTTGCCGTGGAACGTGAAGCGCGAATAACCCGTCGTGATCCCGATCCCGCTGTCGTCCGTATAACCCGCCGAGGCGGCGTATTGGATGTTGTCGCCGCCCCCGTCGATGCCGACGTAGTAATTCTGCCAACATGCGTCGCCGAACCATTGGCTCTGCTGGTCGTTGTCCTCGAAGACGATGATGCGCCCGGGGTTCACCGGGTCTTCGACCCATTGGTAGCCGGCGGGAACCTGCTCGTCCGGCCGGAGGTAACGGGTCGTCCAGAGCGATTTGGCCGTATTGCCCGTGCCTGCCGACTGTTCGCCGCCCAGCACCGATGCCGGATCCATGCCGCCGCAATACCCCTCCATGAGCGCCGGACGCACCGTGAGGATGTAATCGCGGGCGTTCATCAGGTCGAACTTCGTGGCGGGCGACGCCCAGGCCCACTGCCCCTCGAATACGATCCGGGGGCCGAGGTGTTTCGAACCTTTCTTCGTGGTGATGAGGATCACGCCGTTCGACGCGCGGGAACCGTAGATGCCCGCCGCCGCGGCGTCCTTGAGGAACGAAACGGATTCGATGTCGTTGGGATTCAGCCCGGCCATTTCGCGGACTACGCCGTCGACCAGCACGATCGGGTCGTTCGACTGGTTGATCGACGATCCGCCGCGGATCAGGAATTTGGGGTCTGCGCCCGGTGTCGCATCGGTCGTGGCGACCCTCACGCCGGGGATGCGTCCCTTCAGGGCGTCGCCGACCGAATTGACAGGGATACCCTCCAGGAGATGCCCGTCGAATTTGCTGATGGCCGCAGTCACCGTCCTGCGCGACTGCGTGCCGTATCCGACCACCACCACGTCCTCGAGCACGGCTTCGTATTCCTCCAGTACGACGTCGATGGCCGACCTCGTCCCGATGCGTTCCTCCCGGTCGGCATAGCCTATGTACGAGAAAACGAGGGTGGCTTCCGGATCGGCGAAGATTCGGTAATTGCCCTCCGCCCCGGCCGAAACGCCCCGCATCGTATCCTTCACGACGACCGAGGCGCCGACCAGCGGCATCCCCGAGCCGTCCTTGACGCGCCCCGTCACGAGTACCAGCTGCGAACGCGCGGAATCTGTGTCGTAGGTCAGCACCACGATGCGGTCGACGACCTTGTAACGGAATCCCCGTCCCTTGAATACCTTTTCCAGGATATGTTCCAGCGGCGCCGCGGTTTCATGCACCGACACGTCGCCGAGCGGCATCTGCGACAGTGCCGATTCGTAGGAGAACAGTACGCCCGTCTGTGAGGTGACGGCCTCCGTGAAGGTCAGCACCGTTGCGGATCCGAGCGTGAGATCCACAGCGTAGGTCTTTTGTGGCGAGGCATTTCTGCCGTCATCCGTAGCATGGGCCTGCGGACACATGCCGGTCAACAGGAGAAGAAATACCAATTCCAGCTTGGGGATGGAATTTTTCTTCATATTTTAAGGTTCGTGAAGCGTGTTCCGGGTTGTGCGGTGCAAAAGGCCTGCGGTGGTCGGCCGCAGGCCCCGTATCATTCGTTGCGGATCACCTCGCAATGCGTTCCGGTCATGAACTCGACGATGTCGACGACCTCCTCGAGCGAATTGCTCCGCAGGTAGTTGATGTCGTAGCGTTTGCCGTCGTCGGGCGACATGATGCGTATGCGTACGCCGTAGCTCTTTTCGATGCCGGCGATGATCTCCGTGATCGTGGCGCCCTTCATCGTGACCAGGTTGTAACGCCTGGTCACATAGAGCGGCGCGTTGATTTCGGCCACCTCCATGTCGCCCATCCGGGCGTCGTACACGGCCCGCTGGTTGGGATGCAGCCGCACGAGGTTGTCGCCGCCGGGGGTTTCGAGGCGTACGGCGCCGCGTTCGAGCACCACCTCCGTGAGCGGGTCGCCGGCGAGCGCCCGGACATTGAAGGCCGTGCCCAGCACCCGGATCGCCAGCTCGCGGGTCTCCACGACGAAGGGATGCCGCGCATCGTGCGACACGTCGAAATAGGCCTCGCCGTCGAGCCGCACGATCCGCTCCCCGTCCCCCTTGCCTACGGCATAGCGCAACTCGGTGCCGTCTTGCAGCCACACCTGCGTCCCGTCCTCCAGATGCAGGACGGTCACGTCGCCGGTATGGTTGGCATAGGACTGGAACCGCCCGGCTTCCGGCAAGCGCACACCTGCCAGCCAGGCTGCCGCGACCGCGATCACGACCACGGCTGCCGCAGCCGCTGCGGACATCCAACGCCGCCATGCCAACCGCGCGGGGCGCTGCATGGCGTCGTCGGCGTCGATACGCGCGTTGAGCCGCCGTAGCATGGCATCGCAGCGCTCGCCGGTGGCGGGGGAGATGAGCGTCCTGTGTGCGCTCCATACGGCCGCGACTTCGAAAAACAGGCTGCGGTTCTTCTCCGAGGCTTCGAGCCAGGCATATACCTCCCGGTCTTCGGCCCCGCTCGTCCGGCGGACGAGGTATCTGTATAGCAGTCCCTCCATGTCGGTTATGGTAGGGGTATCTGTATGGCGTTCCAATATGTATACTTTTAGGGTGTTACCTATACTATACAGCCATAGGCACAAAAATACCTAGTCTGTTTTCACTTTTTTTTTCGAAAAAGTGCATTTTTTCTGGAATCCCGGGAAATACGGGTCGAGGACGAAGCTGCGCAGGGCTAAAGGTAATAAAAATATCCGGGCTTCAAAGCCCGGATATCATCCCGGCCGTACCGCCGGCACAGGTGCCGGGCAGGATACGGAACGGTTCGGTCAGTTCCATTTGCCCAGCAGCTTGCGGGGGTAGTTCGTGCAGATGGCGTAGAGTTTGTCCTTGTAGGCCAGGTAATAATCCATGTCGACATCCAGGTCGGCATTGTATACGCTGAGCTTCAGCCCCGCATCGAGGAATTTCTGCACCGAATAACCGTTCTTGTTCACGGTCTTCCCCTCGAAATAGAGGTTTTCGGTCGAGAGGTTCGCCCACGGATAGCCGTAGGAGATGTAATCGGCCGGGTTGCGGAAGCTCATCCACCCGGCATTGCTGCCCACGGCGCCCGCCGCGGCGAGCGAACGCTGCCAGATGGTGACGGGGCTGCTCGAACTGATTTTCGTCGCATTGCCCGTGACGATGAACTCGCAGAAATTCTGCGCGCCCATCTCTTCGATGATCTCGCACGCCCTCTCACACGCCCTGGCCGAAGCCTCGCGCCCCTCTTCGGTCGATTTGCCGTCGATGGTAATGTTCTTCACGTCGAGCCACAGGCGCGTGGTTCCCGCCTCGAGCACCACGTCGATGAAGTCGGCCAGCGAGGGCAGCTGTTCCCCGTTGGCCAGCGTCCCGGCGGCACGCAGTTCGGCGAGCGTATGCTCCCACGGCTTGAGGTTGTTGATGTAACACCCCGCCGATGCGTGCGCCACCACGACATCGTCGTCCTTCGTAAGGTAGATGTCGCACTCCGACGCGTAGCAGCCCAGCCCGATGGCATAGTTGAGCGCCGCCACCGAATGTCGGGGAACTGCCGTGTCCCGGCCTCCGTCGAACCGCCGCGGTGCGCGACGACACGGTTGCCGACCTCGGCCGGGGTTTTGATCTCGGTGCCGGGCTTCGACGGCCCCGTCCAGTCCTTCAGCGGATCTTCGTCGTCGCTGCATCCTGCCGCCAGGCCGGCTGCGACAAGGGTGAGGAGCATAAGCATTTTATAGTATTTCATAGGTTTTTCTTTTTTTTATTCGTTGTCGTTCCATGGCCGGAGCCCGGGCCGGACTGGGGCGTACTCCCGTCCGGCCCGCTCCGGATTCAGAAATTCTCGTAATTTTTCACACAGCGCACCGCGGCTCCCGAACCGTTGCCCACGTCGAACCCGTCGTCGAATACCATATCGGCCGAGGTCGTACAGTAGGCGCGCCACAGGGCCATCTTCGAGGCCGTGGTCTGTCCCATCATCGGAATCAGGCAGTAGAAGCGCACGTTGCCCGAGTTGGCACAGTAGTCATAGCCGCTCTTGTAGAGACGCCACCCCTGCGGGTAGAGGTTGAAAGCGAAGGCCTCGGCACCGTTCGAAATGGCGGTCGCGGGGTTGAACTCGGCGTCCTGCCACTCCTTGCAGCGCAGGTGCGCCGCCACATTGGCCGCATTGCCCGAGGTCATGGCGCCGTACGATGCCGTCGCAGCCGCCACGGGGTAGTCCGAATAGCTCTTCGACGACTCCGCCACCGCGTAGATCAGGTCTTTCCAGTCGGACATGTTGGCGATATGCCAGCCGTAGGGACAGATGCCCTGCACCTGCATCGAGAGCGACGGGTGGTCGGCCTCGGCCTGCGTATTGCCGCCGTCGGAGGCTGCGTAGTCTTTCAGGTCGGCCTTGAGGATCGGTTCCAGCGTGATGCTGTTGCCCACGGCATCCACGACCACCGTCCCGGCGCCTCCCAGCGGGAAGGGCATCAGCAGGGCTGGGCTCAGCGCGCCGGCCGGGTCGCCCGTCAGCGTTTCGTACGAACTGTAAAGGCGTCCGTAGACCGAAGCGCGCGTCGTCACGCCGTCGGGCATCATCAGCTCCTTGAGCGTCCCGCCGTTCTCCTCGGTGTCATAGGCCGGGTTGCGCATCGAATACTCCGCTTCGTCGTAACCGCCCGTCTTCGAGCCCCCGACCAGACCGCTGCCCAGCTTGTAGGTGCCCATCGCCGCGCCGCCGTTCCAGTGCAGGCCGGTCGTCATCCACGTCTTGGTCTTTCCGTCACGCGTGACGTATTCCTTGGTGGGGTAGCCGGCCAGTTCCGATTCGGGCATGCTGTTCACGGTCGAGATGCGCGTGAACTCGGCCTTCGAGTCGGCTGCCACCACGTTGTTGTCCTCGTCGAGCGCGATCGTCACGCGCAGGGCATTCATCCCCGCAATGCCGAACGTGAGCTCGGGCGCCGCGGCCTCGGCAGCCGCGTCGGCCAGTACGGCGAGTTTGCCGTCGGCCGTCAGCGCATAGCGCGGATAGGCGTCCGGCGTACGCGAAGTCGAGAGGATCACCTTGCCGCTGCGGAAATAGTGGTCGAGGCCGAACACCAGGTCGTTCTTGTTCATCTGTGCGGCATCGCCGAAGGCCGCAAAGTGGGGTATGCCCGACCCGTAAATAAACAGGTAGGTTTCGTTGGCCAGCTGCCGCACCTTGATCTGCCTTGTGGCGAGGCTCGTATCCTCCGTCCCGGCGCTCACAGTCACCGTCGCCTCCCGCATGTCGGTGGGCGAGGTGTTGTCCGAAGCCGCGAGGACGATCGTCCCGGCCTCCCTGTCGAGCGTGCAGGTGAGCCACTCCACGCCCTCTTCCAGCTCGGCCGTGACGGTCGAGGCGGGCATGTTGGTCTCGAAGGCCACAGTCACCTCGGCAGGCTCCAGGGCCATCATTTCGATGTCCGATTCCGTCGAGAGGGTGAGCGTGGCATCGGGTTTGAGCCCGACCTGCGTGATCGGGAAATCGACGCTTTCGCCCGTCTTGGAGAGCGTTAAGCGCAGCGTTCCCGTGCGCTTGTAGTCCGTGTTCGCGGAGCAGGTGATCCGCAGCGCCTTTTCGACCGCGCCGTCGGGCGAGGCCGTATGGTAGTCGAGCGTGGCCCAGTCGGTGCCGACCAGTTCGGCATACCAGTCGCTATACATTTTGCCGTAGGGGTTCACCGTCACGATGTATGTGCCGAACGCCAGTCCGTCCGTCGTCCGCCCGTCGGCATCGAACCCGATCGCGGCGGGCGAAATCGAGATGCGCGCCTCCCGGCTCGTGTTGTCCGCATCGGTGCCCGACTCGTAACAGCCTGTGAATGCCGCGGCGGCGATGGCGAGCAGGCCGGATATGAATTTTCTCATAGCTGAATAGTTTTCTGTTGGGTAAATGGATTAAGACCAGCCTTCGGTCTGCCTGAGGTTGCTGTTCTTGTTGATCGCCGAGGTCGAGATCGGGAAGAGGTAGATGTTGGGGTTCGTCGAACCGCCCACGCCGCCCTCGACACCCGTATTGGGCCAGTATTTGAGCGGGCAGTAGGTGTCGATGTAACCCAGGCGGATGTAGGTGAACCACAGGTTGCCCTCCTCGGCGAATTCCCAGCGGTTCTCCGCAGCCAGCGCTTCGAGCACGTCCTGCTGCGTGGCCGAGGTGTAGAAGTCCGCCTTCCCGTAGGCGCGCTGGGCGACCACGTTCAGCTCCCCGAGCGCCTCCTTGTACTGTTTCCTGTAATAGTACAGCTCGGCACGGAACATATAGTACTGCGCATACCGGTAGAGGATCAGGTCGTCGTCGTAGAGCAGCGTTCCCGAAGACCAGTCGCCCGTGAACTTGTTGGGCCATCCGACCTTTTCGTACATGTCGCTCACGCCCGTGCGCTCCATATAGGTCACGTCGCTGCGCTGGTCGTTGTTCTGCTCCTTGTTCCGTTTCAGTTCGCCGATGAATTCGTCCGCATAACAGAACCACTGGTTGCTCGATACCGGCACGCCGCCCTCGACGTTGCGGTAGGAGGCCTTGACCTGCGTCGAGCCCCAGATGAAGCGCTGGATGTAGCTGGCCGAATGCACCTCGTTCGTCGCATCGACATGCAGCGCGAAGGCGATCTCCTTGTTGGCCTTGTTCTTCACGTCGAACACATCGGCGAACTTGCCGAGCAGCGGCGTGCGCGTAACGGCGTCGAGCGCCTCCCCGGCCATCGTCAGGTAGGAATCGCCGCCTTTCTGTGCGGCGTACATCCACAGCGCGAAGTCGGCCTTCAGCATGTTGATGTTGTCCACCGTGGCATAATAGCAGCCCTGGGCGTTGGAAGTGATGTGCGTGAGCGCGCTTTCGATGTCCTGCGCCACCTGGGCGTAGACCTCGGCCCTGGGCGAACGCGAAGGGTAGATCTCCCGCCCGGTGCTCTCGGTGGGCGTCAGGATGACGGGTGCGTCGCCCCATACGCGGGCGATCCAGTAGTAGACGTATGCCCGGACGAAATAGGCGTTCCCGAGGCAGTAGCTGCGCGTCTGGTCGGACATTTCGACCGACGGCGCGTACTTTATCACCGAGTTGCACTGATTGATACAGGTGTAGAGGTTCGTCCAGCTTACCGACGACGTGCCTCCGTTGAGCAGGCTGTGCAGTACTTCCAGCATGTCCGAGTCCATCAGCGAACGGTTCGTACCGCGATCCCACATGGCGGGCCCGACGCGCAGTTCGCCCCAGAAGAACTGGTTCGTGTAATTCTGCCGGAAGGCGTTGCGCAATTCGAAATAGATACCCGTCGTCGCGCCCGTGACATCGCTTTCGTCCACCCACATGTTCGTCGTGTTGAGCTGGTCGGAGTTGACGATATCGAGCTCGCACCCCGCCATCGCCATCGAGGCGGCGCCTATCGCTGCAATATATAGCTTATGGAATTTCATATTCGTATATTCGATTTAGTTGTTGAGAATCATCCCGTTCAGAACGTGGCCTTCAGGCTGAACATCACCTTGCGCGTGGGCGGGTAAATGTTATAATCGGCCGAGCTGGTGTTCACCGCGCTGTACATGCCC
>OHFA01000951.1_pt1 | contig 13302 bp, 7 predicted proteins | sample 1567501 | NCBI WGS metagenome assembly OHFA01 (sample SAMEA3879593, study PRJEB24766) | human gut metagenome | biome: human-associated habitat; feature: feces | place: USA | collected 1985/1987 | reverse complement strand
TCCGGGGCAATTTATTTTTGTATAGGGAAATGCCCCTTTTACGGAAAAAGCGAAAACCTAATTATTAACCAAAACCTTTTATATGAAAAGCTTTACTCTAAAGTTCGCCCTGTTGTTCCTGCTGGGTGTGGGTCTGGCCTCCACGGCCGCGGCTCAGAAAATCGGAGGAGTCGTCAAGGATTCGGCGGGCAAACCGGTTATCGGAGCTTCGGTGATCGTTGACGGTACGACTTTGGGAGCGAGTTCGGGCGTCGACGGGCAATGGACGCTCAACGTACCCGACGCTTCGAAGAAGACGCTGGTGATCTCCTATATCGGTATGAAGACGCAGCGCATCGCCATCGGCAGCAAAACGCAGATCGACGTCAGGCTCGAAGACGAGTCGACGGCGATGGACGACGTGGTGGTCGTGGGTTACGCCACCGTGAAACGCCGCGATGTCGTGGGTTCGGTCGCCTCGGTGAATGCCGAGACGCTCCAGCAGATGCCCGTGGCCTCGGTCGCCGAGGCGATGACGGGCCGCATGGCCGGTGTGCAGGTCACGGCCACGGAGGGAGATCCCGACGCCGAAATCCGCATCCGCGTGCGCGGTGCGGGTTCGTTCTCGTCGGACGGCGCGCCGCTCTATATCGTCGACGGATTCCCCGTGGAGAGCATCAGCGACATCTCCTCGTCGGAAATCCAGTCGATCGACATTCTGAAAGACGCCTTTTCGACGGCCATCTACGGTTCGCGCGGCGCCAACGGCGTCATCATGATTACGACCAAGAACGGACAGAAAGACCACCGGAACGTCTGGTTCTCGGGGAAGGTCGGGGTCGGCGTTTTCAGCGACAGGCTCGACTACTGGCGCGATCCCGTGCAGATGGCGCGGCTGGAAAACGAGGCCTATGAGAACGGGGGCGCCGAAGGGCCGTATACCGGGAAGATCTGGTCGGACGGAACCTATTATCCTTCTATCGCCGAGATCGAAAGCGGGGCGTGGCCTTTCCGCACCAAATGGGCAGACCATGTGTTCCGCACCTCCGTCACGCAGGATTACAGCGTCGGGATCGAGGGCAGCGGCGAAAAGAACCGCTACTACGTGAGCCTGGGTTATTACGACGGCGAAGGCATGCAGTACAAGGACGACTTCGAAAAATATACGGTCGACATGTCCTATGACCACCAGGTCGCCCGCAATATCAACCTGAAGACCAAAGCGGGCTTCGTGCGCGGCTTCCGCACCTATAACAACGGAACGAGCTACGGGCGCAATCCCCTCTGGCCGGTTTATAACGGGGACGGCTCCTATTTCAAAAGCCAGCCCAAGGATTACGGGAACCCCGTAATGGTAAACAACGAGATCAAGAACGAGTCGGACAACATGTCGGGTTATGCACTCGTCAAGGCCGACTGGACGATCATCCCGGGACTGATCATGTCGGTGTCGGGCAACGCCCGCGCCGAGCAGCGCCGGTCGGCCTATTTCAATCCCCCGCTCTATACCCTTGCCGGGGATAACTACAATGGCGAAGGGGGGAACAGCGAATCGACCTATGTCAACCTGACGGGGGATGCCTACCTCACCTACAACAAAACTATCGGCGACCATACCTTTTCCGCCATGCTGGGCGGAAGCTACGAGAACAGCGTAAGCCGCGGTTCGAGCATTACCGGTCGCGGGTTCTCCAACGCGGCGCTCAAGGACGAGGTCGTTTCCGGCGCGGATAAGGTCATAACTTCGACGTCGCGCAGCCAGGAGATCCTCGCTTCGGGGTTCACCCGCCTGAACTATACGTTCAAGAACCGTTATCTGGTGACTTTCACGGCACGAGCCGACGGCGCTTCGAAATTCGCCAAGGGACACCGCTGGGGCTTTTTCCCGTCGGGTGCGGTAAGCTGGAAGCTGGAGGAGGAGCCCTGGATCAAGTCGCTCGGATTCTTCGACCAGCTCAAGCTGCGCGCCAGTTACGGGGTCTCGGGTAACCAGGGGATCTCCCCGTACCAGACCTTCGAGCGCTTCGGGTTCGATTACTACTGGTCGGGAGGCAAGGAGTACACCGTTTACGGCATCGGTTACCAGGATGGCCGCGAAGGGTTGGGCAACCGCTTCGTGACCTATGCGGGCATGGCCAACCACGAACTGACGTGGGAGAAGACCGCGCAGATGGATATCGGCCTCGACCTCTCGATCTTCAGGGGACGCCTGAATGTCACGCTCGACTATTACATTAAGAAAACGACCGACCTGCTGCGCAAACAGTACCTGCCTCCCAGCACCGGTTTCGATACGGTATGGGTCAATGACGGGGAGATCCGGAACAAGGGTTTCGAGGTCGCCGTTACGGGGCGCATCGTCTCGACCAAGGACTGGAATTTCTCGGCGACGGGAATCTTCAGCCTCAACCGCAACAAGGTGGTTTCGATCGGCACGGCCGAGAATTCGGGGGCTACGGTCGATGCCAACGGCATTTGCTATACGCAGTACGGCGGCAGCGTCTATAACGATGCTTTCCTCAACGTGTTGGCTATCGGCTATCCTGTCAATTCGTTCTACGGCTATATGGTCAACGGCATTATCCAGACTCCGCAGGGGGACGGGTCGAGTCCCAATACCCGCCCGGGCGAACTGAATTACGTCGGGCTGAATGCCGACGGCACGCTCGACCCCAATGAGCGCGTGATTATCGGCAATCCGAACCCCAAGTTTACCTCGAGCCTTTCGCTCTCGCTTTCGCACCGTTGCGGCCTCGACCTGTCGGTGATGATGTACGCCGTCTACGGCAACGACATCTTCTCCTACCGCAAACTCGAGTCCCCGGCGCTGAAGGCGGGGCGGTGGACGGCCGAGAATCCCAACAACGAACGGCCCAGCCTGCGTTACAATCGGCAGTACCACGCTTCGTCGTGGTCGGTCGAGGACGGGTCGTTCCTGCGTATCTCCAACATCACGCTCGGCTATACGCTGCCTGCCGGAAAGTTGAATTGGATCAGGAACCTGCGTGTTTATGTGAGCGCCAGCAACCCCTTTACCTTCTCGAAGGTCAGCGAATACGACCCCGAAGTCGGGGAGAACGGTATCGGCAATGTGGCCTATCCCAAGGTATGCGTCATCACCGCGGGCGCGGAGTTCAAATTCTAACCAATAGTAAACCTGAATATGAAACAGATATTCCTCTTTTTTGCAATGCTGGGGACGCTCGCCGGGTTGAGTTCGTGCCTCGACGAGGTTCCGTACGGCACCTATTCGAACCAGACCTTCTACAATACGGAGGCTGACGCCGAATCCGCGTTGATGTATGCCTATGTGCCCCTCAACTATATTGATTACTGCGGCCGTTTCCTCTTCTACCTGGGCGATGTGCCGACCAACCAGTACAAATCCTACGGCAAGGCTGACGAAAGTCCGCTTTTCCAGTGGGATATCACCCCGACCAGCGACGAGGCCATCTATTTCTTCAAGTCGGCCTATGTAAGCCTCGCCCGTACCAATTCGGTGCTGGACAATGTCGCCCGGATGTCCGATATTTCGGCTGCGGCACGGAACAAGATTCTTGGCGAAGCCCATTTCCTGCGCGCTTTCAACCACTTCATGCTGGTCATCAATTACGGCAGCGTGCCCATCCGTTCGAAGACCGTCTCCTCGACGTCGGACTCCTATAAGGATTTTTCCCCGATCTCGGATGTTTACGCCTTCATCATCGGGGAGTTAGAGGATGCCATCGGCCTGCTGCCGGTGAACAAGGTGCAGGGGCGTGCCGACAAGGTCGCCGCACAGGCGCTGCTCGCGCGTGTTTACCTGTACCTCGCGTCGGCAAAGGCTTCGGGGGCGCCGGGCTACGACTGGGTGTCGGACGCCGATGAAATGTACTCCCTGGCGGCCCGGTATGCCGGCGACGTGCTCAATAACCAGACGGTCTACCGGCTCGATCCCGACCTGGGCAATGTCTATGACGTCGAGCACCAGGCCGACGGCGTGGAGCACATCTTCATGACCTCGATGAACCGCGAGGCCAGCGGCATGGAGGGTACTTATTCGCAATTGCCCCAGATGTTCAGCATCCAGACCGGGAGCATCGTCTATATCTCCTCGTCGCTGGGTAAGAACAGCCGCGAGGTGATGAAATTCCTGGATTACGAGTCGGGCTATCAGGTGATGCGCGTGGACAACGATTTCCGCAACACCTATGACGATGACGACCTGCGCAAGCAGTTGATGGTTACGACCATCTACAACGAGGACGGCAGCGTGCTGGCTACCTACGATCCCTCCAACCTCACCAGCAGCGACAATATCAGGAACAAGTTCTTCTATCCTTTCTGCCGCAAGTATACCGACCCCAAGTCGAAGGCCAACCGGACGTCGGCCAACCTTTACCTGATCCGTTTCGCGGAGGTGGCGCTTACCTATGCCGAGGCGGTGGGCCCGACCGACGAGGGGTATAAATGGGTGAACGAGGTTCGCAAACGTGCCGGGCTGGAAGCACTGCCCGAAGGGCTCCCGATCGAAGATTTCCGTGAGGCGGTGATCGAGGAGCGGACGAAGGAGCTGGCTTTCGAGGGGCACGGCATCTATGACCTGCGCCGCCTGAACCGCGTCGACGAGCAGCATATCACCAACAAGGCCTTCAAGCCTACCTATGCCTATTTCTATCCTGCGCCCCAGCGCGAGCTGGATCTCAACCCGCAGAAATAACCGACTTAAAATCCGCAGACCATGAAACTATTTCACAGATACCTGCTTTCGGCCGCCGCACTGTTCTGCTGCGCGGGGCTGGCCGCGTGCAGCGAAGATACGACCGATCCCGCGAACCCGTACAGCGGGAATTACACGCTGTCCACACAGGCCGAAGTCGATGCCTTCCCCGCACGCCGGACTGCCAACAGCATCATCGTCACCGGGGCCGGTATTACGGACATTTCGTCGCTCGACGTCGCAGCCGTCGGTACGCTCGTCATCCGCAATACGGGGATCGTCTCGCTCGCACTGCCCCATACGACGTCGGTTGCGACCATGCTCGAGATTTCGGGCAACGAATCCCTTACGGATGTCGCCGACCTCGGCGTGAAGTTCGTCATCGGCGATATCCATATCGAGGATAACCCGCAGCTGACCGACATCAGCGGCATGCTGGGGATCAAGAAGATGACCGGTAAACTTTATGTTACGGGCAACTCCTCGCTGGGCGAAGACAAACCCGACGAACCGGACAGCTATGGCTTCAATGTCATCAAATACCTGATCTCCAATTCGGTGCTCGATGCGGAGAGCGTGACCCTGTCGAACAACCATCCGCTGGCCGTGACCGATCCGTCGCTCATCGGCCAGGGCGGCGAATCGGGCGGCGTTTACAGCTATACGATCAAGTCCGATGCCGAGGCCGCTGCCTTCAGCCCCGGCGGGAAGGAGGTCAAGAACCTGACGGTCACTGGGCCGAATGTCTCGGACGACGGTATGGCGTTGCTGGCTTCGAAGATCTCCGTCGTGCAGGGTACGCTGACCGTCGACGGCGCATCGCTCAAAACGACCGAAACATTTTTCGGCAAGGTCGACTGCCAGGGTAGCATCATCCTGCGCAATATCACCACGTACGATGAGAGCGGCAGTAATAAATTCTTCAATACCAACGGCTTCAAGAATATCACCCGTATTTACGGCGATCTTGTCCTCGAAAATATACCTTATCTGATCCACTGGGGCCGCGGCAGCGGGTTCGCCCAGATCACCGAGATCGACGGCGATTTGACGGTGCGCAGCTGCGGTATGCAGCAGATGGCTTTCGCTTCGCTGAACAAAGTCGGGGGCGACCTGACCCTTGCCGACAACTGCATCGAGCTCTATACGGGATTCTTCTGGAACCTGGCCACCGACCTCCGTCATGTGGGCGGCAGCCTTACGCTCACGGACAATGACCACCAGAACGGCCTGGGCGGCTTCGAAAAGGTCGAGTATATCGGCGGTGACATTACCATTACCGGCAACGGCACGGCGCCGGGCGCATCGGGCGGCATCCCGTATGCCTCGAAAGCCGGACAGGTGGGCTTCGACCTGGTGGAAAACTGGATTACGGGCGGTATCGTACAGCCCGGCGCTACGATCGACTGCCGCTATGCGGACGGGACGTCCGTCGAATTCTCGGAGATACCCCAACCCGGCGAATATAAGAGCTATACGATCACGGGCAGGGACGAACTGCTGGCTTTTGCCCCGCAGGACGGTTCCGCAGTGAAGGAGACGGTGCAGGATCTGACGATCGTGGACACAGGCAATACGATGTCGGACAACGACCTGTCCTTCGTCAAGACCCGCGTGGAAAAGGTCATGGGCACGTTGACGCTCGAAGGGAGCAGCCTCACCTCGACGGAGCTGTTTTTCCTGAACGGCGGCTTTACGGTCGAAGGCGGCATCGTCTTCCGCAACTGTGCCGAGCTGTTTAACCTGAACGGGATGAAGGATATGACTGAGATCGGTGGCGACCTTGTCTTCGAGAACTGCCCGAAGATCGCCACGGACTGGGGCGCAGGGAACTGTCTTTCGCAGATCGTGAGCGTGGCGGGCAGCGTAAGGCTGACGGGCGTGACGACGCCGATGCGCGGTGTGACGTTCAATTCGCTGAAGAGTGTGGGCGGCGATTTCATCGTTACGGGCTGCAACGGCAACTTCTGGAATTTCGACGTGATGAAGCTCGAGACTATCGGCGGTAGTCTTGTGCTCTCCGATAATGCACGGTTCAACGGCCTGGGCGGCTTCGAGGCGCTCAAAAGCGTGGGCGGCGACCTGACGGTTACGGGGAACGGCACCTCGGAGGGAGGTATCCCGGTGGTTTCGACATCCAATAAAGTCGGATTGGATCTGCTCGGAAAACTTTACCGGGACGGCGTATTCGCGGACGGTGCGGTCTTTACGATCGAATCCGGAGGGATTACCTATAAGATCGACGAATTGTAACGGAATGTGAACGGAGCTCCGGCCGGTTGCGGGCCGGCCGGGGTTTTAAACTTGAAATACGATGAAAACCTTTAAAATGATACTTTGCGCCGCAGCCGTTGTGCTCACGGCTGCAGGGTGCGAAAAAGAGTGGGATAAAAGCCAGTGGCCCGAGATCCCCCGGCGGCCAGATGCCGTACCCAACACGGGCAACTACCAGTTTTCGGACGGTGTGATGTCCGAAGAAGTGTTGCATAACTACCTTTCGCGGGCCATTACCCAGACCGAGTTCCTGTCCGGCCCCGAGACCTCGACCGACGGCGTCTACGGGACGGAGGACGATGAACGGATGTTGCTCAACGTCGGTGCCAAATTCATCGGGCGTGCGATGTACCAGTGGAACAAGGAGGGCTATTTCATGAACGATGCCTGGTTTGCGGATGCCAAAGCCAGGATCGCCCGGATGCACCAGCAGGATCCCGACCTGATTTTCCAGGGGGCTATGTTCGAGACGGTTTCCACCCGGGTCAACGACATTCCCGTCCCCGAGTGGGTGTTCCGGGCATTCGGCAAGGAACCCGAGGAGCGGAATTTCCGTTTCGACGACATCCGTGACGAGGGCGGCCTTTATCTGGGACAGTGGGGTGAGAATACCTGTGTGCCCGACATGTCGCGCGAGGAGGCGCAGATGTGGTTCTACTTCATGGCCGTGAAATACATGGAAGCCGGAATCGAGGCGTTCCACTGCGGGCAGGTGCGGTTGATGGCTTCGATGGGCGATTCGGACAACGGTTATGCGGGCTACCGGAACCTGTTGTCCAAGATCCGGGAGGCAGCCAAGACCAAGGCGGCGCGCGGGACGGTTATCATGGACGCCCACCTGGCCAACGGCGGTATCGTGGTCGACGGCCGGCACCTGTTCGATTTCGTGTCGTTCCCCTTGCGTCCGAAGGAGATTGTCGGCGAGCCTATCAAGGCGAAGCTCGAAAAGGGCTACCTCGATTCCGTGATCGGATATACGCAGGGTGGGGAGACGCCGAGCGGCTGGACAGCCGACCGTATCCCGTATATCCTCGAATTCGATAACTTCGGGGAGAGCAGCCATCCGGGGTCGTACAACTGGGGAGACAATTTCGTCTGGGGCTACGACGAGATTTCGTGGTTCAGCCTGTGCGACGACGAATATGCCCGTTACTGGCTCGAATATGCCGTGGACTACATGAACCGCGTCGATCCCGTCGGATATATCCAGATGCCGGGTTGCCGCGTATCGGTTTCCGCAGCCACGCGCTTTTACCGGTGCAATACGCAGAGTGAAGCCACCCCGACGGGGCGTTCGACCGAAGAGACCATCAAAAAAATATGGAGCAACCAATGATTCCGATTATGAAAAAACTGATTTTATCGCTGGCTTTGAGCCTTTTGTGCGTGGCCGGTTCGTGCAGCCGCACCGAAAACCCTTATTATTTCGACGGTTCGGTTTCGCAGGCCGTGCTGGAACGCTATCTGGCACGTGCCGTCACCATGTCGGAGTTCCTTACGGTGGATCCCTATTGCAACGACGGGACTTATCCGGACAAGGCGGCCGACGTGGCGTTTATCCGGAATACGGGTGCAAAGTTCATCGGGCGGGCTATTTATCGCTGGGGAGATGAGAAAGTGCTCACGGAGCCGGGGTTCTGGGCCGGTGCCGAAGCATTGGTCGGGGAGGTACATGCCTTCGACCCCGACGTGATCTTCCAGGCTGCGGCCTTCGAGGCCGTTTACCGCGACGTGAACGAAGTCCCCGTGCCGGCCTGGGCGTTCGAGGCGCTGGGGTTGCCCGTCGAGGAGCGTAATTTCGACTATTCGCAGATGCTCTCGCCCGACGGCAAGTATGTCGACCTGTGGGGGCCGGGCGGCAGCGTGCCCGATATCACGCGCGTCGAGACGCAGCTGTGGCTGATGTACCTGATCGGCTCCTATGTGGATATCGGTGTTGAGGCCGTGCACCTGGGGCAGGTCTACCTGATGGGCATGAACGACCACGAGTGGCAGTCGTGGGACAGTTTCCTGAAGAAAGTCCGCGCATGGGTTTATCCGCGTGCCCGCCGCCACTTCGTGCTTTTCGACGCCCATGCGGGCAGCCAGGGCATGATGGTCGGCGAACGGAGTCTTCTCGATTTCAACTCATACCCGCTGCGCATCAAGGAAGTTCCCGAAGAGCCGATGCGGTGCGTGCTGGAAAAGGGGCATCTCAATGCCATTTTCGGCAAGAGCCCTGCCTGTGTCACCCCGAGCGGCTGGCGGTGCGATGCCTTGCCCTATCTGGTCGAGTTCGATAATTTCGGGGTCAGCGACCACCCCGGGGTGGCTGATCTCAACGACCATTACGTGTGGGGATATGACGAGATCACCTGGTTCTATATGCAGGATGTCCCCGCGCGCCGGGCATGGCTGCGCTATGCCTATGACTGGCTGCACGAAAACGATCCGCACGGCCATCTCGAGATGCCCGGTGCGCGCGTCGTATCGCTCACGGCCGGCGGGCCGGTATTCCTGAGCCGAGCCGTCGCCAAAAGCGACAAGGTTCCCTACGGCATGGACATCGAACAGACCATCAAAGAGTTGTGGAACGGCGAATAGCCCGGATTTCCCTTGACCCGGAATAGAGACCGTACGCCCGGGCGGTGCCTGTGGCGTACGGCGGTTCCGGTGTAATTGCCGGGTGTGCGCGGTGCCGGAGGTCAGCGGTCGGGGATGATCGACTCCTTGAATTTGTTGCGGTAGTCGCTCGGCGTCGTGCCGATCCGCTCCCGGAATACGCGGTTGAAGTTGGAGATATTGTTGAACCCGCAGGCATAGCTGATTTCCGAGATGGTGTGCTCGGTTTCGATCATCATTTGTGCGGCGCGGTCGATGCGGAACCCGTTGAGATAGTCCCAGAAATTGTGGCGGGTGCGTTGTTTGAAAAAGCGGCTCACCGATGAGGCGGACATGCCGACCAGTTCGCCGACGTCTTCCAGCGAGATTTTGTGGTGGTAGTTCTTCTCGACGAACTGTACGATCTTGTTGATGCGGCGGCTGTGCGGAAGGGTACTGTCGCTGCTCTGGACTCCGATCAGCTCAACCTGTGTGCGGTCGGCGCAGGCCAGTTCGTGGAGTATCCCGAAAAACAGCTGAACGGCCTCGAACCCCTCGGTTCGGGGCAGGCGCAGCAATCGCTCCCGGACGGCTTCGGCCGTCTCTTCCGAGAATTTGAGCCCCGGGGCAGGCTGGCAGAGCAGGTTGCGGATGTTCCGCAGTTGGTCGGTGTCGAAAATGCCCCACGAGGGAAGCTCTTTGGGAAACTGGATCACGACGACCTCACAGCGGACGTTGAGAAAGGCGTCGTCGCGTTTGTAGCAGTGGAGTACGTTGGGAGTGGTGATGACCAGGTCTTTTTCGGTGAAATCCTCGACCAGGTTACCCAGGATGCGTTTCCCGCGCACGTTGAGCGTCAGGCACAATTCGTAGTCCTCGTGGAAATGGAGGGGAAAATCCATCTGGTTGTCGGGCCAGTAGTTTGCGATGAACAGGTCGTTTTTTCCCAGCGGGGTGATCTCCTTCAGAATGTACTTCATGGCTTATGGCTTACTTAACAAATATAGGGATTTTTGCCCGTAATTCCCGCTCCCGGAACCGATTTTTTACGAATTTTCTTATCTGATAAAAACATAGAATAATGCTGAAACCGCGAATTTTACTCCTGGCCTTTTCCGCGGGCCTCGCTGCCGCCCTGGCCGCCTGCCGCGACGAGGGCGTGGGCCGTTGGGTCGATCCCAATATCGGCGGCGTGGCCCCTTTGCTGACGACCGTCACCCCGCAGGTGCACCGGCCCCATTCCATGGTGCGGATCTACCCCGTAACCGAGCCCGGACTCAATGACCGCTATTTTTCCGACCGGATATACGGCATCGCCCTCAATATGCCCCGCTACCGGAGCGGGATCGCCGGTTCGGTCATGCCCACGGCGGGCGACATCTCGTTCGACCCGGCGCGCTCCTCTTCGTGGTACGACCATGACCTGGAGGAACTGCATCCCTGGTCGCACCGGGTGTGGCTGGAGGATTTCGGGATATGGGCCGAGTGGACGACCGCCGAGCGGACGGCCCTTTACGAATTCGACTTCACGGATGCAGGGCGGCAGGCGAACGTGCTTTTCCGGCTCACATCCGAAGGCGAGGTCGATGTCTGCGGTGACCGGGTCGTTTCGGGCTGGGAAGCGGTCGATTATGCCCGCCAATATTTCTATGCCGTCGCCGACCGGCCTTTCGATAGCTCCGGCACGCGTTGCGGGGAGCGGCTTTCCGCGGAGGGATCGGCGTCGGGCCGCGATGTCGGCGCCCGGTTCTCTGCCCCGGCAGGGTTCGGCAAGGTGTGCTTCCGGGTAGGTATCTCCTATATCAGCGTGGACCAGGCGCGTGCCAACCTCGAAGCCGAAACCGGGGGACTTGCTTTCGGTGCGGTTAAGAAGCGGAGCCGGGACATTTGGGAAAAGGCGCTCGGGCGCATACGCGTGGAGGGCGGAACCGACCGGGAACGCCGGATATTCTATACCTCGCTTTACCGTACGTATGAACGGATGGTCGACCAGTCGGAATACGGGCGGTATTACAGCGGCTTCGACCGCTGTGTCCACGAAGATGCGCGGCCGTTTTACAACGATGACTGGATGTGGGATACCTACCGGAACCTCCATGCGCTGGGTATCCTGCTTGATCCTGCGCGCAAGGCCGACGAGCTGCAGTCGTATGCCCGCATCTACGAGCAATGGGGGTGGGTGCCCTCTTTTCCCGAACTGACGGAGTGGGGCGGCGACTGGTTCGAAGGCGGCGGCCCCGACTGGCACGGGGATCCGATGATCGGCAACCATGTGGCCTCGTTCGCAGCCGAGGCCATCCGCAAGGGAATCACGGGGTTCGATGTGGAAAAACTTTACGAGGGGCTCCGCAAGAATGCGCTGGAAGGTACGATGATCCCCTGGCGTGCGGGGGCGGCGCGCGAGCCCGACAGGTTTTATTCCGAACACGGTTATTTCCCGGCATTGGCTCCCGGAGAGCCGGAGAAATATCCGTATGTCGACGACGGCTGGGAAAAGAGGCAGGCGGTTTCCGTGACGCTCGAACACAGCTACGACGACTGGTGCCTGGCGCAGGTCGCGCGTTACCTGGGGCGCATGGACGATTATGAACTGTTGCTGCGGCGTTCGCGCAACTATCTGAATCTCTGGAATCCGGCGATCGGTTATTTCGCCCCCAGAAACGAGCGGGGTGAATGGGTCGAGCCGTTCGACCCGCAGTTGTGCGATGGCTTCGGAGCCCGGAGTTACTTCGCCGAGGTCAATGCCTGCGTCCATGTCTTCCATGTACAGCACGATATTCCGCAACTGATCGCCCTGATGGGTGGAGAGGAGGCTTTCGTCCGCCGTCTCGACGAGGCTTATAACCGGGGGCCGGAGATCGACAAGTGGAAATTCATGGGGCGGATGCCCGACGCTACTGGGTTGCAGGGGCTCATGCCGGCGGGCAACGAGCCGGCGTTCCATGTCCCGTGGCTCTACAATTACGCAGGGGCTGCGTGGAAAACCCAGCATCGTGTCCGGCAGATTGCCGACATCTGGTTCGACGACCGCCCGACCGGGCTGAGCGGCGACGAGGACGGCGGTGCGCTCACGGCGTGGTATGTCTTTGCGGCGATGGGTTTTTATCCGGTCAATCCGGCCTCGGGGGAATATGCCCTGGGTTCTCCGATCTTCGAACGGGTGGAAATCGCCCTGCCCGGAGGCCGCAGTTTTGTCATCAAATCCCCGGGGGCGTCGAAAGTGAACAAGTATATCCGTGCGGCACGGCTCAACGGCGAGCGGCTCACCCGTCCTTTCATCACGCACGAACAGATCGTGCAGGGCGGTGTGCTCGAATTCGAACTTGTGCCGCGCCCCTGTCCGGAGTGTTTCGATTGAACATCCGGGGGTGCCCCCGCCCCCGGATTCGGGAGCTGGAATGCGGAAGGCCAAGGGGCGCTTTCCGCATTCCTGTTTTTGTATCCCGGACATGGTGTCCCCGTTTTTGCCGGATGCCCCGCAGCCCTGTTTTTGTGCCGGGAGTGCGAAATATCCGCGTCGTTTGTGCTTTTTTACGAATTATGTCAAAAGGTCATACTAATATGTCATTTAAAAATATTTTTTGCGGGGCGTTTCCGGCTAATTTTGGAACCCGATACGGATATAAAATTCTTTAACCCAGAAATAGTCTAATCCAACCAGCCCATGAAACGCATTTTATTATTGTTAATGTCGGTGTTTATCGCCGCAGCGGTTTTTTCACAGGATAGAGTTCGGGCCTATTTAGTCTCGAACGCCCATTTTGATTCCC
>OHFA01000936.1_pt1 | contig 13560 bp, 8 predicted proteins | sample 1567501 | NCBI WGS metagenome assembly OHFA01 (sample SAMEA3879593, study PRJEB24766) | human gut metagenome | biome: human-associated habitat; feature: feces | place: USA | collected 1985/1987 | reverse complement strand
TATCAAACAGAACCTGCTGGAAGTCGATGCCGACACGTCGATCGTGCGGGTGACGGGCTTCGTGGGCCGTCCCGCTGCCGCCAAGAAGAGCAATAGTTCGGAACAGTATCTTTTCGTGAACGGGCGTTATTTCCGCTCCCCCTATTTTTTCAAGGCGATCCTGAAGGCTTACGAGAAGCTGATTCCCGATGCCTGTTCGCCCTCCTATTTTCTCTACCTGACGATCGACCCTTCGCGGATCGACGTCAATGTCCATCCCCAGAAGACCGAAGTCAAGTTCGCTGACGAAGAGGCCGTGTGGCAGATCATCAACGCTGCCGTGCGGGAAACTCTCGCCAAGACGGGAGCGGTGCCGCTCATGGATTTCGATCAGACGGACAGCGTCGAGATTCCGGTGCTGACCAAAGGGGCCGTTTACCGTGAACCCAAGGCGATGTCGAACGAGAGTTACAACCCTTTTCGTGCGGATTACGCTTCCGATGTGTCGGAACGGATGCCCGACGTGGATTTTTCGGGCTTCGACGCTCCTTACGACGGGGAGATGCCTGCCGGAAAGGGTGTGGGGGCGGAGGATCGATACGACGAGATGATCCCTTCTGCCGGGTTCGCTCCGACCGAAATGGAGTTCATTCCTTCTGCCGGGGAACCGGTGCAGCAACGGCTGATGGATGGCCCTGCGGCTTGTTTCAGCGGTGTGACGGTGCTCGGCAACGGGTATGCCTCGGCGCTGTACGGCGGCAAGTGGGTGGTCGTGGACCTGCGCCGGGCGCGGGAACGGGTGTTGTACGACAATTACCTGCTGCTCCTGACCAACGGATCGTCGGTCAGCCAGCAGCTCCTTTTCCCGGAGCGTCTCGCGTTTTCGGAAAACGAATATGCGTTGCTCGAGGAGAATGCGGTCGATTTCGCGGCGTTGGGTTTCGACCTGGAGTTTTGCGGCGGCGGAGCCGTCGAGGTAAAGGGCGTTCCGGCCGACATTCCGCACGATACGATCGACCGGTTGATTTACGAATTGCTGCAGGAGTTCGCCGTGCCTGTGGACGTTCAGGCATTGCGGCGCGAGAAGATCGCCGCTGTCATGGCTTGCAGCGGAGCCCGCAGCATGTCCCGTACGATTTCGACGGAGGAGGCCGAATCTCTGCTGGGGCAGCTCTGCGAAGGCGGGAATGTCAGCTTCACGCCTTCGGGCAAGGCGGTCATGGCCGAAATCACACTGGAAGAAATCCGCAATAAACTTGGTTGAGAGGTTGCCGGAAGGGATATAATCGTTACATTTGCATCTAAATCTTACTTTGTCTATGAATAATAGCCGCTATTTTTCTTCGACGCCTCCCGTAGTGCTGAACCTGATTATCATCAATGCGTTGATGCTTCTTGCGACCGAGCTGCTGCCTGTCGGGAACAGAATCGTCGGGGCGCTGGCGCTTTTCAACGTCGAGAGTCCGTTGTTCCATTCCTACCAGTTGGTGACTTATATGTTTCTGCACGGTGGATTTTCCCACTTGTTTTTCAATATGTTCGCCTTGTGGATGTTCGGTCGTACGCTCGAATACGAGTTGGGGTCGAAGCGCTTTCTGACCTACTACATGGTGTGCGGCGTCGGTGCCGGGGTGTTGCAACTGTTGGTCGGCTGGCTGGAATACCGCTATGGCAATGTCGGTATGATGGCCCTGATGGTGCCGACGGTCGGAGCTTCGGGTGCCGTGTTCGGTCTGCTGCTTGCTTTCGGCGTAATGCACCCCAATGCGGTCATCATGCTGCTCATTCCGCCGATTCCGATGAAAGCCAAGTGGTTCGTGGTCGTGTATGGCGTGATCGAACTTTTCTTCGGCATTTCGGGCCGGATGGACGGTGTCGCCCACTTCGCCCATGTCGGCGGTATGTTGTGGGGATTCCTGCTGCTCTATTATTGGAAACACAAAGGGGTGATCCGCTATTGATCGATGAGCAGGGAGTATTACGACGATTACAGACACGGTGCTTCCCGGAAACGTCGGAAAAGTTTGCCGGGCAGCGTGTTCAACGGGGTGATGCTGATCCTTTCGGTCGCGACGGGTGCAGCCATGATCGTAACGCTGCTGGCGCCGTTCGTCCACCCGGGGCGAATCTGGATTTTTCCGGTGTTGGGGCTGGTCGCTCCGGCGGTTTATGTATTCACCCTGCTGATAACGTTGTACTGGATCATTCGGTGGCGGTGGCGCATTGCCCTTCCGCTTGTCGTACTGTTGCTGGCGGGCCTTTTCAAGGTGCCGCTCTTCCTGAAGCCGGAGTTGCGCCGTCATTACGGCGAAGAGACGAGCTTCGGCCGGGGGGTGATCACCCTGCTGACTTTCAATGTTCGCAGTTTTTATAACGACCGGGGACAGTGGAGTTTCGACGGGGTGACGGAGGTGATCCGCCGTGTGAATCCCGATATTGTCTGCTTACAGGAGTTCAACCGTACCTCGAGCAAGGCCGAAGAGTTGGATTCGCTGTTATCCGATTACGATCGTACGGTGGTTATGGAGGGGAACAGACGGGATCCTGTATTTCCGCTGGCGCTTTATACCAAATACCGGATCCTCGGAAAATCTCATTCGATATTGGGTCCTATGAAGCAGGACGGGCAGTCGGTATGGGTGGATCTGCTGGTGGGGGACGATACGATTCGGATCTTTAACAACCACTTGCATTCGACCGCAATTACCGTGCATGACGATAAGTATCTTTCGGAGCATCAGTTTCTTACGGATACCGCTGGCGGAGCGAAAATCAAGAATATCTTCCGCAGGTTCCGCGACAACAGCATGTTGCGGGCGGCACAGGCGGACACGATCGCTCGGGCGATCGCTGCGACTCCGGGCTGTAAGATCGTTTGCGGTGACTTTAACGATACGCCTATGTCCTATACCTATCGGGTGATGGCACAAGACCTCGACGATGCTTTCCGGGCGAGCGGTAAGGGGTATTCCTATACCTTTCGCGGATTCATGGATGTTTTGCGGATCGATTACGTCCTCTATTCCGAAGATTTGGAGTGTCTCGATTACCAGGTTTTGTACGATGTGGATTTGTCGGATCACTATCCGGTCGTGGTCCGGTTGAGGCCGGTCAAAAGATAGTTGTTGTTATGATTTTGGATTCATTGAGAAACTGGGCTTTTTATTGCGGGGCCGATTCCCGGTTGAAGCGGGCGTTGGAATACCTCGCTGCGGCCGATTTGAATACTCTTGAGCCGGGGCGGTACGAGATCGAAGGAGCTGAAATTTTTATGAAAGTGACAGAAGGGGAGCTCAAACGGGAAGAGGAGGCTTCGCTGGAGGTGCACGATAAATATATCGACGTACAGGTATTGATTGCCGGCGAAGTCGAAACGATGGGTTGGCGGGAGCGTCGGGAGTGCCGTGTTCCCCGGGGGCCTTTCGATGCGGAAGAAGACATTCGGTTTTTTGCAGACCGGCCGCAGCTTTTCGTCGGGATCAGGCCCGGACAGTTCGTCGTTTTCGGTCCCGAGGACGCCCATGCTCCGATGATCGGTCGGGGACGGATCAAAAAGGCGGTCGTAAAGGTGATGAAATAGGGGCTTGTGCCGCGGTCGCAAGACTCAGAAAGAGATAGAAACTAAACAGGGACGGTGCCAATGACGGCACCGTCCCTGTTTATTGCGGACGAATCGGGATTTTCTACCGGATTTTTTCGGCAATGGCTTTGGCAAGTGCCGTGCAGCATTGTGCCCCCTGATCGTCGTATCCCTGTTTCATTTCTGTCGGCTGGCAGATGGCCTCCCATTTCATTTTCTGGGCGAATTCTCCCAGCAGGCGTACCGCTGCTCCAGCCCAGGTATAGGAGCCGAAATAGGCGAATTTCCGGCAGGGAATGCAACGTTCGCTGATTTTTTGCAGCAGGGACCCGACTTCGGGGAAGAGTTCGCCGTTGTAGGTCGGAGAACCCACGATCAGCGTGTCGTATTTGAAAATGTCGCGGATGACATTCGAAATGTCGGCATACGAAAGGTTGTAAACGATGATGTTTTTTACACCCTGTACGGCCAGCTCCCGAGCGATTTTCTCGGCCATCTGGGCCGTATTGCCATACATCGAACCATAGGCGATCACCACACCCGGTTCGCCTTCGTAGCGACTCAACTGATCGTAGATACCTATTACGCGCCCGATTTCCTGCTGCCATACGGGGCCGTGCGTCGAGCAGATCGTTTCGATGGGAAGGCCGCTCAGTTTTTGGAGGGCTTTCTGTACGGGGGCGCCGTATTTGCCCACGATGCAGGCGTAGTAGCGGCGCATCTCGTCCCAGAAATGGTCCAGCGAAAGCTGGCTGTCCAGGATACCGCCGTTCAGGGCACCGAACGTGCCGAACGCATCCGCCGAGAAGAGTACCTTGTGTTCGGGGCAATAGGTGACCATCACTTCGGGCCAGTGAACCATCGGCGCCATATAGAACGAGAGGTTTTTTTGGCCGAGCGAAATGCTTTCGCCCTCTTTGACTTCCCGGGTGAGGGTATGGATGCCGTAATATCCGTCGAGCATCTGAAGGGTTTTGGCATTGCCCACGATCTGCATCTCGGGGTAGAGCAGGCGCAGGGTTTTGATCGAAGAGGAGTGGTCCGGCTCCATGTGATCGACCACCAGGTAATCGATCGGCCGGTCTTTCAGGATCGCGCGGATATTGTCGATGAACTGTTCGCCGAACGATACTTCGACCGTGTCGATCAGAGCGACTTTTTCGTCGATGACCAGGTATGAGTTGTAGGAAACGCCGTAAGGAAGCGACCACAGCGATTCGAAACGGGTCGTGGTGCGGTCATTGACGCCGACGTAGTGTATTCCGGGTAATATTTCTGTAAAAGCCATAAATTGTTTAGGTTTTGATTCGGCGCGAAGATACGAAAAAAATCGTTTCGATCCATTGCTGCCGAATTTTATATATTATAAGGTGTCGAATAAGAGCGGGGTGTAAAACCGGTATTTTTCCGCTGCTTTGTCGGGCGAATGGCTTTTCCGCGCCGTTTTTGTCGCAAGTCAGATCTTAAATTGGTCAATATGGGATTTGAAAGGAGATAAATCCGAATATACGTGCTTTTTTTGATTATTTTGAATACGGTTATTTGCTTATGAAGCAATTAATTTCTATATTTGCTCGGAACTTTTTATTTCAAACTCAATTTTTAAATTAACGCTTATGATTAAGAAAATTGTACTATCGTTAATTACTGTACTGAGTTTCTGTTCGTTGGCTCTTGCGCAAAACAAGCAGGTGACGGGTACGGTTACCGATGAGAAGGGAGAACCTATCATCGGTGCTACGGTTGTGGCAGAGGGTACGTCTGCCGGTACGACGACCGGAGGAGACGGGCAGTTTACATTGACGGTTCCCGCCAATGCGACGCTCTCGATCTCTTTTATCGGTTACGAAACCCAGAAGGTGAGCGTAGCCGGTAAGACGCATATCGACGTGACTCTCGGGGAAGAGGCTACGGGCATCGAGGATGTCGTGGTGATCGGTTATGGTACGGGTAAGAAGATCGGTTCGGTGATTGGTTCTGTAGATCAGGTGAAGTCCGAGAAGATCGAAAACCGTCCCAGCACCAACGTCGTGGACGCTTTGCAGGGTCAGGTAGCCGGTCTTCAGATTATGACCGGTAACGGTGAGTTGACTTCGACTTCTTCGATCCGTATTCATGGTCTGGGTTCTATGGGTGCCGATACGTCGCCGCTGATTCTGTTGGACGGTGCGCCGATTCAGGCTTCGACGCTGCAGACGATCAACCAGAACGATATCGCTTCGGTGAACGTCCTCAAGGACGCTTCGGCGACTTCGATCTACGGTTCGCGTGCTGCCAACGGTGTTATCTATGTGCAGACCAAAACCGGTCGTCGCAACCAGGAGAGTGTCGATGTGACGCTTACGGGACAATACTCCATGTCGAGTGCCGTATCGCCTGAATTGAATATGATGAGTGCGAACGAGATGTTGGATTATATCGGTGCGGCTGTTGCCGTTCGTTTGTCGGGCGATGCCTTGACGACTCCTGATAAGATTGCGTCCGGCCGTCAATATTTTATCCGTAATTTCGGTCTGGCTAAGTTCATGGATGAGAACTATAATCCTATGAATGACTACAAGTGGTGGAACGAGATTCTTGAGAGAAATGCGCCGATGTATCAGGTCGATCTGTCGGTTTCGGGCGGCTCGGCGAAGACCTCTTACTATTTCTCGGGTAACTATGCCAATAAGACCGGTATTCTGCCCGGTTCGGAGTTGGATCGTTACAACTTCCGTACGAATATCGATACCAGGGCTAACAACTGGCTGCGTTTGGGCTTGAACCTCGGTTTGGGTTATCAGCACAGTTCGGTTGCTGATACGGATGAATCGATGGGCAGTCTGTATGTATCGAACCCGGTGATGGCATCGTTGATTACGCCTCCTTACCAGCCTCTCTATGACGATAACGGTCAGATGCTCAATTTCTTTGATGCTACCCAAGCCATCAACCCGTTGATGACTGCAGACTATATGCCTCGCTGGCAGAATCGTATTACGATGAATGGTATGGCTTTCATTGAACTGACTCCGGTGAAGGGGCTGACGATCCGCTCCTCTCTTGCTGTGGATGCTTTTGACTGGCGTTCACACGGTGCTTCCAGCCCTGAAACTCCTACTCCTTCGGGTAAGTTCGGTACTGGTAGTGCCAGTGAACTGTTCCAGCGTTTCTATGAATGGACTTGGACCAATACCGCCGAGTACAAGCATACTTGGAATGAGGTTCATAACTTTACGGCGCTGCTCGGTGAGGAAACCCTCTATCGGAATAACAACAGCTTCTCTGTAGCTTCGACCGGTATCACTTCTTCGCGCTTCCTGAATATCGCGATGGGTACGGAAGTTTCCGGCGGTCTGCCGACCTATAGCATCGCACAGTCGGCTTCGAATTCTGTATTCGGCCGTCTTGAATATAACTTCGCAGAGCGTTATTTCATCAGCGGTTTGTTGCGTAACGACGCAAGCTCGCGTTTCGGTGAGAACAACCGCAATGCGCTTTTCTGGGCTGTCGGCGGTATGTGGAATATCAAGAATGAGACGTTCCTGCGCGACAATCAGACTATCAGTGATTTGAGTCTGAAAGTGTCTTACGGTACACAGGGTAACTCCGGTATCGGTGACTACAACCACCGTCAATATATGGCTGCGGGTTCGGCTTACGGCGGTTACACGACTTGGATGGTATCCGGTATCGGTAACCCTGATCTGATGTGGGAGAGCCAGAATACATTGACCGTGGGTGCCAATATTGAGTTGTGGAGAAAACTCTCTCTCTCGATTGAATACTATCGCCGTCAAACCAACGATATGCTGATGTCCATTCCGTTGGCTCCGTCAGGTGGTTACAGCGGTCGTGCCGGTAACGTCGGCGGTATGCGCAACTCCGGTATCGACCTTTCGTTGAACTACGATATTTACGCTTCGAAAGACTGGTTCGTGAACTTCCACGCGACTTTCAACTACAACAAGAACCAGCTGACCGATCTTTGGGAACCGGGTCTTGAATTCGCTTATATGGGCAACGGTCTGCAGGCTTACAGCGTAGGTGATCCGTTCCCGACTTGGACAATGCAGGAGTGGCGCGGAGTCGATCCTGAAACCGGTCTGGATACCTGGACTACGGCAGACGGCGGCATTACTTCCGATTTCAACCAGGCTGCTTTGGTGAATCTGGGTACTTCGCTTTATGCGCCTTATACCGGCGGTTTCGGTGTGACAGCCGCATGGAAGGGACTCAGCCTGACGGCAGACTTCTCTTGGGTTCATGGCAACTACGCGCTCAACAATACGATGTATTTCGTTGCTAATGCCGATATGGGACTCTCTTCCCAGTTCAACCAGTGCGACCTGGCATGGGACTATTGGCAGCAGGAAGGCGACCAGGCGAGATATCCCCGTCTGGACCAGGCGATCAATTTTGACAGCCGTATGCTTGAGAAGGCTTCGTTCCTGCGTCTGAAGTATATCCAGTTGGCTTATACGCTCCCGAGCCATATTATGGAGAAGACGAAGTTCATCAAGGGCCTTAAGGTTTGGGTCGGTGGCCGTAACCTCTGGACTGTGACGGGCTATAACGGCCTGGATCCTGAGGCTGCAGAGAAGGGTGTCGATGTCGATACTTATCCGAATACGCGCGAGTTCACTTTCGGCCTTGAGTTTAAGTTCTAATTTTCAGTGTTCATTATAAAAAAATAAATACAAGGCTTAGACTATGAAAAAGATAATAAATTCGATTTTGGCATTCGTTACCCTCTTTTCTGTGACGTCGTGCGACTTGGATATGGACCCCGAAACGGCGATCCGGCCCGAGGATGCGTACACCATGGAATATTGCGAGGGTGTGAGAGGTTACGTTTATGTGGACCTGAAAGCGCTCCTTTCCGGTGGTTTCTACTCGACACCGGACCTTTATGTGGATGTTCTGAATGTTTGCATCGGTAGCGGTAATCAGGGTATCTATTCTTTCAACTGGCGTTTGTATCCCACTGATCAGGATGTAACGTCGTTCTGGTCCAGTTATTATACGACGATGATGCATATCAACTATGCGATCCGTCATATGGATGCAGCTTATGAATATCTTACTCCCGACGAGCAAAAGAAAGTGGATGTTTACAAAGGCGAGATGTATTTCTTCCGCGCCTATGTAATGCACCGTGCCGCGCTGCTTTTCTGTGAGGACTATGATCCGGACAAGGCCGCTGATCAGTTGGGTCTTCCCTATCCGAAAGAGTGGGAGCCGGAAGCGAAACTGGCTCGCGGTACGTTGGCAAAGTTGTATGAGAACGTAGAGGCAGACCTCGTAGAAGCTGAGAAAACCGTGACTGCTCAGGGTACTCCGACGGATCAGATTTACCTGACCAAAGATGCCATTACCGCATTCCGCGCAGAGCTGGCTCTGCACCTTCACCAGTATACGGAGGCCAGCCAGTACGCCCAGTCTCTTTATGGAACTTATCCTTTGGTGACAACGGCTGAAGGTCTCGAAAGAATGTGGCGCGAGGATACTTCTACCGAGAATATTCTGCAACTGGAGGTACTTCGTACGACCATGACGACTGTGAACTCGTTCGGTAGCTATCTGAACAGTAGCTGGGAGCCGAATTCGGGGGTATACTTCTATGCTCCTACCTATATTCCGGAGCAGCATATTGTCAAGTTGTTTGAAGATGCCGATTTCCGTACGAATATTTTCCTTGTTAAGAATGCCAATGTTACGATCAGTGGAAATAAGGGGGTCGGAGTTCTTATTGGTAAGTTCCGCGGTAACAAGAATTTCCAGACCAATACGACTACGTTGGTTTATCGCAACAGACCTAAGATGTTCCGTATCTCCCAAATGTATCTGGTCGATGCCGAGGCGCAGTATCGTTTGGACCCTGCTAAAGGTTTGGATCCGCTGAACCAGTTGCGTACGGCCCGTGGTCTGACAGCCCTTACGGCGGATGATGTGAAGGATGATGTTACGTTGCTTGACGGCACGAAGATATCTGGACTTTTCAATGCTATTCAGGAAGAGCGCGGCCGCGAGATGCTTGCCGAGGGTACGCGTCTTTTCGACCTGAAGCGCTGGGGACAAGGTTTCAAACGTGATATCAATGCCAAACTTGCTCCTTTGGTTGACCAGGTGTCTTATTTGCAGACTATGAAACAGACTGCTGGTAGCCCGAAGTTCGTATGGCCTATTCCGAATAGCGAGCTGACGCAGAACCCGAATTTCGGTAGCCAGAACCAGGGATATTTGTAATAGATATCTTTGATCTGACAAGATATGTGAAGGATCGACCCGTTACGGGTCGATCCTTTTTATTTTGCGATCATATTGAAAATGGAGTGGTATGGATTCTCCTTTTTCGTTGAGAGGTTCAGCTTCTCTTTTCTGACGCGGTTTGGAAATGGATTCGGGATTCCGGATATACTGTCGCAGGAGGATTTTCGGACCTTGCAGTCTGATGCAAATAATCCGGAATAATGCAATATGCTTATTTTTTCTTGGTGATAAGTGGGCTTTATCGGTCGGGATATTTTTGTCAATGTGGTGCGTGTCCCGGGGTGTTTGGGAAAGCGGTGATATTTATGTGTTCGTTCGTAGCACACTTCCGGATTTTGTTGCCGGGCACGAGCGATGCCGGTGGTGTTGTCTTTTCTCTCTTTTGGGTATAGGGAAAAGGGAGGGGAGGATCCGCAAAACAGTGTGTCGGAGGCGGGATTCAGGCTTTTCCCTTGCTTCGGGTAAGGCCCTGCGGCAGGGCGAGCGATAGCCGTGAGAAGCTGACGACGGAACCGGCCAGGGCAAACCCTCCGGCAAGCAACAGGGCGATATGGCAGCCGTTTTCCGGGTCGATATCGGTGTCCGTGGGCACGATGGCCACGCAGCCCTCGTCCAGCATGGACATGACCACGTCCTGGATAAAGGCCCGTCCGGTCTGGTCCAGATTCGCCTCCAGGGACAAGCAGGAATTCAGCGAGGAGTCGATCACCTCGGTAAACCGCCCGTCCTCATCCAGCCTCGCGTGCTGGATGGCGATGGAGGACGCGTCCAGCGCGATCCGGTTGTAGACCGATGTGATGATGGACCGCTCATTGCCCCGGCTGAAAATGGGCCGGTCCGGACGGTAGGAGGAGCTTGGGCCAAGCGGGTATCGGAACCCAAAGGTTTCGTTACCCAAAAAAGCGTTCCAGGCATGTTTCAGCCTGGAACCAAATGCAATTTCCATAATCTCTCACCTCCAGTCCGCGCTTGATGAAATTATGTCGTTGCTCTGTGTGTTGAATTTTGGGCATAAAAAATCCGCAGACCCGGTTAAGAGTCTGCGGCATGGTCCATGGGATTACAGTTTCTTCATGTCTCCAGGACTGAGGTTGCTTCTCATGGGGTTGGTCCCATAAATCTGTCCATCGTCTGTGACGAGATACTGGGCAGGGGCTGTCAGTCCCGCTGTGATAGACTGGGTGTTAAGAACGATGCCATTCGGCTTGTCCCAATACCCGACAACCGCCTTATCGGGGAACTGCTTTGCGAAAATAACAATGGCTTCCTTTACGGTCATGTTTATCCTCCCTCTTTACATCTTTTTAGGTCGTTCAACCGCGGCCAAGGCATAGGTGGTTGGCTCGCAATTATCAAGGCGGTTATATGTGATGGTTTTCAGATTGACAAAGTCCATGAACGATCTGGTTTTCGACGGAGATTGAGTAATCTCTTCTCCGCTCTGACCGTCATAGATTCGAGTTCTGCCGCCCTCATTCTTCCAGAAAAGACTATGCTTACCCCCGAGTTTCCAAGCCACGGTCAGATTGCCATAGGACCCGTCGCCGGTCTGCGAAAGCGTATCGAGAACGGCTTGCCCCGACTTTTTCCTTCCCATTTTGACCTCAGGGGAATTGAAAGTGGCTTTGAAAAAGTCATCAGAAAAGAATCCATCACTGACTTTTGTCGCCTGCACGTCATATCCCTTCTCTCGAAGGGCCATGGCGGTTGTGCAGAAGGTGCAATTCATGGTGGTGCCCAAATCAGGATAATCCGGATTGGTTACTTTGACGCTCTCTTCCGCTTTCATCTTCCGGGGGAGGCGGGGGCACTCGTCAAAGTCTTTAATATCCTTCTCCCGGTTGAGCCTATCCAGCTCTTTCATCCGGCCTTTCCGCAGCATTCGGTTTTGTACCGCTTTCACGGCGAGAACAGCGGCAAATGCGGAAACATATGTAACCGCCTGGATTGCGAGATCTTCATTTACAGAACCGGTCAATTCGGAAACCTTTTTGGAACCCACACTCTTCAGAAAAGAATCAACCCCGTCCTGCTGGTTCTGACTATACCGTTCTTTTCCGGCTTTTGTCAATGTACCATCCTTGTTCTGGTAACGACGTACGCCCCATTTCATACCCTTGACACCGTAGTGCATCAGGTACTCCTGCGGGGAGAGAGGCTTTTCATAGGGCTTCATAGTACCCCCCCTTTTTTTTATTCAAATGCTTCTGGATTGTGCTTATAGGCCACATACGCATCCATCATGGCCGCCACAGCGTCGATTTTCTGGTCGGACCGTTTCTTCAGCAGCTTCCGGTTTCCATTGGTGTCCTCCATGGTGATGCAATTTCCCATGGAGAAGGTGAGCAGCTCCTCGTCAAAGAGCAGCATACGCTCTCCGGCCAGCTTTTTCAGCTCGCCCAGAGGGACAGATTCCGTCCGGGAACCCTGTCGGACCACTTCTACGCCGAAGGGGCCGTTTTCATCTGTCCACCGCTTGATGAACTCCTGGGCGTTATATGGGTCGTAGCCAAAGCAGCGCACGTCATAGCCCCGGTTGATGATGTGCTCGTCCAGGTCATCGTAGACCTGCATCATGTCCAGAACAGTACCCTCCATGACGATCAGGCTCCCCTCCGCCATGAAGTCCTCATACTTCACCCGCATGGCCGCCGGCAGCTTGTGCAGGGTCAGCGATGTGATGTAGTTTCGGGTCTTGACGCCAAAGGAGCCATCCCGAAGAGGAAACAGGAAGGTAAAGGAGCAGAAGTCGTCGCCCTGGGAAAGGTCTGCCCCCAGGGAGCAGGGCATCTGCCAAAATCTCTGCCGGCGATGGGGGAGAGTCTCCTCATAGGTGAAGTAGTAGGTGTAGCCCTCCATGGGCAGCCCGAACCGCTTTGCCAGCATATCGTTGCGGGTGGCGGGGGCCGTTTCTGCCCGGTCAACGTCCTTCTGGTAGGTCTCGTAGGTCACGGTCTTTCCCAGATTGGGGTTTGCCTTGATCCACATGTCCGGATAGGCGACCTCTTCCACGGAGTCCAGCTTGTACCACCAGATGGACACGTGCTCCTGGGGAGGGCCGATACCCTGAAGAATGTTCATCAGCTCCATTTTGATGGTATCGCCCGCTCCGTTTCGGACCGTGCCCTCGGAGCTGGTGGCGATGATCAGGTAGTCGTCCAGCTTGGATGCGCCCTGCTCAATGGCACCGATGACATCCTCCCGGGCGTCCGCCGAAGAAAGCCACTCATCCACCGTGGCCACTTTGCAGCGGAGTCCCTGGAGCTTGTCCACCGACATGGGACGGACCTCCACCAGGGAGCCGGAGATGAAGTTCTCGATCCCCTTCTTTGTAGAGGCCAGCTTGACGCGGTTGGCTCTGGAGCCGGTGGTGTTCTGCAAGGAACCCTCGGTCATGAACTGAAACACAGGGCCTCTCGCTCTGGTGATGGCGGTCTTGATGGGGTTGACGATCTCCTCCGCCTGCTTCATGGTGGGGGCTGTCGTAATCTGATGGGTCGTCGAGCCGTCCACCACACAGAAATAAGCCTGGATGCAGGAGTCGTAGAGGGACTTGGCCGCGCCTCTTCCCACAATGAGGTACTGCTTCTTGGTCAGCCGCTGCTTGACCCGCTTCGTCACATACCGGCCGCCCCGTCCATCCGGGTTCGGCACATAGACAGAGCGGTCGTCGAAATAGTACCATCCAAACACCTGTTCGCCCCAGAGCTTGAAGGTATCCAGAAGATGCAGGTCGGAGCCATCAGTTA
>OHFA01000929.1_pt1 | contig 13655 bp, 13 predicted proteins | sample 1567501 | NCBI WGS metagenome assembly OHFA01 (sample SAMEA3879593, study PRJEB24766) | human gut metagenome | biome: human-associated habitat; feature: feces | place: USA | collected 1985/1987 | reverse complement strand
GCCTCTACTGCCTTCATATATGTCATGGAAGCTACACCGGAAGTATAATGTGTATGAAGTTCTACCGGAAGAGAGGTAGAATCCTTCAGTGCCTGTACAAGTTCTGTAGCCTTAGCAGGAACTAAAAGACCTGCCATATCCTTGATACAGAGAGAATCAGCTCCCATATCCTCTACACGCTTTGCCATCTCCATCCAATAATCCAGAGTATAAGCATCTCCAAGGGTGTAAGAAAGAGCTACCTGTGCATGACCTTTTTCCTTGTTACATGCAGTAACTGCTGTCTGCAGGTTACGGATATCATTTAAGCAGTCAAAAATACGGATGATGTCAATTCCGTTTGCAATTGACTTCTGTACAAAATACTCTACCACATCATCTGCATACGGACGATATCCTAAGATATTCTGTCCACGGAACAGCATCTGCAGTTTTGTATTTTTAAATCCGTCTCTTAATTTACGAAGACGATCCCATGGATCCTCTTTTAAGAATCTCAGGCAGGCATCGAATGTCGCACCACCCCAGCACTCTACAGCATTGAATCCAACCTTATCCATCTTTGGGATAATCGGAAGCATCTGCTCTGTTGTCATACGTGTAGCGATCAGTGACTGATGGGCATCACGCAAAACAGTTTCTGTTATTTTTAATGGTTTTTTTACCACTTCTGACATGACTTTTCCTCCTTATTAAATTCCAAATATAGCCATGAAACATCCCGCAGCTACCGCAGTACCGATAACACCGGCAACGTTTGGTCCCATTGCATGCATGAGCAGGAAGTTTGTAGGGTCCTCCTCTGCACCAACCTTCTGGGATACACGGGCTGCCATAGGCACGGCAGATACACCGGCAGAACCAATCAGAGGGTTAATCTTGCCCTTGGTAATCCAGCATAATAACTTACCAAATAAAACTCCGGCAGCAGTACCAACGATAAATGCGATCAGACCTAATACAACAATCTTTAAGGTGCTTGCATTTAAGAAAGCTTCTGCGCTGGTAGTTGCACCAACGGAAGTACCCAGTAAGATAACGACAATGTACATAAGTGCATTACTTGCAGTCTCCTGTAACTGACGGACAACGCCAGATTCACGGAAGAGGTTTCCAAGCATCAGCATACCAACAAGTGGTGCTGTGGTCGGAAGCAGTACGCAGACAACAACGGTAACAACGATTGGGAAGAGGATCTTCTCAAGCTTGGAAACCGGACGAAGCTGCTCCATCTTGATCTTTCTCTCTTTGTTGTAAATAACTTCATAACCGGAGGCTGAATAATCGGCACAAGTGCCATATAAGAATATGCAGCCACAGCAATTGGTCCTAACAGACCAGTCTGTCCCAACTTACCAGCCAGGAAAATGGAAGTCGGTCCATCCGCTCCACCGATGATAGATACGGCAGCGGCAGCCTTGTCATTAAATCCAAGTAAAATTGCAAGGAAATATGCGCTGAAGATACCAAACTGTGCAGCAGCTCCCATCAGGAAACTGATCGGATTTGCAATCAGTGGACCAAAGTCCGTCATTGCACCTACGCCCATGAAAATGAGGGAAGGTAAAATAGACCACTCATCCAATGTATAAAAATAATAAAGTAAACCGCCCACGCCGTTGCTCGTCTGTTCCGGGCTTGCGATGATATCCGGGTAAATATTTACCAGAAGCATACCAAATGCGATCGGAACTAACAGTAATGGCTCAAAACCTTTCTTAATCGCAAGATACAGGAAAATAAATGCTACTAAAATCATAACATAATTTCCCCAGGTCAGATTGAAAAAGGCTGTCTGATGCAGGAGGTTCGTCAATGTTTCACCTACATAACTCACAGTGTTTTCCTCCTTGGATTAGTTTAATGTAGCGAGTAATGCACCAGATTCTACGGCATCACCAACTGCTACGTCGATACTTGCAACAGTTCCATCTTCCGGAGCAACGACTGGTGTCTCCATCTTCATGATCTCAAGAACCAGAACAGTGTCTCCCTTCTTTACAGCATCGCCGACTTTCTTCTCAATCTTGAATACCTTTCCGGCAGCTCCTGCTTCAATCTTAATGCTTCCGGCTCCTGCTGAAGCAGCTGGTGCTGCTGCGGCTGCCGGTGCTGCAGCTGGCTTTGCAGCTGTACGTCTCGGTGCTGCTGCGCCGGATGTGCTTCCGGTCTCTTCTACTGTAACATCATAAACGTTACCATTTACGGTAATTGTATAATTCTTCATGAATATGTTCCTCCTAAATTTTCTTTCTATCCTATCTACGATTGATGGAACGAACTACGAAATCACTGGTAGAAGTTCCGGTACTTGCAGCGATTGCAGCTGCAATAACTGCGATAAGTTCAGTATCATCTGTCTGTGCTGCAACAGGGGCAGGTGCCGGTGCTGCGGGGGCCGCAGGATGCTGTGCGGCGGGTTTTTCCGCTTCCGCCTTCGGGGCGGGCGCCGGCGCAGCCTTGGGTTTGGGCGACAGGTCGATCTTGCCGAGGAACTTCGGCTGCTGGATTTCGTCCTTGACGCTGATTACGTTGCTTTTGATGACCACCTCTTTTTCCTCCTCGCGCTCCTGCTTCTTAGCCTCTTCGAGGGTGATGGTCGTCTGCTTCAGGGAGATGCGCTCGCGGATCGACTCGCGTGCATTGCCTGCGGCGCGGTTCGCCCCGAACTCCTTCTCCAGAACGGCATAGGTCTCCGCGTCGACCAGCGTATTGGGCGACCCGTCGCTCTTGATGCCCTTCTTCTGCAGGAAGTCCGTGATGGTATTCAGTCCCACCTTGAACTCCTTTGCAACCTGAATGAGCCTTAATTTTCTTTCGTTACCCATATCTTGTGTTTTCCTTTCTTGCTTATGTTACTCTTCAAATTCGGCCTTCAGGATTTCGACGACCTTCTGTGCCTGTTCCAGCTCCAGGTCGGCACGCGCGGCGATCTCCTCTACGGGCAGCTCCAGCACGCTCTTGGCCGTGTCGCAGCCGACGTTCTTCAGGGCGTCGATGATCCATCCGTCGATCTCGTCGGCGAATTCGGTGAGGGCCACGTCCTCTTCTTCGACCTCGCGGTATACGTCGATGTCATACCCCGTGAGCATCTTCGAGAGGCGGATGTTCAGGCCGCCCTTGCCGATGGCCAGCGACACCTGGTCGGGCTTGAGGTAGACCGAAGCGGTCATCTTCTCCTCGTCGATGGTGATGCTCGAAATCTTCGCGGGGTTCAGGGCACGCTGGATCATTAACTGCGGGTTGGTCGTGTAGTTTACCACGTCGATATTTTCATTGCGCAGCTCCTTGACGATCGAGTAGATGCGCGAACCCTTCATGCCGACGCATGCGCCTACCGGGTCGATGCGCTCGTCGTAGGACTCCACGGCGACTTTTGCGCGTTCGCCCGGGATGCGGACGATCTTCTTGATGGTGATCAGCCCGTCGAAGATCTCGGGAACCTCCTGTTCGAAGAGGCGTTCGAGGAACTGGTTGGCCGTGCGCGAAAGGATGATACGCGGCTGGTTATTGTTCATCTCGACCGACTTGACGATAGCCTTGATGGTGTCCCCCTTGCGGTAGAAGTCGTTGGGAATCTGCTCCGCCTTGGGCAGGATCAGCTCGTTCTCCTCGTCGTCGAGGATCAGCACCTCCTTTTTCCACACCTGGTAAACTTCGCCGGTGACAATCTCGCCGACCTTCTCCGAATATTTCTCGTAGAGGCTGGCCTTCTCCAGGTCGAGGATGCGCGATGCCAGGTTCTGGCGCAGCGACAACACGGCGCGGCGGCCGAACGAGGCGAGTTTGATCTCGTCGGCATATTCGTCGCCGATCTCGTAGGTCGGGTCGATGGCCTTGACCTCCGACACGGCGATCTGCGTATTGGGATTCTCGACGGCGCCGTCCTCGACGACGGTGCGGTTACGCCAGATTTCCAGGTCGCCCTTCTCGGGGTTGATGATGACGTCGAAATTCTCGTCCGTCTCGTACTGTTTCTGCAGTGCGTGGCGGAAAACGTCCTCCAGCACACCGATCATCGTGCTCTTGTCGATGTTCTTCAGCTCTTTGAACTCGGCAAAGTTGCTGATAAGATTGAGATTGTCCATTGTGTCGTTTATCTTGTTTTCAGTTTATGCTTGTTTTTGCCTGCGGTTCCCCGCAGTTTGTCCGGGGTTGTCCGGCGCGAGTGCCTATTTGAAATCCAGCCACTCCCGCGCGGACTTGATTTCGCCGAACCCGTAGCGGCGCGTCACCGTCACCAGTTGCTTGCGTTTCTTGCCTTCGACGGCCTGCTTCTCCTCGTAGGAGAGGGTGATGCCCTGATCGTCGGCCGCGTCGAGTTTCGCCAGCACCTTGATGCCCGAGGTGAGCAGCACCTCGACCGTGTTGCCGACCAGCTTGCGGTACTGGCGCAGGCTTTTGAGCTCCGACCCGATGCCGGCCGAAGCCACCGTCAGCGAGAAATCCTCCTCGTCGCGATCCAATTCCTCCTCGATCGAGCGGCTGAGCCTGACGCAGGCGTCGATGGCCACCGAGGTATCGCTGTCGATGAGCAGCTCGATGTCGTTGCCGGGCGTGCAGGTGCATCCCACGACGAACATGTCCGTCCCCTGCAGGTTGCGCTCCGCCGCCTCGATTATCTTTTTTGTGTCGATCATAGCTGAATACCGGTCGTGAATATGTATAAAATAAGGGGACTCCCCGTCCCCTTACCACTTGCTTTGTCTTTCGACATTGCAAATATAGTGAAAATTTCTAATATACCAATATTTATACGGAAATTTTACTCCTCTTTCGATACGCTTTCGTAGGGCTTGATGATGCCGCGCTTCGATTCGCGGATGAACCTCACCAGCTCGTCGCGCTCCTTGCTTTGGGGTACCTGCTTCTCGACCTCCTCGCAACCCGACATGTAGTTCAGACCGCTCTGGAAGAGGATGCGGCAGGCGTCGTGGATCTCGCCGATGCGCTCGGGGGTGAAGCCGCGGCGCGAGAGTCCGATCTTGTTGATACCCGCGAAGCGCATCGTGTCGTTGCGTACGATGACGAACGGAGGGGCGTCCTGCCCCAGCAGCGCCCCGCCCTGGATCATGGCGTGGTCGCCGATGCGCGTCCACTGGTGTATGGCGGCATGGCCGCCGATCACCACCCAGTCGCCGATCTCGACCTCGCCGGCCAGCGACACGCGGTTGGCGATGACGCAGTTGCTGCCCACCACGTCGTCGTGGGCGATGTGGACGTAGGCCATGAGCAGGTTGTGGTCGCCCACGACCGTCTTGCCGCGCGATGCCGTGCCGCGGCTGATGGTCACATACTCGCGGATGTCGTTGTAGTCGCCGATCTCGGCCGTCGTGACCTCGCCTGCGAATTTCAGATCCTGCGGCAGGCAGGAGACGGAGGCTGCGGTATGTATCCTGCATCCTTTGCCGATGCGCGCCCCGTCGTGGATCACGGCGCCGGGCCCGATCCAGCAGTCGTCGCCGATCACGACGTCGCCGGCGATATAGGCGAACGGTTCCACCGTAACATTGTTCCCGATTTTGGCGTCGGGATGGATGTATGCCAGATTGCTGATCATCGCTTACTTGTTGTTTTTGTTTTTAACGACCTGGGCCATCAGGACGGCTTCGCATGCGAGGGTTTCGCCTACGAAGGCCTTCGCCTCCACGACGGCCACGCCGCGGCGGATAGGCTCCATGAGGTGGATTTCGAACTGGAGCGTGTCGCCGGGGACGACCTTGCGCTTGAATTTCACGCCGTCGATCTTCATGAAATAGGTCGAGTAGTTCTCCGGGTCGGGCACGTCGCCCAGCACCAGGATGCCGCTGCACTGCGCCATCGCTTCGACGATCAGCACGCCCGGCATGACGGGCTCTTCGGGGAAATGCCCCACGAAGAAGGGTTCGTTCATCGTGACGTTCTTGATACCGGCCACGTCCGTCGCGTCGCGGTGGAAGATGCGGTCTACCAGCAGGAACGGCGGGCGGTGGGGCAGCATGTGGCGGATGTCGTTGATGTCGTGGAGCGGCGGCTTGCGGCAGTCGTACTGGAAACGGGGTTTCTCGCCGGCTTTGCGGATGGTGTGCTTGAGTTGCTTCATGAACTCGGTGTTGGCGAAATGCCCGGGGCGGGTGGCCCAGACGCGGCCCTTGATGCGGACGCCCAGCAGTGCGAAGTCGCCCAGCAGGTCGAGCAGCTTGTGGCGCGCCAGTTCGTTGTTGCAGCGCAGTTCGAGGTTATTGAGGTAGCCCGCCTTGATCTCGATGTCGGGCTTGTCGAAGATCTTTTTCAGGTGCTCCAGCTGGTCGGCCGGGACGGGGTTTTCGACCACGACGATGGCGTTGTCCAGGTCGCCGCCCTTGATGAGGTTCATCTTGATGAGCGGCTCCAGTTCGTGCAGGAAGACGAATGTGCGGCAGGGCGAGATTTTCTCGGCATAGTTGTCGCCCGGGTTGAAGGTGGCGTACTGGTTGCCGATGACCTTCGAGTTGTAGTCCACGTGTACCGAGACGGAAAACTCGTCGTCGGGGTAGAGGATGATGGCCACGCCCTTCTCGGGGATCGTGTAGACCATTTTTTCGGTCACGTGGTAGAATTTGCGTTCGGCGTCCTGGTCGACGACGCCCGCTTCGGTGATGGCCTTGGCATAGGCGCAGGCCGAACCGTCCATGATGGGGGTCTCGGGGGCGTCGATGTCGATGACGGCGTTGTCCACGCCCAGCGTCCAGAGCGCCGACATGATGTGTTCGATGGTGCTTACGCGGTGGCCGCCCGATTCGATGGTCGTGCCGCGCGAAGTGTCTACGACGTAGTCGCAGAGTGCGGGGATTATGGGTTGCCCTTCGATGTCGGTGCGGCGGAATACGATCCCCGTGTCGACTTCGGCGGGATTGACGGTCATGGTTACCTTGACGCCCGTATGGAGGCCCTTGCCGGAGAATGAGATCGGGGCCTTCAGCGTTTGTTGTTTTGTTGACATAAGCAGTGTTTCCGATTATTTACGCGCAAAGATAAAAATTTTTTCTTAATAAAAAGTACGTATGCGGTTATTATAAAAAGTAAGGGTTTATAGCGACATCGCCGCGGGCGGGGGTGGATATTTCGGAAAAAAACAGTATTTTTGTGCGGAAAAAACAGGAAACACGCCATGCCGACGCCGGAACCGGAAAAACGAGTCAAACGCCCCCGCCTGCGCCTGCCTTTCGAGAAACGGAAGCAGGATGCCGGTTCGTGGACGTACGACCACCGCATCGGGTTGTGCGTGACGCTCATCGCCTACCTGGTGCTGATGATCGCCTTCGTTTCGTCGAAGATCGTCGTCGGCCGCAAGCCCCATACCCAGGGGATGTATATCGACCTGCAGACGCTGGCCGAGCTGGAACAGGAGCGCGACAGGCTGGAACGGCTGGCGCGCGAACGGCAGGAGAAAGACCCGATCGACTGGCGGAGCATCCAGAACCAGGTTTCGAACGAAAACGCGCTGAACGAAAAGCTCAGGGACGACCGCGGTACCAATGCCGCGGCGCTCAACGATGCCGCAGCTGCGGCCGAGGAGCGCATGCGTGCCAACCGCGAGGCTTACGAACAGGGGCTCGCCGAGGAGCGCGCCATCCGCCAGCACCGCGGCGCCGGGGAGGATTCCGAGCACCAGGATCGCAAGGTCAAGGGGCGCGTCACGGTTTCCTTTTCGCTGACCGACCCGGTGCGGACGTCCCGCTACCTGGCCGTCCCGGCCTACAAATGCGAAGGCGGCGGCGAAGTGGTGGTCGAGATTACGGTCAACCGTGCGGGCGACGTGACGAACGCCCGGGTGGTCGAAGGCGGGGACGAGTGCATGCGCTCTTCGGCGCTCGGTTCGGCCCGCAGGTCGCGTTTCAACATCGACGACTCCGCCCCGGCACGCCAGCAAGGGACGATTACGTATATTTTTATCCCCCAATAAGTTCTTTTTGCCCCGCAGAGGCGTGATGTTTGCCGGATTTTTTTTATCTTTGTTGCCGATCGAAATTCAGGCATGCGTAAAATCGCGATCATACTGTCGGGCTTGCTGTGTTGCCTGTTCTACGAAACGGGCGGCAGGGGGATTCCTGCGTCCGTTGCGGAGCATGCCGCCGTCACGATTTCGGTCGACCGCGCTTCCCACGACCAATGGCGTTGCGAGCGCGAGTACAATGCCGACCTGAATTTGCCCCGCGCGGCGGGGGAAGTATCTCCTGCCCCGGTCGTGCCCGTTTCCCAACGCGGCGGATCCGAAACCGGCCAGAACGCCGACCGTTTTGCGGCGAACCGGTTCGAGGCGGGTGTCGTGAAAGTAACCTCGGAATTCAAATCTTCTGACCTGTCCGTCGGCCTGCATGCCGTAGACTACTACGTCTACCGCCTGCGCCGGCTCATTATTTAGCGTGTTGTATTTTACCGGTTTACAAAGGAAATACAAACGATTAATAATGAAAAAGATATGGATAGGAATAAAATTTGCGAGGCGATGTACGCCTTGCCCGGGGGCGTTGTGGTAAAACGCCGTAAGTCCCAGTTGCGCGCTGCCGTGCTGTTCATCGCCGGCGTTGCGTTGGTGGTAGTGAATAATATGTACGGGGCGGAGCTCACGAACAACATGCGTTCGGCGATCGTTTTCATCGGCGGGCTGCTGATCCTCTCGGGGATGGTCATGGCTGCGATCCAGCTCTTCGGCTCGGGGGGCGTGCCTTTCCACAAGGACAAGCATTGCTACCTCGTTTTCGAGGAGCTCTACTTCGACCGGGGCGTCCGTGCCGATGTGGTGCAGTCGGTGGAGGACGGCGCCGTAGACCGGCTGCTGGGGCTGGCACGCGCGAATGTCCCGGCGCTCACGGTGGCCCTCTACCGTACGCCCGACAACAGTTTTGCAGCCATGCAGGCGTTCGAGTACGCCGACCTGGAGTACAAGCCGCTGACCAGGCTGAACATAGTAGATAAAGCATAACGTAACATAAACGGAGAAGAATGATAGACATCAGTGGTGAAAATGTAGTATTGGTAGGCGCATTGCTGCTCTTCGTGGCGGTGATGGCCGGTAAGGTCGCGTATCGTTTCGGGGCCCCCGCGCTGTTGCTGTTCCTCGGGGTGGGCATGTTGTTCGGTTTGAATTTCATCTCGTATCGTTCGGTCGAGATGACCCAGTTCGTGGGTATGATCGCCTTGTGTATTATCCTCTTCACGGGCGGTATGGACACGAAGTTCTCGGAGATAAAACCCATCATCGGCCCGGGTGTCGTACTGGCTACGGTCGGTGTGGTCATGACGGCGTTCGTGCTGGCCGGTTTCGTGTGGCTGGTGGCTCCGTGGCTGGGGATCGAAATACCGTTCGCGCTGGCACTGCTGCTGGCCTCCACGATGTCCTCGACCGACTCGGCGTCGGTTTTCTCCATCCTGCGAAGCAAGAAACAGGGGCTCAAGCAAAACCTGCGCCCGCTGCTGGAGCTGGAGAGCGGTTCGAACGACCCGATGGCATACATGATGACCATCCTGCTCATCAGCGTCGTGTCGAATACCTCGTCCGGCGTCGGCCTGGGTATGAGCGTAGTCTTTTTCGTGGTGCAGATGGTCGTGGGCGCCCTGTCCGGGTACCTGATCGGGCGGCTGGCCGTATGGACGATCAACCGCATCAAGCTGGCCAACCATTCGCTCTACTCGGTGCTCCTGCTGGCATTCATCTTCTTCTCGTTCGCCTTCACCGACCTGATCAAGGGTAACGGCTACCTGGCCGTCTACCTTTCGGGTCTGGTTATCGGCAACCATAAACTCGAACAGAAACGGCCGCTGACCGTCTTCTTCGACGGGTTCACGTGGCTCATGCAGATCGTGATGTTCCTCACGCTGGGCCTGTTCGTGAACAGCAACGAACTGCTCGAACCCCGGGTGCTGATCCTCGGCGGGCTGGTCGGGGCGTTCATGATCCTTGTGGCGCGTCCGCTGACGGTCTTCACCTGCCTGCTCCCGTTCCGCAAGTTTACGACCAAGGCGCGGCTTTACGTGTCGTGGGTCGGGTTGCGCGGCGCCGTGCCTATCCTCTTCGCCATCTATCCGCTGATGGCGCATGTGGAGAATGCCGGGCTGCTGTTCAACGTGGTTTTCCTGGGGACGATCATTTCGCTGCTGGTGCAGGGCACTACGGTGAGCGGCATGGCCAACCTTCTGGGGCTGGCCTATGAGGAGCGCGAGTCGGCCTTCAGCGTCGACATGCACCAGGACATGAAGTCGGCGCTTACGGAGGTCGAGGTCAACGAGACGATGCTCGAAAGCGGGCATACGCTCAAGGACATCACCCTCCCCGAGAATACGCTGGTGATGATGGTCTGCCGCGACGGTGAGTATTTCGTGCCGCAGGGTAAGACGGAACTCAAGCTGGGCGACAAGCTGCTGGTCATTTCCGACCGCAGCGAGGAGCTGGCAACCACCTATAAGGACATGGGCATCGACGATGTCATGAAGTTAGGGTAGGCTTCCCGCGGAGGAGGTTCCCTGTTCCGTCGGGAATTCAGGATCCGTTCCGCAAATCCCTTTCAGAGGGACAGATATGTCCGGTATCCGGTGACTTGGAGCCTGCCGGACAGAGGCAGATCCCGGCGATTCGCTCGCCGGGATTTTGTTTCGCTTTGCCGGACGAAAAGCCGGACGGCGATTTGCACCGTCCGGGATTTTTTCCTATATTCGATGTGCCGTATCGGAGGGTGCCCCGATCTCCGTACCTCTATGAAAACCGAACGAATGAAAATAGGGCTGTTTGCCGCACAGCTCGTCTTGCCCGCCGTGCCGGGCCTTTATGTCATCCTGTTCCGTCCTGGGGTGTCGCTGCTTACGCCCCGGATGCTTATTCCCTCCATGCTGTGCATCAACCTGCTGGCTCTCCTCTTAGGATGGCGCAGGCTCGGGTGGTCGCGCAACGAACGGCTCGATGCAGCCATGCTGCTGGTGATGTTCGCCCTGTTTCCCTGGCTGGAATACCGGGTGCTGCCCGTCGGGGCGTTCGAGGGGAATTTGTGGGCGCAGGTCGGGTGTTACTGCGCGGGACAGGCGATCGGGTATGTCTCGGTCGTGCTGGCGCCCGACTGGTTGGGAAGGCTCAGACAGCGGCGTTATGAAGAGCGGGTCTTGTCGGGGCGGGAAAAGTTCCGATCCCGCAAGGAGGTGCTGGAACAGCGGGCCGAAGCGCAGGAGGCGCAGCGCAGGGCGAAAGAGTTGCGCAGGGCGAAGAAATAAAAACATCCCGCACATCATATGTGCGGGATGTTTGTTTTTCGGACGTGTGCCCAGGCCTTTTCCCACGGCTGGCAGTCTGCCTGCCCATCAGCCCATCGGTTCATCGGTCTGCCAGTCCGCCGACTCATCAGTCCTTCTGTCTGTCTGCCAGCCCGTCAGCTCATCGGTCTGCCAGTCCTCCGACTCATTTGCCCGTCAGCCCGTCAGTCCGCCGCTTCGCCCGCAGGGTGCCCGGAATTGCAGCCCGCTGCCGTTTTACAGGGAGCGCCGGATGTTGAGCATCCAGGGGTTCTCGATGTTGCGGATGCCTTTCTGGGAGATCAGCTGCGCCAGCGTCAGCCCCATCTGGCGGAAGTCGGTCGAGAGGGTGGTGATCCCGCCCGCGAGGATCTCCTTGAGCGGCGTGTCGTTGTACGAAATGATGCCGAATTCGCGGCCGGGCATCATCTGCTGCCGCTCGGCCTGTTTGAGCAGCGTCACCAGGTCGCGGTCGCTGACGAGGATGAACAGGTCGCCTTCGCGGATTTCGCGGTCGCGGATCGAGGCGAGGTATTCGTGCCCGAACCCGTGTTCCGCACAGAAGCGCACCAGTCCGTCGTAGCGCTCCTGCGGCTCCTTTTTTTCGTGCTGCACCATCAGCAGCCGTTCGTATTTGCGGATATGCCGCAGCCCGTGGCAGAGCGCCTCGTAGGTGTCCTTTTCGAAGTTTTGCGCCACGGACGAATATCTGCCCAGCAGTTCGGGGTGGAAGTGGTCGAGCAGGAACACCCGCCCCGAGAGGCTTTCGAGCAGCGGCCCGATGCCGGTGAACTTGCCCGGCATGATGATATAGGTGGTGTATTTGCCGTTGGCGTCGGTCACCAGCGCGTCGAAGACCCTGCGGTTGTAGTTGTGGAAATAGAGGTCTACGCTTACGCCTTTGCCGACGTGCTCCATGAACGAGTTGTAGAGGTCTTCCTTGAATTCGTTGAATTCGTTGAAGAGCAGGAAAATATTCTGTTCCGAGGGGATTCGCGCCGAGGCGATGTAGTAGCCCACGCCGGGCGTCGAGGCGATGATGCCGCGCGATTTGAGTTCGCTCAGCCCGGCGAAGACCGTGTCGCGCGAGAGGTGGTAATTCTCGCGGAATTCGTTGATCGAGGGTATCCAGTCCCCCTTCTGGAGCTTCCCTTCGGCGATGCCGTCGATGACGAAGTTGACGACCTGTTTGTATTTCGATTCGTTGTTTTTCATGGCTTTGCACACGCAATGTCGTGCAAATATACGTAAAATCGGGTAATATCGGTACGAACCGGTACGAAAAATAAAAAAAAATCATACCAGTTCGTACCAGTATGACGAAATTTTATTTATATTTGCCCAAAAGATCGTACAGCGCAATGGAGAAAGGGATCGTTTTCAGCATCGAGGAGTTCGCCATACACGACGGGCCGGGTATCCGCACCACCGTTTTCCTGAAAGGGTGCCCGCTTCGCTGTGCCTGGTGCCACAATCCCGAGGGCATTTCCCCCGAGCCGCAGTATATGGATCGCCGCGACGGCCGCACGATGTGCGGGTACGCGATCTGCTCGGGGGAGCTGGCTGGCAAACTGCTGCGCAACAAGGCGGTATACGCCATGAACCGCGGCGGCGTGACGCTCACGGGCGGCGAGCCGCTCCTGCAGGCCGCATTTGCGGCAGAGGTGCTTGCCGCGTTGCAGGCCGCGGGGGTGCATACGGCCGTCGAGACGAGCGGCTATGCCGCGCCGGATGTTTTCCGCCGGGTGGCGGGGCACGCCGATCTGGTGTTGTTCGACGTGAAACACGCCGACCCGGTGCAGCACCGCCGCTGGACGGGGGTGGACAATGCCCCCATCCTGCGCAATCTGGCATGGCTGTGCACTTCGGGCCGGCCGTTCGTCGTCCGCATCCCGCTGATCCCCGGGGTGAACGATACGCGGGAGAACATGTTGCAGACCTGCCTGCTGATTAAGGATGCCCCGGGGCTGGAGCGGGTCGAGATCCTGCGCTACCACAAGACCGCCGGGGCGAAGTACGCCATGATCGGCCGGACGTATGCCCCCGGTTTCGATACCGGGGCGGAGCCCCGTGTCCACGACGTTTTCAGCGACTACAATCTTAAAACACTCATACAATGAATCCCAGAATCGAAAACCTGCGCGGCTATATCCTCCGCAAAGAGCACCATGTCCTGCGCCGTACCCCGGCCCGGCTCGGGCTGGACAACCTCAATATCGGGTTTGCAGCGGCCGGAATGCCGCCCGTGAGGCGCTCGGCGGAGATGCTCGCCGCCCTGATGCGTGCCGAACAGCCCGTGATCCTGCCGGGCGAGAAGATCGTATTCACCCGCACCGTTACCGAAGTGCCCGAAATCTTCACCCCGCAGGAGTGGGACGGGATCAAGGCGTCGCACTACATCCACGAGCGCGGGACGG
>OHFA01000926.1_pt1 | contig 13679 bp, 12 predicted proteins | sample 1567501 | NCBI WGS metagenome assembly OHFA01 (sample SAMEA3879593, study PRJEB24766) | human gut metagenome | biome: human-associated habitat; feature: feces | place: USA | collected 1985/1987 | reverse complement strand
CAGCGCGTACATCGTCTCCCCGGGAGCTACGATGTGATACATATAACCCTCCTCGGCAACCAGGTTCAGACGATCCTTGTACTGCTCCCATGCCGCCGTGTTTTCCGCTTCGTCAGTCTTGCCGACCGCCTTTTTGCGAATCAAAATGACCGAACCCGGTTTCAGGTGAATCGGATCCAGGCCGGGATTGTCCTCCATGATGGTTTCGACCGAGATCGCATAGCGCCTCGAAATCCCATAAAGGGTTTCGCCCTTCTGCACCGTGTGCTGATCGAAGGTCTTCTTCAGCTTTTTAGGAGAAAGCTGCTCCTGTACGACGACACCCGTTTCCACGACCGGGATTTTAAGGCTCTGGTCGGCTTTGAGCCCTTGAGCGAGCTGCGGATTTTCGGCGGCGATCACCTGTTCCGCCACTCCATAGGTTTTGGCCAGCGAATAGAGTGTTTCCCCGTGCCGGACGTTGTGGACATAGTATTTTGCACCGTTGATATAAACGATCGTCTGCGATTTCTCGATAGACTGCGGCTCCTGGGCATAAAGGTTCGCCCCGGCCGTCAGCAACATCGCGGTACAACACAGTTCCTTCAGCATAGTCTATTGTTTCTCGTTTTTCTCCCGGCAGCGGATTTCGGTAATAATTTTCTTGGTATAGAGCGGGAAATCGCCGTTCATCATCCAGGAGTAATAGCTCGGCTCGACGCGGAAAACCTCCGCGACCGAACGTCCCCTTTTTCGTTATAGAGGATGCGTCCTGCAAAGTCGGCGGATTCCGCCCGCGTGGAAAATTCAGCCAGAGCCGCGACATCGTTCTGCAACTCCCCGTAACGGTCCAACTGGGCTTTCAGCACTTCGTACGTCGCCAACGTATCGGCTTCGGCCGAATGGGCATCCGCGAGATCCTTGCCGCAATAGAACTTATAGGCCGCCACCAGCGTCCGCTGCTCCATTTTGTGAAAGATATTCTGCACGTCGATGAATTTACGTTTGCGGAAATCCACGTCCACACCGGCCCGCATGAACTCCTCGACCAGCATCGGCAGATCGAAGCGGTTCGAATTGAACCCGCCGAAGTCGCATCCCTCGATAAACTGGGCCAACGACTTGGCGATTTGCGGAAAAAGCGGGCAATCCTTCACGTCTTCGTCCGTAATGCCGTGAATGGCCGTAGCTTCGGCCGGAATCGGCATTCCCGGATTGATCCGCCGCGTACGGACGATCTCCTCGCCGTCGGGCATAACCTTGACCATCGATATTTCGACGATGCGGTCCCGTGCGATGTCGATGCCGGTCGTTTCCAAGTCGAAGAAAATGATCGGCCGCTTGAGATTGAGCTCCATCCGGGTTATGCGTTAATCATCATCGGCATAAGCAGCATGAGCGTCGCGCTCGACTGCTTGTCGTCATAGACGGGTTTGAATACGCCGGCACGGGTCGAATCGGCCAATTCGATGACGATGGTCGGCGTATCGATGTTGGAGAGGATTTCCACCAGGAACGTCGATTTGAAACCGATCGTGATATTCTGGCCTTCGTAGCTGCAACTGATCGTTTCGTTGGCCGATACCGAGAAATCGATGTCCTGCGCCGTAAGGTTGATCCGATTGTCGGCGATGTCCATGCGGATCAGGTTGGTCGTGGGGTTCGAGCAGACGGCCACACGCTTGATGCCGTTGACCAGTTCGATACGATCGACGAGCACCTTATTGGGATTCGCGGCCGGAATCACCGCGTTGTAATTCGGGTAGTTGCCTTCGATCAGGCGGCACACCAGCGTATGGTTCTTGAGCTGGAACATGGCGTTTTTCGAATCGAAGCTCACCTTGATCGCGTCTTCCTCCTTGAGCAGCACCGATTTGAGCAGGTTGGCCGGCTTCTTGGGCAGGATGAACGACGAAGCCACTTCATTAGCGGTTTCCACCTCGTATTTCACCAGCTTGTGGGCGTCGGTACCCACGAATGTAAGCATCGAAGGGGCCAGGTTGATATAGACGCCGTTCATCACGGGACGCAGCTCGTCGTCGGCCGTGGCGAAAATCGTCTTGTTGATGCCGTTCACCAGCACGTCCACATCGAGCGTCAGCTCCTTGCAGTCGGCCGAAAGAGCCGGGATCGCCGGATAGCTCACGGCGCTGGCGCCGGGAATCGAGAGCGAACCGCTTTTCCAACTCAAACGGATCTCCCAGTTCTGATCGTTCACTTCGATCGTCAGAGGCATTTCGGCGAACTCCTTCAGCGAATCGAGCATCAGTTTGGCCGGAGCTGCGATGGTGCCTCCGCTTTCGACGCCGTCCACGCGGATCGAGCCCACGAGCGTGGTTTCCAGATCGGAAGTGGTCACCCGCAGCTCATCCCCCTTGAGCTCCATCAGGAAATAATCCAGGATGGGCAATGTATTTTTATTGCTGATTACTTTGCCGGTCGTGGCCAGGAGAGAGAGCAATGCAGAACTTGATACGGAAAATTTCATAGGTTTTTCAGTTGTAATTTATCTTGATTAATCATTTTTCGGTTTGGACTCCGTTACAGTGCAACGGGATTCATTACGAGCGGTTCGGGAGGGACTGCTCCGCCCGGGGCCGCCGCCTGTCTGTCGCTAAAGCGTGGCCAGTTTATCGAGCGCCGTCTGAATCATCTTTCTGACGAAAGGTTTATAATCCGTGCAGGCGTCCAGCGCGATCCGCTGGGCGATGATCGTACAGATCGTGGCGGCTTTGTGGCCCATGAGAGCGGCCAGCCCGGCCAAAGCAGAACTTTCCATCTCGAAATTGGTGATCCGGCGTCTGTGATAGTCGAACGACTCGATCTTCTCGTTCAGATGGATGTCGGCCGGTTCGAGGCGCACCCAGCGTCCCTGCGGCGCATAGAAGCCGGGAGCGGCGATGGTGATGCCTTCGATGGTCACGTCGCGGAAAAGCTCGGCCAGCGAAGGATCCGCATCGATGAAATAGGGCTTCGGAAGCAAATCGCTCCAACCCGTATGTTTCATAAAAGCCTTTTCGATCTCCAGGTCGCAAACCTCGTTGCGCCCCTTGTAGTAATTCAACAGACCGTCGAAGCCGACCGAAGTGCGGGCGAAGACGAACTGCCCCACTTTAATGTCGGGCTGAATGGCGCCCGAAGTACCCAAACGGACCAGCGTGAGCTGCCGCTTCTGCGCCTTCTCCTGCCGCGTGGCGAAATCCACGTTGGCCAGCGCATCGAGCTCCGTAACCGAAATGTCGATATTGCCGATGCCGATACCGGTCGAAAGCACGGTCATCCGCTTGCCTTTGTAGGTACCCGTCACGGTATTGAATTCACGGTTGGAAACGCTGCACTCCTGCGTATCGAAAAAGGAAGCTACCATGGCTACACGGCCGGGATCCCCCACGAGAATTACGATGTCGGCAAGCTGCTCCGGCTTGAGGTGCAGGTGGAAAATCGATCCGTCGTCGTTGATTATCAATTCGGAAGAAGGTATGGTTCTCATAGTGTCGGTTTTTATATTTTCATAATTGGCATAAAAGTACTACATTTACCTCGAATTTCAAAAAATACGCCACGATAAATTTTACATAAATATATTGTATCCCGCTCGGCGGAATACAAGAAAAGAGATATTGCGACATGACTCTCATCAAATCCATTTCCGGCATCCGGGGGACGATCGGCGGCCCTGCGACGGAGAACCTCACCCCGCTCGATATCGTTAAATTCACCACCGCCTACGTGCGTTTCATCGCCGAATCCGCACCCGGGAAAAGGCTCAAAATCGTCGTGGGCCGCGACGCCCGTATTTCGGGCGAAATGGTCGGCGACATCATCGAAGGCACGCTGCTGGGTTGCGGCGCGGACGTAGTGAACATCGGACTCTGCACTACGCCGGGAACCGAACTGGCCGTTACGGCGCACCGGGCCGACGGCGGCATCATCATCACCGCATCGCACAACCCCCGCCAATGGAACGCCCTGAAGCTCCTGAATGCCGAGGGAGAATTTCTGAGCGACGCCGAGGGCAAGCGGGTGCTGGCGCTGGCCGAAGACGAGAGTTTCGTTTTCCCGGATGTGGACCATATCGGCAAGGTCGTTTCGCGGGAGTCTTACAACGACGAGCATATCCGCCGGGTGCTGGCCCTGCCGCTGGTCGATGCGGAAGCCGTGCGGAGGCGGCGCTTCAAGGTGGTCGTGGATGCGGTGAACTCCGTCGGCGGCATCGTCATACCCAAGCTGCTGCGGGAGCTGGGATGCGAAGTCGTGGAGCTCAACTGCGAACCGACCGGAGAGTTCGCCCATAACCCGGAACCGCTGCCCGAGAACCTGACCGAAATATCGAAGGCGATCGTCCGCGAACAGGCCGATCTGGGCGTAGTGGTCGATCCCGATGTGGACCGGCTGGCCTTCGTCAGCGAAGACGGCTCGATGTTTGTCGAAGAATACACATTGGTCGCCGTGGCGGATTATATCCTCTCCCGCAAAACCGGCAATACGGTGTCGAATCTGAGCTCTTCGAGAGCTTTAAGCGATGTAACGCAAATACACGGAGGCGAATATTTTGCATCGGCGGTAGGAGAAGTCAATGTAGTCGCTAAGATGAAAGAGGTCGGGGCCGTCATCGGCGGCGAGGGCAACGGCGGAGTCATCTACCCCGAACTGCATTACGGCCGCGACGCACTGGTCGGCGCCGCGCTTTTCCTGACCTATCTGGCCGAAAAAGGTATGACCATGACCGAGCTGCGCAAGACCTATCCGGCCTATTTCGCCTCGAAGAACAAGATCGAGCTGACACCGGCTATCGACGTGGATAAAGTACTGCGTGAAATGAAATCCCGTTATGCCAATGAAAAGGTGAACGATACGGACGGTGTTAAAATCGATTTCCCGGAGAATTGGGTACACTTGCGCAAATCGAATACGGAACCGATCATCCGCGTATATACCGAAGCGAAAACGATGGCGGAGGCCGATGCGCTGGCCCGGCGGATCATTGCGGAAATAAAACAAATTTGTAATATATAAATCGATGAAAAACATTTTATTGATACTCGCTGCCGCAATTATGCTGACAGCCTGCGGAGGAAACTCCCGCCAAAAGACGACTGCCGGGGTACCCGACATGCACAATGCCGAAAACGCACTCGACTACCAGGGAACTTACAAAGGGGTTTTTCCTGCTGCGGACTGCCCGGGCATCGAGATTGAACTCACGCTTCACAACGACAACACCTATACGATGAATTCCAGCTATATGGATCGTTCTGAAGAGCCGATTCAACAGACAGGAAACTATACGGTAAAAGGCAACCTGCTGACGCTGCGAGCCAAAGTCGGCATAGGGCTTCCCGCCCCCGAGTACTACAAGGTGGAGGAAAACCGCCTGCGCCGTCTTAATGCAAAGAAGCAGCCTATCACCGGAGAACTCGCAGACCAATACGTACTCACCAAATAATCAAATTCCATGGATAAAGTAAAGAGTTACATAGAGAAAAACAAAGACCGTTTTCTCAACGAATTATTCGAGCTGTTGCGCATCCCTTCGATCAGCGCGCAATCCGATCATAAACCCGACATGACCCGGTGCGCCGAATGGCTGGCCGCTTCGCTGATGAAGGCCGGTGCCGACCATGCCGAAGTACTTCCCACGGAAGGCAATCCGGTTGTTTTCGCCGAACGAATCGTCGATCCCAAAGCCAAGACCGTATTGGTGTACGGCCACTACGACGTGATGCCGGTCGATCCGGTGGACGAATGGCGCACCTCGCCGTTCGAACCGGTCGTGAAGGACGGACGCATCTGGTGCCGGGGTGCGGACGACGACAAAGGCCAGCTTTTCATGCACGCCAAGGCGTTCGAAGCGATGTGCGCGACCGACAGCCTGCCCTGCAATGTGAAATTCCTGCTCGAAGGCGAGGAGGAGATCGGATCGCCCAGCCTCTACAAGTTCTGCGCCGACAACAAGAAGATGCTCAAGGCAGACATCATTCTGGTTTCCGATACATCGATGATCTCGATGCAGATACCTTCGATCACCTGCGGTCTGCGCGGTTTGACTTATATGGAGGTCGAAGTGACAGGCCCCAACAAGGACCTGCACTCCGGCCTGTTCGGAGGTGCGGTGGCCAATCCGGCCAATGTCCTGGCCCGCATGGTAGCTTCGCTCATCGATGAAAACGGACACGTGACGATTCCGGGCTTCTACGACGACGTGCGCGAGCTGACGGCCGCCGAGCGCAAAGCCTTCAACAAGGCTCCGTTCAACCTTACAGAATACAAGAAAGCGCTCGAAATCGGCGATGTCGAGGGCGAAGCGGGCTTTACGACCATCGAACGCACGGGTATTCGCCCCTCGCTCGACGTGAACGGCATTTGGGGCGGCTATATCGAGGAGGGGACCAAGACGGTGATCCCGTCGAAGGCTTCGGCCAAAATCTCGATGCGTCTGGTTCCCGGACAGGATTTCAAAAAGATCGCCAAGCTCTTCGAGAAACATTTCAAGGCGATCGCTCCCAAGAGCGTCAAGATGAAGGTCAAGTTCCTGCACGGCGGTATGCCCTACGTGGCTCCGACCGATATGCCGGCTTACAAAGCGGCGGAAAAGGCCATCGCCGACACGTTCGGCAAGAAACCCCTGCCGTTCTATTCGGGCGGATCGATTCCGATCATCAGCGGATTCGAAAATATCTTGGGAATCAAGTCCCTCCTGATCGGATTCGGCCTGGCGGAGGACGCCATCCATTCGCCCAACGAGAGCTACGGACTCGACCAGTTCTACAAGGGGGTCGAAACGATTCCGCTGTTTTATAAATATTTCGCTGAAAAGTAAACAAGCAATACGATTTCAAAAACGGGACAATATCCGAAGGATATATCCCGTTTTTCGTATATTACGGATACGTTTGTTCAAAAAGATAGGATCTTTGATTTCGTTGTAGATACTTCGCCTCGGCAAAATGCAAATAAAATTTGCTTTTGCGCCCGGCTCATTCGTATCTTTACAAAAAAAGAAGATGGAAAGGTTCGAACGAGTTCAAACAACCCACGCTCGAAGCATACGCGGAGGGCACTTGTGAACTCTACGATGCAAGGAGTAGGAAAACAGAAAGTTTAGTTTGGCTCTCACTCACCTTGCACTATTTTTATAATAGAAAATAGGATTCGGTTCAGCAATCTTTGCGTGCAAGTTCGCACGATTGCTCTTCCCTTTCACTATCTTTGACATAGTTTTAGATAGGATGCGCCTTGGAAAATTGAGAACAAATTCCCGTTTTCTCCCGGCTTTCACTATCTTTGCAAATCGCAAAAAGAATACATTATGTGTGGAATTGTAGGTTACGTGGGTAAACGGCAGGCTTACCCCATTCTGATAAAAGGACTTCACCGCTTGGAATATCGCGGTTACGACAGCGCAGGACTCGCACTGGTCAATCGGGAAGGAGTTCTGAACGTGTTCAAAAGCAAGGGCAAAGTCGCCGATTTGGAACATTTCGTCGAATCCAAGGATCTGGACGGAACGATCGGCATCGCCCACACCCGTTGGGCGACACACGGCGAACCGAACGACATCAACGCCCATCCTCACTACTCCGATTCGGGCAATATCGCCCTGATCCACAATGGTATCATCGAAAATTACCGGGTGTTGAAAGAGGCGCTGATCGAAAACGGTTACACATTCAAGAGCGACACTGACACGGAGGTACTGGTCAATCTGATCGAATACATCCGTACGTCGAACAACTGCACGTTGCTGGAGGCCGTCCAGCAAGCATTGAAGCAGGTGATCGGCGCATACGCTATCGCCGTAGTGGAGAAGGGCAACCAAGATCAAATCATCGCGGCACGCCGCAGCAGCCCGATGGTCATCGGTATCGGCGACAAGGAGTTTTTCCTGGCATCGGACGCGGCGTCGATCGTGGAATATACGGACAAGATCGTCTATGTCAATGACGGCGAGGTAGTGGTCATGGATCGCAACCACCCGCTGAAGATCGTAACGCTCGACAACCAGGAGAGCAAGATCGACATCAAGGGTGCCGGCGTCATCGTCGCGGGCGGCTACGGCATGGGTTCGAAGGAGAACTTCGACCTGGTGTTCGAGCTGGCCGACGTGCTGGGTGCCGAGGTGGGCGCGAGCCGCGCAGCCGTCGACGCCGGGTTCGCAGACCATGCGCGCCAGGTGGGTCAGACCGGTGTGACGGTACGCCCCAAACTCTACATCGCCTGCGGTATCTCGGGGCAGATCCAGCATACGGCTGGCATGGACGGCTCGGCCATGGTCATTTCAATCAACACCGACCCCGAAGCCCCGATCAACAAGATTGCCGACTACGCCATCACGGGCGACGTCAACGAGGTGATCCCCAAGATGATTAAGTACTACAAACAAAATTCGAAGTAATGGCTAATTTCTTTTCAGACAATAAGGATTTGCAGTTCCACCTCCAGCATCCGATGATGCGCAAGATCGTGGAGCTGAAAGAGCGCGGCTTCGCCGAGAAAGACCTCTACGATTTCGCGCCGCAGGATTTCGAAGACGCCATGGACTCCTACCGCCGCGTGCTGGAGATCGCCGGTGAAGTCTGCGGCGAGGTCATCGCTCCGAATGCCGAGGGCGTGGATCACAAAGGCCCCCGCGTCGTGAACGACCACGTGGAGTACGCTGCGGGCACGGTTCAGAACATGAAGGCCATCGTCGACGCGGGCCTGAGCGGCCTTACGCTGCCCCGCAAGTACGACGGCCTGAACTTCCCGCTGGTCTGCTTCGTGATGGCAAACGAGATGGTCGCCCGCGCCGATGCCGGCTTCGAGAACATCTGGGGTTTGCAGGACTGTGCCGAGACGCTCAACGAGTTCGCCTCGGAGGAGCTCAAGGCCAAATACCTGCCGTGGGTTTCCGCGGGCGCTACCTGCGCCATGGATCTCACCGAACCGGATGCGGGTTCCGACCTGGGCGCCGTGATGCTCAAGGCTACGTGGTCCGAGGAGAAGCAGACCTGGCTGCTGAACGGCGTCAAGCGCTTCATCACCAACGGCGACGGCGACGTTTCGCTCGTGTTGGCGCGTACCGAAGAGGGTACCACCGACGCCCGCGGGCTGTCGATGCTCGTCTATGACAAGCGCGACGGCGGCGTGAAGGTGCGCCGTATCGAGAACAAAATGGGTATCAAGGGCTCTCCGACGTGCGAGCTGGTCTTCACCAACGCCCCCGCGCAGCTGGTCGGCGACCGCAAGATGGGCCTTATCAAATACGTGATGTCGCTGATGAACGCCGCCCGCCTGGGTATCGGTGCGCAGTCGGTGGGCTTGTGCGAAGCCGCCTACCGCGAGGCGCTGAAATACGCCCAGGAGCGCGAGCAGTTCGGCAAGCCGATCATCCGCTTCGCGGCCGTTGCGGAGATGCTCTCCAACATGAAGGCCAAGTTGCAGGGTGTCCGTGCGCTGTTGTACGAGACGACGCGCTTCGTCGAGGTCTACAAGCAGTACGGCCATATTGCGCACGAGCGTCCGCTCGAAGGCGACGAACGCCAGGAGATGAAGTTCTACAACCGCCTGGCCGACGGCTTCACGCCGCTCGTCAAGCTCTTCTCGTCGGAGTACGCCAACCAGCAGGCTTACGACGCCATCCAGATCCACGGCGGTTCGGGCTTCATGAAGGACTATCCCTGCGAGCGCCTCTACCGCGACGCACGTATCATGAATATCTACGAGGGTACCTCGCAGCTGCAGGTTGTGGCGGCGATCAACGCCGTGACCAAGGGCACCTTCATGGAGCAGATCGAGCGTTACGCCGCCGCCGAATACAGCCAGCCCATGCAGCCCGTCGTTGCGAAGCTGAAGGAGCTGACCGCGAAGTTCTCGGAAATGACCGCCCATGTCGAAGCCGGGGACAAGGAACTTTGCGGCTTCAAGGATTTCCACGCACGCCGTCTGGTCGAAACCGCCGGCCATATCATCATCACCTACCTGCTGGCCCGTCAGGCCGGCGAGTCGGAGGAGTATGTCGATTCGGCGAAAATCTTCTGCAAACTTGCCGAGGGTAAGATCTCGGAGGCCTATACCTACGTCATGAACTCCACGCTCGAAGACGTCGCGCTGTTCCGGGCGGGCGAATAGGGGAGGTGAACCGCATTCCTGTTGGAAAAAATCCGGGTGACGAATCGAATCGCCCGGATTTTTTTAATTTGCACCGTGTAATAATTACATTGCGTCCTATGAAAACTCTTTTTTCCCTGCTTGTTTCGCTGTTGCTTTCCGCCGGTTTGTACGCACAGTCCTTCGACGATTACCGTGCCGCCGCCGAATCGGGCGATCCGGTAGCTGTTTCCAATGCCGGTGTTTGTTTTCTCCATGGCTGGGGTGTGGAGCAAAACCATGCCGAGGCGCTGAAATGCTTCCGGCAGGCTGCCGGCCACGATGTTCCTGCCGCCTATTACAATTTAGGGCTCTGTTACGAGAAGGGGTGGGGTTTGCCGCAGGATTTCACGCAGGCCGTTGCCTGTTACCGCCGGGCTGCGGAGCAGGGCGATCCCGACGCCCAGCGAGCTTTGGGCAATTGTTATTTTTCGGGCCAGGGTGTAGGCCGGGATTATGCGCAGGCGGTCGTATGGCTCCGAAAGGCTGCTGCACAGAACGATGGCTGCGCCCAATACAACCTCGGGGTCTGTTATGCGAACGGGTTCGGTGTTGTCCGGGATTACGCCGCGGCGGTGAAGTGGTACCGCATGGCCGCTTTGCAGGGCGATGCCGACGGACAATACAATCTCGGGGTCTGCTATATTGAGGGACGGGGTGTCGGAGTGGATTGTGCCGAAGCGGCATCCTGGTTCCGGCGGGCTGCCGAACAGGATCATGCGGGCGCCCAGTATAACCTCGGCGTATGTTATTATATGGGGCATGGCGTGGATGCCGACAAAACGGAAGCCCGCCGCTGGATCGCCGCCGCGGCCGAAAAGGGCAATGCCGATGCTGTCAGGGCATTGCGGCTCTTCGATTGATCCCGTGCCCCGCCCCGGCTTGTCGTGCATCCCGGCGGTGTCTGCTTGCGGTTTCTGTCTGCGGTGTCTGCCTGCGAGGGGCGTGGCGCGTACAATACCAGAGCAGGTTCGACCCACGGGTCGAACCTGCTCTCGTTTTTTATGGTATTCGGTCATCCGGCCTAAACCCGGGACGTATCCGGTACGATCCGAAGGTTTTCGGATTCTTATTTATCTTTCGGCGGGTAATTGAGCGGTGCGAAAAATTCGTCGAGTGTAATGTTGTAAAACTTGCAAATAATTGTTATAGTCGTCAGATTCGGGAAATTCTTGCCGGATTCGAGTTGTGCAATTCCCAACCCGGTCGCTTCGGCCAACTCCTCCTGCGATTGGTGGTCGTGCAAGCGCCTTAGTTCCTTCACCCGCAGAATGATTTTTTGAAGCAATTCTTCGTCGCGGCGTTGTTTTTTTTGTTCCATTGCCCCCCCCCTGTGAGTCTTATAAAATAAATTCGCATGTCCGGATTATTCGACAGGGTAGTCGCTTTCACCGAAGAATTCACGGAGACTGATGCCGTAGAAACGGCAGAGTATTGTCAGTGAGACAAGTGTGGGGAATTTTGATCCGCTTTCAAAATGGAAAATATCCAGACCGGTATTTTCTATAACGTATTCCTGCGAATAATTATGATCGCGGCGCAACTGTTTCATTCGTGAAATGACATATTGAGCCAATTTTTCGTCCGTTCGTTTTGGTTTCGTCTGCTTCATTTGTACAAATGAAAGGATCAATCTAATTTTCTGCTCTGTCTGTTTGGACAGAATAGTTTTTTTACTATCTTTGTGAAAGCAAACAGAAATTCCAATTACAGAAATTATGCTAACTTTGCAGAATAATACGGCATCGCCGTAACGACATACCATAAGGTTAAGACAACCTTTATGCCCCACGAACTCGCGACTGTCATGTTATATGACAGGTTCTTCTGGCGTAAATTTGTCTGAAACCCTTGCTATGTCCCGGCCTCGTGCCGGGACGGCTTGGGCGTAAGGGCAACTTCCAGAAACGGTTCGCGAGACCAGTGGGGGAGTTTGCACCTGCGCCCTTGCTTTTTTTTCGCAGGCCGCAGGTCGTATGCCGCCTCCGGGTACGGTTCGGGCGATGAATTCTTCTCCCCTGAACAGCGTCACTATTGTTCGTCCGGCCGTACCCGTTTTTTTTCGCCCCCTCCCTGTTTTTGCCTCCCGGTGCATCCCGCAATGGAAAAGGCCTGCGCATGACGTGCGCAGGCCTTTTGCCCAGTTGCCGTCGCAGGTCTACGCCTGCGCCGCTTCCTTCTCGGCCATCACGCAGCGCGTGGTGCCGAAAATATTGAGGTTGAGGTGCCCGGCGATGTAGGCCAGCGCCTTCTGTGCCTTGACCGAGTTGCCGGCCTCGTCGAGCGGCGGGGCGAAGGCCGCTACGCCCATCACGCCCGGGACGACGCCCATGATGCCGCCGCCCACGCCCGTCTTGGCCGGGAGCCCCGTCGTGAAGAGCCAGTCGCCCGTGTGCTCGTAGAAACCCACGGTCGCCATCATTGAGGCGATTTTGGGCGACAGCTCGGGCTTGAAGACCTGTTGTTTGGTCACGGGGTTCTTGCCTCCGTTGGCGATCGTCGCCGCCATCGTGGCGAGCTGCTTGGCCGTCACGCCGATCGAACACTGGCGCGTGTAGATGTCCAGCGCCATGTCCGGGTCGTCGTAGATGCGGTTGTAATTCTTCAGCAGCCATGCGATCGACTTGTTGTTGAAGTTGGTCGCCGTCTCCGACTTGTACAACTCGTCGATCACCTCGACCTGCGAGCCTGCGAGCCCTTCGATGAATCCGGTGATCGCCTTCCATTTGCCGTCGCTGTCGCCTACGGGCTGCACCATCGAGCAGGCGCTGATCGCCCCGGCATTCACCAGCGGCGTCGAGGGATGGTCGTTTTCGAGCAGGATCGCCATGATCGAATTGAAAGGCAGCCCCGTCGCATCGGCGCCGATCTTCGTCAGCACCTCCTGTGCGCTGTACTGGTTCATCGTCAGGATGGCCGTCGGGACTTTCGATACCGATTCGATGCCGAATTTGTAATCGGTGTCGCCCACGGCGATCACCTCCCCGTCGGGCAGGCAGGCCGCGATGCCGAAGAGGGTCGACGGTACGTTGGCCAGGTAGGGGATATAGTCGGCGTTCTTGCCGCCCGTTTCGTTCTTGCAGCGCTCGTAGGCCTGCTGTACGGCCTCGCGAACCGTTGCGTTGTCGATTTTCTGGATCATTGTCTGATGTATTTACCGATTTATTTGTTGTGAAGTTCCGTATCCGAAGGTTTCGCCATCGGTCCGGGATCGTTGGTATGTACCGGAGCCGCTACGACGGGCTGCTGCTCCCAGTGGAACGGGGCGAAGTCGGCCGCGGCCTCGGGGTCTTTCCACGACGGTTTGCGCATGGCGTAGATCACGAACGGGGCGCCCACGACTACCACGCAACCGATGATGAGCACCGAGAACCAAACGGTGTTGCTGCCGGTCGAGATCTGGCTGGGCGGTACGAAGCTCAGGACGAAGGCCAGCAGGGCTCCGCAGAAACCCAGACAGCCCAGGAACCACATCAGGCCGTTGCCCTTGCCCAGGCGGAACGGGCGGTCGGTGTTCTTCATCTTGTAGCGCAGCACGATCGCCGCCGAGAACATCAGCATGTACATGATCA
>OHFA01000922.1_pt1 | contig 13780 bp, 10 predicted proteins | sample 1567501 | NCBI WGS metagenome assembly OHFA01 (sample SAMEA3879593, study PRJEB24766) | human gut metagenome | biome: human-associated habitat; feature: feces | place: USA | collected 1985/1987 | reverse complement strand
TTGGCGCTGCGGAGGGCGTGCTGCGCATCTGCAAGATCTGCGATGTGCCGGCAGTCATCGCCGTGCGCCGTGACGCCACTTTGGCGGGCAGCCTCATCAACGCCCTCATCGCGGCAGGGCAGGAGGACGACTTCATCGACCCCAAGGGCGCTCTGCCCATCATTTCCCAGAGAACGCTCTGTATCGTCGTGGATACATACCAGCTGGGTCTGGTGGAGAGCCGCGAGATACTGGAAAAATGCGGCAAGGTGGCCGTCATCGACCACCACCGCAAGGGCGTCGGCTTCATCGAGAAGGCCGACCTCGTCTGCCACGAGCCCTATGCATCCTCGGCCAGTGAGCTGGTCACGGAGTTCCTGCAGTATGTGGGCGACCGGGACGACAAGCCCAACCGCATCGAGGCCGAGGGACTGCTCTCCGGCATCATGCTGGACACCCGTGACTTCACCCTCCACACCGGCGTGCGCACCTTCGAGGCCGCTGCGGCCCTCCGCCGCTACGGCGCGGAGACGGAGCACGTGCGTCAGCTCTTTGACGTGAGCATGGTGGAGTACACCACCAAGGCCACGCTGGTATCGGAAGCCCAGATGTACCGGGGCTGCGCCATCACCGTCAGCGGCGAGGTGGCCCCCGAGGCCCGGGTGGCCATCGCTCAGGCGGCCAACGACCTGCTGACCATCCAGAACGTGGAGGCCAGCTTCGTGGCCGTGCAGGTGGGCGGCGGCGTCAACATCTCGGCCCGCAGCCTCGGCGCGGTGAATGTGCAGGTCATCATGGAGTCTCTGGGCGGCGGCGGTCATCAGACCATGGCAGCGGCCCAGCTCAAGCATATCACCCCGGAGGCGGTCCGCAGCCGCATCCAGACGGCCATCGACCAGTACCGGGAGGCCCAGAAAAAGAGCGGCCTCGAGTCGGAATCCGAACAGAAGAAAAAGGATAAACAGTGATGAAACAGTACGATTATCTTATCGTTGGCGCCGGCCTGTACGGCGCGGTATTTGCCCATGAGGCCAAGAAGGCCGGCAGGCGCTGCCTCGTCATCGACAAGCGCGCTCATATCGCAGGCAACATCTACACCGAAGAGGTGGAGGGCATCAACGTCCACCGCTACGGCGCCCACATCTTCCACACCAACAACAAGGCTGTGTGGCAGTACGTCAACCAGTTCGCGGAGTTCAACCGCTACACCAACAGCCCTGTCGCCAACTATCACGGCGAGATCTACAACCTGCCCTTCAATATGAACACCTTCAACAGGATGTGGGGCGTCGTGACCCCCGCCGAGGCGAAGGCGAAGATCGAGCAGCAGCGCGCCGAGGCCGGCATCACGGAGCCGAAGAACCTCGAGGAGCAGGCCATCAGCCTGGTCGGCACCGACATCTACGAAAAGCTCATCAAGGGCTACACCGGCAAGCAGTGGGGCCGCCCCTGCACCGAGCTGCCCGCTTTCATCATCAAGCGCCTGCCCGTCCGTTTTACCTACGACGACAACTACTTCAACGCCCTGTATCAGGGCATCCCGGGCGGCGGCTATACCGCCATGGTGGAGAAGATGCTGGACGGCGTGGAAGTGCGCCTGGGCGTGGACTATCTGGCCGGGAAGGCAGAGCTGGACAAGCTGGCCGACAGGGTCGTCTACACCGGCCCGGTGGACGCCTACTTCGGCTACAAGCTGGGCGCATTGCAGTACCGCAGCGTCCGCTTTGAGACCGAGACGCTGGACACCGACAACTATCAGGGCAACGCCGTCGTCAACTACACCGACGCCGAGACGCCCTACACCCGCATCATCGAGCACAAGCACTTTGAGTTCGGCACCCAGCCCAAGACCGTCATCAGCCGCGAGTACAGCGCCGAGTGGAAGCCCGGCGATGAGCCCTACTACCCGGTGAACGACGAGAAGAACGGCGCGCTCTACGCCGAGTACAGGAAGCTGGCCGACGCCGAGCCGGGGGTCATCTTCGGCGGACGTCTGGGCGAGTACAAGTACTACGACATGGATAAGGTCATCGAGGCGGCGCTGGACGTCGTGGGCAGGGAGCTGGCGTAATAGCTTCTTCACAGAGCGCTCGCCCGGAAGGACCTCTCAGTCGCTGACGCGACAGCTCCCCTTAAAAGGGGAGCCATTGGCAGGCCGGGCCACTTTGCGCTGGACGCCTGAGGTCCGACATGGCGCAAAAGGGCGGGCCTTGCTACAGAGGTCAGGCGCTTCTGGACAAGCGCACCTTGTAAAGCTGTCGCTGGCCTAGACAGCGGAGCACTACTGTTTCCGAGACATCGTGCTTTGCTCGTCCAGTGGAAGTCTGACCGACACGCCAGTGGCTCCCCCTTTGGGGGAGCTGGCGAACGAAGTGAGACTGAGAGGGCAACCCCCCGGCACGCTGCGGAACGTGCCGGGGGCTTTTCGTACAAAGCGGAGGGATGCGGAAGCTCTCCGCCTTGGGGGTTGGTTATTTAGTGGATCAGTTCGTTGTGGTCTGCGCCGCCCACGGTGAGGGTGGCAGAGCTGCCGCTGTGGGTGAGGGTGAAGAGGGTGTCCTCCGTGCCCAGCGACAGCATGGTATCGATGTCCAGCGCCGTCTCACGGCTCTCCGTACGGAAGACGAGGGTATCTACACCCTGCGCTTTCAGTTCTGCCAGATTGCCCAGACAGCCGAAGAGGGTGGCGGTATCAGAATCTGCCGTGACGATGTAGCGGGTAGACTCCTGATGCATCTCATAGGGAGCGTCTATAACTCTCAAAACGATCCTGCCGTTCTGCTCCTCCTCCACAGGTGCAGGTTCCGGAAGTACAAACTTGTATACAGTCCTTGTGGAGTCGCAAGAAGGACATTCATACTCTTTTTTGTCCAGCTGGCCGTCAGCCACAAGAGTAGAGGAGACAAATGTCCATTCATGCGTATGATCAGCGGGCAAATTGGGGTCAACACGGGTGACCGTACCCTCACCGATGGCATTTACATCCTGCTCTTTACCAGCTTTGCCGTCTTTATCGCCGTTTGTGCCGATGGCGGCGCCTGCACCGTAACCGTCACTGCCCGGGCCGCCTTTTGCGGTCACCTGCGCACCGCCGCCGATCTCGACCTCTACACCACCTTTGCCTCCACCAATGCCGCTTCCATATCCGCCGCCCACGGCATCGACAACACCGCCGAGGATACGAACGGTCGATTTTTTCGTGCTGCCAGAGGCTCCTCCAATGCCTGTAACGGGGTAGCTGTCATAATTTTTCGTAGCTGTTACCGTGCCGTCAAGGATGGTGACGTCTCCCGATCCGCCTATACCACCGCCGATCGCTGCCGCAGCACCATTCGTTTTTGCTGTCACCTTTCCGTTCTTGATGGTAACTTTGCCCGAACCTTGCGCACCACCGCCAATACCTGCCGCAAAATTCCCTCCTTGAGCAGTTACCTCACCGCCGGAAATGCTCACTTCACCATTTCCACCGAAGCCGCCGCCGCCAATGCCTGCACCAAGCAATCCACCTACTGCATGGATTTTTCCGTTTGCGATTTCCAGATTCAAGGTGCTTCTTTGATTTCCTCCACCAATACCCGCACCGCCATGCCCGCCATACGCGTTCAAAGAGGAGCTTGTATCTTCTGCGGTGATGGTCAGTTTTCCGGTCGAGTGCTCATCATCTTTTTCCAAGCCTGCACAAGACTGTCCGCTCTTCAGGGTATTGTTTCCCTCAAGCTTCAGGGTCGTGTCACCTTTGCCTTGTACAAACATCGCGGACTGACCCTTTTCGCTCACATCGATATTTACATCTTTGATCGTGACCGTCGTGTCTTTTTGGGTGCAGTTGTTGATGATCTTGATGATATTATTCACCGCTTTGTTCACAGCCTTTGTCACCGTGCCGGCGGTGTTGGCCTCATAGGTCATGACGTCCTTGTCGTCCTTGTCGTCCTTGTCGTCCTTGTCGTCATCGTCGTCCTCTGCGGCCTTCTCGACAGGCTTCTGCTCAGTCGATGCCTCGAGGGTGGCGGCGTCGGTCTTCCCTTCGGGCTTCTGCGTGTCCGGCGTCTCCGGCTCGGCATCCGCAGGCTCTAGGCCGTCCTTTTTCTGGGCTTCCCCGCTGTTCACGTTCTCGGGCCAGACGATGAGCTCCGTCCCGGTCTTCTCCGCAGGCTCTCCCGGCTCGGCATCCACCACCGGCTTCTGTTTTTCAGTCTCGTCCGCTGTGTCTTCGTCTGCCGGCCCGTCAGAGTTGTTCTCAGCCGTTTTGCCCGGGTTCTTGCCGCCCTTGATGACCACGTCCGTGTCATCTTTCACTCCGATGTCATCTTTGTTTGCTGCTTTGCCAACACGGACAAACGTGTCGCCGTCTTCCGTAACGGTCACCGTAATATTGCCGTCATCGATATAATATTCCTTTGCCAGTGCCGCCGGGGCTGCCGCCGAAAGCGCCACACTCAGGGCCAGGGCGGCTGCCGCCGCACGCTTCATATTTTTCCGTAACCGCATACTTTTTTACCTCCTGAATGATTGCAGGGTCTCTGCAGCTTTATTCTACCCCCCCCCCCCCCCTATATTTTTGTCAAGTCCTTTTCATGACATACCAGCGTAGATTCATGAACGGCACGACTTTTCCGGCATAGCAAAAAAAGAACAGCCCCGCCTTTCCGGAGAAAGGCGGGGCTGTATCATTTTACAGCCTCTTCGCCAGCAGATACCGGTCATACCCGCCGTACATCTCCCGGCGGCAGACGATCTCAAAGCCGCTGGCCAGAGCGTTGTTCAGGCTGTACTGATTTTCCGGGCTGACGGTGGCCCCGATGCCCACGATGCCCGGGCGGAGCCGGGCCAGGGCCGCCTCCAGCAGCTTCCGCTGCAGACCGTTGCCCCGGTAGCCGGGGTGGACGATGGCGCTGTCGGCGTTGGCCCAGCCGTCCCACTCTTCTCGCGGGATGCCCATAAAGGCGGCATAGTTGTGCGCGCTCTGCCCGCAGTACCGCAGGATGAAGTAGGCCCCCAGCCGCCCGCCGTCCCACCCGCCGATGCACAGGTCCTCTTTCAGGTAACGGGCGATGTTTTCCAGCGTGTCGGGTACGAACTGCTCCGGGTGGGGCATCGCGGCCCGCACCTCGTTCTGCAAGGCGTAAAAGACGGCGGCATCCTCCGGCCCGGCGGCGCGCAGGGTCATGGTGCGGCTTGCGGGCCGGCCGCACACTTTGTGCAGAAGAACTTCCATTCTTGCTCTATCCCTCCAAAATAAAATCATACTTTCCGGCTGATTCCAGTATAAATGCCGTTTGAATCATTGTCAATTTATGCTATAATATTTGCAGGAAAAGCTTTTGTGCTCAGGCACAGCTTTTTCGGAAGTCCAGGCAGGGCCGCCCTGCCCGTGTACCGGAGGAAACGAACCATGAGAGATTCCAGCTTATCCCCTTCCAGCCGCCTGGGTGGTGCTGTCATCAGCGACCGCATCGTCAGCGCTCTGCTGGAGGAACTGCGCACAGGCCGCTATGCACAGACCGACCGTCTGCCCGCTGAGGTAGACCTTGCCGCCGAACTCAGCGTCAGCCGCACCGTCATCCGCGATGCGCTGAGCGAGATGGAGCGTGCGGGTTACATCGAGCGGGTGCGCGGCATCGGCACAGTGGTCAACCGAAGTGTCCTGAACCTGCGCAGCCGATTGGACCAGAAGCTGGAGTATTACCCGCTCATCCGCAGCTTTGGCAGCTACCCCCACGCCGACGGCATCCAGATCTACCCCGTCCGCGCAGGCGAAGAGCTGGCCCGTGATCTGGCCATCGAGCCCGGCGACGATGTCATCTGCATCAAGAAGCGCATCCTCGCCGACACCACCCCCGTCATCTACTCCATCGACTACCTGCCCCGCGCCCTGTTTGGGAGCCGGGACTACACCCGCATCGACCTGTCGGGTGACATCTTCGATGTCCTGGAGCGGGAGTGCCGCCAGCAGGTGGCCTCCAATGTGGCCCACCTCAAGGCCAGCTGCGGCGACGAGTCCATCCGGGCCGCCATGCGTCTGGCCCCGGGCGAGGCCATGCTTCTGCTGGATGAGATATGCTACAACCGGCTCTGCCATCCCGTCATGCGTTCGTTGAGCTACTACACGAACTTCTTCGACTTCTCGATTCTTCGAAAGCTTCTTTGACGGAGGGAAACAAAAAAATATGCGTCATCTAATCGATCCGTTGGATTTCAGTCAGCAGGAGATCACCTCTCTGCTGGACCTGGCCGACCGCATCTGCGCCGACCCGGCTGCCTATCAGGACGTGGCCGCCCACAAAAAGCTGGCTACCCTGTTCTACGAGCCGTCCACCCGCACCCGTCTTTCGTTTGAGGCCGCGATGCTGAACCTTGGCGGACATGTCCTCGGCTTCCCGAGCGAGACCGTCTCCAGTGCATCCAAGGGCGAGAGCGTGGCCGACACCATCCGCGTCGTCTCCTGCTATGCCGACATCGTGGCCATGCGCCACCCCAAGGAGGGCGCACCGCTGCGGGCCAGCCGGTACTCCCGCATCCCTGTCATCAACGCAGGCGACGGCGGCCACCAGCACCCGACTCAGACCATGACCGACCTGATGACCATCCGCCGCCGCAAGGGCCGTCTGAACGACCTGACCATCGGCCTGTGCGGCGACCTCAAGTTTGGCCGCACCGTCCACTCCCTCATCAAGACCATGGCGCGCTGTGAGAACATCCGCTTCGTCCTCATCAGCCCCGAGGAGCTGCGGGTGCCGGACTACATCATCACCGACGTGCTCGAGGCCAACCACATCCCCTACAAGGAGACCCGCAGCCTCGAGGAGTCCATGCCCGAGCTGGACATCCTCTACATGACCCGCGTCCAGAAGGAGCGTTTCTTCAACGAGGAAGACTATGTCCGTCTGAAGAACAGCTATATCCTCACCAAAGAGAAGATGGCCCTTGCCAAGCCTGACATGGCCGTGCTCCATCCCCTGCCCCGTGTCAATGAGATCACGCTGGAAGTGGACGACGACCCCCGCGCCGCCTACTTTGAGCAGGTGCAGAACGCCGTCTACATCCGCATGGCGCTGATCATGACACTGCTGGGCCTCAAGGACCCCAAGGCTGAAAAGGAGGGCAACTGAGATGCTGAACATTGATGAAATTCAGAACGGTATCGTCATCGACCATATCAAGGCAGGCACGGCCATCGGCCTGATGGACCTGCTGGGCATCAAGGGCAACCGCACCTCCAGCGTGGCCCTCATCCAGAACGCCCGCAGCCACAAGGCAGAGTCGGGCCGGAAGGACATCATCAAGGTGGAGGGCGACGCCTCCTGGCTCAACCTCGATGTGCTGGCCTATCTCGACCCCGACATCAGCGTGACCGTCATCGAGAACGGCAAGGCTGTCAAGAAGGAAAAGCCCCAGCCCCCCAAGCGTCTGGTCAACATCGTGCGGTGCAAGAACCCCCGCTGCATCTCCTCCATCGAGGAAGAGTGCGACCAGATCTTCGAGCTGAGCTCCAACGGCAAGTATCGCTGCATCTACTGCGAGCAGGAGCTGCAGGTCAAGCCGGAATAATATATTAAGATAAATGCCCTGTCAGCATACGCTGACAGGGCATTTTATTTATTATAATTAGACCTTCCGGCGCAGCAGGCTCATCGGCGGCAGCTCCGGGGTGGGGATGGTATAGCGCTCCATCGCGTGGGGCGTGGACTCCATCAGCTCACCGGACTCATTCTTTATCCACTCGGGGTCCAGCGGGATGCTGCGGCCATCCGGGCAGAGCACCTCCAGCGTGTCGCCGAGGCTCCACTTGCCCCGCTGCTGGCAGCTGGCGACGCCGTTCTCCCAGCCGTCCACCGTACCGACAAACTCCCACTCGCGGATGTAAGTCGCGCTGTCGGTGGCCTGACGGGCCTGCTCCCGGCCAAAGTAGAAGCCGGGCGAATAGTGGCGGTGGCTGGTGCGGGTCAGCTCAGCCAAAACCTCTTCCGGCAGCTCGAAGTTCTCGTTCATCGGGTCGGCCAGATACTGGTCGAGGGCGCGGCGGTAGGCCGCCGTCACGCTGGCGACGTAGTAGAACGTCTTGGCGCGGCCCTCGATCTTGAGGCTGTCCACGCCCGCGTTGCAGATGAGGTCGAGAAAGGGCGCGGTACACAGATCGTTGGCGTTGAGGATGTAGCTGCCGTTCTCGTTCTCGCCGATCTCATAGAGCTGGCCCGGGCGGGTCTCCTCGCTGAGATAGTACTTCCAGCGGCAGGGTTGGGCGCACTGGCCGCGGTTTGCGTCGCGGCCTGCCATGTAGTTGGAGAGCAGGCAGCGGCCCGAGACGCTCATGCACATGGCGCCGTGGACGAAAGCCTCGATTTCCAGCTCCGGCGGGGTCTTGTCGCGGAGGGTGGCGATGTCCTGCAGGGTCATCTCCCGGGCCAGCACCACCCGCTTCGCGCCCATGTTGTAGGCGGCGCGGGCAGCGGCCCAGTTGGTGATGCCGGTCTGGGTGGACATATGGACGTCGATGTCGGGCGCGAACGTCTTGCAGGCATCCAGCACGCCGAGGTCTGCCACGATGAAGGCGTCCACACCGGCGGCGGCAGCGTCCTTGATGGCCTGAGGCAGACGGTCAGCCTCCTCGTTGGTAGGCAGGGTGTTCATGGTCAGGTAGACCTTGCGGCCCCGGGCGTGGGCATAGATGACGCCCTCCCTCAGCTGCTCCGGGGTGAAGTTGGTGGGTGCAGAGCGCATCCCGAACTCGGGCAGAGCGCAGTAAACGGCGTCCGCGCCGTAGTTGATGGCATACCGCAGGCGCTCGAGGTCGCCCGCCGGGGCCAGAAGTTCCGGTATCTGTAACATGGTATCCCTCTTTTACTTCATACTTTTATTAACTTTTGCCGCCTCATCGCAGTTTTTCTGGTGGTCTGCGTAGGTGCGGGCGTAGTAGTAGTGACCGGCAAGGTCGGTGACGAAGAAATAGGCGTCCTTCGCCTCATCGTCGGGCTGCGGGTCAAGCGCCGCGCGGATGGCCGCGATGCCGGGGTTGGAGATGGGGCCGGCGGAGAGGCCGGTGCAGGCGTAGGTGTCGTAGGCTTCCAGAATGTTCTCCGGGATGCTGTCCCAGCCGCCGTAGTAGGGCGCGACCCAGTTCCAGAGGTAGTTATTGTCGGCGTCGCTCTGGACGTGGCTGGACGTATTGCTCTGCAGTTTGGGGTAGGGCGACCCCTCGGCCAGACGGTTGCGGAACACCTGCGCCACATTATCGTCCTGATCGTTGCCGGCCTCCTCCTGCACGAAGGACGCCAGAGTGACCACCTCGGAGAGGGTCATCCCCTGCTTTTCCATCTCGGCATACATCTCATCGGTGATCTGCTTGTCGAAGTGAGAATAGAACGTCTCAACGTAATGATGGACGGTGTCATCCTTCAGGAAATCGTAGGTATCCGGGAAAAGATAACCCTCGCACTTGAGGAAGCGGTCCGGGGCATCCTTGTCGTCGGGGACGTACTGCCAGAACCTGTACTGGCTGAAATCGCCGGTGTTGGCCTCCTTGAGGAAGTCCTCGGCGCTGCACAGCCCGGCATCCTCCATTTTTTTCGCAATGGCGATGGCCGTCGTACCCTCGGGGAAGGTCAGCCGGACACTATCGGCCTTCGCGTAGGCGGAGAGTGTCTCGATGATGTCGTCGTAGGAGCTGCCGGGGGCGAGGTCGAACTCGCCGTATTGGAGCCTGCCTGCCGCGCCCTGCTTGCCTGCATACCAGCGGAAGACGTGGGGGTACTTGATGACGCCCGCCGTCTTGAGCTTCTGGGCGATGGCTGCCACGCCGCTGCCCTGCTGGATGCTCACACTCACCGGTTCGCCGGCGGAAGCACTGCCGTTGATCTCTTTTCGGATAGCCAGCAGACAGCCGCCCGCCGCCAGTATCAGGATCAGCAGCACCATCAAAATAATTTTCGCTGCGCCGCCTTTTCTGGTTTTTTTATGTTTTGCATCGTGTGCCATGTACACACTCCTTTACCATTCCGTTCAGCTTTCCATCATCAGCCGCATATAGCTTTCTTCCACATCGAAAGGCTCCGCGTCGAACCGTATCATGCCGTAGTCCTGCCGGGTGCCTTCGCCGAGGAAAAGGTTCTGAGCCGCGCCCACTGTGATGACGACGCGCTCCACGATGACCTCCTTCTCCCGGGCCGCTTCCATCAGCACCTCGGCGGAGCGGTCGTCTTCGGCCATCAGCTCCACAAAATAGAGGGTGTCCTCCCGGCGGAAGTAGATGCCGTAGCCCTTCTCGTTGGACACGATGGTCGCGCCCCGGGCGTAGAGGTCGGTCAGCACGACGGCCATCCGCTCCGGCGGGAACTGGACGGTATCGGGATAGAAGCGCTCCCGCAGCTCATAGAGCTTGCGGGCCGTCACGGAGTCGAACTCCGCCTGACTCCACAGGTTGCGGGACACCTCCCGGGGCAGGCAGCGAAGGGCAAAAGCCCGCTGAAACCCCTTGTTTTCCAGCAGCGCGGCCTGCTCCTGTCCGGCCGGAACGGCCACGGTGAAGCCCGCGCCCCGCAGCTTCTGCTGCGCACAGAGATAGTCCACGAGTCCTGCCAGAAGCAGGCTTCCCTGCCCGCAGAGGCCGTAGAGGTAGCTGCCGCTGCGTCCCTTGAGGGTGACGGGGACCGCCAGCGCCGCAGCGGCTATCTCGTCATTCTCCTCGGCGACGTAGATATTTTCCGCCCCGGCGAACTTTTCCAGAGCGGTCTTGATGAACTCGGCGCTGTCGCCGCGTTCTTTCTGCCACAGTGCCACGACTGCCGCCTCATCCGACGGCTGCATCAAACGATACATTGATAGTATCCCTCCCATTTTCGCGGTTATCCGAGCTCTTTTTCCGCCAGCGCCCGCACCTCGGCCTGAATCTCCTCGATGGTGCGCATGGCTCCATTTTCCGTGCAATGGACGGTGGCCCAGCCCAGATGCACCGCGCAGTACTCGGCGGCACGGCGGCTGCGGGCCAGATATTCGATGTCCTTTTCGTGAACGTCCTTCCTGCTCTCGTCGCCGTGGTAGCGGCCGGTCATGAGCTTCTGGCTCACGGCGGGGTCTACCTGTAAGTACACCACGGCGTCCGGCGCGGGCAGGCCCAGCAGCCTGTATTCGTAGTCAAAGGCCCAGCGGAGGAAGTCGTTCCACTGCTCCGGCGGGAGCTTGGAGCACTGATGCACCGCGTTCGACGTGGTGTAGCGGTCGGCGATGACGATGCCGCCCGCCTCGTAGAAGCTGCCCCACCTGGTCTTATAGCTGGCGTACCTATCCACCGCATAGAAGCTGGACGCCGCATAGGGGTTGACGTCGTCGGGCTTGTCGCCGAACCGGCCGGAGAGGTACATCTTCACCAGCGCACTGGAATCGCTCTCGTAGTCCGGAAAGGTGATCTCCATCACCTTGCAGCCGCTCTCGGCCAGATGGGCGGCCAGCAGCTTTGCCTGGGTGGCCTTGCCGGAGCCGTCCAGCCCTTCGATGACAAGAAGTCTGCCCTTGCTCATTCTGCCTTCTCCCCTTTCAACGCGGCGTACTGGGCGCGGACCTCAGTGGTGCGGCCACAGCACATCTTGCCCTCCGGGCAGGGGCCGGACACGCAGGCCGGGCCGGCGGTGCGGAAGATATGGGGTGCCACCGGGTAGACCAGCCGCAGCATCTCTTCGGCCAGCTGCCGTATCTCCCACTGGGCGCGGCTGCAGCAGCGCAGGTGGAAGAAGTTTTGCAGGCTGCGGGCGTTCATGGTCACCACCATCTTGGTCTCGCAGGCGTTGGGCAGCACGAAGCGGGCGTCCTCGTTGGCCTGCTTGGAAGCCTTGGCCCGGGCCTGCTTTTCGGGCAGACCCTCGGCCATCAGGCGGGCAGTGTGGCCGTCCTCCAGCTTCTGCACGAGGTCGAGGTAGCGCCTGGCGTCCTCGTTCATGCTCTCGATGAACGCCGCCTTTGCCTCGGGGATGGCCTCGATCTCGGGCGGGATGACATAGCGGAAATCATCCAGACGGACGTACCGCTGACTCTGGACGCTGAAGGACGCGATGCGGTGACGGGTGATCTGGGCCAGCAGGGTACGGCTGACGCCCTCGATGCCGAAGGTGAAGCTTGCGTGCTCGATGGGGCTGGCGTGGCCCAAATCACTGAGCATGGTCAGGAAGCGGGCAGTCTTTTCCTCATCCAGCCCGTCCAGCAGATCGGTGATGTGGGCGTCGGAGTAGCAGAGCTTCGCCGCAGCCGCCACGACCTTCTCCGGCTCCGGCGTATGTGCTATCAATCGGACAGTCATCATTTTTTCTCATTCCTCCGTCGTTATCTTCACAAGGGGCGCAAAGTTGGCCATGGTCTTCTTCACGCCCACCTTCTCGAAGCTGATCTCCACGATCTGGTCGCCGGCGGCGGGCTTGACCTTCAGCACCTTGCCGCGCCCGAAGACCTTGTGCTCCACGATGTCGCCCGGCTCATAGTGCTTAGAGCCGGTGGATGCCGCTGCCGGACGGGGCGAAGAGGTCACACCGCCGCCTGCGGGTCTGACCGGCGCTTTGGGCGCTGCCGGACGGCCATAGCCAGAGCCAAAGCCGCTGCTTCCCGAACCGGAGCCGCAGCCGCCATGACCCGACGAGGCACTTCCACGGCCCGCGTAATCGGAGCCAAAGCCTCGGTTATTGGACATCGGTGCGTTATATTCTTTATTCAGATAGCCGCCGCGGCTGCCATAGCCCGAGCCGTAACCGGAGGCCGCACGCCCCCAGCCGGAGGGGCCGGAGTAGCCCGACGCGCCGCCCGGCACGGTATCGCTGCCGTAACCGCTGCCCCAGCCGCCCAGACGGGAGCGCTGCTCCAGCACCGGGCTGCGGGTCTCTTCGATGTACTCCGGCTCGATTTCCCGGAGAAAGCGGCTGGGCTCGTTGCGCTGGGTGCGGCCATAGAGCATCCGGGTGACGCTGTTGGAGATGAAAAGCTCCTTCTTGGCGCGGGTGATGCCGACATAGGCCAGACGGCGCTCCTCCTCGAGGTCAGCCTCAGAATACTTACTCATCTCACTGGGGAAGACCCCCTCTTCCATGCCAATGAGGAATACATAGGGAAATTCAAGGCCCTTGGCCGAGTGGATGGTCATCAGCACCACCTGGTCGGCGCTCTCGTTGTAGCTGTCGATGTCACTGATGAGGGCGATGTCCTCCAGATAGCCTTCCAGCGAGGCCTCTTCGCCGTGCTGGTCGCAGTAGCTCTTGACGTTGTTGACCAGCTGACCGAGGTTCTGCAGCCGGTCGGCGGCATCCTCGTGACCCTTGGCGGCGTCGGCTTCCAGCATGGCGCGGTAGCCGGTGATCTCGATGACATCGGAAGCGAACTCGTCCAGCGTCTTCGTTTCCAGAGAGTCCTGCAGTTTCTGGTAGATGTCCCAGAACTTGAACAGCGGCGCGATGGCGCGGCTGAGCTTGGCGTACTGGTCGGCATGGGAGATGACATCCAGCATACTGATGCCCTGCTGAGCCGCCAAATCCGCGATGACTTCGATGGTCGTCGCACCGATTTTGCGCGCAGGCTCGTTGATGATACGGCGGAGTCGGACATCGTCCCGGGGGTTCGCCACGATGGACATATAGGAGTGGATGTCCTTGACTTCCTTGCGGTCGTTGAAGCGCTGGCCGCCCACGATCTTATGCGGGATGCCCGCACGGGTGAAATAGCTTTCGATGGGGGCCGACTGGGCGTTCATCCGGTAGAGGATGGCGTGGTCGGCCAGATGTCCGCCCTCTTTGAGGTGCTGGCCGATGACGTCCGCGATATGGCTGGCCTC
>OHFA01000920.1_pt1 | contig 13837 bp, 8 predicted proteins | sample 1567501 | NCBI WGS metagenome assembly OHFA01 (sample SAMEA3879593, study PRJEB24766) | human gut metagenome | biome: human-associated habitat; feature: feces | place: USA | collected 1985/1987 | reverse complement strand
GAATACTACTACCCGACCAACGATCTGGTGACCGGTCCCGACATCATCTTCTTCTGGGTGGCCCGTATGATCATGGCCGGTTACGAATACCGGGGTGAGAAGCCCTTCGGTCACGTCTACTTCACGGGGATCGTGCGCGATAAAATCGGCCGCAAGATGTCCAAACAACTCGGCAACTCGCCCGATCCGCTCGACCTGATCGCCCAGTTCGGCGCCGACGGCATGCGCGTAGCGATGCTGTTGAGCTCCTCGGCGGGCAACGACGTAATGTTCGACGAGGCTCTCTGCGAACAGGGACGCAATTTCGGCAACAAAATCTGGAATGCCTACCGACTGGTCAACGGCTGGACGATCGACGACGCCCTGGCGCAAAGCGAAAACAACCGCCTGGCAATCGAATGGTTCCGTCAAGCGCTCGCCAAGACGCTGCGTCAGGTCGAATCGGACTTCGCCTCCTACCGTATCTCGGAAGCCTTCATGAATCTGTACAAACTCTTCTGGGACGACTTCAGCGGCTGGTACCTCGAAATGATCAAACCGGCCTACCAATGCCCGATCGACCGGCCGACGCTGGAAGCCACGTGCGGTTTCTTCGACGACCTGCTGCGTCTGCTGCACCCCTTCATGCCGTTCGTCACCGAAGAGATCTGGCAGGACCTGGCACCCCGCAAGGCAGGCGAGTCGATCATGGTCCAGCGTATGCCCGAAGCACGGGAGATCGACGAGGCGCTGCTGGGCCGGTTCGAACTGACGAAAGAGGTCGTAACGGCCGTCCGCAACGTCCGCAAGCAGAAAAACATTCCGCAGAAAGACCCCCTGACGCTCCGGGTGATCGCCGATGAAAACTACCCGGCGGAATACGCTCCCGTCCTGCAGAAAATGGGCAACCTCTCGCAGATCGAAACCACCCGGGAGAAAGATCCTTCGGCCGTCGGATTCCTCGTAAAGACCACGCAATACTTCGTACCGATGGAGGGCATGATCGACATCGAGGCCGAACGCAAAAAACTCGCAGGCGAACTGGAATACCTCGAAGGATTCCTCGCCAGCGTACAAAAGAAGCTCTCGAACGAAAGGTTCGTTTCGTCGGCTCCCGAGAAAGTCGTGGCCAACGAACGGACCAAACAGGCCGACACCGAAGCCAAGATCGCCGCGCTTCGGGAACAACTGGCCGCCTTGAAATAACTCATCACGAAACATTCAACTCCTCTCTCCGGCTTACAACAGCAGAGAGAGGAGTTTATACCCGACTATGCCGGAAATCACCATCTATACCGACGGCTCGGCCCTGGGCAATCCCGGTCCGGGTGGTTACGGAGCGGTCCTGATATCGGGACGGTTCCGCAAGGAGGTGTCGCAGGGTTACCGCCTGACGACCAACAACCGCATGGAGCTGCTGGCCGTCTGCGTAGCCCTCGAAATGCTGAAATTCGAAGGCAGCGACGTGACGATCTACTCCGATTCGAAATACGTGGTCGATGCCGTGGAGAAACGCTGGGTATTCGGCTGGGAGAAGAAAGGGTTCGCCGGCAAGAAGAACCCCGATCTATGGTCCCGCTTCCTGCACTCCTACCGCCGTCACAACGTCCGTTTCGTCTGGGTCAAGGGTCATGCCGATACGGTCGAAAACAACCGCTGCGACCAACTGGCCGTAGCCGCAGCCAACGACAGGGCGCACCTGCTGGAAGATACCGGGTATGTTCCGGGCAATGGAGAGTAAGCCATATAATAGCATAAAAAACCCCGAAACACGACGAAATATCCCGGGACTTTCTTAAAAACTATCCGGTCACACGGCCGTCCGAACTCGGAACGGCATTCCTCCACTCACCTCCTGCCCCTATCTCTTTAACTTACTTCCGCACATAAGCTCGCTCGATCTCCGCGATATAGACCTCGTGATAATCGTGCTGGGGATACCATTTCGTATCGCACCTGCGATCGACGAACTCTTCGGGCCGGATCTTTCCGACATAGAGCTTGCGGCATTGCAGGATCAGGCGTGCTTCGGCCGGCGCAGGCACTCCGTCGTCCGTACAGGCGACCGTCAGTCCGGCATTGCGGATCTTATCCTCCGTACGGCCGGTACGACTGCCGCAGTATTCGAGAGCCGCATGGTACTCAGGTGAGAAAAACGAGAGGGTCACCCGCTCCTCGCGATCGACGAATTCCCGCGTATAACGCTGCGGACGTATCACGAACTGTGCCACAGGACGTCCCCAGATGAAGCCGATCATACCCCAACTGGCGGTCATCGCATTGCAACTTTCTCCGTTCCCGGCCGTGATGAGCATCCACTCCCGGCCGATGGCCCGGATAAAATTATCGGTAATTTCAGCGGGATCGATCTGTTTGAAATTTTCCATAATCTATTTGTTCCTTTTTGTGATTCCAACCTGTTACAAAAATAACATTCTTTTCCTAAAATCGGATCGCCGGATTGCACATCCTGATTAATTTGCTATATTTGCCCCTACTTTACCCCGAAACAATAACCGATCCGGAATCTATGTTCAAAACATACATGCGCCTGCTGGGATTCGTCAGCCCGATCTCGAAATACGCCGTTCCCTACTTCTTTTACGCGCTGCTGTACGCCCTGTTCAACACGCTCACCTACGCCATGATCCTCCCGATCATGGACACGTTGTTCGACGACAAGAACTCCTATGTCTTCCAACCCGTTTACGACTTTCCCGTGCACGGGCTCTCGTTCTCGGATATCGACGCCTCGCAGATGTTGAGCTACGTCTATACGCAACTGTTCGGGACGGATTTCACGATGTCGAAAATGCTTCTCCTGCTCGCCTGCGGTACGATCGTAATGAACCTGTTGAGCAATTTCTTCCGCTACATGAGCGCCTGGACGGTCGAAAACATGCGCGTCAGATCGCTGCAACGCATGCGCAACGATCTGTTCAACAAAATAATGGGGATGAACGCCGGATATTTCAGCGATCAGCGCAAGGGCGATCTCATGTCGCGCATCACGCAGGATGTCATGGTGGTTCAATACTGCATCACCAACACGCTGCAAGTCGCCTTCCGCGATCCGCTGCTTATTATCGGTTACGTGATCTACATGCTCCTCGTATCGTGGCAGTTGTCCCTGTTCGCCATCCTGTTCCTGCCCGTAGTGGCGCTCATTATCGGACGGATCGTCAAAAAACTGCGCCACCCGGCCCTCAAAGGGCAGGAACGCATGGGCGACATGGTAAGCGTGCTCGACGAATCGCTTTCAGGCATCAAGGTCATCAAAAGTTACAACGCCACCGACTATATCCGCCGCAAATTCTCCGAGTTCAACGCCGAATTTTCGCGCCTGATGCTCTCGATGGCCCGCCGTCAGCAACTGGCTTCGCCGATGAGCGAATTTCTCGGCCTGACGGCCGTCGCGGTACTGATCGTTTTCGGCGGTTCGCTCGTCATGAACGGATCGCTTTCGGCCGGCGGATTCGTCGGCTTCATCGCCGTATTCTCGCAAATCACCCGCCCCGTGCGCTCGTTCATCGACCAGTTCGCCAATATCAACCAGGGTATCGCTGCGGGTGAACGCATCTTCGACGTGCTCGATTCCGAACCGGAAATCCAGGACAAACCCGACGCCAAGACGTTGGACGGCCTGCACGAGAAGATCGAATTCCGCAATGTACACTTCTCCTACGACGGCAGCCGGGAGGTGATCGACGGCATCTCGTTCGACATCCGTCGGGGAGAAACCGTGGCTCTGGTCGGTCCTTCGGGCGGCGGCAAATCCACCCTCAGCGAACTGATCCCCCGCTTCTACGACACTACGGGCGGCGACATCCTGATCGACGGGGTTTCGATCCGTGACTACACGCAGGAGAGCCTGCGTGCCCACATGAGCATCGTTGCGCAAGATACCGTGCTGTTCAACGACACCATCGAAAACAACATCGCCATGGGACGCCGGGGAGCGACGCACGAAGAGATCGTCGCTGCGGCCAAAATCGCCAACGCCCACGACTTCATCATGGAGTGTCCGTCGGGCTACGACACCAACATCGGCGACCGGGGCGTCAAACTCTCGGGAGGCCAGCGCCAGCGGCTTTCGATCGCACGCGCCGTACTGAAGAACCCCGAGATACTGATCCTCGACGAGGCCACCTCGGCACTCGATACGGAGAGCGAAAAACTCGTGCAGGATGCCCTCAACAAGCTGCTCGTCGGCCGCACGTCGGTGGTTATCGCCCACCGCCTGTCGACGATCCACAACGCCGACAAGATCATCGTCGTCGACCACGGCCGCGTGGCCGAGCAGGGCACCCACACCGAACTGCTCGCAAAGGGCGGCATCTATGCCAAACTGATCGAATTGCAGTCGTTCGACTAAAAATGCCGGCATGTACCGATGAGAGGCGAAAAGGAAAAAATGCTGGCGGGCGAATGGTTCGACCCGCATGATGCGGAGCTGACGGCCGACCGCGACCGTGCCACGCGCCTGATGCATCGCCTCAACGTCGAATGCTGCGGCCATGACGACGACTACCGCGCCACGCTCGGGGAATTATGCCCCAACGTGCGGGGGTTCATCCGCGAACCTTTCCACTGCGACTACGGCTACAACATCCACATGGGCGAAGGTTCCTTCGTCAATTTCGACTGCGTCTTCCTCGACCTGGCACCGATACGCATCGGCTGCGGGACGCTCATAGGCCCCAAAGTGCAGCTGCTCACGGCGCACCACCCGTTCGACGCCGCAACACGCGGAACGGCCCTCGAAGCAGGCAAGCCCATCGTCATCGGCGACCACTGCTGGCTGGGCGGCGGGGTGATCGTATGCCCGGGCGTCACGATCGGCGACAGGGCGGTCATCGGGGCAGGGTCGGTCGTCACCCGAGATATCCCGGCGGATTCGGTCGCGGCAGGCAACCCTGCACGCATCATCCGGACGCTCTAAATATCCCCTGACATCCTTTTGCGCCATGTTCACACCCTACACACCGAATTTCCAATCCCTGATGCTCATGCTGGACGCCGCCCACATGGGTTGGTGGAAGGCGAATTTCCAAACCGGAGAACTGTATGTCTCCGAATATATCGCCAGGCTGCTGGGGCTCGACGGCGACAAAATCCGGATCGGCCAACTGACGCACCTGATCCGTGAAGACTACCGGATGCCGATCCACAACGAGTTCATGGCGCTCAAGGTCGGCAGCAAATTCGACAGGACATTCCCGGTCGAACTTCCCGAGGGCGAAGTCTGGCTCCATGCCCAGCTCGTCGGACGGCAGACCGACCCCGATACGGGCACGCACCTTTTCGGCTACATGCAGCGCGTCCCCGTACACGACCGGCGCGAAGCCGAAATCCTGACGCTCGAAAACAACTACCACACGGTCGTGAAGGAGAACAAGCACATGGACGTGCTGCTCGACCACCTGCCGATCGGGTATTTCCGCATCCGGCTGCTTTACGACAGCGACGGACGCGCCATCGACTACCTTTTCCTCTCGGTCAACCGCGCAGCGCAGCAAATCGTGGGGATAGCGCCGGACGCATATACCGACAAGACGGCGCGCGAAGCCGGCCTGCCCGTCGATGCCCATATCGACAAGCTCGCGCACATCCGCATCGGCGACTACAAGGTTTGCGAATGGTTCGCGGAAAAGACCAGGCGGCATTGCCGCAGTTTCCTGTACAATACGCCCAACGACGAAACCGAGCTCGTGATCCTCACGCTCGACATCACCGACGCCGTAACGGCGCACAAGGCACTGGACGAGCAGGAAAAACTGTTGCGCAACATCATCCAGAACGCCCCCGTCGGCATCGAGATCTACAACCACCGGGGACGGCTCATCGACATCAACACCTGCGACCTGGAAATGTTCGGGGTGAAAGATCCCGGCAAAATACGCGGGCTCAACCTGTTCGACAACCCCAATTTCCCGGAGGAGACGAAAATCCGCATCCAGCACGGCGAAAGTGCGGATTTCACCGCCCGTTACGAGTTCGGGAAACTCGACGGCTACTACGAAAGCACGCGCCCGGGGCATTTCGACTGGACGGGACGCATACGCTGCCTGTACGACGACCGGGGCGAACTCACCCACTACCTGCTCATCAATATCGACAACACCGAATTGCGGCAGATACAGAACCGGGTCTCGGAATTCGAAGCCCTGTTCCGCATCATCTCCGAATATGCCCAGGTAGGATATGCCAACTACAACCTCTACAACAAAGAGGGCTATGCGCAAAACGTATGGCTGCGCAACTACGGGGAAGCCGACTCGGCGCAGATCGGCGACGTGATCGGCAAATACCGCCACATCCACCCCGAAGACCGCAAAATCCTGCTCGATCTGCTGGCGCGCTTCTCTGCGGGTGAAGTGCAGTCGGCAACGGCCATCTGCCGCGTGCTGCACGACGACGGCCGGAAAACCTGGATCAAGACCCACCTCATCTGTCGGGACTACCGCCCCGGGGAACAGATCATCGACATGCTGGGGATCAATTACGACATCACGGCACTCAAGCAGACCGAACAGGAGCTGATCGCCGCCAAGGAGCGCGCCGAGGAGTCCAACAAGCTCAAATCGGCCTTCCTGGCCAACATGAGCCACGAAATCCGCACGCCGCTCAACGCGATCGTAGGCTTTTCGGAACTGATGGCTACGGAGGCCGACCCCGACCAGCGCAAAGAGTTCGCCGACCTGATCCTGACGAACAACACCCTGTTGCTGCAAATCATCTCCGACGTACTCGACCTGGCCCGGATCGAATCGGGACGCATAGAGATCGTCCGCACGGAATTCGACGCCCGCGACTTTTGCCGCGAGGTGGCCGAGACATTCCGCCTGCAAGTGGCCGAAGGGGTCGTCCTGCGGCTGGAAGACGACCTGCCCCGGCTCCCGCTCGAGGGTTACAGGCAGGGGCTGCACCAGATACTCGGCAACTTCATGCGCAATGCCGTGAAATTCACGACAAAAGGTTCGATAACGATCGGGTTCTCGCAACGCCCGGGATGGGTGCGGTTCTACGTCCGCGATACGGGCATCGGCATCCCCGAGGAGGAGCGCGCCAAGATTTTCGACCGTTTCTACAAGGTCGACACCTTCACGCAGGGCACCGGGCTCGGGTTGCCGATCTGCAAGAACATCGCCGAACAGCTCGGCGGCCGTATCGGCGTCGATTCCGCCGTCGGCGCGGGGTCGTGCTTCTGGGTCGAAATCCCGGCCGGGGAATAGCCCGCGCCGGGCAGATACCGCCACGGACGGAATGGGCGCAATTTTGCGTGCTTTTCAAATCTTTTTTATATCTTTGCAAGTTGTCGGAAAAAGAGTAGTCTTTCCGGCACTTCCGGCCATGCCGGCGTACGACCCCGAACGAAATAAAAAACACATATACCATGAAATTCAATGAGTATAAAGGCCTCGACCTGGCCCAGATAGCCGCCGACGTGCTCGGCGAATGGGACGCCCGCGACACATTCCACAAGAGCATCACCACGCGCGAGGGGCACCCCGCGTTCGTATTCTACGAAGGCCCCCCGTCGGCCAACGGGATGCCCGGCATCCACCATGTCATGGCCCGCACGATCAAGGACGTCTTTTGCCGCTACAAGACGCAGCAGGGGTATCTCGTGCACCGCAAGGCGGGCTGGGATACGCACGGGCTTCCCGTGGAGCTGGGCGTCGAAAAGAAGCTCGGCATCACCAAGGAAGACATCGGCAGGAAGATTTCGATCGAGGAGTACAACCGCACCTGCCGCGAGGCCGTCATGGAATTCACGGGGGCGTGGGAAGACCTGACCCGCAAGATGGGGTACTGGGTCAACATGGACGATCCGTACATCACCTACGACAACAAATATATCGAAACCCTGTGGTGGCTGCTCAAACAGCTTTTCGACAAGGGGCTGCTCTATAAGGGCTATACGATCCAGCCCTACTCGCCGGCGGCGGGCACGGGGCTTTCGACGCACGAGCTGAACCAGCCGGGCTGCTACCGCGACGTGAAGGATACGACATGCACGTCGCAGTTCAGGATCATCCGCGACGCGAAAAGCGAAAAGCTCTTCGGCGATGTCGAGGGGACGCTCTATTTCCTGGCGTGGACGACCACGCCGTGGACCTTGCCTTCGAACACCGCGCTGGCCGTAGGCCCCGCGATCGAATACGTCAAGGTCAAGTGCCGCAACCCCTACACCGAAGAGCCGCAGACGGTCATCCTCGCCAAAGACCTCGTCGCATCGTACTTCACCAAGAAGATGGAGGGGACCTACCAGATCACGGGAGAAAGCTGGATGGGGCCCGAACTGGAGGGCATCCGTTACGAGCAGCTGATCCCCTGGGTAAAGCCGATGGGCGACGCGTTCCGCGTGATCATAGGCGACTATGTGACTACGTCGGACGGTACGGGCATCGTGCACATCGCACCGACGTTCGGCGCCGACGACGACCGCGTGGCACGCATCGCGGGCATCGCCCCCCTGTTCATGGTAGACAAGGCCGGCAAAAACCAGCCGATGGTCGACAAACAGGGCAGGTTCTTCAGGCTCGAAGACCTCGACCCGGCATTCGTCGAGCAGAACGTCGACGTCGAAAAATACAAGGAGTATGCGGGCCGCTACGTCAAGAACGCCTACGACCCGGAGATCGCCGGCGATGCCGAGACGACGCTCGACATCGACCTGGCCGTGATGCTGAAAGCCCAGAACAAGGCATTCAAGATCGAAAAGCATACCCACTCCTACCCCCACTGCTGGCGTACGGACAAGCCGGTGCTCTACTACCCGCTCGATTCGTGGTTCATCCGCACCACGGCGCTGCGCGAGCGGATGATCGAGCTGAACAAGACGATCCGCTGGAAACCCGAATCGACCGGGACGGGCCGTTTCGGCAAATGGCTCGAAGGGCTGGTGGACTGGAACCTTTCGCGCTCGCGCTTCTGGGGCACTCCGCTGCCGGTATGGGCTACGGAGGATTACTCGGAACTGAAGTGCATCGGTTCGATCGGGGAGCTGATGGGCGAGATCGAAAAGTCGATCGCCGCGGGCTTCATGAAGGAGAACCCCTTCAAGAACTTCAAGGTCGGCGACATGTCGAAGGAGAACTACTCGACCCGCAATATCGACCTGCACCGTCCCTATGTGGACAATATCGTACTCGTGTCGTCGAAAGGCGAGCCGATGAAGCGCGAAAGCGACCTGATCGACGTGTGGTTCGACTCGGGTGCCATGCCGTACGCGCAGCTGCACTATCCGTTCGAGAACGGCGGCGAGTATTTCAAGTCGGTCTACCCGGCCGATTTCATCGCCGAGGGCGTCGACCAGACGCGCGGCTGGTTCTTCACGCTGCATGCCATCGCCTCGATGCTCTTCGACTCGGTAGCCTTCAGGAACATCATTTCGAACGGGCTGGTGTTGGACAAGAACGGCAACAAGATGTCGAAGCGCCTGGGCAACGGCGTCGACCCGTTCGAGGTACTCGCAACCTACGGGGCCGACGCCACGCGCTGGTACATGATCTCCAACTCGCAGCCGTGGGACAACCTCAAGTTCGACAAGGACGGCGTGGACGAAGTACGCCGCAAGTTCTTCGGGACGCTCTATAACACCTACTCGTTCTTCGCGCTCTACGCCAATGTGGACGGATTTACGGGCAAAGAGCCGGAAGTCCCCGTGGAGAAGCGACCGGAGATCGACCGGTGGATCATTTCGCTGCTCAATACGCTCGTCAAGGAGGTAACCCGCTCGCTCGAGGATTACGACCCGACCCCGGCGGCACGCGCCATCCAGGAGTTCGTGGGCGAAAACCTCTCGAACTGGTACGTGCGCCTGAACCGCAAGCGCTTCTGGGGCGGCGGTATGAACGAGGACAAACTGGCGGCCTACCAGACGCTCTACACCTGCCTGGAGACCGTTTCGATGCTCGCGGCACCGTTCGCACCCTTCATCTCCGACCGCATCTTCCGCGACCTGAATGCCGTCAGCGGCCGCCACGCGGACGAGTCGGTACACCTCTCGACCTTCCCGAAGGCCGACGAAAAGCTGATCGACGCCGACCTGGAGGAGATGATGTCCCTGGCACAGCGCGTATCGTCGATGGTGCTCGCCCTGCGCCGCAAGGTGTCGATCAAGGTGCGCCAGCCGCTCACCAGAATCCTCATCCCGGTGCTCGACCCAGCCATGGCACAGCATATTTCGGCCGTGAAGAACCTCATCATGAACGAGGTGAACGTCAAGCAGGTCGAACTGATCGAGGACACCACGGGCATCATCACCAAGCGCATCAAGCCCAACTTCAAGACGCTGGGCCCGCGCTACGGCAAATACATGAAGCAGATCGCCGCCATGACGGCGGAGTTCTCGCAGGAGCGTATCGCCCAGATCGAAGCCGCGGCCCAGACCGTACTCGACCTGGGGGATGAAAAAATCACCGTGACCCCGGCCGATTTCGAGATCACCTCGGAGGACATGCCGGGATGGCTGGTAGCATCGGAAGGCAAACTTACCGTAGCGCTGGACATTACGCTGACGGAAGAGCTCCGGGCGGAAGGCGTGGCACGCGAGTTGATAAACCGCATCCAAAATATCCGTAAGGACTCTGGATTCGAGGTGACGGACAAGATCCGCGTCGAGATCGAACAGAAGGAGTTCGTGGCCGGCGCGATCGCCAAATATGCCGGATATATCGCATCGCAGACGCTCGCCGTCGAGGTGAAAGCGGCCGCACGGCCCGAGGGAGGAGTGGTCGTGGATTCGGATGTCGACGACGAGCCGATCCGGATAGCCGTGACACGTATCTGACGGGCGGCTAAGGCGGCAAATCCGCTTCGGGAAACGGCAAATGCGTCTTGCTGAGAACGATATAGAGGGTGCGTCCGGACGATATCGTAGATAACGATATAAAATTTGGTGTTTACGGAAAAATTGTTTAATTTTACATAAAACCAACAAGGAAAAGACGACTATGGCAGACGAAAGAACCAGATACAGCGACGCCGAACTCGAAGAGTTCAAGCAGCTCATCCTGAAAAAGCTTGAGAATGCGCGCGCGGACTATGAGCTGCTGCGCGCCACGATCACCCACACGGCTGATAACGACACGGAGGATACGTCCCCGACGTTCAAAGTCCTCGAAGAGGGCGCAGCGACCCTCTCGAAAGAGGAGAGCGGACGTCTGGCGGCCCACCAGATGAAATTCATACGGAACCTGGAGATGGCTCTCGTGCGCATCGAAAATAAGACCTACGGCATCTGCAAGACCACCGGCAAGCTCATCCCCAAGGAGCGGCTGATGAAAGTGCCGCACGCCACCGAGTGCATCGAAGCCAAAGAGGGGCGCAGGTAATCCTGCAAACCGGGCATGGCAGAAAAAAGACGACTTTCTCAGTCGTCTTTTTTATTCGGGCCCGGTAGTCTGTCCCGGCACATGCCCGCCGACAGGCAGCCGCTATGTCAGCCGCAACGGCTGCAGGATCGACGGTCTTCACAACAGCCGCAATGACAGCTGCCTTAACAGGTGCATTGTCAGTCTCAACGGCAGGGCATACCGGTACCCGGCACCGTTCGGTTTTTCGCCGGGAGTAACTCCTGCCAGCGTGAGACTGCATTTTAGCGGGTTCCAGCGCACTTTTTCATCAAAAAATACGTTATCTTTGAAGATATGTATCGCCGGATTTGCATACTCGTGCTGACCCTCCTCGCTGCGCAAAGCGTCTGTTTCGCCCGCACGGTCGGCCCCGGCGTGCGGTCGCCGGACAGGGTCTCCCCCGGCGGGTTCTCCCCCGACAGCCTGAACACGGCGACCTCGGAGCGCAACCAGCGCCTCTACGACAGCATACAATCCAAAACCAACCGCCGCGCAGTCCCGCGCATGCTTTACAGGATGCTCTTCGTCAAACCCGTACTCGATACGACGATGAACGGGCGCGTATTGGACGAAAGCAGGTTGCTGGAACCTTATGCCGGGAAAACCGTAGGCGACATCACCATCGAGCGCATGATGCCGTTCGACTCATGCGGCAACTGGTTCGAGCGCGCAGGCAACAAGACCCACATGCTGACCCGCGAACGGGTTATCCGGCGCGACCTGCTGTTCAAGCCAGGCGACAAGTTCGATCCCCAGCTGGTCGTCCGCAACAAGCAACTGCTGCGCTCGCGCCCCTACATCTCCGATACCGAGGTGATCGTCGTACCCGACTCGCTCGATTCGACCCGTGTGAATATGGTCATCCGCACGCGCGACAGCTGGACGATCAGCATCGACGCAGGCATACACGGCGAAGGGCGCACCATGGTCGGGCTTTCGGACGCCAACATTTTCGGCACGGGCAACACCCTGAAATTCAAGACCAATTTCAGCCGCAGGGATTTCTCCTACGGCGGCAACATCGTGGAATACAAAATACCCAACGTGCTGGGGACATTCTACACGGCCGACTTCTCGGCAGGCCGGGACTTCTACAACTCGGAGCTGAACCTCGGGCTGCGCAAGGAGTTCATCCGGCCGACGGACTACGAGATAGGCCTCACGTACAGCGACATAAAATCGAAGCGCTACATGGTCGACCTCGACACCTCGCTGCTCGTGAAAGTCCGCAACCTCGACGTATGGGGCGGCAAATCGCGCTACATCCGCTCCATAAACTCGAGCGTCTTCCTGACGGGCCGTTACAGCTATGCCCGGTTCAGCCGCCGCCCGCCCGTCACGGCCGACTATAACCCGGCACTGCACGATTACGACGCCATGCTTTTCGGCGGCGGCCTCTACCGGGAAAAATTCTACACGGCGAACATGGTTTACGGGTTCGGTACCCGCGAGTATCTGGCGACGGGTTACAAAGCCGAGCTGGTGAGCGGCTATTCGTGGGGCGAGTTCAACGACGAGATGTACCTCGGCATGTCTTACCAGACAGGCGGTTTCCGGGGGATGGGCTACATCATGGGCGGCTTTACGCTGGGAAGCTACATCGACCTCAAAAGCGGCATGTGGCGCCACAGTGCCGTCGACGTAGACCTGAAGTGGTTCTCGAACCTGTTTCTGTTCCGGCGCAGCCGCATCCGCCAGTTCCTGGCGTTCAACTACACGCAAGGCTGGAACCGGGGCGAAGGCAGCGACGAAATGATCCGCTTCACCCACGACAACGGGTTGCAGGCGCTCAAAGAGTACGTCACCGGAACCAACCGCATGATCCTCAACACGGAAACGGTGGTCTTCACCCCCTACCAGCCCCTCGGGTTCCGCATCGCGGTTTTCGGATTCGCGGACTTCGGGCTGATCGGCTATTCGCCCAATATCTTCAAGAACGACTTCTTCACCTCGTTCGGAGTGGGCGTGCGGCTGCGAAACGAACGGCTGGTGTTCAACACGATCCAGATCCGGCTGGGCGTGGCCTTCGGCAAGCGCGGACTGGTCGAGAGCGAGTATTTCCGCCTTTCGAACTCGACGCGCATGGAGCAGTACCGCTACCGCCCGACACGGCCCGAGATCGTCGGATTCGAATAGCCGTACCGGAAAACGAAGGCGGAGCCGCAACGCTGCGGCCCCGCACCTCTTCCGAACTTTTTATTTCGAACCGCTTACGGTTCCCGCTTCCCTATCTGCGCGCCTGAATCTCGACGACCCCGGCCCGCGCCGCCTCGCCGTACCGCTTCGCCGCGGCATCGTTCTTGTAGATGCGCACCTTCCTGATCCGCGAATAGGCTCCGATCTCGGAACGGTCCCGGAGCTTGCCGTTGATATAGACCCGGTAATCGGCGGGAATCGCACGCAGCATCTCGCGCGACGACTCGCCCTCCGCGAACAGGGTCTCGTCGCCCAGATAGTCGAACACGCTCCTCTTCGGGGCAACCCGCACCGACACG
>OHFA01000918.1_pt1 | contig 13852 bp, 11 predicted proteins | sample 1567501 | NCBI WGS metagenome assembly OHFA01 (sample SAMEA3879593, study PRJEB24766) | human gut metagenome | biome: human-associated habitat; feature: feces | place: USA | collected 1985/1987 | reverse complement strand
TTGGTTCCGGAGCGGTTTTCTATAAGGAGAGAATCAGACAGTGAAGTCAATTGCGGTCACTTGTGGGCGTTGGCATATTCCTTGGCCCAGCCATCCACGAACGCGGACTTGACGCCATCCCAATTGCCGGTGCCTTGGGCATACTCGAGCAAAGCGGAGCCGAGGTCGTTCTTCCATTGTTCGGACGGCATCATGGTGAAGTTCCAAGACACTGCGGTGGTACCGGACTTTTGGTCGTCCATGGCGTCAGTGACCAGCGGGTTGTCGGATTTGACGCTGGAGAAGGTCTTGAACGGGGTGGTGAAGCCCATCTTCTGAGACAGCGCTTCTTTGCCCTTATCGGAGGTGATGACCCACTTCAGGAAGTCGGCGGTCGCTTTCTGATTGGCCTTGGATGCTTTCGAATTAATGCACCAGTAATTCTCGGAGCCGGTTGCCAGACCTTGGTTCTCCTCGCCCTTGGCGCCGATGTAGATTGGCATCATACCAACGGAATCGGCCTCCATGCCGGCTTTCTGCAAATCGGACCATGCCCAAGTGCCGTTTTGATAGAAAGCGGCCTCGCCGAGTGCGAATTCGGAATTGGCGTCGTCACCAGTCTTGGAGCTTAGTTGGGACGGCTCGGTGGTGGAATCGGTGATGTACAGGTCAAAGATGTTCTTGTACTCCGGCAGATAGGTTCCCTTGATAGTGGCCGGCTGTTCAGTGATGTTGTCATCTTTGAACTCATAGTAAAGAGGCAGGTTGGCTAGATGGGTCTTGAAACGCCAATCGGAGCTGGAGTCGAAACCAGCAGAGGTGAAGGCGCCCTTAATGCCGAGTTCATCCTTCTTGGACTGCATGTCGTCAGCAACGGCCTTCAGCTTACTAAAGGAGTTGATGTCTTTGATGGACTTGGCCTTGGCGCCGGAAGTGCTGAAGTATTTGTTAAGGATGTCTTTGTTGTAGATTAGGCCATAAGTCTCCATGACGTACGGTACGCCAACGACCTTGTCGCCATCCTTGAGGGCAACATCTTGGTTCTGCAGTTGCTTGTATACCTCTGTGCCGGACATGTCAGCAGTGTAGTTCTTCCAGTTGGCGTAACCGACCGGACCGTTGACTTGGAACAGGGTCGGTGCCTCGGACTTAGCCATCTCGCTCTTGAGCTGCTGCTCATAGGTATTGGAGGCCGCGGTCTGAACGTTGACCTCGACACCGGTTTCCTTAGTGTACTCCGCAGCCAAATCGGCCCACTCGTCGGCGGCTTCTGGTTTGAAATTGAGGTAGTATACCTTGCCCTTGCTTGAATCAGAGCTCGATGAGCTGCCACAAGCGGCAAATGTCGTGACAGACATGGCGGTGACCGCAATGAGGGCTAGTGCGGACTTCAATTTACGATTCATCTTCGAACCTTCCTTTTCTGCATCGGGTCCAACGTCCCCGTTGGATATGTGCACTGAGATAGTGCTGCTTTCTGCCGATGCCCCTATTATGCATCACTTTCATCTTTTTTGCAAACGATGGCAGTATTTTGTTGATTTATCACGTTGCAATACCGGGCAATCCGCTATTTGCTGCCATTTTTAGGCATAAAATTAGGCGACACACTATGCAAGCGTTTGCTAAAAAAGTTGTACATCAAACGATTGACTGTAGCAAAAAGCCGCATCCCCTGAGAGACAAGGGATGCGGCTTGAGGTGAGCTACTTATGGATGACGTCAGCGCGGCCAACGTTCCTCGGCGCTAGGTAGTTGCGGAAATGGAGCGTGTGGCCCCTTCTGGTACCAGTAGGCAACTGATGCCACATCATCCTGACGTTCGAAGAATCCGCGGTGACCAACACCGATTTGCTGAACGGTCACCTTCAGGTTGGAACGGAAACGAATCGGATCGGGGATGTGCCAACGGTAGAAGCCACGCATCGGGGGGCAATCATCATTGTGATAATCGTTGTGAATCAGCTCGTCGTGTGAAGAGTAATACGGGTATCCGAGATACGGTGTGCAGTAGTTTTGCTCCACGGTCTTGCCATTGACCTGCTTGGCGAAGCTCCAAGAGCCTCCGAAATAGTCCTCGGTGCCGGTGCCGCAGATCGTGGGGTACTCTTCATCGTCATCGATGTAGAATTTGAATTCGCCTTCACCCCACCAGTAGCGCTCAAGCGTGGTCAGTGCCAGGTAGGTACCTACATAATGCCCTTCACCTTTCACGCCATCAAGCACCACATAGTCTCTCCCCTTTTCAGTAAGGCGCTGGCGCCGCCATTGTGCGTGGAAATAGGCAATGTCATCGTCGAACGGCTCGTCATTCACGGTGTAGTCAATCTGGTAGAAAAATGCGCTGATGGCGTTCTTGTGTTGGTTTTCGAGCGTGATGCGTGCGCGTGCGCCGAACGGCATCGAAAAGTACATGTTGAAACCGCGGTTCGGCACTACGGCGACAGGCATGGAATTTACTAGGCACGCACGGCCGAATCCGCAGCAAAAGAAGTCACCAAGCGGACACTCCACACTTGGTTCCTCCTCGTCATCCCAATAGAAGCGCAGCACAAGGTCCCGCAGTACAAAACAATCGGCATCGGTGGTCTTCTCGTCAACGGTTATCCAGATGTGTCGAATGCAGCCGGGGCCGGTGATATCAGCAAGAGTCGCCGTTGCGCCGACGGGTATGTTACGTAGGCAAGGGCTGCCTTTGCGACTTGGGCCAAGCTCACTGGCCGCTATGCCGCCTTTGCCCGGTTCGCCGGTCGGGTTTTCCGCGTTGACTGCGCGGCTTGATTCGTGCCGTATCTTGGTCAAGGATTCTAGTGTCATGTTCGTTCCTTTCATGGCGTATGCTGCGTCTGTTTGCGCGATACATTCATATCTGTGCGTATCAGCTTCGGTCACAGACGTTGTTTGTTTTTTGAATATGAGAAAGTCTCCATCGGCGAGCGAGAAAGCCGATGGAGACTGTGGTCATGCCGTTATGGACCAGGTGAAAATGGCGTTATGCGATTCACCGCGGCCCATAGGCGAATCACTTGTGGGCTGGCGGAAGCATGCCGAAGTTGTTTTCATAATCATTCCAGGCGCTGGTCCAATCGTCCAGATATGCCTTCTTCACGCCATTCCAGTCACCGGTGCCCTGAGCGTACTCGAGCAGTGCATTGGCCACGCCGTCAGCCCATGCCTGTCCCGGAATATAGGCGCCATGAATTGGAGTGAGGCCATCGGACTCAAGCTTGAGCGCGGACTTGGTCAGCGGGTTGTCAGGCTGGAAATCCTCGGAGTCAAAGGTGGTGAACGGAACGGCGAAGCCCATATCCTTGGAGAGAATCTTCTTGGCATCCTCGTCGGAGACCATCCACTTGATGAAATCCTCAGTGGCCTTCTTGTCCTTGTCGGAAGCGTTCTTGTTCACAGACCAGGAGATGTCATAGATGGAGTTCGCGGCGTACTTGCTCTCATTCGGGAAACCCATGTAGTACGGCAGCATGGCCAAGTCTTCATCGGCAACTTCGTTGCCTTTGATCTGGCTATAGGCCCATACACCATTCGGGTAGAAAGCGACCTTGCCGGCGGAGAACTCGGCGGTGGAGTCCTCATAATTCACCGAGCCAAGCATGGTGTTTTCGGTCGGGTTGTCCTTCATCTCGAGATCCCACAGATTCTTGTAGTTATCGAGATAGGTGCCCTTGAGTTCCTTCTCGAAGTCCACGCCCTCGTCAATGTACTCGTAGGCGACTGGCACCTGAGTCATATGCGAAGCATATCGGTAGTAGTTGGATGAGTCCAGACCCGGCGTGGAGAACGCGCCGTCGATACCCAAATCATCCTTATGCTGTTGCATGCTGTCGGCGACCTTCTTCAAAGTGTTGTAGTCCTTGATGTCGTCGAAGGACTTGATGACGGCGTAGTCCTTTTTGGCATACTCGTTGATGAGCTTCTTGTTGACGATGATACCGAACCATTCGGCGGCATATGGCAGGCCGTACACGTTGTCGCCGTCCTTGTGGGCCATCTGCTTGCCCTGATCGTTGAGAAGCTTGTAAGCCTCAGTATCCTGCAAAGGTTCGAGGTAGTCCTTATATTTGGCATACTGATCGAAGCCGCCGATACCGAACATGGTCGGGGCGTTGTTCTTAGCGAGTTCGGACGACAGAGTGGACTCGTAGCTGCCGGAGGTGGCGCTCTGAATATCCACTTTCACGCCGGTTTGCTTGGTGTACATTTCGGCGAGTTCGTTCCACTGATTGACAACTTCCGGCTTGTTGTTCAGGAAATAGACATGTCCTTTGTCGTCCGCGGTGTTGGAACCGCAGGCGCCGACGCCCGTCAACATGGCCAACGCGCCGACAGCGGCGATGCCTTTCGTGAGATTCTTCATGGGGTTTCCTTTCCTCCTTGCGACCTTCCTTCGTCGGAAATCACTTGTCAAGGTCATATGCGGGCCCTCTCTTGCCTGATACAATCTGACCGTGGCCTGATTCTTGCAGACGGTCATCGTCTGTGTCGAACCGGTCCGAGATTGATTGTATCGAACCGGTTCGCTACTGTCAAAGTCGGAGGGTTTATGCGTGTTGGCGTATTTTTTGTTGCCGTATTGCGACATGTGTCGAGACTTTGCCGATACAAGTAGACGCTCTTTTTGGGAGCAATAGTGGCTTCGGACATGCCCAATAGTAGATGGCCATTATCCTCTGCGTGCGACTGCAGCAACATCGGGCGTGATAGCGGAAGATGGAAGGAGGGTTGCGTCATGGGGACGATATGACTGAAAATGATGGGCAGGATCGCCTATTCGGGCCGAATCCGAGTGGGCTGGATGAATCGCCTCACGGCATGATGGTGCTGGTGATTGTCGGCATGATCGTCGGCCTGTTGTCCGGCATGTTCGGCATCGGCGGCGGTACGGTGATCGTGCCCGCACTGGTGTGGCTCGGACTGTCGCAACGCCATGCGGCGACCTCTATGCTGGCGATCGTACCGACGTCGATTTCCGGTGTGATTTCCTATGCGCACAATGGCAACGTCGACTGGGTCGCGGCCGCGCTGCTGTTCGTTGGCATGTTCGCCGGCGGACAGTTTGGTAGCTGGCTGTTGTCGCGGTTGCCAGAACTCGTACTGCGGTGGGTGTTCGTGGTGTTTCTGATATTCGTAACCGCCAATCAGGTGATTTTTACGCCGTCGCGGGACCAACGGATCTTCATGAGTGTGGTGACGGGCATCGGGCTGGTGCTGTTGGGCGTGGTCATCGGCACTTTGGCCGGGTTGCTGGGTATTGGCGGCGGCGCACTGGCCGTGCCGGCATTGTCGATACTGTTCGGGGCATCCGATCTGATCGCGCGCGGTACTTCGTTGCTTGCCATGTTCCCGAACTCGATCACCACCAGTGTGGCGAATATGAAACGTAAGTTGGTGCACATCAAGGCCGGGCTGATCATCGGCGTCATAGCTGCGCTGACCACACCTTTCGGCACATGGGTCGCCGGGGCGGTCTCGCCGCGTGCCGGAGCCATCATGTTCGCGGCCTACCTGTGCGTGTTATTGGTCCGCAGCTTCTTCGTGGCCGTCAAAGCCACTCGTGCGGCTCGTGGTTCCCGCGCATAGTTTCGGTCAATGCCGGTCAGAAGACCTGCGCCAAGATCGATTGGCGAGGTCGGGCATCCGTCTGTGAAACAACCGTATCTACAGTAAAGGCGTAGTTCGTGGCTTTGCGGTCGAGCCGCGTACCTGTAGTTGAACCGGGAACGTCTCGAACGGTTTGGGGACGGGTCGTCCTTCAATCAGATCCAGCGCTTTCCTTGCAGCTGCGACGGCCATATCATGCGGCCGTTGCCGGACGGTGGTTAATTGGGCTTCTTCGGCGAACGCGCTGTCATCGAAACCTGTCACGGAAATATCCAATGGGATGGATAGCCCGCTTCGTTGAAGACGGAAGAACAGCGGGATAGCCTGCGAATCCTGGTGGAAGCATAGGGCAGTGGGCGGATTGTCCTGCGCCATCATTTCGGAGATCGCGGCATCGATGATGTTGTCGTTCTTCTGCACGGCCAGTGTGCGCGCATTCATGCCATCGATGGTGCCGCAGGCTTCTTGAAATCCAGTGATGCGGTTGTATGAACTGAAACCGAGCGTAGATGAGAAGCTCTCATAGAGGTACAGAAGATTGCGATGCCCTAGTTTGGCAAGATGCCGCACGATGAGCTTAATGCCTTCCTTGTCGTCGATGCCAACAGTCGCATCGAAGCCCTCGCTGGTGGTGTTGACTCCGACAATCGGTATTTTGGCGGTGCCGAGATGCTTCACTTCGTCTGGGCTGATGCCGAAAGAGGATACGAACACGGCATCTGCGTTGTTGCGGACGGGCAGCTCTTCGAAGAATGCATCGCGTGCCTCGGCCCCTTCGATGGGGTAGATGACGAGATCGTAGCCGGCGTCGCGTAGGACGTCGTTGAGTCCGGCGATAATCTCTGCCGTGAACCATTCGATGGCATGACTGCCGATTAGCAATGCGACACGGTAGGTGCGTCCTGATTTGAGGATTCTCGCCGATCGGGAGATGCTGAAATTCAACGCATCGGCTGCGGCCTGCACTTTGATGCGAGTTGCTTCGGATACCTGCTCAGGGTGCGCGAAGGTGCGCGACACCGTCGCGTTGGATACGCCGGCTTTGAGTGCTACGTCGCCGATACTCGCCTTCATGGTGCCTCCGAATGATTCGTGATGCTTGTTTCACTCTGCCACTGCTTAAATCGACCACCTTATTCATCGTCATCACGTCGCTTATCAGCTATCTGCAGGCATATGTGCAAATTCTCGTCATGACCGAAGGCGGGCCGGGAACATCGACCTACACCATCAGCTATCTCATCTTCGATCAGGCATTCCAGAAATATAACTTCGGAGTCGCGTCGGCGCAGGCGGTCATCCTCTTCCTCTTTACCGGCGTGCTGACCCTCATCATGTTCAAGATTTCGGGAGATTCGGAGGACCTGGCATGAAAAATCGCAGAATCGGCGGCATCATCCTCACGGCGTTATTGTTCGCCGTCGCCCTGATCACCATCGTTCCTTTCATCTGGATGTTTATCTCGTCATTTGCACCGAACAGCGAGATCGTCAAGGTGACCGGAGGGCTGTTCCCCAAGCCATCCGCACTTGCCAACTATGTGAGTATCCAGGAAAAATTCAATTTCCTGCGCTTGTTCATCAACTCTCTGGTCGTAGCGGGTCTGAAAACCGGCATTGCGGTTTATACCAGTGCCGTGCTCGGCTACGTGTTTTCCAAAATGCGCTTCCGTGGCCGTAACCTGCTCTTCGGCGTCGTCATGAGCACCATGATGATCCCATGGGCCGTAACCATCATCCCGCAGTACGAGATGTTCACCAACTGGGGTTTGCAAGACACCTACACGTCCCTCGTGTTGCCCGGCATGATAAGCGCGTTCGGCATCTTCCTGTTCCGCCAATCCATCGCCGGCATCTCCGATGAGCTGATCGAAGCCGCCAAACTCGACGGTGCTTCCGAAACCAGAATCTTCCACAGCATCATCCTGCCGATGAGCCACAATACCATCGCAGCATTGGCGATATCACGTTCCTGTGGAACTGGGAAGACTACCTGTGGCCGTTCCTTATGATCACTGATGAGAAAAAGCAGCTGCTCGCCGTCGGATTGAAGGCCTTTAACGGCCAGTACGGCACTGATTACGGCGGACTGTTCGCGGCCACCTCGCTGGCCATCGTGCCGGTAATCATCGTCTACATGATCTTCCAGAAGCAGTTCATCGCCGGCATCGCGACTGGCAGTGGCAAGTAAAGTGGGAAACACCATGACAAGCAACGTATTCATCGACTATGTACGCAATGCACGACCGTGCATGCGCGACGCGACAGTCCTACAGGGCAAGCATTGGAGGATCGGCATCCTCACCGAATCCCTCATTCGGCTCGAATGGTCCGATTCAGGCGAGTTTGAGGATCGGTTGACGCAGATGGCCGTCAATCGCGACTTTGGAGCCGATCCGGAATTCACCGTAACGCATCGTAACGGGCTGCTCATCGTCGATACCCCTGCACTCTACCTGACCTACGACGGCAAACCGTTCAGCAAGGAAGGGCTGAGCATCGTCGTCAAAGGCGTCTCCGATACTCAGTTCAATACTTGGCATTACGGCGATGCGCCTCTGCACAATCTCAAAGGTACCGCGCGTACACTCGACGAGGCTGATGGCGAAATCGCGTTGGATGACGGTGTACTCTCACGTGACGGTTGGGCTGTGATCGATGATTCCGGATCGAACGTCATCGTCGAGGCCGATGAAGTCGACGGCAAGACGAATTCCGATTCGGTACCGAACTGCTGGTGGCACCCATCGTGACCGATGACGATCCGACGGCACAGCGTGGCAGGACTGAAGCATGGTTGCCGCAAGGCGAATGGTACGACTTCTTCGATGGACGGCGCTATGTCTCCGATAACGCGTCCGGGCGGCGACTTGAAGTGTGGCGCGCGCTTGACCGCATACCTGTGTTCGCTAAAGCGGGTGGCATCATTCCGTTGCAGGAACTTGCAACCGGTGACGATGTCAACGACCTTCGCAATCCCTCGGTCCTGCACGTGCTGGTTTTCCCGGTACGGACGGAACTTTCACGTTGCGTGAGGATGACGGAATCGTATCCTGCGCGAGACGTGCGCACATCGCGGCTACGATGATGACGTTCGATTGGCGTGCCGACATTGCTGATAGTGCCAAGGATGGTGACGCTACCGGATCCGGCGGCAGTCGGTTCGAGATTTCACCGGTTGACGGAGTCGTCGAATCCGTGCCGGAACGACGCGATTGGACGATTGTGTTCCGTGGCGTCTCGCCGGTTGGGTCCGACGAACTGCAGGTTACCATCAACGGCATCGCCTGCGAGACGGCTGAGATTGTGTACGATGAACAGACGCTGAGCCTGTCCGTCGCCGTACATGACGTGCCTTCAACTGCTCGGCTGAGTGTCGCCGTTCCAAAAGGTTTGTCCGTCGCGGATAATCCGATTGACAAGGATGTACTTGATGCGCTGCTACATGCACAGATGCCGTATGTCACCAAAGAGCATGCGTTACAGGCAATCCGAGAACAAGGCGTCCGAGCGGTTGGCGCCTTGCGCACGCTTGACGGCAAACCACGCTTCAGCAAGGAACCGTTCGTCGCATACGGCATGCCCGACGCGGTAAACGGCGTCTTGGAGGAGATTCTGTTGCGTAGCTGATAAGCATGCTAGGGGGCATCCGCCATATGCGATGAATCAGCGGTCGATATCATATAAGCGAGTCAACGGGTCTGCGACTTCCTCATAACAGGGGGTCACAGACCCGTTTTGTGATGGTAGGGAAGTTATTCACTTTGGCAGGCTCAGAATTCATCTGCCGTTAGGGTGCGAATTGAACTGCGTTGGTTTTGCATACTTAGCGTGGGTGATGGAAACGTAAGATTCCGCAACATTAAGGCGCGGAAAGGTTCCGCGTGCAGAAGAAAGAAGAACACATGGGCAAGCACAAGGCTCTTCAGGGCGCCATCGCGGCGTTCGCCTCCGTCGCCACGCTTGGCGCGCTCGCCGTACCGGCGCTCGCTGACAGCGCATCCACCTACAGTCCGAACGGCAAATCCGTGGCCGAACTGGCCCAGCATGGCGGCGCACAACGCATCGCAGCAATCGGCAACAAGTCCGCCAAGAATGTCGTCCTGTTCATCGGCGACGGCATGGGCGACTCCGAAATCACCGTGGCACGTAACTATCTCAAGGGTGTCAACGGCCATTTCGACGGTCTTGACGCGGTAGGTCAGCCCGGTGCGCTCGACGACGTGGAAGCCGGCACCGGACAGTACACGACCTTCTCGCTCGGTTCCAACAGCTCCGACAGTGCCGTCGGTAAGGACGGTAAGGGCAATCTGAACGCCAATTCGAATCCCGGCAAGATTACCGCAGTCACCGACTCCTCCGCATCCGGTTCTGCTTGGGCAACCGGTACCAAGACCTACAACAACGCGGTGGATGTCGACGTGTATGGCAATCCACAGCTCAATCTGTTCGAACTCGCCAAGGCTGCAGGCAAGGCGACCGGCAACGTGACCACCGCGGAAATCCAGGACGCCACTCCGGCCGTACTGGAATCACATTCCTCCGAGCGTGGCTGCTACGGTCCGCAGGGCAAGACCGATGGTTCCTCTAATGATGCTGCGAAGCGTTGCCTCGTGAACCAGCTTAAGGAGAACGGCGGCATCGGCTCCATCTCCGAGCAGCTGCTCGACACCCGCGCCGACGTGACCATCGGCGGTGGTTCCAAGTACTTCCGCCAGACCGTACAGGGCGGCGAATATGCGGGCAAGACCGTGTGGGAACAGGCCAAGGAGATGGGCTACCAGACCGTCGAAAACGATCCGGCGGCCATGAACGCGCTTGAATACAAGGAAGGCCAGCCGGTACTCGCGCTGATGAGCGATGGCAATATGCCGACCAAGTTCAACGCGTCGAAGGCGACCGCCAAGGATCCGTCCAAGGACGCCAATCCGACCGTGTGCACCGTGAACGATCAGTGGCTCGGCAACCAGGGCTCCTCACTCAAGGACATGTCCAAGAAGGCACTCGAACTGCTCAATGCCAATCCGGCCAGCCAATCCAACGGTTTCTTCCTGCAGATCGAGGGCGCTTCGATCGACAAGCAGGATCATGCCGGCAACGCCTGTGGACAGATCGGTGAGACCGATGACTTCGATCAGGCCATCTCCTACGTGCTGCAGAACGTTGATCTTTCCGACACGCTCGTGATCGTCACCGCCGACCACGCCCACACCTCGCAGATTCTCACCGCTCAGCCGGCCTATGCGCTCTCCACCGTGCTCAAGACCGCCGACGGCAACAACATGGTCGTCTCCTACGGCACCGCTCAGGAGGACTCCCGCGATGAGGAAGGCAGCTACAACGGTGGTGACATGGAACACACCGGCACTCAGCTGCGCATAGCGGCATCTGGTCCGGGCGCCCAGCGTGTGATCGGCTTGACCGATCAGACCGACAACTTCTACACCATCGCCGGCGCGCTCGGCTTGGCCACCACCACCGACCAGCAGAAGGCATTGTCCGACAACGCCGAAGTCAAGGTCGCCACCGAAAACGGCTCGTATGCCGCCGATGCGATGGGCTTCAACGGTGATGCTGTACTCAGCTATGAGCTGAAGGACAAATCGGGCAATGTGATTGCCGCTTCCGACTCCACCACTCCGCTCTCCGGTGTGCGAGTCAAGACCGCGCAGACCACCGCGATCGCACCCGACAAGGTGGCCGAAGGCAACGAATATACGCTTACCGTCACCGGACGCCAGTCCGGCAAGAGCGTGACCGTCGACTTCCAGGCTCCGGCCGCCGGTTCTTCCGACAAGAGCGCCGACAAGAATGCCGACAAGAACGGTGTGATCGCTTCCGGCAAGGTCAACAACAATCCGAAGGTCGACGGCTCGCCGCTCGGTGAGACCGGTACCGCGGTGGCCGTCGTCGCGATTGCCGTGGCCATGTTGGCCGCCATTGCGATGATCATCAAGACCGTGAAGATCACCCGCTGATCCGGGTCGTCCATCCTTTTCCCAAACTGCCGACGCTTAGTGTCCTCTAGGCGTCGGTAGTTTGAGGCGTTCTCAATCTGCCGACGGTGAGGTGGTCGTCAGGGTCGGTAGTTTGGGTTGTTTCTTAGTCTGCCGACGGTGAGGCGGGTGTGGGCGTCGGTAGATTGAGGGGATCGACAAAGTTGAGCGAAGATGGCTCAAGAATTTTTGTGGATTCGGGAATAAAAAGTTGCGTTCAAAAGTTGAGTGGTGTAGGCTCAAGTTTTGGAAAGTCCGAGAGACGGCAAACCGAAACTCGGGCGAAAGAACGAACAGAACAGAAAACGCATAGCGAACCTATCTACAAAGGAGACAAGTTATGGGACGCGCAGTTGGCATCGATCTGGGTACTACCAATTCCTGCATCGCAACTCTTGAAGGTGGCCAGCCCACCGTTATCGTGAACGCTGAAGGCGCTCGCACCACGCCGTCCGTCGTGGCGTTCAGCAAGTCCGGTGAAATCCTTGTCGGCGAAGTTGCCAAGCGTCAGGCCGTGACTAACGTCGACCGCACCATCAGCTCCGTCAAGCGCCACATGGGCACCGACTGGACCGTTGAAATCGACGGCAAGAAGTGGACTCCGCAGGAGATTTCCGCACAGGTGCTGATGAAGCTGAAGCGCGATGCCGAAGCCTACCTCGGCGAGCCGGTCACCGACGCCGTGATCACCTGCCCGGCATACTTCAACGACGCTCAGCGTCAGGCCACCAAGGACGCCGGCACCATCGCAGGCCTGAACGTTCTGCGTATCATCAACGAGCCGACCGCGGCCGCACTGGCTTATGGCCTCGAAAAGGGCAAGGAAGACGAAACCATTCTGGTCTTCGACCTCGGCGGCGGTACTTTCGATGTGTCCCTGCTGGAGATCGGCAAGGATGACGACGGCTTCTCCACCATTCAGGTGCAGGCCACCAACGGCGACAACCACCTCGGCGGTGACGACTGGGATCAGCGCGTCATCGACTGGATGGCCGACAAGTTCGCTGCTGATAACGGCGGCATCGACCTGCGCAAAGACAAGATGGCTCTGCAGCGCCTGAAGGAAGCTGCCGAGAAGGCGAAGATGGAGCTTTCCTCCACCACGCAGGCTTCCATCAACCTGCCGTTCATCACGGCTGATGCGACCGGCCCGAAGCACCTCGACTACACGCTGACCCGCGCTGAGTTCGAGCGCATCACGAAAGACCTGCTCGACCGCTGCAAGCAGCCTGTTGAGCGCGCGCTGAAAGATGCCGACCTTCGCACGGGCGACATCGACGAGGTCATTCTCGTTGGCGGCTCCACCCGTATGCCGGCTGTTCAGCAGCTCGCCGAGACCATGACGGGCAAGAAGCCGAACATGTCGGTGAACCCCGACGAGGTCGTCGCTATTGGCGCGGCTGTTCAGGGCGGCGTGCTTTCCGGCGATGTCGAAGGCATTCTTCTTCTCGACGTCACCCCGCTTTCCCTGGGCGTTGAAACCATGGGCGGCGTGATGACCAAGCTCATCGAGCGTAACACCACCATCCCCGTGAAGAAGAGCCAGATCTTCTCCACCGCCGCCGATAACCAGACCTCCGTGGAGGTCAACGTCCTGCAGGGCGAGCGTGAGATGGCCGCTTACAACAAGAGCCTCGGCCGCTTCCAGCTCGACGGCATCGCCCCGGCCCGCCGCGGCGTGCCGCAGATCGAGGTCACGTTCGACATCGACGCCAACGGCATCGTGAACGTCTCCGCCAAGGACCTCGGCACCGGCAAGGAGCAGCACATCACCATCACCTCCTCCTCCAACATGAGCAAGGATGATATCGAGCGTGCCGTGAAGGAAGCCGAGCAGTATGCCGCCGAGGACGCCAAGATCAAGGAGAAGGTGGAGGTCCGCAATCAGGCCGATCAGATGGTCTATCAGGCGGAAAAGACCCTCAGCGAAGTGGGCGACAAGGTACCCGAGAGCGAGAAGGCCCCCATTCAGGCCGGTATCGACAAGCTGAAGGAGACCCTGAAGGGCGAGGACACCGACGCCATCAAGGCCGCCACCGAGGAGCTGACGCAGGCCTTCTATAAGATGAGCGAGAAGCTGTACCAGCAGCAGGCGCCTCAGGGCGACGCTGCTGCCCAGCAGCCCGGCGGCGACACCGGCGCACAGGGCGGCCAGTATTACGACGCCGACTACAAGGTCGTGGATGATGACGACCAGAATAAGTAAGCATCCTGCGCCCCGCAGCGCAGCTTGACCACCGGAAAGGGGCAGGGCTTCCTGTC
>OHFA01000905.1_pt1 | contig 14034 bp, 6 predicted proteins | sample 1567501 | NCBI WGS metagenome assembly OHFA01 (sample SAMEA3879593, study PRJEB24766) | human gut metagenome | biome: human-associated habitat; feature: feces | place: USA | collected 1985/1987 | reverse complement strand
TTTGCAACTCTTTGGGGGCAATTCAAATATGTGAAAGTGGATGCACCATTTTCAATGGAGCCAATAAAAGAGTTTATGTATCCTGATCAAGATTTCTCCATTGTAAATTATGGTGCTGTAAAAGGAGGAAGGGCGGATGTTTCTGATGCAATTGCGGGTGCTATAGCTGCTTGTAATCAGGCAGGAGGCGGGAGAGTAGTTATACCTGAAGGAGAATGGTTGACCGGACCAATCCATCTCAAGAGTAATGTAAACTTGTATTTGGCTGAAGGGGCGGTACTACGTTTTACGGATAATCCTTCTCATTATTTGCCAGCCGTAATGACGTCTTGGGAGGGGATGGAATGTTATAACTATTCACCTTTGATTTATGCTTTTGAGTGCAAGAATGTGGCTATTACAGGAACAGGTATGTTAAGTCCGAAGATGGATTGTTGGAAGAAGTGGTTTGCCCGTCCTAAGGCTCACATGGATGCCCTTAGAAAGTTGTATACGATGGCGTCCAAAGATGTACCTGTTGAAAAACGACAGATGGCGGTAGGTGAGAATCATCTTCGTCCACATCTGATACATTTTAATCGTTGTGAGAATGTGCTGCTTGATAGCTTTAAGATTCGTGAAAGCCCCTTTTGGACGATTCATATGTATATGTGCAATGGCGGGATAGTACGTCATCTGGATGTTAAAGCGCATGGGCACAATAACGACGGCATTGATTTGGAGATGACTCGTAATTTTCTAGTGGAGGATTGTACCTTTGACCAAGGTGATGATGCGGTGGTGATTAAGGCTGGTCGTAATCGTGACGCCTGGAGATTGAACACTCCGACTGAAAATATTGTAATTCGTAATTGTAATATTCTGGAAGGACATACTTTATTAGGGATTGGCAGTGAGATTTCAGGTGGTATTCGCAATGTGTATATGCATGATTGTAAGGTACCACAATCTGTACGACGACTTTTCTTTGTGAAGACAAATCATAGGCGAGGAGCGTTTGTTGAAAATATTCACATGGAAAATATAAGAACAGGGCATGTGCAACGTGTATTGGAAATAGATACAGATGTACTCTATCAGTGGAGGGAGCTTGTTCCTACTTATGAAGAACGTATTACTCGTATTGATGGCATTTATTTGAAAAATGTGATTTGTGAGTCTGCTGATGCGATATATGAGCTAAAGGGAGATGCAAAATTGCCTGTCAGAAATGTGGTTATAAAAGACGTACATGTGGATAAGGTGAACGATTTTGTGAAAAAAGTCCATAACGTTAAGAACGTAAAGGAGGATAATGTGACATACGGTTCATTGAGGGAATGAATGGCCTATTGTATTATAATGACAGATTTAAAAAATTACACTAACTAACCTTTATTATATATGTTGGTCCCGTCAATACTGTAAAATGTATTGGCGGGATTTTTTTATAATGAATAAAAAAATCGCTGTTAAAAAGTAAGATTTAAACTATATTGAATGAATATTGTCCTGTTTTGACCGATTTGAAGACCTTTGTATAAAAAGAATATCTCATCTTTGCAATGCATTTAGTTTTCAATAGGTAATAGTTTTAGTTTTTAGGTAACACATCGATTGGTTTGCAAATTCGCTGTCGGTCTGAATGGAAACATTGACCGATGGTGGATTTATTTGGAAATAGTATTGTATCATGAAAACAATAGATTAGAAAATGAAGAAACCTTTATTGTATTTGCTTATTTTATTAGTGACTGTTTTCAGCACTTCCTGTTCCCAATCTTCGAAAGAGACATTTGAAATAGGGGACAAGACATTTTTACTTAACGGAAAACCGTTTGTGGTAAAAGCAGCCGAAATTCATTATCCCCGTATACCAAAAGAGTATTGGGAGCATCGTATCAAAATGTGTAAGGCATTAGGTATGAATACCATTTGTCTTTATGTCTTTTGGAATTTTCATGAGCCGGAAGAGGGAAAATATGACTTTACTGGTCAAAAAGATATTGCGGCTTTCTGCCGGCTGGCGCAGGAAAACGGAATGTATGTGATCGTTCGTCCCGGACCGTATGTTTGTGCAGAGTGGGAGATGGGTGGATTGCCTTGGTGGTTGTTGAAAAAGAAGGACATCAAGCTTCGTGAACAGGATCCGTATTATATGGAGCGGGTGAAATTATTCATGAACGAAGTGGGTAAACAGCTTGCTGATCTTCAGATTAGTAAAGGTGGTAATATCATTATGGTACAGGTTGAGAATGAATATGGATCATTCGGAATAGACAAACCATACATTGCCGAAATACGTGATATTGTAAAGCAAGCAGGTTTCACAGGAGTTCCTTTATTCCAATGTGACTGGAATTCGAACTTTGAGAATAATGCATTGGATGATTTGCTTTGGACAATCAACTTTGGTACAGGGGCTAATATTGACGATCAATTTAAGCGTTTGCAAGAACTCCGTCCTGATATTCCGTTGATGTGTAGTGAGTTTTGGTCCGGATGGTTCGATCATTGGGGAGCGAAGCATGAGACACGTAGTGCGGAGGATTTGGTAAAAGGAATGAAAGAAATGCTTGACCGGAATATTTCATTTAGTTTGTATATGACTCATGGAGGTACTAGTTTCGGACATTGGGGAGGAGCAAATTTCCCTAATTTCTCTCCGACGTGTACGTCTTATGATTATGATGCTCCCATCAATGAATCAGGAAAAGTCACTCCCAAATATTTTGAGGTACGCAATTTGTTAAGTAACTATTTACCCGAAGGCGAGTCATTGCCGGAAGTTCCGGATTCTGTTCCGACTATTGCCATTCCGTCATTCAAGTTGGATGAAGTGGCGATACTGTTTGATAATTTGCCGGAGCCAAAGATTAGTGAAAACATTCAGTCAATGGAGGCGTTCGATCAAGGATGGGGAAGTATTCTGTACCGGACTACACTACCGGCATCTAAAGAGGAACAGACTCTGACAATCACAGAGGCTCATGACTGGGCGCAAGTTTTCTTGGATGGCAGGAAGTTAGCTACGTTGAGTCGTTTAAAAGGTGAAGGTACGGTTATTCTTCCTCCAATGAAAGAAGGGGCCCAGCTGGATATTTTGGTAGAAGCAATGGGGCGTATGAATTTTGGTAAAGGCATTTATGATTGGAAGGGTATCACTGAAAAAGTGGAAGTCCAGTCGAATAATGGTGTTATTACTTCATTGAAGAACTGGAAAGTTTATAATATTCCGGTTGATTATGCTTTTGCGCAAAATAAGAAATTTGTAAAACAGGATAATCCCCAGAAATATCCTGCCTACTATCGGGGAACCTTTACGTTGGACAAAACAGGTGATACATTCTTGAATATGACTAACTGGAGTAAAGGTATGGTTTGGGTGAACGGTTATGCTATTGGACGTTACTGGGAAATTGGGCCACAACAAACCTTATATGTGCCGGGATGTTGGTTGAAGAAAGGAGAGAATGAAGTGATTATATTGGATATGGCTGGTTCTGTACAGCCACAGACAGAAGGATTACAACAACCTATTCTTGACAACCTGTGTGTACACGGTGCTGCTTATGCACATCGTAAAGTTGGTGAGAATTTGGATTTAGCAGGAGAAAAACCTGTTTATGAAGGGACTTTTAAATCCGGTAATGGTTGGCAGCATGTGAAATTTGGAAAGGAAGTGGAAACTCGTTTCTTTTGCCTTGAAGCATTGAATGCTTATGATGGAAAAGACTTTGCAGCTATTGCAGAATTAGAATTGTTAGGAGCCGATGGTAAACCTTTGTCACGTCAGCATTGGAAGGTTATTTATGCAGATAGTGAGGAAACTGAAGAGGCAAATAACATTGCAACGAACGTGTTTGACTTACAGGAATCTACTTTCTGGCATACTAGCTACTTTTCAGCTGCTAAACATAAATTTCCACATCAGATTGTGATTAATCTTGGTGAGGATAAGATAGTCACGGGATTTTCTTATTTGCCAAGAGCGGAAGCCGACAAGACGGGAATGATAAAGGATTATCGGGTATATTTGAAGATGACGCCTTTTAAACTTTAAGAAAGGGTAATTATATGTTTGTGATACGTACTTGAGATATTTAAGTCAAAGGTTAATTATTAAGTTTGTTCATTAAGTTATAGGAAAGTAAAAGAATAACTTCCACGTGAGTGAAGGTTTTCTTTTACTTTTCTTTTTTTATAATAGTTGAAATCATAAAGTAGCTTACTTTTGTTCTTTCTCTTATATTATATAATCAAAAATAACTAGTGATGCAAAAAATGAATAAAAATGGATTTAGCCAATGTGCCGGAGCGTACATTGAGCGTTTGCGAAAAGAAGGGCGATATTCTACCGCTCATGTTTATAAGAATGCTCTTTTTTCTTTTAGTAAGTTTTGTGGAACATGGAACATATCGTTCAGGCAAGTCACCCGGGAGTGTTTACGATGCTATGGACAGCATCTTTACGAGTCCGGGTTAAAGCTCAATACAGTTTCTACTTATATGCGTATGTTGCGTAGTATCTATAATCGGGGAGTAGAAGCGGGAAGTGCCCCTTATGTTCCCCGGTTGTTTCATGATGTCTATACAGGCGTGGATATCCGGCAAAAGAAAGCATTGCCTGTGACCGAATTGCACAAACTACTGTATGAAGACCCGAAATCCGAACGTTTGCGTCGTACGCAGACGATTGCAGCTCTGATGTTTCAGTTCTGTGGAATGTCATTCGCGGATTTGGCGCATTTGGAGAAATCGGCTTTAGACCGGAATGTGCTTCAATATAACCGTATCAAGACTAAAACACCTATGAGCCTGGAAATTCTGGAAAGTGCAAAAGAGATGATGAATCAGCTTCGAAGCAATAAACCCGTTCTTCCTGATTGTCCCGACTATTTATTCGATATTCTGCATGGTGATAAGAAGCGGAAAGATGAAAAAGCATATAAAGAATATCAGTCTGCTCTTCGTCGTTTTAATAATTCTTTGAAGGATTTGGCGAGAGTGTTGCGCCTGAATTCGCCCGTCACTTCATATACCTTCCGACATTCTTGGGCCACTACTGCCAAGTATCGCGGAGTTCCGATTGAAATGATTAGTGAATCGCTGGGACACAAATCTATTAAAACCACACAAATATATCTGAAAGGCTTTGGATTAAGAGAACGCACAGAGGTGAATAGAAAGAATTTATCTTACGTTAAAAATTACAATGTAAGTAGGTGATAGATAGACAAAGCTTTAATAATCAGTATTTAAATGTATCCGTTACTTCTTAGGTAACGGAATCAAATATGACGCAAAGATAGACAAAAATATAAATAGCAAACAAATATTCTCCCATTTTTTTTCGTTTTATCTGATGCATACGGCAAAAAAAAATCCGAACATGAAATAATCATATCTTCATGCCCTATGATTTATATGTCCTGTTTTAAAAAGAATTTTCCCCTTCGCTAAAGGCAAAAACTCTTCTACCACTGTAATTGTCGATGTTTTTCTCTGTTCTCATTCCGATTGGTCTTGATTGTGTGTTTTCCGTTACCTAAGAAGTAACAGAATTATATAAGGTAAAAATAGTGGATTAATCAAAAAAGTTTTGAGAATATCTCTATTTAAAAGTATAACATACAAATAAAGATGAAACAAACTAAAGCGGCTTTTAGGAATAAGCCATTTATTTCGTTAAAAGGTAGTATTCTATTTCTGATACTCATTCCGATGAGCGGTCTGGTTCACGCGCAATATTCCATGGGAACAACGGGGCAGTTGATGATACCTACCGCTGAAATGCAGGAGACCGGTACATTTATGGGAGGAGTCAATTTCTTACCCGAGCAAGTTACTCCATCGGTTTTCAGTTTTCCTACCATGAACTATTTTGTAGATATGACTCTTTTCTCTTTTATCGAATTCACTTACCGGATGACATTACTCAAAATGACAACCGGTACAGGCAGAACGGGTTATCATAATCAGGACCGTTCTAATACGATTCGTATTCGTCCGCTAAAAGAAAGTCGCTATTTCCCAGCTGTTGTGATTGGTGGAGATGATCTTTTGACGGAGAAGAAGACTCCGTATTGGGGAGCTTATTATGGTGTGTTGACAAAGACTATCGGATTTCGTTCGGGAGACCAATTGGCTGTAACGGCCGGATGGTATATTCATCAAGGTGATTGTCGTGTATTTAATAAAGGACCTTTCGGAGGTGTCCGCTATACGCCTTCTTTTTGCAAAGAATTGAAGTTGATGGTGGAATATGATACGCGTGGATGGAATATGGGTGCTGCCATGCGCTTTTGGAAGCATTTGTCCGTCAATGTGTTTACTCGCGAATTTACATGTGTTTCCGCCGGTCTGCGGTATGAATGTACATTAATGCATTAAAAGAAGATGAAAAGGATTGTTAGTGTGACCGCTGTTTTTCTCTGTGGTATTTCTTTGTTACAGGCACAGCCAGTTCGTGTGAGTGAGACACTGAAAGAGTTGGATATGGAGAATATTTCAGTTGTGGAGAAAAGTGACACGATAACTGCGGCTTTTGAGACTTCTGCTTATAGAGGTATTTATAATGGAATCGGTATTGCCATACGCCATTTGGTCGCTATACCGGAAATACCGACTTTGCAGCTACTTATATTAGATAATGCCTTACCACAATTATGCATAACCATCCCTGCAGAATTGATTCAAAAATATCAGTCCGGCGAATGTACGTTGGATGAAGTGTATCGTAAGATGGGGATGACTACTTCTACCGAAACTGCTGTGCGTCAGCTGAAAGGTGTAAAACGAAAAGAAAGTTCTTTCGGTAAGGTAGATTTTGTGATATATCCCAACGTGATGTTAGTCAATAATGTAACTTATAAGTTGTATAAGGCGGCACTCGAGTTGCAACCTGCCCTGGAAATGCAATTATGGAAAGGCGCCTCGCTACGGATGCAGGTTTCTTTGCCTATTGTAAGTAATGAAGATGGTAAGTGGAACTGCGTTCGCTTGGGATTCATGGCTTTGCGTCAGGATTTTCGCTTGGCTAATCATTGGAAAGGATACCTCACAGGCGGTAGTTTCTCGAATGACCGTCAAGGGCTTGCTGCAGGTATCGGTTATTTTTCATCAAATGGTCGGTGGACGGTAGAAGGTGGAGGAGGAATAACCGGCTCTGCTCATTTCTACGGTAGCAAATGGAAAATGAGTAAATGGAAAAGAGTCAATGGACAGATTAGTGTAGGATATTATGTGCCGGAAGTGAATACCTTGGTGAAAGTAGAAGGGGCCCGCTTTATTTATGGAGATTATGGAGTACGCGGAACTCTTTCCCGCTATTTCGGTGAATATATTGTAGGAATATATGGTATGTACACAGATGGAGCAACGAATGCAGGGTTTAATTTCTCTATTCCATTACCGGGAAAGAAACGCAGGCGACATCTGCTACGGGTGATGCTTCCCGAATATTTTGCTTTTCAGTATGATATGCGTAGCGGGAATGAATATGCCCATCGTTCGTTGGGCGAAAGTTATAGTGTTGAACCTAAGTCGGCAGAGAATTCACACTTCTGGCAGCCGGATTATATTCGATATTATTTGATTAGAACGAGTGAGAAGTGAAACATGATTGATATTTTAACTAGTATTTTTAACAAAATTGAAACATTATGAAAAGTGTAAAATGGTTTTATGTGGGTGCCATGGCGATAGCCTTGGGTATGTTAACTTTTGCGACAGTAGCCTGTCACGATGATGATGACGATCCGAAACCGGCAGAAGGGGAAGTTGTTGAAACTCCGAAACCGGTTGTAGAGTATTACATTATGGGGACGGTGACTTCCGGAGGAGCAGCAATGGATGGGGCAAAGGTAAAAGTGGGTAGTAAAAATTACACAACCGACTCGAATGGTAAGTTCTCTGTTACAGAAAGTGCTACAGGTACTTATAGTATTGAAGCGTCTTCTAATGGATATCTTTCACAGAAAACGTCAGTTGTCATTGCAGAGAATGCAGAGAATCGTAGTGTGGTAACGGTAGCTCTGGCTCTGACAAAGGAGAGTCGGAAGGAAACTGTGTCAGTAACTGCAGAAGAAGAAATTAAAGTAGAGGATAATAGTGAATCTAATACTACCATTGAAGATCCGGGAGAAGTTGCTCCGGAAGCAGTGGTAGAGGATAAACCACTCGTGAAAGTCGAATTGGCAATACCGGCAGGTGCAATTGATACAGAAGCTAGTGCAAGCCTTATTAGTGATGGGAATGTTGGCATTAGTGTAACAACCTTTGTTCCTGCTCCTGCAGAAGTGACTACTGAAGTGAAGGCTGAAGAAGTGAATCAAAATATAGAAAAAAGCATTCCTTTAGCTGCTGCTAAATTTGAACCGTCTGGTTTGAAATTTAAAAATGATGTTACGATTTCTATTCCTAATCCTATCCCTGGAATAACATTTGCTGATGCTGATATGATACTTACTTATCAGAATCCAGATACAGGAGAATGGGGAGATGCAAAAGATAATGATGGAAATGTAATTAAAAATATATCTTCTACTACAGAAAATGGAGCTGTCACTGCATATACAGCCCAAGTCGATCACTTCTCTGCTTATGCAATAGAAAATAAAGTATACAGCAAGATTAGTAATGAAACTGTGACAACTAATATTCTAGGACAAGCTAGTCGTGATAATAGCGAGAATGCTAAAGCAGTGACTGGTATTGAACTGAAATATAAGGAAAAGTCTGGTTGGGACTATGATAAGAATGATGCTGGTCTTGTTGCTGAAGTTAAATCGCAATTAGGAGCTACTACTAGTGAGAGCGATACAAAAACGGTGAATGCAATGGTTGCTTTCATGAAAACTCGTATGTTCTCATTAATGGGATCGGTATCTGGCATTACGGAAACTGAACGTGTTTATAACACTGTAAATGTAAACGGATACACCACTATGAGTTATACTTGCTATGCAAAAGCTCGTACTACCACGTTGACGGCTAATGTAAAGTTTAATGGTCAAAACAAGACGGTTTCGATTACAGCAACTCGTTATACCGGAACGGATCATCAATATAAGACGGTTACTTATAATCCGACACATAGCGGCGGTAAGGGTGGTAGTATTTAAGATGTTTTATAGTAAGGGGCTTGGATTCGTTTGTAGCATTGAATCCCTGCCTTAGCCGATTAGGAAAAAGTACAGAGGTACATCTTTACCTAATCGGGGCCACGCATCAGATTTTATTTTGATGCACATTTCCCTGAATATCAACTGTCTGTGAAGATCGTTGATATGATTTGAAACGATTCATTGAATCGATATGTAATATTTTTAATAAAACCCTTTTGAATATGTTCCTTTTTTAATAAACCCTTTGGGGCATATTCATATAGAGTATAGAGGGAGGAGATCACTGTGAAGCGGTCTCCTCTTTTGCTTTTTGAAAATATTGTATTACGCGAAGTAGTATTGCTAAAATCTGTCTTCCTTGGAGTGTTATTATATTCTTTTTGACTAGATTTGACTAGAAGTAATACCCTAAATTCACAAAACAACTTCCTTTGTCCGTCTGATTGGAATATCCCAACGATATTTCCAATGGTCCGAAGATGCTGTCCATTCCATAACCTGCACTAACACCGAATAATTGCTTGCCTTTCAATATATCGAAGAAATTACTATCCGTTAGCCCGTAGTTACCCGTCAGTGTGAGATAATGAATGGCTCCCATACGTTGTCTGAATTTAATAGACGCGATCATTATGGTGTTATCCATCAATTCCAGATTGGTGACCCCGGCAAACGGTAATTGCTGTGGAATATAGAAACCGGGTACGTCACCGCCAATGGCATTTTGCAGCGGATAAGGAAAATCTCTTCCGATCAGGATACGTCCATAAATGGAAGGAATGACGGAGAAACGGCGGGTCACAGGGATGACACTTGCCCACGAAGCATTCAATGCTGAAAATGGAGCATGGTCGTTGTATTGTGCCATGTTATCCGTATAAAGCGAATAGGCGGCTCTGAAGTCACTTCCTTTAGAAGGGAAGCGTCCTTTATCATAAGTATTATATTGCACTTGGGCAAAATAACTTAGAAAATGTTCCGATTCCACTTTCAGATCGGAGATTTCAGGTTTCTTGAACAGGAAATCTTTATACTTGTAATATTCAAAACGCAGACCGAGTCCGAAGCGGAAATTCTTGTACCATACATCGGAGAAACCGAATTCTGCCAGATGATATTTATACGTTGTATTATAGGCACGCTCACCTTCCTCGTAAATGTTGATATCGTTGTATTGGAACATATACGAGAAGTTGAAATTACGTTGCTGCATGGGTTCCAGCGTATAGTCTATGCGGGCAGCATATCGTTTACCCAATCGACCGGTAAGAGCCAGGCGGGAAGGAATATGAGTTTTGAGGTCTGCCGTTGCATTCACCAGCAAAGACGCGATTTCTTCCGAATCAAAACGGATGCCCAGATTGATTCTTCTTTCATATTTTTCCTGCAACAGGAAGTTGAGGTGATAACCTTCAGGAGTCTCTTTCAACGTATAGCTGGCACTGGAATAGGATTGACTACCACGTAATTGATACAAGGCCTGTTCTATTTGTTGAGTGGTAATGTCACTGTTTTCTTTCAGATTACATTTCTTCATCAGCCATTTTTTATCATCCACCTCTACACCGGAAAATGAGATGTCCGTCACATAAACCGTGCGTGCATTGGAAAGAGAAGAATAAGGGCCATGTTGCTTCGGAGTATAATCTTCGGCTATTCCTATCTTCTTTTTCAAGGCAAGCAACGAATTCCATTGTTCTTTAGCCGCTTCTTCGCCTCTTCGCATCAGAGTGTCGATGGCAGCCGGGGTAAAACTGGCGGATGAATATCCCTCCACATTGACACGGATATAAGTGTCTGTGAGGTCTACATTTTTTTCATGGTTAGACTGGCAGGTGATGTCTACAATCTGTCCCAGAATATCGGGGACGCTGTTGAGCTTGTCAGCCTTCTTCAAAGCATTCTGCACGTCTACTCCGATAATAATATCGGCTCCCATGGCTTTCACAACATCTGCCGGATAGTTGTTTACAATGCCGCCGTCCACTAATACCATGCTGTCTTGCCGTACCGGAGTAAATACACCCGGAATAGCCATGCTGGCACGCATAGCGGTTGAGAGTATTCCGTCATGGAATACAATTTGCTCTCCATTGACAACATTGGCCGCTACACAAGCAAAAGGAATGGGAAGTTTATTAAAGTTGATGGAGTCATGATACCCCACAGTGAGATCTGAAAATAGGTTAGCCAGATTTTGCCCTTTCATGAGTCCTCCGGCAGCAGCATCCTTGGGAGTTTTGGTGAAAGGAATAGAGACTGTATATTTTTCAGATCGCTCACGATCTGTTAATGACATGGCACTTCTTTTGATACGGTCACTCAATAGGAATGTCCAATCTTGTTTTCGTACCATGCTGTCCAATTGTTCCGTAGTATAACCGATGGCATACAGACCACCTACGATAGCTCCCATACTGGTGCCGGCTATATAGTCAATAGGAATTCCGGCTTCTTCGATCACTTGCAGTGCTTTGATGTGTGCCATTCCTTTGGCACCGCCGCCGCTTAGAACGACACCTACCTTTTTCCTTTGCTCTTGAGAATGCAAAGAAAAAGGCAATAAGATGCCAATTGATAAAACTAATGTTGAAAAGATTTGTTTTTTCATTAGGACATGGTCTAGTATTGATGTTTAATATAATACAAATGTAGAGCATAATTTGTTTAGTTGTTGAAATGGGAATTAAAAAAAATGTTCCAAAAGTCGGAAATGTGGATAATTTCTACACAATACGGTGGATTTCCACACTTTCCACAAAAAGAGGAAAAAATGTAATGCTTTGATTGTAAGCGAATAATGTGTGTAGCGCATTTTTGGTATATGAATTGCATAATAGAGTATAGAACAAACATAAGTTAAATTAAATAATAAGATTCGATATGAGATTATTCTTTTCGAAACATGAGTTGAAACTGAGGAGAAAGAGAACCATTGCTGCTATTATATGTATGGTAGTTGTGTTGGGTGTGTACTGGATACTGACCCGACCTCAGAAGGCTGCGCCGGAAATGCCGACAGTCATTGTAGAACCGGTAGTGAAAGATGATGTAGAGATATACGGGGAGTATGTAGGGCGTATTCGTGCCCAACAGTTCGTCGAAGTACGTGCCCGTGTGGAAGGTTATCTGGAAAATATGCTTTTTGCCGAAGGTACATATGTCAATAAGAATCAGGTTTTGTTTGTCATTAATCAGGACCAGTATCGTGCCAAAGCTGATAAGGCCAGAGCGCAGTTGAAAAAAGACGAAGCGCAGGCTTTGAAGGCGGAGCGTGATTTAAAACGTATCCGTCCGTTGTTTGAGCAGAATGCTGCAAGCCAGTTGGATTTGGATAATGCGGAAGCTGCTTATGAAAGTGCTGAGGCAACGGTAGCCATGAGTGAGGCGGATTTGGCACAGGCTGAATTGGAGCTGGGCTACACCATTGTCCGTTCGCCTTTGTCGGGACACATTAGTGAAAGAAATGTGGATTTGGGTACGTTAGTGGGACCCGGGGGAAAATCATTGCTTGCTACTATTGTGAAGAGTGATACGGTGTTGGTTGATTTTAGTATGACGGCACTCGATTATCTGAAGAGTAAAGAAAGAAATATTAATTTGGGACAGCAGGATTCTACCCGTTCCTGGCAGCCCAATATTACCATAACATTGGCAGATAACACAGTCTATCCATTCAAAGGATACGTGGATTTTGCCGAACCCCAGGTGGATCCTCAAACCGGCACTTTCTCTGTACGTGCAGAAATGCCTAATCCGAAACAAGTATTGTTGCCGGGACAATTTACAAAGGTGAAGTTGTTGCTGGATGTTCGTGAAGGTGCACTTGTTGTTCCGATGAAAGCCGTTACCATCGAAAAGGGCGGGGCATATATTTATACCATGCGCAAAGATAATGCGGTAGAGAAACGTTTTATCGAATTAGGACCGGAAGTCGGGAATAATGTGGTGGTAGAAAGAGGACTGGCAGAAGGAGAAATGGTGGTTGTAGAAGGGTTCCATAAGTTGACTCCGGGCATGAAAGTACGGGTCAGTGATCCGGAAGCCGAAGCTGGGGACAGTATAACTACGACAAAAAATGAAGTGACCGGAGTAGAAGAAAACACTACCGGAACGAAGGATAACGCGAAAGGAGAATAAACGATGAAAGTTACTTTTTTTATAGATAGGCCGGTCTTCTCGGCTGTAATCTCCATCGTGATTGTGATTGTCGGCATTATTGGCCTGACGATGCTTCCGGTGGATCAATATCCGCAGATTACCCCTCCGGTGGTGAAGATCAGCGCATCCTATCCGGGTGCCAGCGCACTTACCGTGTCGCAGGCGGTAGCCACTCCGATTGAGCAGGAAATCAATGGTACGCCGGGTATGCTTTATATGGAATCAAACAGTTCTAACTCCGGAGGTTTTTCGGCAACGGTCACTTTTGACGTATCTGCCGATCCGGATTTGGCAGCCGTTGAGATTCAGAACCGTGTGAAACTGGCGGAATCCCGTCTGCCGGCGGAAGTCATTCAGAATGGTATTTCGGTAGAAAAACAGGCTCCCAGTCAGTTGATGACGCTTTGTTTGACTTCTACCGACCCAAAGTTCGATGAGATTTACTTGAGTAACTTTGCTACCATCAATGTGCTCGATGTGATTCGCCGTATTCCCGGAGTGGGACGTGTATCCAATATCGGTAGCCGTTATTATGCCATGCAGATATGGGCGCAGCCGGATAAGCTGGCAAACTTCGGACTGACCGTACAGGATTTGCAGAATGCATTGAAAGATCAGAATCGTGAATCAGCAGCGGGTGTGCTGGGACAACAGCCTGTACAAGGATTGGATATCACGATTCCTATCACGACACAGGGACGTCTTTCCACTGTAGGACAATTTGAAGATATCGTAGTACGTGCCAATGCGAATGGTTCTATCATTC
>OHFA01000885.1_pt1 | contig 14287 bp, 15 predicted proteins | sample 1567501 | NCBI WGS metagenome assembly OHFA01 (sample SAMEA3879593, study PRJEB24766) | human gut metagenome | biome: human-associated habitat; feature: feces | place: USA | collected 1985/1987 | reverse complement strand
TTGCCATCTGGGGAGACCTTGCGCTGCAAGCTGTTCCCAGCCGACAAGTTTCATAAAATATGCTATCTTTTCGATAGGCAATAAAGTATAATAAAGTCAGCAATAAATCGGAATTTTACGGTCAGTAAGGAATGCGTAAAGTTATATGATTGTATTATAAGCGATTTGTTAAATTTTTATAACCACTTGTATTTGCCTGCGATTTATGGTATAATATTTTGAAATTTAGAAAGAGGTGGGAAGATGATTAACTTTTCTTGCAAATAAAATCAAAATATGCGGTAGTGCTATACTTTGGCATTATTGTGTCTATTGCAAGAAAGTTATATGTCTATCTTACTCAATATAGTGCTGTTGCCACTTTTGCTTAGTGGTGTTATTTTATGCTATGACGAGCTGCAAGGATAAACTTTCTTGTGGCTCTTATTTTGTTTTGGAGGTGCTTTATGAATAGTGCAGAACAGATAGTTACACATGATTCACTCCGTATAGTGTCGGTTCCTTTTGGTGAAATCTATACGTAGTAAACATTCACCGAACCGACTTTGTATCGTATGACATGCAAAGGAGGATAATATTTATGTCAATGATTAAAATTGAAAACCTTACGTTTTCATATCCGACAAGTTATGATAATGTTTTTGAAAATGTCAGTTTCCAGGTTGATACCGATTGGAAGCTTGGTTTTGTGGGCAGAAACGGACGAGGTAAAACAACCTTTCTGAATCTTCTGCTTGGGAAATATGAGTATAGTGGAAAAATCCTATCATCCGTACAGTTTGATTATTTTCCTTATCCCGTTTCAGATAAGAATCGTATTACAGAGGATATATTGCAGGAGATTTGCCCACTTGCGGAAGAATGGGAACTTATGCGAGAACTTTCTTATCTTGATGTTGATGTCGATGTGCTTTGGCGACCTTTTGAAACACTTTCCAACGGAGAGCAGACAAAGGTTTTGATTGCCGCTCTTTTTCTTAATGAAGGGCATTTCCTACTGATTGATGAACCTACCAACCATTTGGATGCCAAAGCGAGAAAAAGTGTGGCGGCATATCTGAAAAAGAAAAAGGGATTCATCTTAGTTTCTCACGATCGTCGCTTTCTTGACGATTGTGTTGACTATATTCTATCGATTAACCGAGCGAATATCGAAGTGCAAAGAGGAAACTTTTCATCATGGATGTCAAATTTTGAGCGACAGCAAGAATTTGAACTGGCTCAGAACGAACGTTTGCAAAAGGACATCAGACGATTACAGCAGTCGGCAAAACGCGCTGCAGTATGGTCTGAACGTGTAGAAGCTTCCAAAATTGGGGCAGCAGATAAAGGTTATGTCGGTCATAAAGCCGCCAAAATGATGAAGCGTTCAAAATCTATAGAAGCGAGACAACAACAGACAATCGAACAAAAATCAGCATTGCTGAAAAATATGGAAACCGCAGAAGCCCTCAAGATACAACCGCTTAATTACCATACAGATTTGCTTGCATCATTATCGAATGTAGTAGTTTATTATGATGGCATTTCAGTTTGTGAACCCGTTTCGTTTGAAATAAGACAGGGAGAACGCATTGTGCTTGATGGAAAGAACGGCAGTGGCAAAAGTAGCCTGTTAAAGTTGGTAGTCGGGCAGTCCATAGATTATACGGGTACAGTAACACTTGGCTCTGGGCTTGTAATTTCTTATGTGCCACAGGATACATCGTATTTATGTGGAACCCTTTCCGAGTTTGCAGAAGAAAACAACCTTGATGAAAGTTTGTTCAAGGCAATTCTTAGGAAAATGGACTTTGAGCGTGTACAGTTTGAAAAGGATATTAAAGACTTTTCTGGCGGGCAAAAGAAGAAAGTCCTAATTGCGAAAAGCCTTTGTGAAAAGGCACACTTGTATGTATGGGATGAACCGCTCAACTTTATTGATGTGTACTCACGTATGCAGATTGAACAACTCATAACGGAGTTTGCCCCGACCATGCTCCTGGTAGAACATGACAGTGTTTTTCGAGATACTGTGGCAAGTAAAATTGTGAATATCTAAATTGGTTCTTCCGCAATTTTACGTTTTTCGCTTTAATAAAAATGGAGAATGCTGATTTACACTGGCATTCCAGTATTGAAAAATTACAAAATACGGATAATTGCGTAAGAACCTCTAAATTAAAATAATTGTATGGGTTAATTCCAGCTTTACAGAGACTCAAATTCCAGTTTGTAGAATTAAGAAAATCGTAATTTGTGGAGGTAAAATATAGATGAATCAAGGTAGAATTATTGTAATCACAGGTGCGCCGGGGACAGGAAAAACTACAACGGCATCTGCTGTTGCAAAAGAATCAGATTTGGAAAAGTCTGTGCATATGCACACAGATGACTTTTATCATTATTTGAGTAAAGGGGCAATACCACCATATTTGCCAGAATCAAATGAGCAAAATTTGATTGTCATTGAAGCATTTTTAGAAGCCGCGAAGCGATATGCTCGTGGTGGATATGATGTAATTGTAGATGGTATTGTAGGACCGTGGTTTTTAGAGCCGTGGCTCAACATTGTTCAAGAGCATTATGAAGTACACTATATCGTTTTAAGAGCAAGTAAAGAAGAAACTATGAAGAGAGCTATCAAACGCTCAAAGTTAGACAGAGAAACAAATATTGAATTAGTTGAAACGATGTGGGAACAATTTTCCAATTTAGGAATCTATGAATCAAATGTTATTGATACAACTACGCACTCAGTCAAAGATACTGTATCAGCAGTAAAAGAAAAAATTGTAAGGGGTACTGCTTTACTGCTTTAGGCAATTCCAGTTTGTCGAGCAGACAAGGAGGGAGAACATGGAACTATCCATACAAGAACGCCTGAAAGACCTGCGTGTGGAGCGTGGCCTGACGCTGGAGCAGCTTGCGGAAGAAACCCATCTCTCCAAGTCTGCGTTAGGCAGCTATGAGGGGGACAAGTTCAAGGACATCAGCCACTATGCCCTTATCCAGCTGGCAAAGTTTTACGAAGTGTCCGTTGATTATCTGCTGTGCCGTTCTGAAACAAAAAATCACCCAAACGCCGATCTTGCAGACCTGCGTTTGAGTGATGATATGATTGAATTTTTGAAAAGCAGGCTGGTGGATAATGCCCTCCTGTGTGAACTGGCGACGCACCCGGATTTTCCCCGGCTCATGGCTGACCTTGAAATCTATGTAAACGGCATAGCGGCAAAGCAGGTACAGGGGGCAAACGCCATTGTGGACGCTGTGAGCGCAACTATTATGAAGCAGCACAATCCCGGTCTGACCGACCCGCAGTTAAGGCAGCTGATCGCCGCCCACATTGACGATGACAGCTTTTGCCGCCATGTGATACAGCAGGATATAAACAAGATAGCCCTTGACCTGCGGAAAGCCCACAAGGACGATTTTTTCAGTGTCCCGGAGGACAATCCTCTGGAAGATTTCTTGCAGACCGCCGAAGAAGCCGCCAGCCCAAACAGCGACCCGGAACAGGCTGCGATGGCCTTTATCTGCAAGCGGCTCAAACTGAACTATGGGAAGCTGTCGGAGGAGGAAAAGAAATGGCTGAAAAGGATTGCACAGAAGTCGGACTTGCTGAAAAATCCAAACCCGCAGCGGGGAAGAAAATGAGAAATTAGATATGCAAAAAGGAAAAATGAGATTCATTGAAGTAGAAACCAAAAACAGGACGGCGGATTTCATAAATCGGCTGCTGACGGTATGGGAAAGTTCTGTAAGAGCAACACACCTGTTTCTGTCGGACAGTGAAATCAAAAAGATAAAAGAATATGTACCGCAGGCGCTCGCTGGAATTGCGCATTTGATGATCGCAGAAGATGATAGGGGCTGCCCCGGGGCTTTTATGGGGATCAAGGACGGCACCTTGGAAATGCTGTTCATTTCCCCGGAAGAAAGAGGAAAGGGGCTCGGAAAGCGCCTGCTCCAATATGGGATTAAAACCTATGCCGTAGAGCGGGTGGCTGTGAATGAGCAAAACCCACAGGCCAAGGGCTTTTATGAACACATGGGCTTTCAGGTTTATAAAAGGACAGACCTTGACGAACAGGGCAATCCTTATCCGCTTTTATACATGAGCCTTAACATCTAAATCGGATTTTACGAAATCTCATATCCCGCAGAGAAGCAAAAACAGAAAGTACCCTGCCTTATACTCATTATCATCATTGCCCTTTTCCTTGACTTGCTTGTGTCTTTGTGATACACTAACATACATAAATCATTGCCGATTTTTCCTGATCGATACGATTTTGAAGTGGCAACAGATAAAAAAAAGCAGTTTAAAATTGTTGCTGAACTTTTAAAACAAGCAAATACAATCATTGTCGCAACAGATAGCGACAGAGAAGGCGAAAACATTGCCTGGTCGATCATTCATAAAGCAAATGCCTTTTCTAAAGATAAAACGTATAAAAGACTATGGATCAATAGTTTAGAAAAAGATGTGATCCGTAGCGGTTTTCAAAATTTGCAACCAGGAATGAATTACTATCCCTTTTATCAAGAAGCGCAAACACGCCAAATTGCCGATTGGTTGATCGGCATGAATGCAAGCCCTTTGTATACGTTAAATTTACAGCAGAAGGGCGTACAAGGTACATTTTCACTAGGACGTGTTCAAACGCCCACCTTATATCTTATTTTTCAGCGCCAGGAAGCCATAGAAAACTTTAGAAAAGAACCTTTTTTCGAGGTGGAAGCTAGTATAAAAGTAAACCAAGGGTCATTTAAGGGCGTTATAAGCCCCACACAGCGCTTTAAAACCCAAGAGGAGCTTTTAGCTTTTGTTTCTTCTGAACAAGCTAAAATAGGCAATCAAGAGGGGATAATTGCTGATGTTCAAACCAAAGAGAAGAAAACGAATAGTCCGAGTTTGTTTTCTTTAAGTAGTTTGCAATCAAAAGTTAATCAGCTTTATAAAGCGACAGCGAGCCAAACTTTAAAAGCTATGCAAGGACTGTATGAAGCAAAATTATTGAGTTATCCAAGAACAGATACACCATTTATTACAGAGAACGAATTTGCTTATTTAAAAGCGAATTTTGGCAAATATAGCGGTTTTTTAGGACTTGATCTTGAAATGGTTCAAACAGAGCCTAGAAAGCGTTATGTGGACGGTAGTAAGGTACAGGAACACCACGCCATTATCCCAACAAAACAAGTACCTACCGAATCTGCATTAGCGAAAATGGACGATTTACAACGAAAAATATATGCTTTAGTCGTTAAAACGACCGTTGCCATGTTTCTACCTGATTATTTGTATGAAGAAACTAAGATACAAACCAAAGTAGCCGACTTACTTTTTCAATCAATAGGCAAGACACCAAAGCAAGAAGGTTGGAAAATTCTTTTCAAACAACAAACCAAAGAAGAAGAAGAGGACGTTCAAACGTTACCCTTGGTTATCATTGGAGAACATGCCGAGGTTGACGTTAAGAGTGCCGAAAAAGAAACACAACCACCGAAAGCTTTTACAGAGGGTACATTATTAACTGCTATGAAAACGGCGAATAAAACGGTTGATGATGAAGAAGCAATCAAGATTTTACAAGAAGTTGAGGGGATTGGAACAGAAGCGACAAGAGCAAGCATTATTGAAGCCTTGAAACAAAAAGAATATATCCAAGTGATTAAGAATAAGCTTGTTGTAACTGAAAAAGGAAAATTATTGTGCCAGGCAGTTGAAAGTCAGCACCTTTTAACGAGTGCTGAAATGACGGCTAAATGGGAAACGTATTTAAAAAAAATCGGTAAAAGAGAAGGCAATCAAGAGAACTTTATTACGAATATCAAAAAATTCATTGTTCATTTACTGGAAGCTGTACCTAACGATATAGAAAAACTAAATTTTTCTGATTACCAGGAACAGAAAGAAAAAGAAGCAGAAAAAAGTATTGTAGGAAAATGTCCTAAGTGTGGCAACAATATTGTATAAAAAAAATCGTTTTATGGTTGTTCAAATTATCCTGAATGTAAGTTTACTTTAGCTGAACATTTTAGAAAGAAAAAACTCACCAAAACAAATGTAAAAGAATTACTAGAGGGAAAAGAAACCCTGGTAAAAGGAATCAAAACGAAAGATAGAAAGTCCTACAATGCCGTTGTAAAAATCGGAGAAAAGGGATATATTGATTTTATCTCTTTTTCAAAATAAGCATAAAAGCCCTTTAAAGAGGGCTTTTATATATTAATCACAAATCACTTATCACAAATCACAAGTGATTAATCACAAATCACTTGTGATTTGTGATTCCTAATGATACAATATTACTATACAAAAAAAGAATGGGGCGTAGTTATGGAGAAGGAAGAACTCAAAATACTTGAAGAATTAAGACGTATTTTAAACAGTAAAAATGAAGCGATTGTTATCTTAAACAATTATTTTAAAGGTGGTGTTGGAAAGTCAAAATTATCGACTATGTTTGCTTACTTGACAGACAAATTTAATTTAAAAGTTTTAATGATCGATAAGGACTTACAAGCAACATTGACAAAAGACTTAGCAAAAACATTTAAGGTAGAATTGCCACGTGTTAATTTTTATGAAGGACTGAAAAATGGAAACTTGGCTTCTTCTATTGTTCATTTGACTGATAATTTAGACTTGATCCCTGGCACGTTTGATTTGATGTTACTGCCAAAATTAACTCGCTCATGGACTTTTGAAAATGAAAGTAGATTGCTTGCTACTCTTTTAGCACCTTTAAAAAGTGACTATGATCTCATTATTATTGATACTGTACCAACGCCAAGCGTTTATACAAATAATGCAATCGTGGCAAGTGATTACGTCATGATCCCTTTACAAGCAGAAGAAGAAAGTACAAACAACATTCAAAACTATATTTCCTATTTGATTGATTTACAAGAACAGTTTAACCCTGGACTAGATATGATCGGTTTTGTTCCTTATTTAGTTGATACGGACAGCACAACGATAAAATCAAACCTGGAAGAACTGTACAAGCAACATAAAGAAGATAACTTGGTTTTCCAAAATATTATCAAGCGAAGTAATAAAGTAAGTACCTGGTCTAAAAACGGCATTACAGAACACAAAGGCTATGACAAAAAAGTTTTATCTATGTATGAGAACGTATTTTTTGAAATGCTTGAGCGAATCATTCAATTAGAAAACGAAAAAGAATAGAATCACAAATCACAAGTGATTAATCACAAATCACTTGTGATTTGTGATTGTTGATGATAAAATAAGAGTAAGAAGAAATAGAAAGAAGTGAGTGGTTGTGGGAAATTTAGGCGCACAAAAAGCAAAACGAAATGATACACCAATCAGTGCAAAAAAAGATATAATGGGAGATAAGACGGTTCGTGTTCGTGCTGACTTGCACCATATCATAAAAATCGAAACAGCAAAGAATGGCGGAAACGTAAAAGAAGTTATGGAAATAAGACTTAGAAGCAAACTTAAGAGTGTGTTGATAGTGCAGTATCTTAAAATTTTGTATAATAGGAATTGAAGTTAAATTAGATGCTAAAAATTTGTAATTAAGAAGGAGTGATTACATGAACAAAAATATAAAATATTCTCAAAACTTTTTAACGAGTGAAAAAGTACTCAACCAAATAATAAAACAATTGAATTTAAAAGAAACCGATACCGTTTACGAAATTGGAACAGGTAAAGGGCATTTAACGACGAAACTGGCTAAAATAAGTAAACAGGTAACGTCTATTGAATTAGACAGTCATCTATTCAACTTATCGTCAGAAAAATTAAAACTGAATACTCGTGTCACTTTAATTCACCAAGATATTCTACAGTTTCAATTCCCTAACAAACAGAGGTATAAAATTGTTGGGAGTATTCCTTACCATTTAAGCACACAAATTATTAAAAAAGTGGTTTTTGAAAGCCATGCGTCTGACATCTATCTGATTGTTGAAGAAGGATTCTACAAGCGTACCTTGGATATTCACCGAACACTAGGGTTGCTCTTGCACACTCAAGTCTCGATTCAGCAATTGCTTAAGCTGCCAGCGGAATGCTTTCATCCTAAACCAAAAGTAAACAGTGTCTTAATAAAACTTACCCGCCATACCACAGATGTTCCAGATAAATATTGGAAGCTATATACGTACTTTGTTTCAAAATGGGTCAATCGAGAATATCGTCAACTGTTTACTAAAAATCAGTTTCATCAAGCAATGAAACACGCCAAAGTAAACAATTTAAGTACCGTTACTTATGAGCAAGTATTGTCTATTTTTAATAGTTATCTATTATTTAACGGGAGGAAATAATTCTATGAGTCGCTTTTGTAAATTTGGAAAGTTACACGTTACTAAAGGGAATGTAGATAAATTATTAGGTATACTACTGACAGCTTCCAAGGAGCTAAAGAGGTCCCTAGCGCCTACGGGGAATTTGTATCGATAAGGGGTACAAATTCCCACTAAGCGCTCGGGACCCCTTGTAGGAAAATGTCCTAAGTGTGGCAACAATATTGTATTAAAAAAATCGTTTTATGGTTGTTCAAATTATCCTGAATGTACCTTCACTTTAGCTGAACATTTTAGAAAGAAAAAACTCACCAAAACAAATGTAAAAGAATTACTAGAGGGAAAAGAAACCCTGGTAAAAGGAATCAAAACGAAAGATAGAAAGTCCTACAATGCCGTTGTAAAAATCGGAGAAAAGGGATATATTGATTTTATCTCTTTTTCAAAATAAGCATAAAAGCCCTTTAAAGAGGGCTTTTATATATTAATCACAAATCACTTATCACAAATCACAAGTGATTAATCACAAATCACTTGTGATTTGTGATTCCTAATGATACAATATTACTATACAAAAAAAGAATGGGGCGTAGTTATGGAGAAGGAAGAACTCAAAATACTTGAAGAATTAAGACGTATTTTAAACAGTAAAAATGAAGCGATTGTTATCTTAAACAATTATTTTAAAGGTGGTGTTGGAAAGTCAAAATTATCGACTATGTTTGCTTACTTGACAGACAAATTTAATTTAAAAGTTTTAATGATCGATAAGGACTTACAAGCAACATTGACAAAAGACTTAGCAAAAACATTTAAGGTAGAATTGCCACGTGTTAATTTTTATGAAGGACTGAAAAATGGAAACTTGGCTTCTTCTATTGTTCATTTGACTGATAATTTAGACTTGATCCCTGGCACGTTTGATTTGATGTTACTGCCAAAATTAACTCGCTCATGGACTTTTGAAAATGAAAGTAGATTGCTTGCTACTCTTTTAGCACCTTTAAAAAGTGACTATGATCTCATTATTATTGATACTGTACCAACGCCAAGCGTTTATACAAATAATGCAATCGTGGCAAGTGATTACGTCATGATCCCTTTACAAGCAGAAGAAGAAAGTACAAACAACATTCAAAACTATATTTCCTATTTGATTGATTTACAAGAACAGTTTAACCCTGGACTAGATATGATCGGTTTTGTTCCTTATTTAGTTGATACGGACAGCACAACGATAAAATCAAACCTGGAAGAACTGTACAAGCAACATAAAGAAGATAACTTGGTTTTCCAAAATATTATCAAGCGAAGTAATAAAGTAAGTACCTGGTCTAAAAACGGCATTACAGAACACAAAGGCTATGACAAAAAAGTTTTATCTATGTATGAGAACGTATTTTTTGAAATGCTTGAGCGAATCATTCAATTAGAAAACGAAAAAGAATAGAATCACAAATCACAAGTGATTAATCACAAATCACTTGTGATTTGTGATTGTTGATGATAAAATAAGAGTAAGAAGAAATAGAAAGAAGTGAGTGGTTGTGGGAAATTTAGGCGCACAAAAAGCAAAACGAAATGATACACCAATCAGTGCAAAAAAAGATATTATGGGGGATAAGACGGTTCGTGTTCGTGCTGACTTGCACCATATTATAAAAATCGAAACAGCAAAGAATGGCGGAAACGTAAAAGAAGTTATGGATAAAGCCTTAGAAGAATATATTCGGAAATATTTACCTGACAAACTTTAAAAGACCTGCTAATAAAAGTCAAGTAGAAATTTCAGATTTTTAGGGAGGCGAAAAAATGCAATACAAAATCAAGCCGCTGAGCATCTCAAAATTAAAACGGCGGCCAGCCAGATGGTATAGAGTGTAAAAATCAGTCGTGCTCCAGGGATTCCAAGTAGGCTTTCACAGAAGCGTAGTAGATGCGCAGGAACTTGTTGGCAGAGGCCATCATGTAGACACGATATGGCTTGCCTTCAGAGCGTTTCTTGTCCATGAACTGGTACACCGGCTCGTCTATTGGAGCACATTGCAGGATGACGCTCATCACCAGAAAGAGCGTCCTGCGCAGTGAGGCAGATCCTCGCTTGGAAATGCTACGGCTACGGACATCTATTTGACCGGATTGGTAGGGCGGGGCGTCAATACCCGCAAAGGCAACCAACGCTTTTTTGGAATGAAAACGGCGTACATCGCCAATTTCAGCCAGGAGTTGAGGGCCGAGGGTTGGGCCAACACCAAACATCCCCATCACTACAGGATACTCCGGCAGAGAAGCTGCCAGGGATTGCATCTCCTGTTTGAGAGCAGCTAACGCGGAAGAAGTTGTCTGGAGTTGAGAAATGGCCTGTTCTACCAAAAGTTTTGCCGTATCCGTTTTCGGTATGACACCGAAGTGTCTGCAAGCAGAGGCATAAATATCCAGCGCCTTATCCTCGCTGAAATTGTAGCCGTGCTTTCTGCACCACTTCTGGTATTGGGTAGTAAAGGCCTTCTCAGACCGGCCACAAACGCACTCGCAATGCCAAAAAGTAGCGACAAAGTCCACCCACTTCTCGCTGCCATCGGCGCGGGGCGGACTGGTAAACAAGCGATTTGCGTCTGGGAAGGTGGTGTCCAGCAGGGAGATCAGGTTATTCTTCAGCATGGTCTGAACTTTGGAATACTGTTGGTACTGCCGGTAGCAGATTTTCAGCATGAGTCGGGTATCCTCCTCCGGGATATATCTCGGCAATGTGAGCCAGTGGTCAAGACCGTAGTTGGCCAGCTTTACGGCATCCTTTTTGTCGGTTTTGGCCCGTCTTAAACTGTTGTTTCCGTAGTCATGCACCAGCATTGCATTGACTACCGAGACATAAAGGCCCGCGTCGTGGAGCAGCCAGGCCACCGGAGCATGGTAATTACCCGTGGATTCCATCACCACACGGGTCTCGCCGTCCAGGCTTTTGAGCAGTCCTGCCAGCTCGCTCAGTTCATTGGCGGTGTGACGTACTTCAAAGGGTGAAACCACTACCTCTCCGAAGGGCCGCATGACTGCAATCATGCTCTTACCCTTGGAAACATCGATGCCAACGCAGTTCATTCACATTCCTCCAATACAAAGAATCTGCAACCGGAATCCATCTTTTCTCGCTGCCGATTCAATCTATTGTGTGACACGAACTCTCCGACATCCGGTGGTTCAACCTGCTTAAATCGAACGCTGCAACGAGAGGATGGCTAACAGTCTTTCACACGGACATACAAGCCCAAGGAGTGATTGGTCAGCCAGTTGCTCCTCTCATTGTAGCTTAGGCACGAGATGGAGGGAAAGCCGGACTGGCTGTCCGGCTTTCCTGTCCAAATTTATTGTAATAGGAGTGAAAATGAAATGGCAGTTACTTATGAAAAAACATTTGAAATAGAGATCATTAACGAATTATCGGCAAGCGTTTATAATCGAGTATTAAACTATGTTTTGAATCATGAATTAAATAAAAATGACTCTCAATTATTGGAAGTCAATTTATTAAACCAATTAAAGCTTGCAAAACGTGTAAATCTTTTTGATTATTCTTTAGAAGAATTACAAGCCGTTCATGAGTATTGGCGGTCAATGAATCGCTATTCAAAACAAGTTTTGAATAAAGAGAAAGTGGCTTAATATGGCAAATATAGTCAATTTTACTGACAAACAATTTGAAAATCGCTTAAATGATAATTTAGAAGAATTGGTTCAAGGAAAAAAAGCGGTTGAATCGCCAACCGCTTTTTTACTTGGTGGGCAACCAGGGTCAGGGAAAACGAGTTTGCGAAGAAGATGATTGAGCAGGCAGGAACAAAGTGATAAATTCAAATTGTGAGGGAAAATATAGATGAATCAAGGAAGAATTATTGTGATTACAGGCTCACCGGGGACAGGAAAAACAACAACTGCGTCAATTGTCGCAAAGGAATCAGATATGGATAAATCAGTGCATATGCACACCGATGACTTTTTTCATTACTTAAGCAAAGGCGCAATACCACCACATTTGCCAGAATCCAACGAGCAAAATCTGGTTGTCATTGAAGCCTTTTTAGAAGCTGCAAAGCGATATGCTCGTGGCGGATATGATGTAATTGTAGATGGGATTGTCGGGCCATGGTTTTTGGAGCCATGGAAAGCTCTTGCCCAAGAAGATTACGAGGTACACTATATTGTATTAAGAGCGAGTAAAAAAGAAACTATGAAGCGAGCTGTGGAACGCTCAAAATTAGATAGAAAAACAAATATTGAATTAGTGGAAACAATGTGGGAGCAATTTTCCGGTTTGGGAGTATATGAATCAAATGTCATAGACACAACTACATTCACAATTAAAGATACGGTTTCCGCAATAAAAGAAAGAGTTGCATGTGGGACGTCTTTACTATCTTAGACATTCCCATTTGTCAGGAAGATAGCAAAGCCAGCCGAGCCAGTCAACGGTCAAGATGAACGGCGCATTTCATGCGCCGCCGTTGACAGTCCCGCCCGTCTTTGCTAAAGGGTAATCAAGGCGGGAAAGCCCTAAAATGGCTTCACACCTATTTCAATAATTGGAGGAGATAAAAATGAGATCAGAAAAGGAAGTTTATGATATTGTTTTGAATTTTGCAAAAACAGACAAACGCATTCGCATGGTTACTTTGGAAGGATCTAGAACAAATACAAATATTCCGCCTGATGATTTTCAGGATTTTGATATTACTTTTTTTGTTACGGATATGGACAGCTTCACAAGTGATGATAAATGGCTAGATATATTTGGTGAAAGGTTGATTCTGCAAAAGCCGGAAGATATGGAATTATTTCCAGCTGTAGAAAAGGGATTTTCATATTTAATGCTGTTTACTGATGATGTTAAGATAGATTTAACTTTGCTGCCGCTGGAACTGATAGACGAGTATTTTACATGGGATAAACTGGTAAAGTTACTGTTGGATAAAGACAACCGTATCGTAAAGCCGCCAATACCAACGGATATAGACTACCACTTGCAGAAGCCTACTCAAAGAATGTTTGACGATTGCTGTAATGAATTTTGGAATACTACAACATATGTAGTAAAGGGCTTATGCCGCAAAGAAATTCTTTTTGCTATTGACCATATGAATGATATAGTACGAAAAGAATTGCTTCGCATGATTTCCTGGCTGATTGGTATCAAACAGGGATTTCATTTCAGTTTGGGAAAAAACTATAAATTTATGAAGCAATATGTCCCAGAGGAATTGTGGGAACGACTTATGTCCACTTATAATATGGATTCCTATCCCCATATGTGGGAATCCTTTGAACAATGTATGGCATTGTTCCGGGAGGTTTCGTCAGAAGTGGCATGCCAGTTGGATTACCAGTATCCACTATATGATGAAAAAATCAGTAATTATGTGATTCGGCAAAAGAAAAAATATGGCATTGAAGATGATAACAAATAAAATTTTTTCAATCGAAAAAATTTATTTTGATTATTCAATTTTGAAAAACTGAATACCTCAAAATCAGAAAGAGAGCGGCCAAGCACTTTGAGGGATTGGCCGCCTTGTCCACCCATTCAGCGGGACAGCGGGCGGAGGTCAAGGCCGGGTGTAAACCCGTTCATTTCAGCCTTGACGGTTGCCCGCTGTCCTGCTACTTTTCCGGGAGTGTGGCCACAACTTCGGGACACTTTGTCCACAAGTCGGAGCGTAGGACGAGGGACGGGGGCTTTCATATACCTGCCGCCGTTCTCTGAAAACAGCCCGATTTTTCGCTCATTCCCATTCGCAAAAATTCAGCCTGTTTTCCTGCCGGAGCAAACAGGGCGCATGAAGCACCGCACCCCGTTTTCCACGCCAGCCACGCCAGCAGGTATAACACACTACACTTTGCTTCGCAAAGTCGTGTGCCAAATGGGGGCTTTGCCCCCTTTGGAAACCCCCACAAGAAAAGGCGGTACTGTATAGTGTGATAACATAGTTTACAGAATGTGCAAGGACATAGTTTACATATT
>OHFA01000877.1_pt1 | contig 14435 bp, 14 predicted proteins | sample 1567501 | NCBI WGS metagenome assembly OHFA01 (sample SAMEA3879593, study PRJEB24766) | human gut metagenome | biome: human-associated habitat; feature: feces | place: USA | collected 1985/1987 | reverse complement strand
AACATGGGGACAGCCTGTAAAACGTAAGCGCATGATGCTTTTCGGTTTTCAGCAACCCTTATTCGTGATGGCTGCGGCGATAGAAGCGGGTACCGGAGCCACGGTCGGAGAACAGCTCCAGCAGGATGGAGTGCGGCACGCGGCCATCAATGATGACAGCCTCGTGGACGCCCTGATAGATCGCGTCGGCCATGCCGCCGATCTTGGGGATCATGCCGCCCGCGATGATGCCGGCGGACTTGTAGCCCTCGATCTCGGAGACCTCCACCTCGGGGATGAGGGTGGATTCATCTTCCTTATCCCGCAGCAGGCCCGCAATGTCGGTCATGGAGACGAGCTTTTCGGCCTTGAGTGCGATGGCGATCTGTGCGGCGGCGGTGTCAGCGTTGACGTTATACGCCTGGCCCAGGTCGTCCATGCCCACCGTTGCAATAACGGGGATATAGCCGCTGTCCAGCAGGCTGGAGATCAGCGTCGGGTCCACGTGGACGATCTCGCCCACATGGCCCAGCTGAGGGTCAAGCTCGGTGCAGCGGAGCATCTGGCCGTCCATGCCGCAGAGGCCGACGCCGCGGCCCCGCAGCTTTGCCACGAGGTCCTTGTTCACCTTACCGGCCAGCACCTGCTGGACGATCTCCATGGCGGCGTCGTCGGTGACGCGCAGGCCGCCCGCAAAGCGGCTCTCGACGCCCACTTTTTTGAGCATCTCATTGATGGCAGGGCCGCCGCCGTGTACCAGGACCACCCGCACGCCCAGCAGGGTCAGGGTGACGAGGTCGTTCATGACCGCGTTTTTCAGCGTCTCGTTGATCATGGCGTTGCCGCCGTATTTGATGACCATGGTCTTGCCGTGGTACTTCTGGATATAAGGGGTCGCCTCCGAGAAAAGGAGGGCCATTTCTTCGTTTTTCATTGCTGTTCTCCTTCTCAGGTGCGGTAGTCGCCGTTGATCTTCACATAGTCATAGGTCAAATCGCAGCCCCATGCCTTGGCGCCGGCGTCACCGGTCCCCATATCCACCTTGACCAGAATATCGTGCTCGGCCAGGACCTTTGCGGCCTCGTCCTCGCTGTAGGGGTGGTAGGCGGCGTTCTCGCAGACGTAGACCTCACCGGCCTTGCTGGACAGCCAGACGCAGACCTTATCGATCGAGAAGTCACCGGGAGTGTAGCCGATGGCGCAGAGGATGCGGCCCCAGTTGGCGTCGCGGCCAAAGACAGCGGCCTTGAAGAGGTTGGAGCAGACCACGCTGCGGCTGACGGCGCGGGCCGTCTTGAGGTCGGGGGCGTGGGTGACTTCGCAGGTGATGAGGTGGGTCGCGCCCTCGCCGTCACCGGCGTGCTCAGCACACATATGCTCGGCGATGGCGGTCAGTGCGGCCACAAAGGCGTCGTAGTCGGCGTTCTCCTCGGTGATCTCCGGGTTGCCCGCGAGACCGGAGGCCATGATGATGAGGGTATCGTTGGTGGAAGTGTCCAGATCGACGCTCATCTGGTTGTAGGTCCCGGGGACGACGGTCTTGAGGGCCTTTTCCAGCAGGGCGGGGGAAACGGCGGCGTCGGTGGTGTAGAATGCCAGCATGGTGGCCATGTTGGGGGCGATCATGCCGCTGCCCTTGCCGATAGCGCCCACCGTGCAGGTCTTGCCGCCCAGCTCAAACTGGATGGCATATTCCTTCTTGTGGGTGTCGGTGGTCATGATGGCCGTCGCCGCGTCGGCGCTGCCCTGTGCGTCAGCCGCCAGCTTGGCGGCGGCGGCAGGGATGCCCCGGGCAAAGGGGTCGATGACCATCGGCTGGCCGATAACGCCGGTAGAAGAGGGCAGGACATCCTTTGCGTCGATGTTCAGCGCCTTGCCCACCAGCTCACAGCATTCCTCAGCCAGTGCCACGCCGTTGGCGGCACAGGTGTTGGCGTTGCCGCTGTTGACCACGATGGCCTGTGCATAGCCGTCCGTCAGGTGGGCACGGTCTACCTTGATGGGTGCGCCGCAGACCTTGTTGGTGGTGTAAACACCGGCGGCGGCGCAGCGGACGTCGGCCTTGATGAGTGCCAGATCGTACTTTTCACTGTGATTTGCCCGGATGCCGCAATGGACACCGGCTGCTGCAAAACCCTTGGGCGCGCAGATGCCGCCCTCAACTTCTTTATACTGCATCTGAAAATCCCCCTAATTTCAAACCTCTCAGTCTCGCTTCGCTCGACAGCTCCCCTACCGAGGGGAGCCTCTGGCGAAGAGATAAAGCTTTACGAAATGCCAAAGCCTCCCCTCGATAGGGGAGGTGGCAGCGCGCCAGCGCTGACGGAGAGGTTACTCTAATCCTTCCGTCTCGTTCATTCCCAGCATCAGATTCATGCACTGGATGGCTGCGCCGGAAGAGCCTTTGCCCAGATTGTCGAACAGGGACACCAGCAGCATCTGGTCGCCCGCTGCGTTGACGGTCATGTACAGCTCCATCCTGTCGCTGCCGGACAGGGCGTTGGAGTACAGACCATTCTCGGGAAGCGGCTCGTTGAGGGCGTGGACGGAAACGGCCGCGCCCTCCTTGTAATAGTCCGCAATGCCTGCGGCCACCGCCTCGGCGCTGGTGCCAGCCAGCTTGAGGTCCAGCGGAACGAGGACCTGCATCCCGCTGTAATAATCGCACACCACCGGCACAAAGGCAGGGGCGTGGGCGAGGCCGCCGATCTTCTGCATCTCGGGCAGATGCTTATGGGCGAGGCCCAGACCGTAGCTCTTGGGCGCATCCAGCTTGCTGTGAGCCGGACGGTCGGCGCTCTCGTACTCGGCGATCATCTTCTTGCCGCCGCCGGAGTAGCCCGAAATGCCGGTGCAGCTGAACGGATAGTCTGCCGGGGCCAGCCCCAGCTCCACCAGAGGCCGCGCGATGCTGATAAAGCCGCTGGCATAGCAGCCGGGGACCGCCACACGATACGAATTTTTGATCTTCTCTTTCTGGCCCTTCAGCTCCGGGAAGCCGTAGTCCCAGGCCGCGTCGGTGCGGAAGGCCGTGGAGGTATCCAGCACCCTGACGTCCGGGCGGAGCAGAGGCATGACCTCTTTGGAGGCCGCATCGGGCAGGCAGAGGAAGGCGAGGTCGGCGGAATTGATGACCTTCGCCCGCTCGTTCACATCCTTGCGGCCCTCAGCCGAGATGCTCAGCAGCTCGATGTCAGGCCGGGCGGCCAGACGGTCGGCAATGCGCAGACCGGTGGTGCCGGAAGAACCGTCGATAAAGACTTTTACGCTCATGCGTTTGCCGCCTCCCATACGCCGAGCTGGGCGCCTGCCAGCTCGATCTGCTTTTTGACGCTGGCCTCGCTGGGACCGCCGTAGCTGGTGCGGCCCTCGCAGCACTTGATGAGGTCGATGGCGTCGTAGATGTCGTTTTCGAACAGAGCGCTGTAGCCCTTGAACTCATCGAGGGTCAGCTCTTCGAGGGTCTTATCCTTGCTGATGCAGTCGGAGACCATGCAGCCGGTGAGCTTGTAGGCGTCGCGGAAAGGCATCCCCTCCTTGGTCAGATAGTCGGCGCAGTCGGTGGCGTTGATGAAGCCCTTGGCAGCGGCCCGGCGCATATTGGCGGGCAGGGTCTTCATGGTATCCAGCATCGGGGTCACGGTCTTGAGGCAGAGCTCCAGCGTATCGACGGCGTCGAAGATGGCCTCCTTGTCCTCCTGCATATCCTTGTTGTAAGCGAGAGGGATGCCCTTCATCATGACCAGCAGGGTGTTCAGATCGCCGTAGACACGGCCCGTCTTGCCGCGGATGAGCTCGGTGACGTCGGGGTTCTTCTTCTGGGGCATGATGGACGAGCCGGTGGTGAAGGCGTCGTCCAGCTCGATGAACTTGAACTCCCAGCTGCACCAGAGGATGATCTCTTCGGACAGGCGGGACAGATGCATCATGCAGATGGAGATGGCATTTGCCAGCTCGATGCAGAAGTCACGGTCGGACACACCGTCAAGGCTGTTGGGGCAGGGCGCCGCAAAGCCCAGCTTTTCGGCGGTGAACTGACGGTCCAGCGGGTAGGTCGTACCGGCCAGAGCGCCGGAGCCCAGCGGACACTGGGCGTCCATCCGGGCGGTGGCGTCCTCGAAGCGCTGCAGATCGCGCAGCAGCATCCATGCATAGGCCATCAGGGCGTGGCCGAAGGTGATGGGCTGGGCGCGCTGCAGGTGGGTGTAGCCGGGCATGACGGCGGTGGTGTTCTCGGCGGCCTTCCTGCAGATGACCCTGACCAGCTCCACGATGTAAGCCTGCAGGGTGTGGCTGTAGTCCCGCAGAGTCAGGCGGATGTCCAGCGCCACCTGATCATTCCGGCTGCGGCCGGTGTGGAGGCGCTTGCCGGCGTCGCCGATGCGGGCGGTGAGGGTCTGCTCCACGAAGGTATGGACGTCCTCGGCGTTGGGGTCGATGGTGAGGGCGCCGGAGGCCAGGTCATCCGCGATGGAGGCCAGACCGCTCAGAATATCCTCGCAGTCCTTCTCGGAGATGATGCCCTGCTTTGCCAGCATGGCGGCGTGGACGCCGCTGCCGCGCATATCCTGCGCGATCATCCGCTGGTCGAAGCGGATGGAAGAGTTGAAGTCGTTGACGCGGGAATCGACCGCCTTGGAGAAACGGCCCTTCCAAAGTTGTTCTGCCATTGTTAAATCCCTTTATCTGAAAAAGTGTCTGAATTTCGAGTGCAAGGCCCAGCATTTTATGCATCGTCGAGCCTTTTTGTCCAGCTCAGACCTCACCGGTACGCCAGTGGCTCCCACTCTGGGGGCAGCCGAACCGACCGCCGCCAGTGGCGGATCGAGGGAGGAGCTGTTGGGGCAGCGGCCAGCAGGATGCAAGCGACAGCGAAGCAGACGCTGGGAGCCGCAACCCGGGCGCAAAGCGCCACTGGCGTGTCGGGCAAGTTTCCGCTGGACGCTGGAAGCTCTGTGGGGCGTAAAATGGCGGGCGCTGCTACAGGGAACAGCGGCAGCGGCCCTGCGCGGCAGATGCCGGAAGCGGCAGCCCGGGCGCTGGACATGGGGCAGAAATGGGGCGTTCCGGCGAAGAGCGGGAACGTGCTGGAGAACATGGGCAGCGGGGCCATGGCCTACGGCACCGGCCGGGCGCAGGAGCTGAGAGCCAGCTTTGCCAAGGGCAGCGTACCGGACGAGTTTGACCGGATCAACCAGTGGCTGGACACCGGGGACAACAAGAATCTGGCCGACGCGGTGCGCCGGGTGGACAACACCCACGGCGCGTACACGGACGCCGACCTTGGGTGGCGCAGATGCTCCGCATGGCCCTCAGCGCCAGCAAATACGGCAGACTCATCAGCTGGGCCATCACCGATGAGACCATCGGCGCCGTGATTCAGTTTTTCTTTGACCGCATGAAGGCGGCCTTGCAAAATCAGTGAGGTTTTGACTATGAGCAGCACTACATACGGCCATATCGGTGACCTCACCGATATGTTCGCTGTACAAGAGCAATTTCGGCACGCTACGAAAATGGTCTGCGATTTTGTTGACCTTAACAAAATCGACCATTTTGCCGTCATTGGCAATATGGTGCGCAACGCCGGACAGCGGCCGCAGCCTTTTTGGCTCGGTGCTGCCTGTGGCGGCGGCTCGTGTAGTGCTGCCCGCTACGCTGCAAAAACTTGACCGACAGCAGATGACCGCCCCTCCCCCGGAATTGCTCTGGGAGAGGGGCGGTGTTGCGTTAAGAGAGAGAACGAGAGATACAAAATCTGGACCCAAAAACAGTGACGAGGATGTTCGACTCGGGGAGTGTAAGGTCAACCAGAAAGCCATCTGATTCGTTCAGATGGCTTTTTTGTTTTATCTCTCGGTGCGTTTTGGGGCCGGTGCGACACAAAGCTCTGATTTTTTCTCGCCTGCCGGGGCTATACTGTTTCTTGATGCAACAGGGTATGCAACAGGGCAATACGGAAGATAGGAGCCAGGCAAATGAGCATTTGGGACGCATTCGGCAAAGGACGGTATAAGGGCTTCTCCCGGGAGGCGGGGCAGCTGCTGGATAAGGCGGTGGAGCTGGCCGGAGGGCTGGGCTGCAAAAAGGCAGACACCGGCCACCTGCTGTGGGCGATGCTGCAAGCGGACGGCGGCCCGGCGGCCCGCTTTCTGGCCGGGAAGAACATCTCGGAGCTGGAAGTGCGGCGTCAGCTGTCCGCCGGGCGGGATGGCACGGTCACCAGGCTTGCCCGGGGCGATATGGCGGCGGACCTGCGCCGGGCGATGGACTACGCCATCATCGGGGCGCAGAACGCCCACCTGAGCCGGGCCGAGCCGGAGCATCTGCTCTGCGCCATGCTGGAAGACACCGACTGCGCCGCGGGCGTTATGCTGGCGTCGATGGGCGTCCAGCTCACCGAGGCGGTGCGGGAGTGCCGCCAGCTTTCAGGGCAGTTCATCCTGCCGATCCAGCCGCGCTCGGCGTCGTCGCTGCCGCGGGGCAGCCGGGCCAGCGACAAATACTGCCGCGATTTGACCCGCCGGGCGGCGGACGGCGAGCTGGACCCGGTGTTCTGCCGGGAAAAAGAGCTGGATCGGATGGTAGAGATCTTATGCCGCCGCCAGAAGAACAACCCCTGCCTTGTGGGGGAACCGGGCGTGGGCAAGACCGCGCTGGCCGAAGGGCTTGCCCAGCGCATCGCCGACAAGCAGGTACCCCGGATGCTCCAGGGGCGGCGTCTGCTGGCGCTGGACATGGCCAGCCTCGTGGCTGGTACGAAGTACCGCGGAGACTTCGAAGAGCGGTTCAAGAACCTGCTGGAAGAACTCGTCCGGGACGGCAGCGCCATCCTCTTCGTGGATGAGTTCCACACCATCGTCGGCGCCGGTGCGGCAGAGGGGGCTATCGACGCAGCCAGCATCTTAAAGCCGGTGCTGGCCCGGGGCGAACTGCAGCTCATCGGCGCGACGACGAATCAGGAATTCCGCACCCACATCCAGAAGGACGCCGCCCTCGAGCGCCGCTTTGGCCGCGTCCAAATCGAAGAACCTACGCCGAAGCAGGCCGTGGATATACTGGAAGGTCTGGCATCCCGCTACGAGCGGTATCACGGCGTCCGCCTGCCCAACGAAGCCCTGCGGGAGGCCGTGGAGCTCTCGGTGCGGTATCTGCCGGGGCGCTGTCTGCCGGATAAGGCCATCGACCTCGTGGACGAAGCCTGCGCGGCGGTGCGTATCCGGGCCGAGCGGGAAGGGGAGAAAGACCCCGTCCTCAGCCGGAAGGAAATTGCCCGAGTGGTGGCGCAGGCCAGCGGCGTCCCGGCAGAGCGGGTGGGCGAAAAGGAGCGGGAACGTCTGGCCCGCCTCGAAGAGCGCCTGAACGCCGAAGTCGTGGGCCAGAGCCGGGCTGTCGCCGCCGTGGCCGGGGCCATCCGGCGCAGCCGCACCGGGCTGGGAGAGCCGGGCCGGCCGATCGGTGCGATGCTCTTCCTCGGGCCGACCGGTGTCGGCAAGACCGCGCTGGCAAAGGCGCTGGCAGAGAGCTGGTTCGGCAGCGAGAAGGCCCTGCTCAAGTTCGATATGTCGGAGTATCAGGAGCAGCACACCGTGGCGCGTCTGCTGGGTGCGCCTCCGGGCTATCTGGGCCACGACGAGGGCGGTCAGCTCACTGAGGCCGTCCGCCGCCGCCCCTACAGCGTGGTGCTCTTTGACGAAATCGAAAAGGCGCACCCGGATATTCAGAATGTGCTCTTACAGATGCTCGAGGACGGACAGCTGACCGACTCCATGGGCCGCAAGGCGGATTTCCGCAACACCATCGTCCTGCTGACCTCCAACCTCGGCGCACGATTCCTCGCCGGGCAGAGCGCACCGCTGGGGTTCGGGGCGGGAAGCGAAGCCGCCTTTGAAAAGCAGTCGGAAGCCGCCGTTGCCGAGGCGAAAAAGTGGTTTCGGCCGGAGCTGGTGGGCCGTCTGGATGAGCTCATCGTCTTCCGCCCGCTGGAAGAGCAGAGCCTCTGCTCCATCGCTGAAAAGCTGCTGGGCCAGCTGGAAGAGCGTGCTGCCCGCAGCGGCTATCAGCTGACCCACACGGCCCGGGTCGGCCCGGCGCTGGCGGCAAAAGCACATTCGCCCTATGGTGCGCGAGAGCTGCGCCGACAGGTAGACCGGGCCGTGGAGCAGGCCTTCGCCGACCAGATCGCCTCCGGCAGTGTGAGCCTCGGACAGCACTGGACGGCAGACTGCGCCGAGGACGGCACGATCGTGGTGCAGGAGACGCAGACGGCGGGTGTCGGCTGAAAAGCTCTTGCATCTGCTCTGGTTTTCCGCTATGATAGAGGGCAGGAACCACCAGAGGAGGAAGCCGAATGCGCTATCTGTTTTTGCTCAACCCCACCGCAGGCAAGCGGGACTGCACTGCTGAGCTGGCCCCGGCCATCCAGGCCGCAGCCCAGCGGGCGGGCATCCCGCCGGAAAAACGGAAGGTCGTTGTGACCCAGTACGCGGGCCATGCCCGGGAGCTGGCCGCTGAGGCGGCGCGCACCGCGCAGGCCGACGGTGAGCCGGTGCGCATCTGGACAGCGGGCGGCGACGGCACCTTCAACGAGATGGTGTCCGGCCTGATGCAGCTGCCTGAGTGTCCGGAGGTGGGCTATCTCCCCAACGGCAGCACCAACGACTTTGCCGCCAGCCTGCATATCCCCGCCTCGCGGCGGTGGGGTGTCTGCCCTTTGGCAGCGGCAATGATTTTCTGCGCACCTACGGCACGCGGGAAGAGTTCAATGACCTCGACGCCCAGCTGGCGGGCGGCGAGGTGGACATTGATCTGATGCAGACCGACCTCGGCCTTTCGGCGACCATCTGCGCCGCCGGGCTCGATGCACAGGTGGCTTACGGCATCCCGCAGTTCCGGCGCATCCCGTTCTGCGGCGGCGAGATGGCCTATGCACTCTCCATCGTCAAGCAGCTCTGCGGCCACATCGGCCGGAACGTGACCTTCACCATCGACGGCGAGGAGCTGACGGTGGACTGCCTGATGTGTGCCGTCTGCAATGGCCGCACTTATGGAGGCGGTTTTTATGCGGCCCCCGAGGCTCAGCCCGACGACGGCTGGCTGGACGTCTTCATCATCCGCAGGGTGAGCCGCCTGACGATCGCCCGCCTGCTGGGGATGTACAAGAGCGGCAGGCACTTCCGGAACGGTGAGCTGACGGAACAGGCGAAGCCCTGCTTCATCTACCGCCGGGCAAAGTGCGTCTCCCTGCGCCCGGCAGACGGACGCGGCCCTATCGTGGCGACCGCCGACGGCGAGTGCGCTCCCTGCGACGCTATCACCGCCCAGCTCAAGCCGCTGGCCGGGCGCGTCCTGCTGCCCAAACCGGCCTATGAGCGGTTCATGGCCCAGCGGGCCAGCGTGTAAAATGAAAGGATGAGAAGCGCCCTGCACGTTTCTTTAGGGGCGCATCGGAGGATCAACAAAGGCGGCGGCTTTCCTTGTCAAGGGAAGCCGCCGCCTTTTCCATTATCTTACAGCCTGTTTCAGCTGCTCCAGGTCATCCGCATCCGGGTGAGAAAGAGCTTTGTCAAAATTCTCGATCATGGCATCCAGATTGGGCAGATGGATCGGCTGTTTTTTCATGTTCTCATACCGCTGGCGTACCGACATCGGCATCTTTCCCTGACACATGAAGCTGCCGAAAACAGTGTTGCTTTTGTCCAGCGAATGCTCCGTCTTTTTCAAGATCTTATCAAAGTATTCTTTACTGCCGCCGAAGCCGGCAGTGCCAAAGAGAAAGATGTTTTTGCCGTGCAGCTGCTTCAAAAAGTCCGAAGTGCTTTCATCGGCTTGTCCCTTGTCCGTCCAGAAGCCCACATAAAGGGTGTCCGCTTCCATGGCGGCAGGATCCGGGATGCCGAAATAATCGCAGCCTTCCTGCGGCAGGCAGTTGTGCAGCGTCTCTGCCAAGATTTTTGTGTTGCCTGTTTTGCTGCTGTATACGATCGCGTAACTCATAGCTTCTCCTTTGTGAATGTCTTTTTGTTGAGTATATCGTGATTTTTTGCCGGGTAGGTTTATGCGTTTTTTGCTTCTTTTTCTCGCAGAGCATCATAAACACAGCGAGTTCCCTGATGTGCCATCAGCCCGCCCAGACACTTCTTGTTGCAGCGGACGCAGCGGTGGATCTGTTCCGCCTGCCCGTTTTTCAGCTTGTTCACCCAATCCGGGTCTGCCAGAAGCTGGCGGCTCATGGCGGCGCACTGGATGCGTCCGCTGGCGAGCTGCTGCTCCACAAGATCCGGGTCGTTCAGACCACCGACACCACAGATGGGCAGGTCGGTGTACTGCCGCACCTCATCGCAGAATTTGAGGAAACAACCGGGATGACCAAAGTATGGGTGGTTTGCAGGTGGAATCGTGTTTTCCAACGCCGAATGGTTTGCCAGCGTTACATGGAAGCTGGTCACACCCGCCTGCTCCAGCAGCGGAACGAACACCGGCAGTTCTTCTTCCACCACACCGGCATTGCCAAAGTGCGGATTTTCCTGCCGGACGGCCAGCTTGTAATCAATGGGCATCCCCGGAACTGCCGCATGGACTGCCGAAACTGCTTCCACCGCAAAACGGGCGCGGTTTTCTGCGCTGCCGCCGTATTCGTCGGTACGATGGTTAAAGATGGCCGAACTGAAGCTGCCGCACATCCGGTCGCCATGCACCTGCATCATATCAAAGCCAGCCTGTTTTGCCAATGCTGCTGCTTTGCCGAATCCGCTGATGATCTCATGGATCTTCCGCTGAGACATATTGGTAATGTAAGGGGCCACTTCTGCATTCAATTTTTCCCGCAGCTGATCCGGGGTGATTTTTTTCAGCAGCAGACCGGGAATGTACTTGAACAGGGCCAGCAGATTGGAATCGCTCTGGTGCAGCTGGGCACAGACTTTGCAATCCGCATCATGGGCGATTTTCACGACCTGCTGGTAGAATGCAAAGCCTTTGGTGTCAAATAGAGATTTTTCAAATTTGCTTTTACCCACCGGGACATCGCCCACGATGATCATGGCACAGCCGCCCTGTGCAATGGCACGGAGCTTTGCAAGGTATTCTTCATCCGACAGCCCGAATGTTGTCGGCGCAAAGATGATGCGGTTTTTCAGCTGCATCCCACCATAATGGATCGGACTCAAGATCGTTTCGTACATCATTTGCACACTTTCTTTTGCACTGCTTTTTGCAGTAATGTCAGCAGCTGCTGCCGCTCCTGCGCTGTCAGTCCGCCCAGACTCTGCGCATCCCAGCCGATAAAGACCTGATGACAGACCACAAAGGCGTTTTCACCCCTCTGAGTCAGCTTCAGGTGGTAGCTGCGCCCATTCTTTTCTTTCGTCAGAAAGCCGTCTTCGGCCAGCTTGTTCAGGCTGCGCTGGGAGTGGCCCCAATCCAGATGAAGAGCTTTGGTCAGTTCCGAAGGCGTGCAGTCCGGATGCTTTCCTACATAAATGACAAAATATATCAGCCCGAAGCTCAGACCCAGCTCCTGTAACCGCTGGGTCGTGTAAGCGGCAAACTCTCTGTGCAGGGTCAGAATGCAGGAAGATACCGTGGATGGCTCCATTTCGTCAACTCCTTCTCCGTTTGAATGGAAAGCATTATAGCACTGTTGCTTGACAAAGTCGAGTGCTTTGACTGCACTGTGCTTCGGAGCGAAAATATGAAGGTGAACCGGAATTGCCCAAATAGAGAGATGATCCCCCTATAGTTTAACGCACGGGTCTTATGACGGGTGCGTTTTTTTGTTATCTGAAAGGCAGATGGAGCGTAGATTGCTCGTACAGGGCGAGGGCAAAAAGAACATACACTCGACAGGCTCATGGAAAGGACATAAAAACTTAACAAAGAAATTTGCAAAACCCCTTGATTTTTGACTCCAAGATGAGTACAATACATTTAGCACTCAAGGAAAAAGAGTGCTAAATAACCGGAAGGGCGCAGCCCCCCGGGACATAAAACAGTTTATCTTTTATATTTATAATAGGAGGGCAAGAACGATGAAGATCATTCCTCTTGCAGACCGTGTTGTTATCAAGACTGTTGAGGTCGAGGAGACCACCAAGGGCGGCCTCATCCTGACCGGCAGCGCGAAAGAGAAGCCCCAGGTGGCACAGGTCGTGGCCGTTGGCCCCGGCGGTGTCGTGGACGGCAAGGAGGTCAAGATGACTGTCAAGGTGGGCGACAAGGTGCTCACCAGCAAGTACTCCGGCACCGAGGTCAAGGTGGACGGCGAAGAATGCACCATCGTGCGTCAGGCCGACATTCTGGCCATCGTGGAGTAAGCGTCTTTCCCTCACACTGGATAATCAAGCATTTACGAAGGAGCGATAAAATATGGCTAAGCAGATCAAGCAGGGCGAGGAAGCCCGCAAGGCACTGTGTGCCGGTATCGACACTCTGGCAGATACTGTTAAGATCACCCTCGGCCCCAAGGGCCGCAACGTGGTGCTGAGCAAGAAGTTCGGCGCCCCCGTCATCACCAACGACGGTGTGACCATCGCAAAGGAGATCGAGCTGAAGGACGAGTTCGAGAACATGGGCGCACAGCTGGTGCGTGAGGTCGCTACCAAGACCAACGACGCCGCAGGCGACGGCACCACCACCGCGACCGTTCTGGCACAGGCTATGGTACATGAAGGCCTGCGCAACGTAGCTGCCGGTGCAAACCCGATGATTCTTAAAAAAGGCATTCAGAACGCAGTAAACGTTCTGGTTGACGAACTGAAAGCAATCAGCAAAAAAGTAGAAACCAAAGAAGCAAAAGCTCAGGTAGCTTCCATTTCTGCAGCTGATGAAGAAATCGGCAATCTGATTGCTGACGCTATGGAAAAAGTTGGCGACGACGGCGTTATTACCGTTGAAGAATCCAAAACCATGGAAACCTGCCTTGAAACCGTTGAAGGCATGCAGTTTGACCGCGGCTACATCAGCCCGTACATGGTAACCGATACCGATAAAATGGAAGCTGTTCTCAGCAATCCGCTGGTACTCATTACCGACCGCAAAATCAATGTAATTCAGGATATTATGCCTGTACTTGAAAAAGTTGTACAAGGCGGCCGCGAACTCCTCATCATCGCTGAAGATGTTGAAGGCGAAGCACTGGCAACCCTCGTTGTAAACAAACTGCGCGGCACCTTCAAAGCAGTTGCCGTTAAAGCTCCGGGCTTCGGCGACCGCCGCAAAGCTATGCTGCAGGATATCGCAATCCTCACCGGCGCAACCGTTATCAGTGAAGAAGTTGGCCGCAAACTTGACAGCGCAACCCTGGAAGACCTCGGCAGCGCAGGCCAGGTTCGCGTAACCAAAGAACTCACCACCATCGTTGACGGCGGCGGCAGCAAAGAAGAAATCGCAGCACGCGTTGCACAAATCCGTGCCCAGATTCCGGAAACCACTTCCGAATTTGACAGAGAAAAACTTCAGGAACGCCTTGCCAAACTTGCCGGCGGCGTAGCAGTAATTAAAGTTGGCGCTGCAACCGAAGTTGAACTGAAAGATAAAAAACTGCGCATTGAAGACGCTCTTAACGCAACCCGCGCAGCAGTTGCCGAAGGTATTGTTGCAGGCGGCGGCACCGCACTTCTGCAAGTACAGCCCGCACTGAACCGCATTAAAGCAACCGGCGACGAAAAAACCGGCGTAGAAATTGTTAAACGCGCTATCGAAGAACCTGTTCGCCAAATCGCTTACAACGCAGGCCTTGAAGGCGCAGTTATTGTAGATACAATTAAACGCAGCCGCAAAGGCTTTGGCTTCAACGCTCTTACCGAAGAATATGTTGACATGATTGAAGCCGGTATTGTTGACCCGACCAAAGTTACCAGAAGCGCACTGCAAAATGCAGCAAGCATTGCCGCTATGATTCTTACCACCGAATCCATCGTTGCCGACAAACCTGCCAAAGAAGCAGCAGCACCGGCAATGCCTATGGGCGGCGGCATGCCCGGCATGATGTAATGACATTTAGCTGAACTTCAGCTAAAATACATCCTTTCAAACTTTTCATAGAACTTCCCCTTACAACAAAACCCCGTGGTTTTTACCGCGGGGTTTTTGCTGTGTATGAGGTTTTAATTTAAGGGTTTAATCTTCCCTTATAATCTCACGTGCTTTGCTGCACAGCAGCGGGTAGCTTACTTTGCTGGTAAAAAGGCGCTGGCGCACAATGCTTTCGGCGGTTGTTACGGCGGCGACGGCCGGGTCGATAACAGGTATGCCAAGCACGCGGCTTAAAGGTTCTGCCAGCCCTAAAAAGGAAAGGCAGCCTAAAACAATAGCTTCGGTGTGCGTTTCGCGCATCATTTTCTGCCCGCAGGCCAGCAGCTTTTTAAAGGGACAGAACGGACGGAACTGGTCAGCTACTTTTGACTGGTTGATTGCAGACGGAAACATGGCGAAAGTCCTTGATGGGAATTACAACG
>OHFA01000846.1_pt1 | contig 14828 bp, 7 predicted proteins | sample 1567501 | NCBI WGS metagenome assembly OHFA01 (sample SAMEA3879593, study PRJEB24766) | human gut metagenome | biome: human-associated habitat; feature: feces | place: USA | collected 1985/1987 | reverse complement strand
ATGAACCGCCGCCATACGGCGGCACAGGCCATCGGTGCGGTGCGGGCGGCACAACGCGCCGGGTTCGGGAACATCACCGCCGACCTGATCTTCGGCATTCCCGGCTTCGGCGGGGATTCGCTGAAAAGATCGCTCGACGGAGTGCTGTCGCTCGGCGTACAGCACATTTCGGCATACCATTTGACCGTCGAACCCGATACGGCCTTCGGCCGCCGTGCGGCACGGGGCGAGTTCCGCGCCGTGGACGAAGAGGTCAGCGAGGAGGAGTTCCTCACGGTGCACGATACGCTTACGGCCGCCGGATTCGAGCATTACGAGGTTTCGAACTATGCCCTGCCGGGATTTCGAGCCCGTCACAACGCCTCCTACTGGCATGGGACGAAATACCTCGGCATCGGGCCCGCAGCTCACTCGTTCGACGGCGAAGAAAGGCACTGGAATGCCAGTTCAGTGGAAAAATACATAGCAGGCGCTCCCGCCGGGAAGGAAGTGCTGACCCGACGCGACCGGTTCAACGAATATGTCATGACGGCGCTCCGGACGGCCGAGGGGATCGATCTGGAAGAGGCCGCGGCACGTTTCGGAGCAAAACGGCTGGCGCGGATGCAGGAAGAGGCAGCACCGTTCCTCCGTTCGGGTACGCTCCGCATAGTCCGGGGGCGGATGGCCCTCCCGCCGGAAAAATTCCTGATTTCGGATGCCGTGATCGGGGCACTTTTCGAAACATAACACGACATGCAACGATGTGAAACAGAAATGTTAAGTTATTATTAAATATTTTTACTAATTAATCGAACAAGGTTGTTTTATATAAATATAAGTATTACCTTTGCAGCGGTTTTCAACCGATTCATCGAGTAAATTACAAACAAGCACGACAGATATGAGTAATGCAAAACTGACTCCCGACTACCTTTTCGAGGTGAGCTGGGAGGTCTGCAACAAGGTCGGCGGCATCCATACCGTCATCTCGACCAAAGCACAGACCGCAACCCGGAAATTCGCCGACCGCTATATCCTCATCGGGCCCGACCTCCAGCACGAGGGGGCGAACCCCGAATTCGAGGAAGACCCCAACATGCTGAAAGCATGGCGCCAGAGCGTATACAGCGACGGGCTCCGGATCCGCGTGGGGCACTGGAAGATCAAGGGCGAGCCGACGGTGATCCTGGTGGACTTCACTTCGCTGATCCCCCGCAAGGACGAAATACTCAAGAAACTCTGGGAGACGTACCACGTGGATTCGCTCTCGGGACAGTGGGATTACATCGAACCCGTGCTCTTCGGCTATGCCGCGGGCATGGTCATCGCCTCGTATGTCGACAATTTCTGCAACGCGACGGACAAGATCGCCGCGCATTTCCACGAGTGGATGACTGCCGCAGGCGGACTCCACCTGCGCAAACACGCCCCCTATGTGGCCACGCTCTTCACGACGCACGCCACGGTCATGGGGCGCTGCATCGCCGGTAACGGCCTGCCGCTCTACAACGACCTGGCCAAGTTCAATGCCGACGAACTGGCACGGCGGTTCAACGTAGTGGCCAAACACTCGATCGAGAAGATGGCCGCCACGTACCACGACGCCTTCCTCACGGTCAGCGACATCACGGCCAACGAATGCAAATACCTGCTGGGACGCGAACCGGACGGCATCACGCCCAACGGGTTCGAAAACGACTTCGTATGGACGGGCGAGGAGTACGACGCCAAGCGTGCCGAAGCCCGCACGGCAATGATCTCGGTGGCCGAGGCCTGCCTCGGGCACAAGTTCCGGAAGGAACCGCTGATCGTCGGCACCAGCGGCCGCTACGAATTCCGCAACAAGGGCCTCGACGTATTCATCGAATCGCTCAAGAAATTGGCCGCTTCCGACCGCCTCAAACGCGAGGTTCTGGCCTACATCACCGTTCCGGCCGGCAACCGCGGCCCGCGCGCGGACTTGCAGGCGCACCTGGCCGACCCGGCCAGCCCGATCGACGGCGGACAATACAAGTATTCGACCCACTACCTCGAATACCAGAACAGCGACCCGATCGTGAACGCCCTGAACGGCAGCATCCTCACGACCGACGATTCGAAGGTGAAGGTGATCTTCGTGCCGACCTACCTGAACAAGGCCGACGGCATCTTCAACAAGGATTACTACGAACTGCTCGTCGGTATGGACATCACGGTCTTCCCTTCCTACTACGAACCGTGGGGCTATACGCCGCTCGAATCGGTGGCATTCTCGGTGCCGACCATCACGACGACCCTCGCAGGGTTCGGGCTGTGGGTCGACAAGCATCGCGAGCACCTGGGCGTGGAGGTCATCCGCCGCGACGACTACAACGACAAGGAGGTCGAGGAGAAGATCGCCGACTCGCTGCTGCGCTTCAGCGCGCTGGACGAGAAGCATGTTTCCGAGATGCGCGTTTCGGCCTACGAGATATCTGAAACAGCGCTTTGGGAGCACCTTTTCGCCGCCTACGAACAGGCCTATTCCGAGGCTGTCGAAAGTTCGGTGATCCGCACCAACCGTGCGGTGCTCGACGAAGGCAACGCCCGCAACGAGCAGATCAACTTCGTGCGCCAGCAGCTCTTCGCCGAGAAACCCAACTGGAACCGCATGATGGTCGACAAGACCCTGCCCAAGCGCCTGCATGCCCTGGAAGAGCTTTCGCGCAACCTCTGGTGGTGCTGGAACCCCGGGCCCCGTGACCTGTTCGAAGGCATCGACCCGGCACTCTGGGCCGAATGCGAGCGCAACCCGATCGCTTTCCTCGACAAACTGAGCGTGGAACGCATGAAGGGGCTCGAACGCGACGAGGCTTTCCTCGGGCAGCTCGACGCCGTATATGCTCAGTTCCGCGACTATATGAACGAAAAGCCCGACCCGAAGATCCCCACGATTTCGTACTTTTCGATGGAATACGGCCTGCACTCGTCGCTCAAGATCTACTCGGGCGGCCTGGGCATCCTCGCGGGCGACTACCTCAAGGAGGCCTCGGACAAGAACGTCCCGATGGCAGCCGTGGGCCTGCTTTACCGGTACGGTTACTTCACGCAGCGTCTTTCGGCACAGGGGGCGCAGGAGGCGACCTACGAGGCACAGAATTTCTATAAACTCCCGATCTCGCCCGTGCGCGACGAGGCCGGCAACTGGCTGACGATCACCATCGCCTTCCCGGGGCGTACGCTTTCGGCGCGCGTCTGGAAATGCCAGGTCGGCCGCACGGATCTCTACCTGCTCGACACGGATTTCGAGGCCAACCTCGAGGAAGACCGCCAGATCACCCACTACCTCTACGGCGGCGACTGGGAGAACCGCCTCAAGCAGGAAATCCTGCTCGGTATCGGCGGTATCCGCGCACTGCGCGCATTGGGCATCAAGCACGATGTGTTCCATTGCAACGAAGGACATGCCGCGTTCATCGGCATCGAGCGCATCCGCGACCTGGTGAACCACAAGAAGCTCTCCTTCTCGGAGGCGCTGGAGGTGATCCGCTCCTCGTCGCTCTTCACGACGCATACCCCCGTGCCCGCCGGGCACGACGCCTTCCCCGAGTCAATGATCCGCCAGTACATGTCGCACTACCCCGACGTGCTGGGCATCACTTGGGAGCAGTACATCAACCTGGGCAAGACCAACCCCAACGACCCCAATGAAAAGTTCTCGATGTCGGTGCTGGCCTGCAACCTCTCGCAGGAGGTCAACGGCGTGTCGTGGCTCCACGGCGAGGTGTCGAAGGAGATTCTGGGCAACATGTGGCCGGGTTACTTCAAGAACGAACTCCACATCGGCTATGTCACAAACGGCGTGCATTTCCCGACCTGGATCGCGACTAGCCTGCGCCGCCTCTACGCCCGCTATTTCGCCGACGGATTCGAGGGGCACGCCTACGACATCCCGGCATGGCAGAAAGTCCACAACATCCCCGACGGGGAACTGTGGGCCGAGCGCATGCACCTCAAGAACAAGCTCATCAAGCACATCCGCAAGCGTTACAGCGACCCCAGCCAGGTGCGGCTCGACTCGCCGCGCCAGATGCTGCAGGTCATCGAGGGCATCAAGCCCGACGTGCTGACCATCGGTTTCGCACGCCGCTTCGCAACCTATAAGCGCGCCTACCTGCTCTTCACGAACCTCGACCGGCTCTCGGCCATTGTGAACAACAAGGAGCGCCCCGTGCAATTCATCTTCGCCGGCAAGGCCCACCCCAACGACAAGCCGGGGCAAGACCTCATCAAACGCATCGTCGAGGTGGCCGCCATGCCGCAGTTCGTGGGCAAGATCCTCTTCCTGCAGAATTACGACATGGAGCTGGCACGCCGCATGGTGCAGGGCGTCGACGTATGGCTCAACACCCCGACCCGTCCGCTCGAAGCTTCGGGTACGTCGGGCGAGAAGTGCGTCATGAACGGCGTGCTGCAATTCTCGGTGCTCGACGGATGGTGGGTCGAAGGCTACAAGGAGGGCGCCGGGTGGATGCTGCCCATGGAGCGCACCTTCGCCGACCAGCACTATCAGGATGAGCTCGACGCCGAAATGATCTACAACACCATCGAGGAGCAGATCGTCCCGAAATACTACGACCGCGACAAAGACGGCATACCCCACGCATGGGTGGAGTCGGTCAAGAAATGCGTCGCGGACATCGCATCGAATTTCACGACCAACCGCATGCTCAACGACTACGAGGAGCGGTTCTACAACAAGCTCGCGGCACGCAAGCACCGGATCGTCGAAGGCGGCTACAAGCTGGCCCGCGAGATCGCGGCATGGAAACGCAAGGTCTCGTCGGTATGGGATCAGATCCGTGTGATCGACGTACAGCGTGTGAAAATCGACAACAAGGCGATCTTCGTAGGCGAAAAGTACCATTTCGAAGTGACCGTGGACATCGTCAGCCTGCGTCCCGAGGACATCGGCGTGGAGATGGTCATCGCACAGCAGATCGTCGGCGGGCAGAATGCCAACGTGATGCGCACGATCGGGCTCAAGCACACCAAGACCGAAGGCAGCCGCGTTACCTACGCACTGGATTATACGCCCGACGAAGCCGGCACGTTCGACGTGGCGCTGCGTATTTTCCCGGAGAACCCGCACCTGCCCCATCGCATGGATTTTGCATTGGTAAAATGGGCTTAGCGAATTTGGGCCTAATAATGTAAAAAAGATATGAATTTTCGGAAATGCGATTGTCTTTTCATGAAAATTCAGCTATCTTTATAGAACGAACCGTATTTTTTTGAAGGACATGTCAGCACTTACTTTCGACAAAAGCGAATTGGGCAACCTGGAGTATTCGCTCCAGCGCGAAATGCTCTCCACAGACCGTATCGGCGGATATATGAGCACGACTATCGTCTGCTGCAACACCCGCCGCTACCACGGCCTGATGGTAGCGCCCATCGACGACAGCGACAGGACGTATGTCCTGCTCTCGTCGCTCGACGAAACCATCGTCCAGCACGACCAGACATTCAACCTGGCCCTGCACCGCTTCAAGGGGGTATACGAGCCGCGCGGACACAAGTATATCACCGATTTCAAATATACGCCGACCCCCACGATCACCTACCGCGTGGGCGGCGTGATCCTGCGGAAGGAGATGCTGTGGATACACAAGCGCACACAGCTGATGATCCGCTATACGCTCGTCGATGCGCATTCGGAAACGTACCTGCGGCTGCGGCCCTTCCTTGCCTTTCGCGACAAACATGCGCTGACGCATGCCAACATGGATGCCGACGGGCACTCCTACCCGGCGGTCAACGGCGTGAAATGCCGCCTCTACGGGTCGTTCCCGTGGCTATACCTGCAAACCAGCAAGCCCGGCGCGGAGTTCGTGCCCGCACCCGACTGGTACTACGGGTTCGAATACCAGCAGGATCTGGCGCGCGGTTACGACGGTTACGAAGACCTGCTCACGACGGGCTATTTCGAAACGGAACTCAAGAAGGGCGAAAGCATCATCTTCTCGGCTTCGCTCGACGAAATGGGTTCGGTCAAGACCATCGAAGAGGTATTCGCCGCATCCATCGCCCGGCGCACGCACAAGATCGACTTCATCAGCTGCCTGGAGCATTCGGCGCGGCAATTCGTCATCCGGCGTCCCGGCGACCGCACCGAAGTGGTGTCGGGCTACCCGTGGCACGGGGTTTCAGGGCGCCAGACCTTCGTATCGCTCCCGGGCATCACGCTCGAACAGGGGCATAAGGAGGACTGTATCGACGCCCTCGACACGCTGGTGCGCGAAATGCGCGACGGCATGTTCACGGGCAACGCCTCGGCGGCCGTCGCGGCAGATGCCCCGCTGTGGTTCTTCTGGACGCTCCAGCAACTCGAACGGGAAGTGGGCGGCAAGCAGATATGGAAAGCCTACGGCCCGGCCATGAAAGATATTCTGGAGAGCTACCGCCGGGGAGTCGGCGGCCGCGTCGCGCTGCATGACAACGGACTGGTGTGGGCCGCTGCGGACGACATCCCGATGACGTGGATGAATGCCGTGATCGACGGCCGCCCCGTCACTCCGCGCAACGGTTACCAGGTAGAGGTGAACGCCTTGTGGTACAACGCCGTATGTTATGCGCTCGAACTGGCCGGCAAACACGCAGACAAAGCCTTCGTCAAGGCCTGGGAGTCGCTCCCGGCACGCACGCAGGCGTCGTTCGTCGAACTGTTCCGCCTGCCGGAAGGTTATCTGGCCGATTTCGTAGGGACGGACGGGCCCGACAAATCGACGCGCCCCAACATGATCGTCGCCTGCGGGCTGAATTACAAGATGCTCGACGAGGAGCTGCAGCTGGAGGTGATCCGCACCGTGCGCCAGCACCTGCTCACCCCCAAGGGGCTGCGGACACTCTCGCCCCGCAACCTGCTCTACAAAGGTTCGCTGGAGGGAGGATCGCCCGCAGAACGCGATTTCGCGGGCAAGAACGGTTCGGCATGGCCCTGGCTGCTGCAATTCTACGTCAAAGCATGTTTCGATATCGACAGGGACGTATTCCTGCCGCAGGCCCGGGAAATACTCGCCAATTTCGACGAGGACATCCAGAGCTACGGCATCTGGTCGATTTGCGAGCTCTACGATGCCGACCCGCCCTATGCATCGCGCGGGGCTATCTCGCAGGCGTGGAGCGTCGGGGCCGTGCTCAATATCCACAGCATGATCCGCGAGCGCACGCAGGAGGAGGCCCGGGAAAGCAAAACCGCGAAGGCGGCGAAAAGCACCGCCAGGAAAACCGCGGCAAAGACGGCCGTCGCAAAAGAGGCCGCAGAAAAGAAACCCGCAGCGAAAAAGAGTGCGGAGAAGAAACCGACAGGAAAAAAGCCGGCTGCGACAAAGGCTGCGACAAAAAAGATAAAGGCTGGGAAATAACAAGTTGTGAGGGGAGGAAAATCCTGCCAAGGCGGGATTCCGGGGCGTCCGGACTTGCAACCGCGGCTTGTGGCCGTGAGCCGGGGCGTTCCTGTGAGAGGATAGGTAAAAATTGCAAAACAAGGATATAGTTATGAGAGTTTTAATGTTCGGTTGGGAGTTCCCGCCCCACATCGCGGGTGGTTTGGGAACGGCATGTTACGGGATGACCCGCGGGCTGGCACGCAACGATGTCGACGTAACATTCGTAGTACCCCACGCCTACGGCGACGAGGATCAGCGTTTCACGCACGTTCTGAATGCCAGTGACGTGGAGGCGCTTTACGGATCCACGGGAAGCGGCGCGGACGACATTCTCGAGAAGATGTCGTTCATCCACATCGACTCGAACATGGTACCTTATATCTCCCCCGAAGAGTATGAACAGTACCAGGAGCGCTACGTCAAATCCGGACAGAAAGTCTGGTCGACGACCGATGCCTGGAAACAACGCTATACCTTCTCGGGCAAGTACGGCGCCAACCTTATGGAGGAGGTCGCCCGCTATGCCGTGGTCGCAGCGCAGGTGGCCAAAGACCTCGAAGGGCAGTTCGACGTGATCCACGCCCACGACTGGCTGACTTATTTCGCCGGAATCGCGGCCAAGCGGGTTTCGGGCAAGCCGCTGGTGGTGCACATGCACGCCACGGAGTTCGACCGCAGCGGCGAGAATATCAACCGTCGGGTCTATGCCATCGAAAAGGCGGGTATGCAGGCTGCCGACCGGGTGATCGCGGTGTCGGAGCTGACGCGTCGCATCGTCATCGGCAAGTACGGCATTCCGGCCGATAAGGTCGTGACGGTGCATAACGCCGTGCGTTTCGGCGAGTCGGAGGAGGCTGCGCCGGAGCGGGCGGTCAAGGATAAGGTCGTCACCTTCCTGGGACGCATCACCTACCAGAAAGGTCCCGATTATTTCGTCGAGGCTGCGGCCAAGGTGCTGCAGCGGGTTTCGGACGTGCGTTTCGTCATGGCCGGCTCGGGCGACCTGATGAACCATGTGGTGCGGCGCGTGGCCCAGTTGGGGATCGCCGACCGCTTCCATTTCACGGGGTTCCTCAAGGGCGGAGAGGTGCAGCGGATGTTCCGCCTGTCGGATGTCTATGTCATGCCTTCGGTGTCGGAGCCGTTCGGTATTTCGCCGCTCGAGGCCATGCGTTCGGGCGTTCCCGTGATTATCTCGCGGCAAAGCGGCGTGGCGGAGGTGCTGGATTACGCCATTAAAGTGAATTACTGGGATGTGGATGCTCTGGCCGATGCCATTTACGGGCTTCTTACCTATCCGGCTCTGGGCAGGATGTTCGCTTCGAAAGGGCTGGAAGAGGTGACCGGACTCAAATGGACCAATGCCGCAGCGAAGATCAAGACGGTTTACGAAACTGTCGTCGCGGAGGCGAACAATTAAAATATTTGCGGAGTATGAAAACGATTTGTTTCTATTTTCAGGTACACCAGCCCTGGCGGCTGAAGCGTTACCGTTTCTTCGATATGGGCCGTGACCACAACTACCTGGACGACCTGACCAATCGCTCGATCATGCAGAAGGTCGCGCGTGAGTGCTATCTGCCGATGAATGCCTTGCTGTTCAATCTGATCCGGCAGAGCGAGGGGCGTTTCCGCTGTACCTTTTCGCTGACGGGGCTGGCCGTCGAACAGATGCGGGCGTATGCGCCCGAGGTGCTCGATTCGTTCCGCCGCCTGGCCCGGACGGGCTGCGTGGAGTTCCTGGCCGAAACTTACTCCCATTCGCTGGCTTCGCTTTCGTCGAAGGAGGATTTCATGCAGCAGGTTGCGCTCCATACCGAACTGATGAAAAAGGAGTTCGGCATTGCGCCGACCGCCTTTCGCAATACCGAACTGATCTATTCCGACCGGATCGGCTCCGATGTGGCCGAGATGGGTTTCAAGACCATGTTGGCCGAGGGAGCCCGACACGTACTGGGATGGAAGTCGCCCGGCTATGTTTATGCCAATGCGCTCGACCAGCGCTTGAGGCTGTTGCTGCGCAATTACAAGCTCTCGGACGACATCGCGTTCCGTTTCTCCAACCGAGGGTGGGACCAATGGCCTCTCACGGCGGAAAAATACACGGGGTGGCTCGCTTCGGACGAGCTGGAGGGGGATGTGGTCAATCTCTTCATGGATTACGAAACCTTCGGCGAGCACCAGCGTGCCGATACGGGTATTTTCGACTTTATGAAGGCGCTCGTTCCGGCTGTTCTGAAGCGGGAGGGGTTGGAGTTCGCTACGGTGAGCGAAGCCGCTGCGAAATACCAGCCCGTCGCCGTACTCCATTGTCCGCACGTGATGTCTTGGGCGGACGAGGAACGTGACATCACGGCGTGGCTGGGCAACGAATTGCAGAACGAAGCTTTCGGAAAACTGTATGCCCTGCGGGATAAGATCGCCCGGCTGAAGGATCCCGATTTCGACCACGTGTGGAACTTCATGCAGGCTTCGGATCATTTCTATTATATGGCGACCAAGTGGTTGTCGGACGGGGACGTACATGCCTATTTCAATCCTTACGAATCGTCCTACGATGCCTTTATCAACTATATGAACGTGCTTTCGGATTTCGAGATCGAAGTGGAGAAGGCGTTCGACCGGAAGCCGCCGGTCCGCAAGACCAAACCGTCGCCGAGGAAAAAGGGTTCCGATCGGGAGAAAGCCGGGGTGCGATAACCTTTCGGTCGAAAAAGGCGGTGCGTCATAACAGGCAAACTGCTTCGTTATTATCGGTGTCACGGCTCGATCATGTGCGTCGGTACACACTCTTCGCCGTGAACCTCGATGCTTTGTATTTTACCTGTTTTTACATACCTGAAAAGGGATGCGCCGAATTTCTCGATTTGACACGTCCCTTTTTTATTCCGGGATGCCTCGGTCCGTCAGCTGCCCTTGCGCTTGAACCGCGACGGGCTGTAGCCCGTGTGCTGTTTGAAATATTTGCCGAAGAACGACTGGGTCGAGAAATTGAGGTGATAGGCGATCTCCTGGATGCTCATGCCCGAATAGCGCAGCAGGCTTTTTGCCTCGAGGATCACCGCTTCGTCGATCCACCGGGCGGCGGTTTTGCCGCTCACGTCCTTGGAAACGGTCGAAAGGTATTTGGGGGTGATGTTGAGGCGGCGGGCATAGAACCGGACGTTCCTCTCCTGTTTGCTGTATTGCCGGACTAATTCCATGAACTCTTCGAAGATCACCTCGCCGCGCCCCAGCTTGACCGTGTTTTTCTGCTCGCGCATGTTCAGCTCGGTGATGATGTAGAAGACTGCGGTGAACAGGCAGCGGATGATCTCCTGTCTGTAATGTTCCTTGTCGCTGGCAAGAATCGTCTTGATGAGTTGGAACACCTGTCGGATCTCGTGCGTGTCCTGGGGTGTCACCCGCAGGCAGGGCTGTTTGCCGAAACGCATATAGACGGGCAGCGAGGCCGAAAGGTCTATCTGGATCTCGTTGATGAACGATTTGGAACAGGCGACGAAATAGGCCGCCGCATCGCTGGTGCTGGCTACCGTGCGGATCACGCGGTCGGGGCTGAAGAAGACGATCGTGTCGGGCACGACTTCGTACTCTTCCGTATCGATCGCTACGACGGCCGAACCGCTGGCCATGATGATCGCCGAGAAGCCGTCAATCAGGGCGGGGTAGTTGCCCAGCGTATCGCGGTGGATGTCGAACGAAGCGATCACCAGGTCGTCCGACAGGTAATAAACGTCCCGCATCTCCTGCTTGATGCGGGAGATCGAAACTTTTTGCAGGGTTATCTCGTCCGCCACCATGCCAGTTTGCTGATCAGATTCTTGAAATAGGCGAACCGGCCCCGGCGGGGTGCCTCCGACAGCGGGCAGACGACGCGGAGCTCGTTGTGCAGACATTCGATGTGCAGCGGGAAATCGGCCCCCTTCTGTCCGTCCACGTCGGTAGGTTCGTTGATCGGCGAGGTGATGTCGAGCGTGCGGGCTCGGAAATGTTTTACCTGCGAGGGCCGACCGCCCAGCAGGTGACGGAGCATCGATACGACCGAGAAGAGCATGTTGCGCCTTTGCAGCAACAGACAGTCGAACATACCATCCTTAATGCTCGAGCGGGGGGCAAGGTGGAATCCTCCGGCCGTTTCTCCGTTGAATATCAGTGCCATGAGCGATTCGAGGTCGAAGGCTTTGCCGTCGGCGAGAATTTGCAGCGGAATGCCGTGTACCGAGCGGAACTCCTTCACGCCCTCGATCAGGTAGGCCAGCTTGCCGATCTGGTGCTTGCGTTTGTCCGGCGTGCGCTGGGACGTGGTGGTGAAGATGCCGAAACTGAAGATATTGACGAAATAGTGGTCGTTCACGCGTCCGCAATCGACCCGCTCTTCCGTACCGCCGAGGAGCTGCGCTGCCGCCTTGACCGGGTTTTTTTCCATGCCGAGCGCTCCGGCGAAGTCGTTGGCCGTACCTGCCGGGATGATTCCCAGCAGCAGGTCGAGGTGTTTCTCCTTCATCCGATTGACCACGTAATTGACCGTGCCGTCGCCGCCCGCCACGACCACCAGATCGACCGTTTCGTGTCCATTGAAAGGGTTGCGGCTGAAATCGATCGGGCCGTCCACGATCGAGTAGCCGGCCTGCCGGAACATTTCGCCGATGGCTTGGGAATCTTTTTCGATTTTTCCTTTTCCCGACTGGGGGTTATAGAGAAATAGAGCTTGTTTCATTCGTACGCAATGGGATTATTCTGGAATCATCATTTCTTGCATCGCCGGCGAGCAGTAAATTTCGTAGCCGTCTTTCCCGTCGTCGAGGATAAAATAGACCTTCGCGTCGGGAATTTTCCGGGAGAGGGCGATGGCCTTGTCCGCGCCCAGGCTCAAATACATGGTCGCCATGGCGTCGGCTTCGGCGCAGTTGTCCGCGACCACGGTGGCGGAAAGCAATCGTGACGTGACGCTGCGGCCCGTTGTCGGGTCGATCGTGTGGGATATCTTATTGCCTGCGGCGTCGCGGTAGAAGCGGCGGTAGTTGCCCGAAGTGGCCAGGCCTCCTTCGCTCATGCGGATACGTCCGGTGAGATAGGCGCCGTCGGACATATTGCCGTCGAAGGGAGTTTCTATGCCGATCCGCCAGGGAATGCCTTTGCTGCTGACACCCTGGCAGCGGCATTCGCCGCCGATCTCCACCAGATAGTTCTTCGCGCCGCAGCGCTCCATGAGGGCCGCGACCAGATCGACCGTATAGCCCTTGGCGATCGAGTTGAAGTCGAGCTGTACGCGGGGATCGTCCTTCACGAGCCTGCCGTCCCGGATATGGACGCGCCGGTAGCCTACGAATTGCAGGAGCGAATCGAGGTTCGGGGTGCGTTCCGCCTCGTGTCCGGCGAATCCCCAGGCATCGACCAGCGGCTTGACTGTCACGTCGTAGTGGCCTTCGCTCAAGCGGCTGAACCGTTCGGCCAGACGGAGGTTGTAGATGATATGTTCGTCGAGCGAGTCGGTTTCTCCCCGGTTGATGCGGCTCAGCAGGGAGGTGGAGTCGAAAATCGACATCGAAGCCTTGGCCTCGGCGTCGATTTGCATAATGGCCCGGTAGAGTTCCTGTGCGGTGCAATCCGTGACGTCGCCCGTTGCCTGGAAAGTCGTACCCAGCATCGCGCCGCTTGCCGTAAGGTACTCTGCGCGGCGGTCGCAGCTCGCTGCAAGGACCAGAACGATAACGGTGTAGAGCAGCAGGGCGATCTTTTTCATGTTCTATGTGTCTTCTTTTTTGGCAAAAATAGTGTTTTTCGCTCCGGTTTGCAAAAAAAGAGGGCTCTTCAGCTAAAAAATTGTATTCGTTTAAGTTGGTTATTGTGAATTAAGTTCGTACCTTTGCGTCACGCTCTGGCGTTATTCACGGTAAGGGGAATGCGTCGTAGAGTGGAACTAAATAAACTTTTGAAAATGGGTTATTTATCAGCTGAAAAAAAGCAGGAGCTTTTCGGTAAGTACGGAAAGTCCAACACCGACACGGGTTCTCCCGAGAGCCAGATCGCGCTGTTCTCGTTCCGTATCAACCACCTTACGGAACACCTTCGTAGCAACAAACACGACTTCGGTACACAGCGTGCGTTGCTGCGTCTGGTCGGCAAGCGCCGCCAGTTGCTGGAGTATTTGAAAGAGGTCGATATCGAGCGCTACCGAGCAATCATCAAGACGCTCAATCTCCGTAAATAGTCCCGGAGGCAGAAAAATGGGGTTGGCCAAAGTTTCTTTTGGCAGCCCCATTTGTAATTTGGAACATACATTTTGACGTAAAAATATCTATGGAAGAAAAGAAGTTGTACAATGCAGTCCGGAAGACGATCACGCTGGCAGACGGCCGCGAAATCATGATCGAAACGGGCAAACTGGCCAAGCAGGCCGACGGCTCCGTCGTGGTGAAGATGGGAGATACGATGCTCCTGGGAACGGTGGTAGCCGCCAAGGACGCGAAACCCGACACCGATTTTATGCCGCTCCAGGTGGAGTATAAGGAGAAATATGCCGCTTGCGGTCGCTATCCCGGCGGCTTCATGAAGCGTGAGGGCAAGGCTAACGACAGCGAGATCCTCGTAGCCCGTCTGATCGACCGTGCGCTGCGCCCCCTGTTTCCGTCGGACTATCACGCCGAGGTATATGTGACCGTAAACCTGATTTCGGCGGACAAAGATATTCAGCCCGATGCTCTGGCCGGACTGGCCGCATCGGCTGCACTGGCTGTTTCGGACATCCCGTTCGGCGGTCCGATTTCGGAGGTGCGTGTGGCCCGTATCGGCGGTCAGTACGTCATCAACCCGGCCTTCTCGCAGATGCAGGACGCCGATCTGGACATCATGGTCGGCGGTACCATCGACAATATTCTGATGGTCGAGGGCGAGATGAAGGAGGTGTCCGAGGAGGTGATGCTCGGAGCTATCAAGTTCGCGCACGAAGAGATTAAGAAACACTGTGCCGTACAGATCGAACTTTCGAAGGAGCTGGGCAAGGACGTGAAACGGACCTATTGCCACGAGGTGAATGATGAAGAGCTGCGTCAGACCATCATTCGGGAGCTTTACGACAAGGCTTACGCCATCGCCACCAGCGGTACGATGAAGCATGAGCGCGAAGATGCCTTCAATGCGCTGGAGGCCGAGTTCGCCACCCGTTTTTCGGAAGAGGAGCTGGTCGAGAAGGCACCGCTGATTCACAAATATTTCCACGACGACGTACAGAAGAAGGCCATGCGCAACATGATCCTCGACGAGGGCAAGCGCTTGGACGGCCGCCGCACGGACGAAATCCGCCCCATCTGGTGCGAGGTGGGCTACCTGCCCGCCGCTCACGGTTCGGCGATCTTCACGCGCGGTGAAACGCAGTCGCTGACTACGGTGACCCTCGGTACGAAGATGGATGAGAAGGTCAAGGACGAAGTGCTGGTA
>OHFA01000832.1_pt1 | contig 15052 bp, 12 predicted proteins | sample 1567501 | NCBI WGS metagenome assembly OHFA01 (sample SAMEA3879593, study PRJEB24766) | human gut metagenome | biome: human-associated habitat; feature: feces | place: USA | collected 1985/1987 | reverse complement strand
GTAGCCTACCAGCGCGTTGACCGCCACGTCCGTATCGCCGCCCGCCGCGACCTGGGCCACGGCATCCTCTCCGGCGTAAACCTTCACATCGGTGCCGGCCAGCGCATCGCGCAGCTGCCCGTAATAGCGTTCGTCGGCGATGACCGCCGTGTCCGCGTCGAATTCCCGAGCCTGTGCCGCGAGCCGCTGCCAGTTGCGGTTGGCCGTCAGCACGCGCACTTCGAATAAAGCGGGGTTCTCACGTACGATGTCGAGCGTCTGCACGCCGATCGAGCCCGTCGAACCCAGTATTGCAAGTCGTTGTTTCATGCCTGTGCGTCAGAATACGATGTACCCTTCTGGGTCTACGGGCTTGCCGTTGTTCCAGAGTTCGAATTCGAAAAGCCGGACCTCTCCGTCCTGCACTTCGGCGTTGTAGCCGACCATCTCGCCCGCGCGGATGGTCTGCCCCGTGGTGACGAGCGACTGCGAAAGCCCCTTGTAGACCGAGAGGAGGTTGTTCGCATGCTGCAGCTCGACCATGTAACCCGTCTCGGGCGTCCAGAGGCTCAGCACCACCGTGCCGTTGTCGATGGCCGTGATGCGGTCGCTGGCCGCCGCCGCGATGCGTACCCCGAAATTGCCGTTGCGGATGTCGAAGCGGTCGGTGATGATCCCCTCCACGGGTTTGGCCAGCTCGATCGCCTCGCGTACCGAACGCCGCGACCCGCCGCTGCGGCCCGCGATGGCGTACGGGCCGTCGCCCTCCATCTGCGCCCGCAGGATCGAGTCCTCGGGCGAGGGCATCACCAGCACCTTGCTGATGCGCGACGAGTCCGACGAGGCGAGCACGCGCGCCACGGGGGTTTTGCCCTCCATGATCAGCGCGATATGCTGGTTGTAGGTGAGCATGTCGTTCATCATGCGCTCCATCGAGTCGAGCCGGATGATGTTCTGCACGAGGCTTTCGCGCGAACGGTCTGCCTCGGTGCGGTATCCCGGCAGCAGTTCCAGGATCGGGGAGTAGGCCACCAGCGACAGGATGAGGATGAACAGCAGCAGCACGAACGACAGGAAGGCCGCGAAGATGCTGGCCGGCGAGAGGTGCATGTGCCACTCCTCGCTGTTGTCCGTGGCATTGAGCATGTTGAAACGGCGTTTGCGGAAAAGCCCGCGCCACCATGCCCGTATGGATTTGAAAAATCTCATCGGTTTATGACATTATGAATGCAAAGATAACCAATTTCATAGAAAACCTTTGCGGAACGCGCCGAATTTTTTAACTTTGTGATCGTTTAGAATCAACGCAAAAAACAGCTGAAAAGTATGGTAAAACCTACATTACTCGTCCTCGCCGCAGGTATGGGCTCCCGTTACGGTTCGCTCAAGCAGATGGACGGGGTCGGCCCCAACAACGAGGCCATCATAGATTATTCGGTCTACGACGCCATCCGCGCCGGTTTCGGCAAGGTCGTTTTCGTCATCCGCCACTCTTTCGAAAAGGAGTTCCGCGAAGTCTTCTCCGCGGAGCGTTTCGGCGGCCGCATCGCCGTGGAGTTCGTGTTCCAGGAGTTGGACTACCTGCCCCAGGGAGCTGCTGTTCCCGAAGGGCGCGTCAAGCCGTGGGGCACCAACCACGCCGTGATGATGGCGGCCGACGCCATCCGCGAACCCTTCGCCGTGATCAATGCCGACGACTTCTACGGTGCCGAAGCCTACAAGACCATCGGGGACTACCTTTCGCAGTTGGGCGAGAGCCGGAACCGCTACTGCATGGTCGCCTACGACCTCGACAAGACCCTTTCGGACAACGGTACCGTTTCGCGCGGCGTCTGCGGTGTGGATGCTGCGGGCAACCTCACCTCGATGGTCGAGCGCACGCAGATCGAGCGTATGCCCGACGGCAGAATCGTCTTCCACGACGGCGGCGCCGACGAAGTATTGGCCGGGGACACGCCGGTGTCGATGAACCTCTTTGGCTTCACCCCCGATTTCTTTACCTATTCCAGGGAGTATTTCAAGACGTGGCTCGCCGGGAACAAGGAGAACCTCAAAGCCGAGTTCTACATCCCGACGATGGTCAACAAACTCATCGGCGAAGGCACGGCCTCGTTGCGTGTGCTCCGCTCGGCGGCGCAGTGGCACGGTGTCACCTACAAGGAGGACAAACCCGCGCTGGTGGCCTCGATCGAGAAGATGATCGCCGAGGGCAAATATCCCCGCAACCTCTGGGCATAATTGCCGGCTGCGGCATCGCATATGCAAAAGGGCGGATATTTTCATCCGCCCTTTTGCTTATTGTTTCATCCGTCTTTTTGCTTATTGTTTGTGGAGTGTCGTTTGCCGCGCCGGCTTCGGAAAGCCTGATTTGCCTTCGGTCTGGCCGGCCCCCGGCCGCATCCGTTTTTCAGGTTTCTGTCTTATCCGCGTTTCCGGCTCCCGGCGTTGGCTGCATCTCCGGTTTCCGGCCTTGCTTGTTTCTCCGGTTTCCAACCTTACCTGCTCCTCCGGTTTCCGGTGTTGGCTGCTTCTCCGGTTTTCATCTTGTCAGTCTCTGCGGTTTTCAGCCTACCTGCTCCTCCGGTTCCCGGTGTTGTCCGCTTCTCCGGTTTTCATCTTTCCGCCTCTGCGGTTTTCTGCCTTACTTGCTCCTGCGGTTCCCGGATTTGTCCAGCTCTTCGCCTTGACGCGCTCCTCTGTCAGCCCTTCGTCAGCCCTTTGCCCCCCCCCTTCGTCACACAACCGGCGGCGCGGCGGCTCAGTCCAGAAAACCTTCCTTCACCAACTGCTCCCGGATGCGCGTCCAGTCCGCTACGGGACGTTTCACGCCGTCCACGAACCGGATCGGGCAGCCGAGGCTGCTGTCGTCGATGTAGAGGTCGGCATGGACTTTCGGCGAGGATGTCCAGCGCTGCTGCGAAGGGTTCTCGTTCACGGCGTAGAGCGGGATTCCCCGCTCGCGGAACCACCGGATCGCGTCGTCGAGCAGCTTGCCGTGGCGCATCGTGAAGAGAATCAGGCGGCAGCCGTTGTCCGTAAGTTCCTTCAGTACGGGTACGGCCCCGGCGTCGTCGCCTATTTCGGGATATGCGTGTGTCACGACCGTCCCGTCGAAATCGACGGCGATCAATGCATTGCGTATAGCCATTTATTTCTTGTTCCTTATTTTACGTCCGATTTTGCTGAAGAAGATTTTCAGGCGCTTGCGGTAGCTGGTCTCCTTGTAATCGTCGTATCCATACCCGTATCCGTACCCGTAGCCATATCCGTAGCCATATCCGTAACCGTATCCGTGGCGGCGGGTGCGCGTGCCGTTGAGTACGACGCACATGTTGCGGAATTTCTTCTCGCGGTAAAGCCGTTCGATGTCGGGCAGCTGCCGGCGGTCGAGCACGCCTTCGCGTACGATATAGATACAGAGGTCTGCCAGCCGGTCGGTGATGACCGCGTCGGCTACCGACATGGCCGGGGTGCTGTCGATGAATACATAGTCGTAGCTCTCCCGCAGCTCGGCGACCAGCTTGTCCAGGCGATCCGAAAGCAGCATCTCCGTGGGGTTGGGCGGCTGGATGCCGGCGCAGATCACGTCGAGGTTTTTGTGTATCTCCATCGGCGTGATCAGTTCGCCGATGTCGGTGATCGTCCCGGCCAGGTAGCTCGTGATGCCTTTCTTGCTGTTGCTGCGGCCCAGCGTCGTGGAGAGCGCGTGGCGGCGCAGGTCGAGGTCGATCAGTACGATCCGCTTCCCGGCCATGGCGAGCGTCATCGCCAGGTTCATCGCCACGAACGTCTTACCCGCATGGGGGTCGGACGACGTGAAGAGCACGCACTTGATTTCCTTGCCCGACGATACGTTCATGAAGGTCATGTTCGAACGCAGGATGCGGAAAGCCTCGGACAACGCGTCGCGTCCGGTTTCCCGGACGACGATACCGCCCTTGTTCTCTCCTTCGAGGAAGGGGATGTCCCCCAGGAACGGGGCGCTGATGTTCTCTTCGATGTCCTTGCGGCCGCGGATGGTCGTGTCGAGCATGCCGATCAGGTAGATGATGCCGAAGGGGATCGCCAGGCCGGCCAGCAGGCTGATGCCCAGGATGATCATCGAACGGGGCGACACGGGCCTGGGACTGCCGTATGCCTGGTCGATCGTACGCGAATTGCTTTCGGCGACGGCATAGTTGAGCTGCGTCTCCTCCTGCTTGTTGAGCAGGTAGAGGAACAACTCCTCCTTGATCTTCTGCTGGCGCATGATGTCGAGCAGGACTTTCTCCTGCGACGGCATGGTGGATATGCGGTGGTTGGCCAGCGCCTCCTCCTTGCGCATGTTCGTAAGCTGTATTTCGAGCGTCGAGACGTGCGAGTTGAGCGAAGCGATGATCGAGCGGCGCACGGCAGCCAGCACGTTGTCCATGTCCTGGATCACGGGGCTGCGCTCCGAACTGTTTTCGAGCAGTTTCTGGCGGCGTAGGATGGCGTCGTTATATTCGGTGATCTGGGCGACGATCCCGTTGTTGGTCAGCGAGGCGACCATCGGGATCAGTTCCCCCGCATGCGTCGGGTTGTTGAGGTAGTCGCGGATGTAGTTGGCGACGCTGATCTGGTTTTCGATCGAAAGCCCTTCGACCTTGAATTTGCTGCTCTCGGTAATGGATCGGGTAGCCTCCGAGGTGATGTCGATCATCTGGTTGCTCTTCTTGATCCCCTCGATTTCGCTGTCCACGACGCCCAGTTCCCGTCCGATGGCCAGCATACGCTCCTTGATGAAGGCGTTGGTCACGACCGATACCTGCCGCTTGTCGGCGATGGCGTCCTCTTCGTACACGGCGATCAGCGTGTTGATCACGTCCTCGGCACGCTTGGGTACGGAACTGTTCATCGAGATGGTGACGATCGACGCCTGCTTGTTGGCCACGTCGCTCTTCACGGTGGCGCGGTAGGCGTTCGTCGTGACCATCGGCGAACTCTTGGTGACGGTGATGGGCCTGTCCACATAGGTCGAGTCCATGAACGGCGTCTTGTGTACGACCATCTGCCCCAGCGGTGTGGGGATCGTATCGCCGTACTGGCCGCGGATGACCCTGCGCTTCTCCTGCTTGGTGAGGTACTTGTCGTCGAAGTCCGCCAGTTTGATCCGGCCGTCCTCGAGCTCGGTCACCTCGAGCGAAAGGCGCTGGTTGTCGTCGTCGATGAAATCGACTTCGATGGGCGAGCGGCCGTAGAGGTCGAGCGTCCGCAGCCCGTCCCGTACGGAGTAGTTGACCGTCAGGTGGAGGCGCTTTACCACCTCGGACATCAGCCTGTGCGACTGGAGGATGTAAACCTCGTTGTCGACGTTGCGGCGGTTCTGGAAACCTACCAGGTCGCTGAATGCGCCCAGTTCCATGTCGCCGCCCTTGCGGCTGTCCTTTACGAGGATGGTGGCCGTGCGGCTGTATATCTTCGGGGTGCTGGCCAGGTAGTAGTAGGCCATGCCGAGGCAGATGAGCACCGACAAGGCGAACCAGTACCAGTTGGCCAGAACCATCTGTAACAGGTCGTGCAGCGTGAGGCCGCTGCCGTTTTCGTTCTCGTCGTTCTGCAGGTGTTGCTGCTGGTTGTTGTATTCGGTCATGGCCCGGCTTATTTGGTTAAGGTTATGATAAGCGTCGCCACGGAGATGGCCGTACCTACGAGCGAGAGGTAGAAGTTGCGGTTCTGGCTGATTTCACCGGCCTGTGCCTTATATTTATTGGGCTTGACGTAGATCACGTCGTTCTGCTGGATGTAGAACGCCGGCGAGTTGAAGAGGTCTTTCGACGTGAGGTCGAGGTATTCGATCGTGCGCACGCCGTTCACTTCGCGGGCCACGGCCACGTCCGTACGGATACCGTAGATCGTCAGGTCGCCGGCCATGGCCAGGGCGTCGAAGATCGAGATCTTGTCGCGCGTGACGTCGTAATGCCCCGGGCGGGCGACTTCGCCGATGACCGAAATCTTCATGTCGGCGAACTGCACGTTGACCGACGGGTCGTTGATATACCCGCCCTCGACGATCTTGTCGGCGATGGTCTGTGCCAGTTCGCTGCGGGTCTTTCCCTTGCAGTCGATCTTCCCGATCACGGGCATGTCGAGCATGCCGTTCTCGTCCACCGTGCGGATTTGCAGCGACTGGTTGGTCGCCGAGCTGTACGAGGCGACTCCCGTCACGGAACTCAGCGAGGTCGATGAGTTGAACGGCACTGCCAGTTCGGGGTCTTTGCTGTTGACCACGACCGTCAGCCGGTCGAGGGGTTTGATCCGGATCTGGCCGCTTTCGGCGATTTGCTCGGGCGTAAACGGGTTCGCGTCCTGCAGGTACCAGGCACGTTTCTGCGAGGCGCAGGACGAGACCAGCAGGGCCAGGATGACCGGGACTAAGAGGCGGTAATGCTTCATTTTCACTAAGGCGTTTTATATCGTGCGCAAAGGTAGTAATTTTTGTGAAATAAACCTACATGTGCCCCTTGCTATTTTGTCCCTATTGCACCGGATTCGGTCGCCGCCCGGATTTTTTCCGGAAAAAAGCGTACATTTGACGTCCCGGAATCCGGATTCCGCATTAAAATTTTGGAAATTATGTTGCATCCCGAGTGGAGTTACCAGGCTGTAATCTATGAAATGAACGTGCGCCAGCTGACGCGCGAAGGCACCCTCAGGGCCGCCGCCGCGAAGCTCGGTTTGCTGCGCGACATGGGCATCGACGCCGTGTGGCTGATGCCCGTCTATCCGATCGGCGCCGAGGGGCGCAAGGCTCGCTGGGCTCTTACTATTCGATCCGCGACTATTGCGCCGTCGACCCCGGGCTGGGGACGATGGGGGATTTCGATGCGTTTGTCGCCGAGGCGCACCGCCTGGGCATGAAGGTGCTGCTGGACTGGGTCGCCAACCATACGGCGCGCGACGCCCGCTGGGTCGGCGAGAAGCCTGCCGACTGGTATGAGCGCGATGCCGCGGGGGCACCCGCCGTGCCCTGGGACTGGACGGACACCGCCAAACTCAACTATGCGAACCGCGACGTGTGGCGGGCCGAGGCCGACGCCATGGAGTTCTGGGTGCGCCGGCACGCCGTCGACGGTTTCCGCTGCGACATGGCGATGCTCGTGCCCGTGGAGTTCTGGAATGAGACTGCCCGCCGCCTGCGGAAGGTGAACCCCGACCTGTTCCTGCTGGCCGAGGCCGAGGAGCCTTACCTCTTCGAAGCGGGTGCCTTCGACGCCTGCTATGCCTGGGAGATGCACCACCTGATGAACGACGTGGCGCAGCAGAAGGTGCGCGTGACCGCCCTGCGCGACTACATTTATGCCGACCGTAACCGTTACCCGCAGTCCGCCATGCGCCTGGTGTTCACCTCCAACCACGACGAGAATTCGTGGAACGGCTCGGAGTTCACGCGCATGGGCGACGCCCGCGAGATCATGGCCGCCTTCACGTTCGTCGTGCCGCGCGGCCTGCCGCTGGTCTATACCGGGCAGGAGATCGGCTACGACCATTCGTTCGCCTTCTTCGACCGCGACCCGATCCCCTCCTATGCGGCCAATTCGTTCACGGATTTCTACCGCCGCCTGGCCGGGCTCCGGCATGCCAACCCTGCGCTCGCCGCCGGGGAGGCGGGCGGCGAGATGGTCGAGATACGCAACAACGCCGAGGATTGTCTGATGACCTTCGTGCGCGAAGTGAAGGGCAACCGCGTCGTCGCCGTGATGAACCTCTCGCCCTACGCCGTCCATGCCGATTATTACACGGGCATCTATGCCGGCATGTACACCGATGCCATGACGGGCGTTGCCTGCGAACTGCGCGGGCATGTCGAGGAGGACATGGCGCCGTGGAGCTACCGCATCCTGACACGCTGACCCCTGCGGCCGCGGAGTGCGGCGGCCGCATCCCCGCCCGATGCCCGGCCGTGTCCCCACCCGATGCCCGGCAGCGGCCTGCAAACCCGGCCCGGGGCGCCCGCTCGGGGCCGGCGTGCCGTTTTTATCCGCCGCGGAACACGAATCCCTGCGCGGTCGCGTTCCTTTTATGGAATTTTTCCTATTTTTGCCCATGATTATGAAACGCTTCCTTCTCCTCTGTCTGCTGTTCGTCCCGTGCCTCGCGGCACAGGCCGAAACCTACCGCGTCGAAGACATCCCCAATGTCCAGCGCGCCGACCGCACGCGTTACGTTTCGAACCCCGACGGGATACTCTCGGACGAGGCCGTGGCGCATATCGACCGTTTGTGCGCTGCGCTGCGCAAGCGGGCCGTCGCCCAGGTCGCCGTGGTCGCCGTGGACGACATCGCGGGCGGCGACGTCTTCGAATTCGCCATCGACCTCTTCTCCGCGTGGGGCGTGGGGCAGGCCCGCAACGACAACGGGCTGGGCATCCTGCTGGTTAAAGAGCGCCGCGAGATCCGTTTCGTCACGGGCGGCGGGCTGGAGGGCGTGCTGCCCGATGCGATCTGCAAGCGCATCCAGCTCAAATACATGCTCCCGGCATTCCGCCAGGGCGATTACAGCCTCGGCATGGTGCAGGGGGTCGAAGCCGTGTCGCAGCTGCTCGAGGGGAACGAACTGGATCTGGGCGGTGCCGATACGGGCGGCGACGAGCTGCCCGCATGGGCGGTTTTCCTGATCGTCACCGGGTTCGTCGTAGTGCCGATGGGCGTGATCCTGCTGGGTTACTACGCCCGCAAGCGTTGCCCGAAATGCCATAAACTGACACTCCGGCAGCAGTCGAGCGACATCCTGAAGGTGACGCCCAACTACCGGCTGGTCGAATATACCTACGTCTGCTCGAATTGCGGCGCCGTGGTCAAACGGCAGGCCAAAAACCTGCGCGACGACAATTTCGGCGGCGGCGCGGGCGGCGGCACGATCATCGGGGGGCGTGGTTTCGGCGGCTTCGGCGGAGGGTCGCGAGGCGGTGGTTTCGGCGGCGGTTCGTTCGGTGGCGGCGGTGCCGGCTCGCGCTGGTAAAGGCCGCAGGGCGTGCCGGGCGGCTTTGCCGGTTGCGGGCGGCTGTTTGCCGGACAAAGGCTGGCTTTGCGGGCGGCCGGAATGGTTTTCCCGGCCCCGACGAGATAAGATTGGAATGAATTTAAAACACTTTATATTATGAAGAAATGGATTTGGATTGGAGTCGTCGCCGTCGTGGTGATCTTCTTCTACGCAACGTACAACGGATTTGTCAATAAAGAGGAGGGGCTGAAGACCGCATGGTCGAATGTCGAAACGCAGTACCAGCGCCGTGCCGACCTGATTCCCAACCTGGTGAACACGGTCAAGGGCTATGCCGCACACGAGTCGCAGACTTTCGAGGCCGTAACCGAGGCCCGTGCGAAAGCCACCTCGATCAACCTTTCGGCCGACGACCTCACGCCCGGGAAACTCGCCGAGTTCCAGCAGGCGCAGGCGCAGGTGCGCTCGGCGCTGGGGCGCCTGATCGCCGTGTCGGAGAGTTATCCCGACCTGAAGGCCAACCAGAATTTCCTCGAACTGCAAGCGCAGCTCGAAGGCACCGAGAACCGTATTTCAGTGGCCCGCAAGGAGTTCAACGAAGTGGCCAAGACCTACAACGTCGCCGTGCGCCGCTTCCCGGCCAACCTGGTGGCCAAGTTGTTCGGGTTCGGGCAGAAGCCCTACTTCGAGGCTGCCGAAGGCACCGAAACCGCACCCCGGGTGCAGTTTTAGCCCGGCTCCGGGTAGAAAGCAAAGGGACGGGACGCGCCAGCGTATCCCGTCCCTTTTGTGTTGTCGGTGCCTGCCTACTTGCGGCTTCCGAGAATCCGGAGCAGGTAGAGGAACAGGTTGATGAAGTCCAGGTAGAGGGTCAGCGATCCCAGCAGTGCGATTTTCTGCGTCGATTCGTCCACGACCTCGGCGTTCATCACCATCTTCTTGATCTTCTGCGTGTCATAGGCCGTGAGGGCGACGAACACCAGCACGCCGATGTAAGTTATCACCCACATCATCGTTTCGCTGCGCAGGAAAAGGTTCACCACCGTTGCGATGATGATGCCGATAAGCGCCATGTAACCCATGTTCCCGATGCCCGAGAGGTCGCGCTTGGTGAAATACCCGAACAGCGCCATGGCGCCGAACGTGCCGGCCGTCACGAAGAAGGTCGATGCGATGGACGATGCGGTGTAGAGCAGGAAGATCGAAGCCAGCGTCGCGCCGTTGAGGATCGAGTAGGCGATGAACATCAGCGTTGCCGTGAGGAACGACATGCGGAAGATGAACGACGAGAGGATGATGACCAGCGCCAGTTCGGCGATGATCAGGCCGAAGAATGCGACTTTGCTGCCGAAGATGGCATTGAGCAGCGTCGGCGAGTCGGAGACCGTCAGGGCCGTTGCGCCCGTGATGAAGAGGGCCATCGTCATCCATAGGTAGACGTTGCGGAACAGGGTGGTGTTCTCGGACTTGTCAGCCCTGCGCACGCCGGCTGTCTTGCTGTAATTGGTGCTTGTTTCCATAAAGTTTTCCTGTGTATACCTGAAATTACGTTTCGTCGCGGTTTTTCCGCTGTCGGCGCAAAGGTAACGATTAAATCGGAGTTTTCGGGCAAAGCCGCGTAAATTTCACGGCCGGCCGCCGGGGATGCGGTGCGGCTACATCCCTTTTTTTATACCGGCCCGGATCAGGAGGATATTTACGGGCAGCGCCACGAGGAATCCGCATGCCATGGCGACCTGCATCGAGAACCAGAATACGAACGAGGTGCGGGGCATTGCCTCACCGCCGTTGAGCGCGAAGATCGCCACGGCCATCCAGCCGTACATGCCGGCCTGCCATGCCGTGAGCGAGAGTATGTCGGCTTTGGCGGCACGGCGTATTGCTTCGCCGCGCGGGAGCGTGCGTTCCATGCCCCGGATCGCGGCGTACTGGAACCCGATGCCGAATGCCAGGGCCAGGAGGTAATCCACGACCCATGTCCCTGCCAGTATGCTTCCGCCTATGGCTACCGGAACGAAGAAGAGAAACCATTCGCCGACGATGTCGGCCAGCGTGCACCCCGCCCCGCAGTGGAGCGTCGACAAGACGACCGACTGCCACCGCGGCCGCCCCTTCATTCCGGGCATATCACTCATCCCGTCCATCCCGTCCATGCCTTCCATACCCCTGGGCCCGGCCGTCCCGGACATCTTCGTCCCGTTTGTCATCCCGGGCATGTCCGTCCCGTCTGCCATTCCCGGCATGCTCGCTCCGCTTGCCATGTCCGGTATGCCCGCCTCATCTGCCATGCCCGCTTTGAGCGCCGTCCCTTTCATTCCGGGCATATCTTCCGCCCCGTCCGCTCCTGTCGTGGTTCCGTTCTCCATCTGCATCCCGTGCATCCCCGGTTCCGGCATGTTCATGGCCCGTTCCGACTCCGAAACCTTCCATAAATCCGTTCCCGCTACGGACATGTCTTTGCGTCCGTCCGTTCCGGGCTTCCCGTTTACCGCATCCTGTCCGGAGCCTCCGTCTTTTCCACCCCGTTCGTCCGTTCCGGGCTTCCCGTTCGCCGCTTCCGGCCCCAAGCCTCCGCCCCGTCCGTCCGTTCCGGGCTTTTCGTTTCCTACCTTCTGCCCGGCGCTGTCGACCTGCCGCTCGTTCCCGGTTTCCCCGATGCCGCCGCCTTTTGCCGGCTCGCTGATTTTCGCGGAGTCTTTCTGCTTTCCGGTGCCGTTGTTTTGCACGGGCATGTGCCGCGCGGCGCGTCCGAAGGCGTAATAGGCCCATAGCCCGAAAAAACTGGCCCAGAGGGCAGTGAGTACCCATACGCTTTCCATAATGCGCATCGGTTGCCGGCGCGTACGCAGGTCGGCCGCGACGATGAGCGCCGAGCCGATGCCGCCTGCTACGAACAGGACTGCCAGATAATAGAATTGCTGCATGACGAGGTGTTTTTCCCGTCATGCAGCAATTTATATACCGCACCGCGCTCTGTCCTGCCATCGAAAGCCGGGCGGGGAATTCAGCCGGGTCGGCTTGGGCTGGAACCGAAATATTGGTTTCGTAGATCCCGAACTGGGTGCGCTCGAATAACTCAGGGCATCAAATCCAACGTGACGATCACCGGATTGGCATAGCCGGTTTCCTCCCGTTGGCCGAACAATGCCGCTTGCATGCCGGGGGATAACCTGGTTTGGTCGAGCACACCTGTAATCCGGTTCCCGGCTACGTCTACCGGGCCGTTCATTACCGTGGCGAACAGTCCGTTCCTGTCTGGCTCGTTTCCCCCCGAACGTGATACCGACCAGTCCCGATACGGTACGGTGCGTATCCTTGTCGTAAACCACCAGGTAGGGCATGCGTTTGGTGTCCCGACGAATTCAGTTTCATAGCGATCGCTAAATTGTCCTTGATTTGATTTCTTTATAAAACTCCCCACCTCTCTTCTTACATCCGCGCTCGGCAAAAAGAGGCTGCTATAATTCTTCGAATAGTTTGTTCTTTTGTTCTATCCAATTCATATCATTTTATCGTTTTGATTTTGAGCTGTCAGGCTTGTGCCCAACGTGCCGGCGATTGGCTTCGGGGCGGAGAGCGGCGCACGTCCGCTGTCCGCTGAAACAAAAGTTGATGCGGGCGGCAAAAGGCGAATGCCCTGCGTCATCCGCCCTCAGAGGTACGAGTTGGGTGTAGTTTCTCAACTTGTATGCTCGCTCCAAAATTCAATATATTTCGGACTTTGTGGAATTTCAAAATTGTCAGGCAGTCTCAAATGAAATTCGTTTCGAAAATAGGTCGCTAAGTCAAATCCATAATAAATAATGTCCATTTGATGTACGGATAGGATGGGATTTCCTGTCTCATGCGGCTTACTCGGAATGTAACGATTAGAATAAATCGGTATCAATTTCGGATATTTCTTGAAATTTTCTGTCGCAATTTCTTTTTGCCGTTCGAATATTTCAGGTTTTTCACCCCAATTCTCGTCCCAAAACGCATTATTCTCAATGTCGAATAACATTCCGTCAAGCGGCCGATTCAATTTGTCGAATACTTCATCTTCGTATTCTTTTGATGAAAGTGCTTTTCTCCAATTGACAAATCCTTTCGATACAGGCAGTTCCAAACATAATAATGTTTGTAAATCCGGTGGAAATGTTATGTCGAAATTTGCTTCGACTGTTATCAATTCCTCGTTTGTCAATCCTTTCTCAAATTGGATTCCTCTACTTTTCAGAAGTTGTATCAACAATTTTATTCGATCTTCGAGTTTCATCTTTCATTAGTTTATTTTGCACATTTGTGAATTGCGCCCAACCACCTTTACTACCTCTATTATTTTTCAAAGTCGGTTTCTGTGTTGGGTAAAATAATTTTGTCTAATATTAAAGAATTTAAATGGGGATTCACATTTGTCTTTGCTGCAAAGAACATAGCATACACAAAGATAGAAATATTAATATACGATTCACTGGAATTGAGCAATAAATCTGTTTGTTCGACGGAGGTATTGAGATAGAAAAAGAAAATACATACGCTTGAATGTCGTTCGGAATGAGTTTAGCCATTGCCGTCTGCCCTTCCCTGCCGGCCTTTGGCAAACGGCCAAACGCATCCCTCCCGACCGACTGGCCGGGAGGGATGCGTTTCAGGATGCTGCGTTTCGGGTTGTGTTCCGCGGTGTGCGCGCAATCCGGGCTGTGTGTTCCGCGGTGCTGTGTGCTGCTGTGCACGTTGGGATGCTATGTGCCGCGGAGTTGTGTACGTTCCGGGATGTCGTGATTCGGGTTGCTGCATTCCGGATTGTTGCATTCTCGGTCACACGATCCGGACTGTGTTCTGCGGTGCTGCCCCGGGAACTTTACAGGCGGTTTTTCTCGTCTGCCGAACCCGCTTCGACAGCTTTGCGTTTGAAGGCTTTGCCCGACTTGAAGTTGTAGGTCACCCCGATCGTGAAGCTGCGGTCGTTCCACTGCTGTTTGACGTCGACCATGCGCACGAACCCGTCGCCGCGGGCGCCGATGTGCTGCGGGCGCTCGATCAGGTTGCGCACCGAGAACGAGGCGGTGAACTTGTCGCCGAAACGCTTCTTGATTCCGGCGTTCAGGAAATGGAGCGGTTTTACCCAGCAGTTGCCGAAGTCCATGCGGCTCTGGAACCGGTACGACAGGTCGATGTAGAATTTCGCGGGCAGCGAGAAGGTCGTCGAGCTGTTTACGAAATAGAAGTTGTAATGTTTTTCGGCGCTGTGCTCGTCGATGCGCTGCCCCTGCCGGATGTAGGTGAGGTTGAGGTTCATCGTCCACCATTTGGTGAACTGGAACGGTGCGTTGGCCGTGAGGTAATAGTTTTTCGTCGTGTCGAAGTTTGTCCACGCCAGGCACAGGCGCGCCGGGTCGTCCGCGTCGGGGCGTATCGTCTGCTGTATCTCGTCGCGCTGGATCGTCATGCCGCCCGTGAGGGTGTACTTGTGCTTGAGCACCAGCGTCAGGCTGATGTCCTGCTTGTAAGCCGGGTCGAGTTCGGGGTTTCCCGTCTGGTAGGTGTAGTCCGAGATCTGGAACCGCTGCGGGTTGAGGCTCCAGAAGCGCGGGCGCTCGATCGTGCGGGCATACTGGGCGATGAGCGAGTAGGCCCCGTCTTTGGTCAGGGCATAGGAGACGTTCGCGTTGGGGAAGAGGCTGAAGTAGTTCTGCGAGATGTCGCCGCCCTTGCCCCGGGTGTGGGTGTATTCGCCCCTCAGCCCTGCCACGAGGCTCCAGCGCCCGAGGTTGGCCGAGGCGATGCCGTAGGCCGCCGCGATGTTCTCCGTATAGTTGATCGTGAAGCTCTGGTTGTCGTTGCGCACCCACGCGCCGTCCTTCACGTATTCGTAGAGCGCGTCGTTGTGCATGTCGTTGTAGGTGTACTTGGCACCTGCGCGCAGCGACCAGCGGGGCGAAAATTTCTTGTCGAGGGCCAGCGTGGCGGTCGTGATGTCGTAGAGGCTCGACGAGTTGTCGCGGTAGGTCGAGTCGACGACTGACGCGGGGGAGGTTATGCGGCTGAAATTGTCGTTGTCGGCGTTTGTTGCGCGGCGCGTATAATCGGCCAGCAGTTTGAGCGTCGAGCCGAGCGTGTCGAGTTTGTA
>OHFA01000812.1_pt1 | contig 15303 bp, 11 predicted proteins | sample 1567501 | NCBI WGS metagenome assembly OHFA01 (sample SAMEA3879593, study PRJEB24766) | human gut metagenome | biome: human-associated habitat; feature: feces | place: USA | collected 1985/1987 | reverse complement strand
CCGGAAGGCTTTCTCCGACTCTACGGTAATTCCTCCGACTGCATCTACTAATGTCTTAAATCCATTAAAATTAATCTGCACATAATAATCCACATGCTCATCATACAGATTTCCAAGTGTGGCCATAGAACAGTCTATTCCATACATTCCGCAGTGTGTCAGTTTGTCTTTGGCTCCTGCTGACGCTGCCGTATCCACATAGTAATCTCTCGGTGTATTAATAAGAAGCACCTGCTTCGTGGACGGATTGACAACCGCAAGAATATTGACATCACTGCGGCTGGTAGTAAGTGTAAGGTTTCTGGTATCCGAACCACTGATATAAACCACAAACGGATCTGTTGTAATTGATTTTTCTGCAGTCTGTGAATCTTCCGTAACCACATTTTCTTCTTCATGGTCATACAGTGTTCTTGTTCTTGAAGAAAATGTTTCATATCCATCCTGTGCCTCTACCACATCCACATATGCCACATTCATCAGCATTGCATCAGCGCTTCCCTCATACAATGCCTGTACCATATCAGGAATGTTGTCATACACCTGCGTACGGATCTGTGTCCCGACAGTTTCATTGATCTTTTCGATTGCCTTTTGGGTATGTTCGTAATCGTATTTTTCGGTAATCGCAAACACATAGTCTTTCGCATCCATCAGTGTCTGTGCCGGATCATCCACCATGACATAAGCCGATACGGTATCTGTTGTTTTTACATTTCCAGTAATATCTCCCAGGGTATTTCCGGCTTTTACAAGCATATAAGAACCACCGATACATACAACCATGCATGCAAGTGACAAAAGGATTCCGAATGTGCGTCGGACATAACATGCTGTCTTTTTTTTGCCTTTTTTTCCGAAATAAAATAGACAGTATTCCATAATCAGCAAAAAAAGCAGGATCAATCCAAACAACATCACATACAATTCCGGAAGCATATTCAGCCACAAAACGATTCCGACAGTTGTAAGACTCAATACCAATTGCACCACCAGAATAATTCCGGCGGTTATTTTCCATTTACTTTTCTTTTTTTCCTTTGTTGCTTCCATGTGTTATCCCCAGTTTGCAAATATAGCAACCATCACTTTTTGTTATCCTTTTACCGTTTTAAAATTTTCGTTTTTATTTTGGATAATAATTTTTTTATCTTCTTCTCTATTCCCTTGCCGGGATAAATATACTGAAAGACTGCAATCAATAATCCAAATAAAATTATTACAATTATCGCAAAAGGAATTTTGCTCACCATTTTCATTCTTGCAATTATCCAAATTATAATTAATGAAATGAATGTCTGCACTGTTAAAACCACATAAGCTGTGTTTTTCCACTTTTTTTTATTAGCGTCTTCTTGTATTTTAATTTTTTTTCTAAGTTTTTGATTCACATTCAATCTTTCATTACAAGTTTCATAAGTTCTTCTGAACTTTCTCATTAATTTTTCATTTTGTTCTTTTAATGAAGTACCCTCAAACTTCTGGATATTTTCAAGCAAAGTTTTGTAATCATAAGGCTGAATGTTACAATTTGGTCCAAGTATAATCTTTTTTACACCAGTAAAAAGTGCCCGATATACGCTCATGAGATATTCCGGATCTTTAACGATGCCCTCTTTCATTGCTTTTTCCAATTTATTAACAATCTTTTCTGCAACAAAATCACAACGTTCTATTGCTCTCTCAGGATACCCTATTCTTTTATAAAAGCTTGATACTTTCGTATTCCAGATTAAATTCACAGATGGAATATTCATCGAAAAGGAAATAATTCCAGGGTGAAGGCGGCACGAAATCACCCCATCATATTCTGACATTTTTACAAACAAGTTCTCTGGTAAATTCATATTAAACACACATTTTTCTATCGGTACATTGTAAAATCTGATAAGATAATCCAAAAAAGCTTCATCTCCAAAATTACCACTTGTTATCAATTCATAATCATAGCCCCGGGTTTTTAATATATCAATGACATTCGTCCATAATTTTGCAGATTGTTCTTTCGTGAAATCAACATGATTATCTATAAATCCATTCGCTCTTATAACAAATATGCCAATTTTCTTTTTCGCATTTTTTTTGCCATTTGACTTTAAAATTGCCTCCTGACCAATAAAATTATCAAATACTGTTGCAGAAAACACAGCCGGATCAGATACAAGACCTATTTCAAAAGAATCATTAACTTTATATTTTTCAAGTTTGTCTATTCCGTCACGTGTAGTGATCTGTTTCACACATCCCATATTAAGTGCTATTTTTAGTCTCTGGCACCTTTTATTTTCTTCATTATATGCCTCAATTCCAATTGCCGAAAAAATAACAGGTTTGTTAAATTGCTGAGCAATTTCAAGAGTTAGTGCTGTTCTTTCATAAAATGTTTGATACAAATAATTGAATACTGGCGCTCCTCCAAAAACAATCAAATCTGCCTGTGATATTGCATCCTTGGCATTTTGTAATAATAGAGGGTCTCTTGTTTTCATATATTTTTTTGTAATAATAGAAGCCGATCTACTACTAATTTGATACTCACTTTTGCTAAATCCAAGATTCCTCATTAAAGCATGTAATAATCCAATATCACTATTTTCAATAACTTGATCACCTATATTATCTGAATCTCTATTTGTTAATAGCAAAATCACATATTTATTTTCTAACTCCATATTTCACCCTCTTTTAAAATACGATATAAGTATCAAAACTATACCACCACTTTAACTTATTTCATCCAGCATATCATTCGTTTATAAGCTTCAACTAACCCAATTTCCGGTTTCCATCCGAGTTCTCGCATCTTTGAAGCATCTAGCCACATTTTTACCGGTGGTGCATATCCAAGTGATACACTATCCTCTGGTATATCAATAACCACCTGTATCTTTTCTCCTGCAATCTCTCTTGCAACGAGCTCTGCCATATCCCGAATTGTGATATGGCTATCCTCATTTGCTATATTATATGCTTCCCCAGCTTTTCCTTTCACTAAAAGGGTCATAATAGCGGCAATAGCATCTGCTGTATATACATAATTACCTTCGGACTCTCCAGTCGTATGCAGTACAATATTTTCACCTCGCATCACGCTTCTTGCAAATTGTGCAAACACACGATTTTCTGTTGGAAGAATTCCCGCACCAAAAGTCTGTGCCAGTCTCGCGCTGATTACATTTACTCCATACTGCGCCGCATATGCAGTACACAGACATTCACACATACGTTTTCCTTCCGGATAACAGCTTCGAACATTCTCAATATCAACATAACCTAAGTCCTTTTCAGCAGTTTTTCCACCTACTGTCGGCTGTCCATAAATTTCCATTGATGAAATATAAATAAATGCTTTCGCCTTCTTTTCCACTGCAAGTTGAAGCATTTTTTCTGTTCCATCAATTGACGTACAAATGGTACCTACCGGATCAGACACCATTACTTTCGATGCTGTCACTGCTGCAGCATGAACAATATAATCACAATCTCCTTCACAGTTCACTTTTTCTTTTGTCAGGTCTGCCACAACATAAGTTAACGCATCTGTTTTTTCTTCTGCAAAAATCTTATCTGCCTTTTCAACATTACGTACTACTGCATAAATCTTTGCACCAAAATTCATGGTTCGATTTGCATATAGCAAATATTTCACAATCAAAGAACCAATCAAACCTGTTGCTCCAGTAATCACAAATGAACTATTCCGCAACGCATCCCATGAAATATCCCGTTTTGTAATCTTGTCAAAATCTTCTTCTAAAACATCTTTCATATCGGGTCTCCTAATCTAAAATGAATTTAATCTTCTAAACCATAAATCTGCGCTTCTTCTTTTGCATCCAACAACGCACGCATCGTATAAAAATCATCTGGTGTAGTAATCTTAATATTTTCCTGTGGTCCTTCGATCAAATATAATTTTTTACCATAATACTGCATCATAGAACAGGAATCAATAAAATCAAACTTATTCTCTGCAATTGCTTTACGGTGCGCTTCAATAATTTCATCAAGATAAAAACTCTGTGGTGCACGAGCCAGACGCGTATCCGCACGATTCGGAACATCCTCGATAGAATTATCCTCTGCAACAACCAAAACGGTTTCTTTTACTTTAACACAAGTAATGGAAGAACCATGCTTCTTAACCGACTCTATATTATCTGTAATTGTTTTCTCATTAATAAGTGGGCGAACTCCATCATGTATAAGTACAATAGATTTTTCTCCACAAGCAATTTCTTCTGCTGCTTTTAATCCATTATAAATGGATTCCTGACCACTTGCCCCTCCTGAAACAACCTTCTTCACCTTATGGATATTAAATTTTTCCAAAAGTTCCTGCAGATAAGGAATCCACTCCTCCAGACATGCAACTGTAATTGCATCAATTTCCGGATGATTCTCAAACAATTCCAGTGTATGAATAATAATAGGTTTTCCATACACATCAATAAATTGTTTGGGTTTCACGCGACTATTCATACGTTTCCCCACACCACCTGCAAAAATTACTCCAATATTCATGATAACATCTCCCTATTTTTTATTTTATATTATTTATATATGACAATAAGGTAATACCTTCTTTTTCTGATAATCAACCATTATCTCATAAATGCGCTTACAATTATTATGATCATTATAATAAAAAAAATCATCCGCACGGCGCACATATTCATCTTTCATTTTACATCCATTCGCCATGTATTCACACAATAATTCTATCAATTCATCATTATCATGTGCAATTTCGCCAAATGCCATCGTATCGTAGAAAAACGTTCCCTCCTCATAATGCTGCGGAATGTCTTTATGATGCAGATATACCAGTGGCTTTCTCATATAGGCAAAATCAAACTGGATACCAGAAAAATCAGTTACCATCAGGCTTGACTCGCGAAACATCGTCTCATAGCTCATGTCCCCAACCGCAGGAATAATATCTACATAATCATTCCTATCAAAATCATTTACCTGTGCGCTCACAATAGGATGCAGTACATATTTAATCCGATAACCGTATTTCTTCGCAGCATCAATCAGTCGCGGGTCATTGATCAAAGAATTAAATACCTGAAAATAAGTGCTTTCTTTAAACAATGGATTGTAATCTCTCTGTTCTCCTTCACTGGTACGTACCGGTACAGCTGCCTGCATGCGCCATGTAGGACTGATCATAATCTGCTTCTTATCATCATTTTTAAGTCCATCGTAACGTGGTACTCCCGTAAGTTTTAACGCATCATAACCTACATAATCATAAATTGGTTTAGAAAGATTTTCTATCTCATATTTCGATGCACAAAAATAAAGTCTGGTATTATCACGCAAACGATTCTGTGCAACCGCAATCTTCTGTACAGACATACCATGTTGTACACAGCATACATGAAAATTAACAAGATCACGTACATAACTTGAATTCGGAAGTCCGTAATTATTAAAAGCAAAAACCGTTGAATTTGAAATAACCATCATATCTGCCATAAGAAATACAAGACGATGCTTAATGCTTCCTCTTACAAGCGGCTTATATCCTGCTTTCTTTAATCGCTTATAATCTGTTGTATGCTTATCAATCAGATAATAATGTTTATTCCCATCTTTTTGGTCAACAGAATATCTATACAAATATTCAGAAGAATCTCCGCCCTTATAAATCTTGTCCAGATACATCCAAATCGGCTTATGCTTCATAATTGGTCGCATCATAAAATATACTTTTCGAATTACAAGAAACAGCCATGCCCGTTTATTAAATGACAAAAACATTTCTTTTGATAACTTATGTTCCTGTTTTCTCTGCTCCCTTTTCCCTATGGCAAGAACTCTGATACCTTCTCCATTCTTTATTGCCATATACTTTTGTACATTACCAAAACACCAGTAACTGTTTGCAAAAGCACCACTCATTCTGCTAAAATGAGATTCATAGGAAAAATTAATTTTTATTTTTTCTCCGCCAATATCTGCCACGCAAAACAATTCACACTCTTTCACTTTATCCAAAGGAAAATCTGCATGGAACGAATGACCTTTGTATACACTGACACCAAAAATTTTTGTCAATGCGTATCTTCCATTATATTTCAAAGAATATTTTTTCCCATTAAACAGCATAAATATATCATCTGACATTGAATATAGAATAGGATGTATTGTTCCATCAATGCTCAACATATTATTTTCATAATTCATAAAAAGAATATTTGTTTTTAAATTTGTAATCTTATTGAATACTGTATTTTTTGAACCATAATAAACATTTCCCGACAAATATCTTTTTTCAAATTTAAAATCCCCCCCATATTTCAAAATTCCACATAACCATTTCATAGAATCTGTCAGATGACTTTCCTTAATTTTCTGACAGTCAAACATGATATCATCTTCTATATACTGGAACGCCTGTCCCATTCTCTCCAAACAAAGTTTTTCCTGTCCCTGTGAAATTACATGTTTGTTCCGATTATTTAAATTACTCATTATTCGGCTTTTCACTGTAAACATAAAATGATACTGAATAAAACTAGGAACTTTTCCGTATTTTTCTTTAAGATTCTTTAAAAAAGGTATCCAGAACTCTGTAAATGACTCCTCATACCATTCCCTTTTGTAAATTCCTTCATAAAAAGTGCTGTTGCCCTCTTGTACCTCAACACTCTCATAAATTTGCGAATTAAGAAAAATAAATTTCTTTTCTTTTGCCATTAAACGTAAGAAAAAATCTTTCTCCGTCTCCATCCCCAATGTTTCGTCAAATTTATTTTCCACAAAAACTTTATTGCTCAGAAATGTACCTCCAAAATAAAATGGATAACAATAAAATTCTTTAGTCACATCCTGCACAACTATTTTCTTATTCATTTCATCCATTGCAAACGCACCACCTGTTCCATCAGGCATTACCTTACGCAGCATAAATATATTATTTTTTGAATATTTTTCTGAAATCTCCTGCACCTGTCTCAAAGTACCTGGTGTCCATCTATCGCCTCCATTAAGATAGGTAATAATATCACCTGTTACATGTTTTTGTGCATGTTCATACAATGAGTTTTCATTTATCAGTGCATATTTATCTGCTTTAATTTTCAGCGTTTCTAATTCAGAAATAAATCTGTTCTTTTCATCATTCTCCTTTTGATAAATTAAAACCTGTACATTTAAATCTGCAGCAATTATTTGTTCCTTTAAGCATTGTAAGGTAATTAAATTACTATTTTCATCGGCTGACAATTTCCAAATTATTGATATATTCATCTTAAGACTCCTACTCTTTCTTTGCCGTAGATTTTTTTATTTTCTTCTTCGGCACTTCTTTTTCTCTTTCCTCTATCATTTTTTCATACACCGATGCAATATCATCAATTTCACCAAATGCAATCAATTTTCCATGATCAAGTATCATAGCCTTATTACATATCCGTTTAACTTGTTCCAGTGAATGTGATACAAATAAAACTGTCACCCCAGAATCAAACATACTCATAACTTTTTTTTCACTTTTTTTACGAAATTTTGCATCACCTACCGATAGTACTTCATCTAAAATAAGAATTTTAGGAGAAACAATAGTCGCGATTGAAAATCCCAATCTAGACTTCATTCCGGATGAATAATTTTTCACTGGAACATCAATAAACTCGCCCAATTCAGAAAATTCGACAATCTCATCATATTTTTCATCAATAAATTGTTTTGTATACCCAAGCATTGCACCATACAGATAAATATTTTCTTTTCCCGTATATTGTTTTTCAAATCCCGCTCCCAATTCCAACAGCGGCGCAATTTTTCCATGTTTTTCCAACGTTCCCTCCGTTGGCTTAAATACTCCAGCAATTACTTTTAATAGCGTACTTTTCCCAGCACCATTCAATCCGAGGATGCCAACCCTTTCTCCCTTTTTAATTGTAAGGTTAATATCTTTCAATGCCCAAAATTCATTATATTGGATCTGATGGCGTAACGACTGGATTACATAATCCTTCAAACTATCAACTTTTTCTTTGCTTAAATTAAATTTCATTCCTATATTTTTTAATACAATAGCATCTTCTTTGCTCATAGAACACTCCATTCTTATATTTGTAGGATGAAATCATCCTGTTTTTTAACAAACATTATCAATCCTACCACCATTGTCACTACACTAAATCCCAAAGCGTATAAAAAATAGTGAACATTCATCAATCTACCAAAAACAGCATCCCTGAAAATACTGATTATGCTATACAACGGATTAAACTTTAAAATCCATGAAAAACTACTATCAAGGATTTTCTCCGGCTGATAAAAGATCGCACACATATACATAATCAACATCAAAGCAACTCCCCAAAGATATTCCATATCACGAAAAAACACCCCAAGTGTTGCAAGAATAAAACTACAACCAATCGAAAGAAGTAATACAAGAATCAAAGCAATCGGTGCCTGCATCAGATACCATGTTGGTCGAACATTTAATACAGCAGCCACAACAACAAGAACAATCAGCGAAATTAAGAAAATAATATAATTATATAGAATGCTTGACAAAGTATATAAATATTTTGGTACATATACTTTCTTAATCATAGCCGCGTTTCGTCGTATTGATGTCAACGCTGATTTAGTTGAAGTTGAATAAAAATTATACAAAAGACGTCCGCAAAGAATATATACAGAAAATTCTTTCGTACGTGTTCCTAAAATTGTACCAAAAACGATTGTTAACACAATCATTGTCAATAACGGCTCAAGCAATGACCAGATAATACCAAGATAGGATCGTCTATACTTTAATTTAATTCCTTTTTTTACCAGTTCCCATAACAAAAAACGATAATTAACAAATGATTCTATATATTTTTTCATAATTACCTCACTTATTTTGATTTGAATAATTAAATCTCTATACTGGAATCGACCCATACTTTCATCTGATGATCCCTCCGTTTCTTTTCCGGTGGCAATTTCATATAATCACCAAAAATCTGTGTCAGATATTTTTCGTATCCTCCGGGAGCAAAATACTCGTGATTTTCAAATAATACTCGCGTGAACTGCACTACCTCATCATGTAGGCACCGTTCTCCCACCCCATAGATTCCATATGTAATTGCCCCAACATATTTCGCTGTATCATAATCATATCTGGAAGCAATTTGATTCATCTTTCGGATAATTCTCGGATAACCAACACATCTCATTATAAGAACCAGAGGTGTTTTTGCAATAATATGTCCAATTGATGTTCCCTTGCCAATTTTAGCTCTTGCATTCTGGATCATATAACGCATCCTTTTCATCTTCCTCGATAACCGTATTGCCTCTTTTTCGTCTTCCGGCCATCCATCCTGTGGAAAAATATCTATGAACAAATGCAATACCTGACATTTTTCGCGAATGTATTGCGAACTGTTTCGTTCTAAATACGTTCCTGTATGAACCAGTTCGCAATACGGATTAGAGAGTGTTCCCTCTTCACCGGAAATTGCCAGCAAATGCCCATTCACCGGATTTGTTTTTACAAGTTTCAGAAATCTCTCATAATCCGGTCTCGGCATACCAACATCGATGTCATCATCCCAGGGAATAAATCCCTTATGTCTCACTGCCCCTAACAAGGTTCCTCCAACCAAATAATATCTCAGCTTATATTTTTCACAATAAGCGGCAAAATCATCCAGCATTCCTACCAAAACCTGTTGTATTTCTTTCTTATCCAACAATCTTGGTTCCTTGTATTGTCCCAGAAGTTTCAGATCATAAAGCACGTGATGTTCTCTCTTATTCTCCGGTGGTAATGTCATGTAATCACCATATAATCTGGAAAGATAATTATCATAATCTTTCGTAACACAAAACATGTTTCCTTCAAATTCCATCTTTACAGTATCCATATAAGGATGCCTCGGGTATAATTCGCCGAAAAAATGTTTTCTGCCTGATGGAATGGTAATATATTTTGAATCATCATCTCTGCAACGTGCCATTTCCATCTGTACTTTTTTATATAAATACTTGGGATTCAATGCAAACAACCAACCAATACAACGCTTTATAAACATCACACAACCAGCCTTACGGTTTCCGCGTGCGAGTTCCTTAAACTCATCTCTCCAAGCGTACATTCTGTAACAGGACAAAAAAAACAATCCAGCCTGAACACCGACTCCGTGTCGTAGACGCTGGAGCGGATTATCATAAGTGTTTTCTATAATAAAGATGTCTATTTTGATTCCACATTGTTCCTTTTTCTGATTTCTGTATTCTTGAAAGACCGTATTCTTTCTGTGTACCTGTATAAAAGAACTCAGATAGCCTTCTGTATACATTGGTGCTTCCACATAATACTTGTCCGCATAATTCTTCTCAATTGCAGCAAGCAATTCTGGAATATATTTTCTTGGAATATTAAGATCCACATCATCATCCCAGGGAATAAACCCCCTATGTCTCACTGCCCCCAGTGCTGAGCCTCCTCCAAGCATATATGGTATCTCATTTTGTTCGCACAATGTAATCACATCGATTGCAATTTCCAATACAATCTTCTTAATTTCTGTAATTTCACCAATATTCAGATGATGTAGTCCAATTTTCCTAGACAAATTTTCTTTCAACAATTCATTTGTCTGTAATATCGCCATATTATCTTCCTGCCTTCAACTTTGCAAAAAGCTTCGTATTGTGTTCTTTTACGAGCGTAATAACAGCCGATTCAAGCCATGTAAGATAGGTGTTCTTCCAACGAACCGGAATCAGCATAATCTTCATATATTTTGAACGTGGCTTTGCAATTTCTAGCGCCTCATCTACCCGTGGATTATGAAGCATCTTCCTGATTTGTTTCCGCTGCTCCCTGCCGGATAATGTGCACTTTGAACTCGTTACATTCGCGACACAGCCTATCATCCGCTCAATATAACGTCTCGCAATCATTTCTTTTGCAGGCATACTGTCTATGTTCCACTCTTTATACAGATCTAAAAGCCAACCATGTTCTTCCTCCCGCTTTTCATACATATTGGCACAATACGCTGCCGTTTCTGACTCTGCACGCGCCCTGATGAAATGATAATAAGCTTTCGTTGAAACCACAACAGATTCCACATTTCGGATATAACTAATATTAAACGGAAAGTCATCCCACAAAGTCTGTGGAAAATATAATCCATTCTCTTTTATGTAATCCAATCGATACAATTTATTCCACGGAGTATACAACATATTTCTATCATAATACCGATATGCCTCTTCACGGAAAGATTGTGCATTTGTAAAAACCCTATCATCTACATATATTTTCTCACTCAAATGCCTGTTTCCGTAATACGTGTCAATGTAGAAACCACAGACCACAAGCTGTGCCTGATACTTTTCAGCCATATCATACATATCCTGAAGCATCGTTTTTTCTGCCCAGTCATCTGAATCCAGAAAATAAACATATTTTCCCTGTGCCAGATTAATGGCTGTGTTTCTTGCACTCGGTGCCCCACCATTCTCCTTGTGGATTACCTGAATACGCGAGTCTCTCTTGGCATATTCATCACAAATTTCCCCACTCCGATCCGGAGTTCCATCGTCCACAATAAGAAATTCAAAATCCATAAAGGTCTGTCCCAATATGCTTTCAATTGCTTTCCCAACATATTCTTCCACCCGATATACAGGCATAATAACGCTGATTTTAATATCTCTCATGTGTAACTCCTTGTTTCATTATTATATTTTATCATGCAAAACAAAAGCTAAAAACAGCAGTTTATCTTTAGTATAACATAAATATGAGTAAAGGCAATCTGTTTAATTCCTAAAAAATGCTGAAATTCCTCTTAAAATTTGTTATAATACAATAGACAGGAGGACAATATGAAAAAGGAACTACCTATTATATTAATTGCATTTATTTTTATCTTATCTTTTTTTACACCGCTGACTGTATCAGCATCTCCAATTTCGGAAATGAATATTTACGCCATCTACCTTGATTCCCCAGAAAAAGGAGACTGCGTTCTTCTTGAATCTAGAAGACATGCTTTATTAATTGATATCGGTCGCTATAGTCATGCACCAACCATTCTCAATCAGCTCCAGACGCTTGGCTTAACCCATGTCGATATATGTTTTAGCCATTTGCATTCCGATCATACCGGTGGAACTTCCGGAGACTTCATTGCGGGATTAAAATTTCTCATCAACTCCGGCATCGCTGTCTACAATCTGTATCTTCCTTCCCGAAGCTACTCTGCATATAGCCAACGATATCAAAAAAAATTTGATGAAATTCAAAATTCCGTATCGGCATACACAAATATACACTATTTACGTGTAAACGACCAATTAACAATCGGCGATATTACAGGCAAAGTAATCGGTCCTGTAAACCCTGTAGATTATATGCCACATATTGATTCAAACGGAAATGGTTACACAACCTATGAAAACAACACTTCTCTTGCAATGATTTTCAGTTGTGGCAATACCAGATATTTTACTGCTGGTGATTGTTATAAGGATGAAGCAGAAGCGCTTTGTAATTATTATGGCGATGCATTAAAATGTGACATTATGAAATTATGTCATCATGGTACAACTAGTGGAAACACTCAGCGGCTTATTAACGCTGTTCAACCAAAATATTCTTTCGCATCAAATATATATTATGATGACAAAGCAGAAGATACCGGATACTGGAAAATATACAAAGCTTCCACCCGTGCTTCAAAATACGGAATGTGTTATGCTGTTGGCACCGAAAAAAAGACCTTAATCTATCATATCGTAAACGATAAGATCACCTTATATAAAGGATCTCAAATATCCTCTAATAACCAATTGAAAGGATGGCAACATTTCTTCGGTTCCGATGGTGTAAACATGAATTATAATACATATTATTTTGACAAAAATTGTCAACCGCTTATTGGTACTCAAAAAATTGGAAAGCACTACTATTTTTTTGACAAAACCGGATTAATGCAATATGGCAAATTTACTTCCAATAATACATATAATCATTGGCTCACTTCACAAGAAGGCAAACAATATTACACTCTTACAAACGACCGTAAATATGCTTATCTTACTGTCGGATTCAAAGAAATAGGTAACTCATTATATTATTTCAACTCAAATGGTTACCTGTATATTGATCCATCATATGCCAATGATGAGACAGATGAGGATGATATGATAATTACCCAAATCGGAGCAGACTATTATGCAATGAATAGTATCGGAACTCTCCTGTCAGATGATTGGCTAGAACAGGATGGATTCTATTACTTCTTCAAAAAAGACGGAAAAATGGTTTATGACTGTCTCTACACCATAGAAAATACATCCTATCTATTCGATACGGATGGCACACTTATGACAGCTGATGGAGTAAAATACGATTTTGTATCCTGGAAAAAAAGATTATATGCCGTAGATCACAATGGTATTATTGTCAAACAAAACATCGTCAAAATTAAAGGTCATAAATATTACTTTGATTCAAACGGAGTATTAGTAAAAAACCGGAAAGTCGTATGGAAAGGTCATAAATACAAATGCAATTCTAAAGGTATAGTCAAAAAACTCTGATAATTTTCAGCATTTAAAAACATATCCATCATTTTTCAAACGTTTAAATACTTCTGCCGCCCGATCTAACCCTTTATGCCTAAAATCAATTCTACAAACTGTAATAATGTCGATCCCTTTTCCCTTATAAAAATCTTTTGTAATTTCCTCTGCTCTTTCAGCAACTACTTTTCTGGATAAAATATTTTCAATATAAACTGCCTTCTCTTCATATTCCGGAAACACCTGAAAAAACGATTTTAAACATTCTTCTGAGACCAACACAATTTGGGTAAATTTTTCAAACACTTTTTTGTCAACCGACGGCATCAATCCCGATTTCTGATAGTCTAAATGAAACCATGCTATTTTTCTTTTCGCCTTAATCTTGCTATATACATAAGAATTAGACCATAACTCTAAAAATCCTACCGCCACATCATACTCTTTATTATTTCCGCGTGCAGTCTTTGCCCTTGCATATGATGTTAATTGTGATCCAACCTGTGGATTTTTATATTTTTTAGACATTATCTGTGCCAAAAATCCATAATACCAATAAATCGGATAAAATCCTCTCTGCAAAAGGCCTACCCATTTCTTTTGTGAAAATACTCTTGCCTGAGGAAGCAAATGCACCTTATCCGGTATTTGATCCAAATACACGCCTTTATTCTCGTATAGCTGAAGATCTACTTCATATTTATTATAATCAATCTCATTTAAAAGGCTTAAAAGGCTTGTTGTACTTCCTCCAATCCCCATACTTGGATATACAAATAAGATTTTTTTCACCTTATCTCTCCTTTTTTAACTTTCTTATTTTTAACAATATCCCCTCAAATATTGATATGATTTGTACAAATTCCGGCGTTTTTCTTAGCACAAACATAAATAAAATATTGGCAAGTGAAAAACATACCACTCCTTTTACTATCAACATTCCCCAACTGGCAACATTGATTAATGATGCCAGAAAAAATATTATCAATCGTGAATTTTTCATAAAATATTCTTAATTTTTTCTATATTTTGTTGTTCTTGCTCTTCTTTGAATGTTTTAGAAGTCTTATTTTGGGGATATATTGTCTAAATGTATATATTTGACACCTTTCAGGATTTGCGATACACTGTCTGGAAGAATCTTTGGATCAAACGACACTGACAGAAAGGACTTTTTACCATGAAAAACGGACTTACGCTCCGCCCGCTTTCCCGGGATGACCTCCCGTTTCTGCACGAACTTTATTCCAACAAAACCTCTGCCCGTTATATGCGCTACGGCAGGCATGCTTCCATCGAACAGACCCGGGAGCTGCTGCGGCACTATCTGGAAGACAGCTGCCTTCCCTTTGCGCTGATCAATGAAAACGGCGATTTTGCAGGTTATATCAGCCTGATCCCGGAGCATGACGATCCTGTCTGCGGGACATACAGCGCCACGCTCATGATCCTGCCAAAATTCTGGAATGCCGGCTACGGCACGGAGGCGGTACAGGGGATTTTAAAGCTTCTCCCGGACTATCCGGAAGTAAAACGGATCCTTGGATATATCGTGGATCAAAATGAAGGAAGCTGGAAAATCGCAGAAAAGTGCGGATTTTCAAGAATCAAAGAAATCGGGATTGAAAATGACCGGTTTTTGTATGTTTATGAATATAAGTGCATTTAAAAAAGTGTGCGCCAAGGCGCACACCCGCGCCGAGCGCGTTTGCCGTCAGGCAATAGGATCCCTGCGCG
>OHFA01000810.1_pt1 | contig 15336 bp, 11 predicted proteins | sample 1567501 | NCBI WGS metagenome assembly OHFA01 (sample SAMEA3879593, study PRJEB24766) | human gut metagenome | biome: human-associated habitat; feature: feces | place: USA | collected 1985/1987 | reverse complement strand
GACCTGCTGCACCAGGGGGCATTGACCCTGACCGAAGCTGCAAACTTTGCAAAATGAACATCCATAAAAAAGCGTGCGGCAGCGCACGCTTTTTCGGTTTTATCGCAGGGTTCGCAAAGGAGCGATAGGCTCCTTTTGCGGGCTTGAGAGGGGAAAGTATTCGATCTATGCAACAAAAACCATCCTCTGGCCAGCCCCGCCGGGGCTTCCAGCTGCGCCGACCCTCCCCCCGGGCGCGGTTGACGCTGGGCAAGCGCAGGCTGGGCTATATGGCATCGGTGGCGCTGGTGCTGGCGGCATCGGCCGTTGTGATCCACAGCCTGTATAATATCCAGATCAAGAACGGGGCGATGTTCCGCCAGTATGCGGCGGCCCAGCAGCTGCTGGATAGCTCCATCCCCGCCACCCGGGGAGAGATCTACGACGCAAGCGGTATCACGCTGGCGTCTACCAGTGTGGTCTGGACCCTTTGGGCGGACCCCAGTTACAGCAGTGCGCTGTACATTTCGCATACCGATGAGGAGACCGGCCAGACCACCAAGACCCTGGACGAGACCGCCTGTGCAGAGATCTGCCGCCAGCTGACCCTGCGGCTGCTCTCCGGAGACGGCATCAGCCTGGACACGGTGGACGAAAGCTCGGAGCAGTACCGCACCCAGTACGAGGCGGTCCGCACGGCGCTGACCAAGCTGGACAGCCAGTACCAGGTGCTGGCCACCAAGGTGAACAATGCAGTAAAGCTCTCCATCGAGAGCTATGTCTCCCAGTACAACAAGACCCATAAAAAGGCCACCGAGACTACCCGCAAGGGTAGGATCTCCATTTCGGCTGCCAAGAGTTTTCAGCGCAACTACCCCTATGGGGCCTTTGCAGCAGCGGTGCTGGGCTTTACCGATGCGGACGGCATCGGCACATACGGACTGGAAAAATCCTATCAGTCGGTGCTGGCTGGCACCGATGGCCGGATGATCACGCTGCGCAATGCGTATGGCAATGCCATTGCTGACGAGAATGCCACCACCTTTGCGGCGAAAGACGGCGCCAATCTGGTGCTCAGCCTGGATGTGAATGTGCAGGAGGTAGTAGAGCGCTACCTGAATGAGGCCATTGCCGCCAATACCGTGGAGAACCGTGGCTGTGCCATCGTGATGGATGTGAACACCGGTGCGATCCTGGCCATGGCCTCCAAGCCGGACTTTGACCCCAACGACCCGCTGAGCTATGAGGCAAACCTCGCTTACCTGAACGAGCTGGTGCGGGCAGAGCCGGAGCTGTACGGCATCTACCTGAAAAACGAGGACGGCAGCTTTGTCACCGATGAAAAAGGCAATAAGATCCTGGACCCGGAGGCGGATTACTCCGGCTATTTCCGGGATATCCAGTGGAAAAACAAGACCATTACCGAGCTGTATTACCCCGGCAGTGTGTTCAAGGTGATCACCGCAGCCATGGGTCTGGATGCAGGCCAGGCTGCTTTGGGCACCACGCTGAACTGCTCCGGCGCATATACTGTGGCAAAACAGACCTACCATTGTGCAGGCCGCAAGTCCCACGGGGCGCAGAACATGGCCCAGGCGCTGCGCAACAGCTGCAATATCTACTTTATCCAGCTGGGGCAGCGGCTGGGGCCGCAGGCGTTCTATGATTACTTCGATGCCTTTGGCTTTACGGAGCGTACTGGTGTGGACCTGCCCAGCGAGACCGGTTTTATGCAGTACTACACAGCCAAAGGGCTGGGCGAGGTGCAGCTGGCATCCTCCTCCTTTGGCCAGGCGATGGCGATCACCCCGCTGCAGATGTGCACTGCACTTTCTGCGGCGGTGAACGGCGGCTATCTGGTGACCCCCCATGTGGTGGATAAGATCACCGACCAAAACGGCAACGTCATCCAGGAAGTCGGGGCCAATGTGCGCCGTCAGGTCATCAGTGAAAGCGCCAGTCAGGCGGTGCGCTATATCATGGAGCACGAGGTGGGGGACGGGACTCTGACCGGCGGCGGCTCCAATGCCTATGTGGCGGGCTACCGCATCGGCGGCAAGTCCGGTACGTCCGAGCAGCTGAACATGGACCGCCGTGCTGACGGCGACTACAAGAAGGTGGCCTCCTTTGCGGCGGTGCTGCCCGCTGAGGACCCGGAGATCCTGGTGTATGTGATGCTGGATGACCCCAACAACGCACGCACCGACTATTCCTCGGTGCTGGCTGCGCCGGTGGTGGGCAATATCATCAGCGAGATCGCCCCCTATCTGGGCATCCATACCGACGGCGTGGACCGCAGCGGCACCATGGTCAAGGTGCCCAACCTCATCAGCAAAGAGTGGAGCAATGCACAGGTCTCTTTGAACATCAAGGGCCTGTCCCACCAGCTGATGGAGAGTGAGACCGACCAGACCGCCGCTCTGGTCACCTATCAGTACCCCCGTGCAGGTACCGAGGTGGCCTATGGCACCACGGTCTATCTGTATACCGACACCTACGAGGGCAGCCGCACCCAGGTGCCGGATGTCAGCGGCAAAAGTGCGGACTTTGCCCGCCAGATGCTGGCCGCAGCAGGCTTGAACTGCGTGGCCGAGGGCAGCGGCACGGTCCAGAGCCAAAGTGTCCCGGCGGGAGAGAGCGTCCAGCGGGGCACCATCGTCACCATCACCTGCGGGTGAAAAGAGAGGGGAATTGATCCTATGGAACCGATCCTGGCAAACCGGCTGCTGGCCGGCCTTGCGCCCGAGGGCTTTTTTGCCCCGGATGTGCAGGTGAATCTTGTTACGACCGACAGCCGGGAGGTATGTCCCGGGTGCATCTTTGTGGCATTTCCCGGCGAGAAGTTCGACGGGCATGACTTTGCCGCAGCGGCGTTGGAAAAAGGCGCTCTGGCTGTGGTGCTGAACCACCCGGTGGAGGCAGTCCCTGCGGAAAAGACCATCCTTTGCCCGGACAGCTATCAGGCCATGATGACCCTGGGCGCCAACTACCGCAATGCCTATCACCCAAAGGTGGTGGGGGTCACAGGCAGCGTGGGCAAGACCACCACAAAACAGATGTGCTACGCAGCTTTGGCCGGATGCGGCAAAACCATCAAGACCGAGGGCAACCAGAACAATGAGCTGGGCCTGCCCCGCACCCTGTTTCGCATCGGGGCGGACACCGAGTACGCGGTGGTGGAAATGGGCATGAACCATGCGGGGGAGATCCGCCGTCTGGCCCGCTGCGCCCGTCCGGATGTGGGCCTTATCACCTGCATCGGCACCTCCCATATCGGCAATCTGGGCAGCCAGGAGAACATCTGTAAGGCAAAGCTGGAGATCTGCGATGGCCTGCCGGAAAACGCCCCCTTGGTGCTGAATTTTGATGATCCCTTCCTGCGGGCGGCGCAGCTGCCGGGCCATGTAAAGCCGGTGTGGTTCAGCCTTTGCTCGGGGGAGGCGGATGTTTTTGCCTCCCACATTTCCCAGCAGGGGGCGCAGACCAGCTTTTTGCTGGAAGATCAGGAAAACGGCTCCTTTATGGTGCGCATCCCGGCCATTGGGCGGCACAATGTAGCCAACGCCCTGGCCGCTTACTGCGCTGCCACCCGTCTGGGGGCAGACCCCCGCACGGCAGCAGCGGGTCTGGAGGATTTTGAGCAGACCGGTATGCGTCAGCACATGGTGGAGCACGGCGGCGTCACCGTGATCGAGGACTGCTACAATGCAAACCCCGACAGCATGGCTGCGGCGCTGGCCATGTTCCGGGAGTATCCCTGTCAGCGGCGGTATGCCCTGCTGGGCGATATGCTGGAATTGGGCGATACCAGCCGCACTTCCCATGAGCAGCTGGGCGCACTGGCGGCAGCCTGCGGGCTGGATGGTCTGGTGACCTACGGCAGCGAGGCAAAGCGCACGGCTGTGGTGGCTGCCGCAAAGGGTGTGCAGACAGTCCATGCCGCCACCCATGCAGAGGCTGCCGAGACTCTGGCGAAATGGGTGCGCCCCGGGGATGCAGTGCTGGTCAAGGCCAGCCGGGGCATGGCGCTGGAAAAGGCGCTGGCGCTGTTTTACGCACAGTCCTGAGCGGGCAGGCGGCTCGCTGCATTTGGAATGTGAAAAGTTTTTGGTTCCCTTTTTCCAAGGGGAACAAAGTCGGAGTATCGTGCTATGATTCGTTTTGCGTTGGTTGCGGCGTCCACCCTGGGCTTTATGCTCACGGCGGCGCTGTGCAGCCTGCTTTTGCCGCTGCGGGGCAGACCAAAGCCCCCGCCCCCGAAAAAACAAGATGCTGCCCCGGAGCGGGCAGACCTTGCGGGTGTGCCGGAGGATGCGGCGTCCCTCAGCCCGGCCCGTCCCCCGGCCTTTGGGGGGCTGTGCCTGATGCTGGGGGCGCTGGCCGCCGCCGGTGTGGGCTGGACGGCGGCTTGTGTGGGCCAGCCGCAGCTGCTGGAAGGCGGTGTGACCAGCCGCCTGCTGGCAGGGCTGTGCGGTGGGCTGGCGTTTGGCGCAGTGGGCGCAGCGGATGACCTGGTGCGCCTGCGCCGCCGTCAGCCCCTGGGCCTGCGGCGTGGGCCTCGTCTTTTGCTGGAGGCAGGAGCGGCAGCCCTGGTGATGCTTCTGCTCCGGGGGACGCTGCCCACCGGTGTGCTTTTGCCTTTTGGCGGCTACTGGGAGCTGGGTGCGCTGGCTCCGGTGGTCTGGGGCGGGGGACTGGTGGCGCTGGCAGAGTGTGCCCGCAGCGCAGATGGTGCGGACGGCACGGTCTGCGGTGCAGGCTTTATAGCGATGCTGGGGCTGATGACGGTGCTGACGATCCTGGGGTGGTTTGCCCTGGGGGTGTTCCCGGCGGCGCTGGCCGGGGCATTGATGGCCTTTCTGCTGTGGAATTTCCCGCCGGCCAGGATGGCGGCCGGTACAGCGGGCAGTTTGTTTGTGGCGGGTGCGATCGGCTGCATCTCCCTCAGCGCCGGATATCCGGAGCTGGCGGTGCCCCTGGCCCTGCCCTTTTGGCTGGAAGGCGGGATGGTGGCGCTGCAGATCCTGTCCTGCAAGCTGCGGGGCAGACCGTTGTTTGCCACGGCTCCCTGGCATCATTGGCTGGAAAAACGAGGCAAAGGCCCGGTAAGTGTTTTTTATTGGCTGTGTGCTGCGGCTCTGCTGGGGCTGTGGATGGCGGTGCAGATGACCCGCTGGGCATAAAGCGCCCGGGAAAGGGGCGGTACACCGCAGCGGCATGTGCTGCATAAGACCCGAAAAATAAAGGGGAGACGATTTGACCCATGACCATGATCCGCAGAAAACCACCGGAACGCTATGCGTTCCTGCAAAGAGACCCCGGCCCCTGGACGCCGATGACCATCCGCTGGCTGGCCACCCTGGGCGTCATTATGATCTTTGGCCTGGTGATGCTGTTCAGTGCCAGTTATACCACCGGCTACCTTCGTATGGGGGACAGTCTGCACTATATCAAGTCGCAGCTTTTGTGCACTGTGCTGGGGTTGGGCATGATGTGGCTGTTCTCCTACATTGACCACCGCTTCCTGCGCAAGCTGGTCTGGCTGGGGTATGGGGTCTGCATCGTTCTGCTGATCTTGGTTTTGTTCAGTGCCCCGCTCAACGGCTGCCGCCGGTGGCTGCGGGTAGGGGGCTTGACTGTGCAGGTCTCCGAGATCGCAAAATTTGAGATGATCCTGCTTACGGCGCATCTGGCGGCAAAAGCTCCCCGGATGGAGAGCCTTGACCCCAACCGCCGTCTCAGCCCGGGGCAGTGGCTGTATCAGAAGCTGGTGCGGGAGCTGCTTGTGCCGCTGTTGCCCTTGATCCCTGTGGTCCTGTTGCTGGTAATGGAGCCGCATATGTCCGGCATCGTGCTGACCTGTGCGATCGTGGGCACCATCCTGCTGCTGGGCGGCAACGGCGGCGGGCTGACCTGGGCGGGGGCGTTCTCTGCCGTGGTGCTGCTGGAATCGGTCCTGCAGCACATCGACTCCATCCCCTACCTGCAAAGCCGTTTGGACGGCTGGACCCAGGACCTGAGCAAGATGACCGACCAGACCCTGCAAAGCCTGTATGCCATTGGTTCCGGCGGGCTGACCGGGCTGGGGCTGGGCAACAGCATTGAAAAACAGCTCTGGCTGCCGGAGAGCACCAACGATTTCATCTTCAGTGTCGTGTGCGAGGAGCTGGGCTTTTTGGGGGCGCTGATGGTGATCCTGCTGTTCGTGCTGTTTTTGCTGCAAGGGATGTGGATCGCATTCCAGGCAGAAAACCTCTACTGCACGATGGTGGGCATCGGCATTATGGCCCAGATCGCATGGCAGGTGTTCTGCAACATTGCGGTCGTCACCAACACCCTGCCCAATACCGGCATCAGTCTGCCCTTTTTCTCTTCCGGCGGCACCAGTCTGATCCTGCTGCTGGCGGAGATGGGGGTCATGGTAAACATTGCCCGCAATGGCGCCCGTGCCGAGGCGGAGCGGGAGCAGCGCCGTGCAGAGCGGGAGGCAAAGGCCAAAGCAAAGGCCCCCATTGACCTGGAAGCTGCCCGCCGTGCCCGGATGAACGGCCAGCCCCAGATCTGACCATACAAGAACGGAGGGTTTTATCAATATGAAAGTTCTGATCGCTGCCGGCGGTACAGCCGGACACATCAACCCTGCTCTGGCCATTGCCGGAGCCATCCGGCAGGCAGACCCTGCCGCAGAGATCCACTTTGCCGGCCGGCAGGAGGGCATGGAGTACCGCTTGGTGACCCAGGCGGGCTATCCCTTCCATCATATCGAGATCACCGGCTTCCAGCGGCACCTCTCCTGGCAGAACATCAAGCGCAATGCCGTTACGCTGTATAATCTGGCGCTCTCCGGCCCCAAAGCCAAGGCGATGATCCGTCAGGTCCAGCCGGATCTGGTCATTGGCTGCGGCGGCTATGTGTCCGGGCCGGTGGTGCGCTGTGCGGCTAAAATGGGCATCAAGACGGCGATCCATGAGCAGAACGCCTTCCCCGGTGTGACCAACAAGCTGCTGGCCCCGGACGTGGATATCGTATTTGCAGCGGTGCCTGCTGCGGTGGAAAAACTGGGGGCACCCCAAAAGACGGTGGTCGTCGGCAACCCGGTCCGTCCGGAAGTGTTTACCGAGGCACGGCAGCGCACCGCCGCCCGGGCCCGCATCGGGGCCGAGGGACGGACCGTGATCCTGTCCTTTGGCGGCAGCCTGGGGGCACGGCGGGTCAACGAGGTGGTGGCAGATCTGTGTGCCTGGGAGCAAAAGACTGGGCAGCCAGTGCTGCATCTTCACGCTACCGGTCAGTATGGGGTGGAGCTGTTCCAGAACCTCTCCCAGGAAAAGGGTTTTGCCCCCGGCAAACAGCTGATCGTCCGGGAGTATATCAACGATATGCCGCAGCTGCTGGCAGCGGCAGACCTGGTCATCAGCCGGGCAGGCGCACTGACCCTGGCAGAGCTGGAGGCGGCAGGCCGGGCAGCGGTGCTGATCCCCAGCCCCAATGTGGCCGAAAATCATCAGTATTACAATGCCTTGGAGCTGGAAAAGGCCGGGGCTGCTGTGGTCATTGAGGAAAAGGACCTTACCGGCGAAAAATTGGTGGAGACGGTCTCCGGGCTGCTGTCCACCCCCGGCAAGCTGGAGCAGATGGGGCAGGCGGCTCGTGCGCTTTCGGTGGACGACAGCCTTGGCCGCATCACCGATGCGCTGCTGAAGCTGGTGCGCACGCCGTGACTTCAGCTCAAGGAGGCGACCTATGACCCCAAGACCCAAAAAACGGCGCAGCCGTCCCTACGACTCCGCCCGGACTGCGCCCCGCAGCACAGGACAGCGTTCCGTATCCCGTCCTTCGGGTTACCAGGAACAGGAACTGACCTTTGAAACACGGCGTGCGCCTTCGCAAAATACCACCCGCTCCCGGGCCTATGATTTTGAGAGCCAGCGTCCGCAGCAGGGAACGTCCCGTCCCCGGGCCTATGATTTCGAGAGCCAGCGCCCGCAGCAGGGTACATCCCGTCCCCGGGCCTATGATTTCGAGAGCCAGCGTCCGCAGCAGGGAACGTCCCGTCCCCGGGCCTATGATTTTGAGGGCCAGCGTCCGCATCAGGGTACATCCCGCCCCCGGCAGGACAACAGCATCCAGTTCCCCACACAGCAGGTGCGCCGCCCGGCGGGCGGCAGCAGCCAGAACAAAACAGTCCACACGGGACAACGTCCAGCCGCAGCGCCGCAAGCACCGGCGGATGACCCGGGCAGAGATGCGCCGCCGCCGGTTGGCACGCCGACTGACGGCCTTTGGGCTTTTGCTCTGCGTCATTGGAGCGGGGGTCTATCTGACCGTAACGATGCTGTTTAAGATCAATACCATCCAGCTGCAGCTGGCAGATACCACCCCGGTGGAACAGGCGGGCGGATATTCCAGCCAGGAGATCCTTGCCGCATTGGGGGTGGCCAGCGGCGAGAATATCTTCAGTTTTGACCCAGATGCCAAGGCACAGGCCCTGGAGCAGCAGTTCCCCCTGCTGGAGCAGATCCGGGTGGTGCGGGACTACCCCAACACCGTTGCGGTGCGGGTGGTAGAGGCTGTACCTACCTGGGCAATGGAGACCAGCAAGGGCTGGCTTACCCTCTCGGCCCGGATGAAGATCCTGGAATGTAGCGGGAACCAGCCGCAGCTGCCCACCCTTTACGGCGGGGAACCGGTCTCCACAGCGCCCGGCACGCAGGTGGAATATACAGCACCTGTGCCGGAAGCACCGGAGAGCAGCGCAGAAAGTTCCGCTGCGGAACCGGCCCCGGATGGACGTCTGGAGGCGCTGGACACATTGACCACCTCTCTGGCACAGCATGGCTTGATGGAAAGCGTGACCCGCATCGAGTTTGCGGATACCGAGCAGCTGGCATTTTTGTACCAGGGGCGCATCAGCGTGCTGCTGGGTACGTTGAATGAGCTGGAATATAAGCTGGACTTTGCTGCCTATCTGCTGCATAATACAGATGGAAAGGGCTGCGCAGAGACCGATACCGGCCAGCTGGATTGCAGCCATGTCCGGGGGGACGGCACCATCCGTCCCATTCTGGCGCAGGGGGAGCCGGTGCTGCCTTCGGGCTATGTGGCTCCGCCGCCTGCTGCCCCGGAACCGGCCCCGGAGACTGTCCCGGCCGAGGGGGAGCCGGCACCGGATGCAGCGCCTGCTGACCCGGCCGAAGCGCCGGCACCCGAAGCCCCGGCAGCAGAACCCACAGCGGAAGCAGCGGCCCCTGCCGCTCCGCCCGCCTGATACGATGTGAGGAGCATGAAATTAAAATGAAGCTTGCACAACTGACTGAGGGCCTGGCCTGCACACTGGTGCAGGGCAGCCTGGATACGGAAATTACAGATATCATCTACGACAGCCGCCGGGCTGCCCCGGGGCTGGCCTTTGTCTGCATCGTGGGCACCCAGCGGGACAGCCACGAGTTTGCCGCAGACTGTGCGGCAAAGGGGGTCAGTGCGCTGGTGATCCAGCACGATATTGACCTGACCGGGCTTTCGGGGGTAACGGTGCTCAAGGTAGAGAGCAGCCGCCTGGCGCTGGCGCTGATGAGCGCAAATCTGTTCGGCAACCCGTCCCGCCAGCTGACCATGATCGGGGTCACCGGCACCAAAGGCAAGACCACCACGACCCATATGATCAAAAGCGTGTTGGAAGCCGCAGGCCGCAAGGTGGGAATGATCGGCACCAACGGCGTGTACTTTATGGGCCATCATGAGGATACCGCCAACACGACCCCGGAGAGCTATGAGCTGCAAAAGCTGTTCCGGCGCTTTGTGGATGCAGGATGTGATACTGCGTTGATGGAGGTGTCCAGCCAGGGTCTGATGATGGACCGGGTGGCAGGCATCCACTATGATATCGGCGTGTTTACAAACCTCTCTCCGGATCATATCGGCCCGGGGGAGCACGCAAGCTTTGAGGAGTACCGCAGCTGGAAGGGACAGCTGTTCCGCCGCTGCACGGTGGGCATTGTCAACAGCGATGATCCCAACACCGAGGCGCTGCTGGAGGGCCATACCTGCCGCTTGGTGCGTTACGGCCGGGGAGAACAGGCCGATTACAGAGCGGGCAGCTACCAGCTGCTGCGCACCCATGACTTTTTGGGCGTACAGTTCCATGTGTCCGGTGCGGATGAGATGGACGTACAGGTAAATATGCCGGGCGAATTCAGCGTATACAATGCGCTGGCGGCGCTGTGTGTGGGCAAGACGCTGGGTCTTGCAGATGAGGCGATCCATGAGGGTCTGGCTCGCTGTGTGGTCAAGGGCCGGGTGGAGCTGGTGCCTATCAGCAAAAACTTTACGATCCTGTTGGACTACGCCCACAACGAGGTATCGACCGAGAGCCTGCTGACCACGCTGCGTGCATACCAGCCGCATCGGCTGGTGGTGGTGTTTGGCTGCGGGGGCAACCGCTCCAAGCTGCGCCGCTACGGCATGGGGGAGATCTGCGCCCGCATGGCGGATTTCTCCATCCTGACCGAGGATAATAACCGGTTTGAAAAGGTGGAGGATATCCTGGCGGATATCCGGCAGGGGATGGAAAAGGGCAACCCCAAGGCGCCCTATGTGGAGATCCCGGACCGGCTGGATGCGCTGCACTATGCGGTGGACCATGCTGAACCGGGGGACCTGATCGCCGTCATCGGCAAAGGCCATGAGACCTACCGGGATCGGATGGGAGTCAAGACCCCCTTCCTGGAGCGGGAGCTGCTGGAAGAGTATGCCCAGCAGATTGGTCTGGAATAAACCGAAAAACAAAAAAGGCTGCCCGGAGACGGGCAGCCTTTTTGTTGTGCTTTTACAGGGTCTTGCCGGTGAGCAGCTGATAAGCTTCCTCGTACTTGGCAATGGTCTTGTCGATGACTTCCTGGGGCAGGTCGTAGTTGGAATCGGGGTTGGCTTTCAGCCAGTCGCGGACGAACTGCTTGTCAAAGGAAGGCTGACCATGGCCCGGCTCATAGCCCTCCAGGGGCCAGAAGCGGGAGGAATCCGGGGTCAGCATCTCGTCGCCCAGCACGATATTGCCCTGGTCGTCCAGGCCAAACTCGAACTTGGTGTCTGCAATGATGATGCCGCGGCTCAGAGCGTAGGCAGCGCACTTCTTGTACAGAGCAATGGTGTAATCCCGCAGCTTTGCAGCGTACTCTTCGCCCTTGCCGGGGTAGAGCTTCTCCAGCACGGTGATGCTCTGCTCGTAGGAGATATTCTCGTCATGGTCGCCGATCTCAGCCTTGGTGGAGGGGGTGTAGATGGGCTCGGGCAGCTTGTCGGACTCCTTCAGGCCCTCGGGCAGGGTGATGCCGCAGACCTTGCCGGTCTTCTGGTAGCTGGCCCAGCCGCTGCCGGTAATGTAACCACGCACGATGCACTCCACCGGCAGCATGGTCAGCTTGCGGCACAGCATGCTGTTGCCGTCAAACTGCGGCTGGCGGAAGAACTCCGGCATATCCTGCACATCCACGCTCAGCATGTGGTTGGGCAGCAGGTCCTGAGTGTAGTCGAACCAGAATTTGCTCATCTGGGTCAGCACGGTGCCCTTACGGGTGACCTTGTTTTTCAGGATGACGTCAAATGCGGAAATGCGGTCGGTGGCGACCATAACCAGGCTGTCGCCGTTGTCGTAGATCTCGCGGACCTTGCCTTCCTTGATGGGCTTGAACTCAGTCATTGCAAAACACTCCAATTTCATTGCAGGTGCAAAAAAGCACGTTTTTTCGGTGGGCGTGGCCCACACAGTCTTCTCTCTTTATCTTACCACATCCGCCGCCGGTTGGAAAGCACCAGAATGAGAGGAAAAAAGCCTGTTTTTTGCGTTTTTCTCGTGAAAAGTGCAAAAAACAGGGGCGATTTTCGTCATTTTGACGGACAAAGTCATACTTTGATGCAGGTGTCCCGGCTCTTGTAAAGGGACGAAAATCCGTCGCAGGAACGAAAACTTGTGCGGGATATCCATCAAAAAAAGGTTGACAGAGCGTACAGGAGTGGGTATCATGGAGTAGATCTTCAGATACGGAGGAAATGTACAGCCATGCAGCAGCCACTGATCATCGCACATCGGGGCGCATCTTATCTTGCGCCGGAGAACACCCTTTCCGCTTTCCGCAAGGCGAAAGACCTGGGTGCAGACGGCGTGGAGATGGACGTGCAGGAGACCGCCGACGGTAAACTTGTGATCCACCATGATTATGTGATCGATTTTCATACCCAGCTCAGCGGAAACATCTATGATATGATGGAGGGCGAGCTGCGGGAGCTGGATTTTGGCAGCTGGAAGAACGTGGACTTTTTTGATGAAAAGATCCCCACCCTGCCGGAAGCATTGTCTGTGGGCGGGGAGCTGAACTGGATGATGGTGGAGCTGAAATCCAACGTCTACCCGGACCCCAATTTTGTGCCGATGACGGTGCGGGATATCCAGGATTCCGGCCACAGAGATAAAAGCATCCTGATCGCTTTCCAGCATGATCTGCTGCGGCAGGCAAAGGAGCTGGACCCGGAGCTGAAGACTGGTGCACTGCTCTATGGCTCTCTGGAGGGTGTGTTTGTGCCGCCCCCGGTGATTTGGAAGGACTTGGGGCTGACCAATGGTCTGGATGAGGAAAATGACCTGCCGGAAGACGACCCGGACAGCCCCTATTGGCAGCTTGCAGGCGCTCAGGGACTGGGGGCAGCGCTGACCTTGGCCCGTGATCCGTCGGCGCTGGAGCAGGAGAATGGGCCGCTGCTGCGCTGGGCCAATAGTCAGCTGATGATGCTGCAGGCCAGCTTCCCAGGGAGAGATTTTTGGGGCATCTTGTCCAATCTTGCTGCCCAGAGAGACCCGGCAGCGTATGTGCGCAGTATGCCGTTCAAGCCGGATTATATCAGCTGTAAGTACCATACTGCATTCGTCCGCCCGCAGATGGTGGAGGAGCTTCATGCGCTGGGGGTCAAGGTGGCGTTTTGGACAGTGGATACCCGTAGGGTGCTGCGCTCGCTGCTGCCTTTGGGACCGGATGCCATCGTTACGAACCGCCCTGATAAGATCCGTGAGTGGATCTGGGAAGAACAGCACCCGGAAACAGGAAAATGATTTGCAGATAGCAGGTCCGCCGCCCCGGCTGAGAATATTTGAATGGCCCGTGTATCTGCACGGGTCATTTTTGTGTGTAGAGTGGTTTTGGGAGAGACCCTCTCAGTCGACTGGTGGGAGAGGGGTACTTCCGGGACGAACCCCTTCCGTCATTTCGCTTTGCGAAATGCCAACTCCCCCGAGGAAAACTCTCGTCCTCATCGGTCAACGGTCAAAAAGAGCCTGCCCCCATACCCTCTCTTGACAAGCCCGGCTTGTCCTGCTATGATGGTATCATATCAAACAGTTGATAGTTTGAACAGTTGGCCTGCAAAACAAATGGGGGAAAAGCAAGATGAAAGAGAAATCCAAAAAAAGCTGTAAGGGCTGCAACCCGCCTTGGGAGGCGCCGCAGGTCATTCCGGCACAGCTGCGGCGGGTCAATAACCTGATCGCCCGCAAGATCAACCAGTTCGGCCGGGAGAATGAGGTGGAGGAGGTCACCCCCATGCATGGGTGGATCATGGCGTACCTCTATCACTGCCGGACGGAGCCGGTGTTTCAGCGGGACATTGAGCGGGATTTCTCTATCACTCGTTCTACCGTGACCAATATTTTGCAGCTGATGGAGCGAAAAGGATATATCCAGCGGCTCAGTGTGCCGCAGGATGCCAGACTGAAACAGCTTGTGCTGACCGAGGCGGGGGCACAGGTGCATGAAAAAACGATGCAGGCGCTGCGTCAGACCGATGCGTTTGTTTCGGCTCTGCTCACGGAGGAAGAAAACGCCGAGATGCTGCGTTTGCTGAATAAATTGCAGGAGGGTCTGCAGTAAAATCCGGGGTGCGGCATCGGTTTTGCTGCCGCCGTAAAAGGATGAGAAGCACCCATCCGGTCAAATTTTGCCCAGGACAGACCTGCAACATGAAAAACACGGTCTCCCACGCTTTTATGCTGAAGGGCGTGGGAGACTTTTTTCTTTTGCGGCGGGCAAAAATGACAAAAAACTGACGATGCCTTTGGCAAATGTGAATAATTTTGAAAGTTTGAAAAAAGACCATTGACAAATAAATTGTTTTGTATAGAATTGTTCTGTAACAAACAAATTGGGTCCGGACTGGACCACACTACAAGAAGTAAGGAGGAACTCCCCATGATCCGAAAACTCCTGTCGCATCTGGGTCAGTACAAGCGTGCGGCGATCGTTACGCCGGTGCTTTCGGCCCTGGAGGCGATCATGGACGTCATGCTCCCGACCCTGATGGCTTTTATCATCGACCAGGGTATCTCTAAGGGGGACATGAACGCCATTGTCCGCTATGGTCTTTTGACCTTTGCTGTGGCGCTGGCTGCGCTGGCGCTGGGTGTGATGGCTGGGCGCACGGCAGCCAAAGCATCCACCGGCTTTGCAGGCAACCTGCGGGATGCAATGTATGACCGCATCCAGCATTATTCCTTTGCAAACATCGACAAGTTCTCCACAGCGGGTCTTGTTACCCGCATGACCACCGATGTGACCAACCTGCAAAATGCATTTCAGATGATCGAGCGGATGTGTGTGCGCGCCCCGGTGCATCTGATCTTTGCGCTGATCATGTCGGTCAGCATCGGCGGACCGCTGGCGCTGGTCTTTGTGGTGGCCATGGTGTTCCTGCTTGCTGTGCTGGCCTGTATCATGGTGCCCACCTTCAAGATCTTTGACCGGGTGTTCAAAAGCTACGATAACCTCAACGCCTCGGTGCAGGAGAACGTCTCCGCGATCCGGGTGGTCAAGAGCTTTGTGCGGGAGGGCTTTGAGAACGAGAAGTACCGCAAAGCCTGCGAGGGTCTGTATCAGCAGTTTGTCAATGCTGAGAGCCGCCTGAGCTTCAATGGCCCCGCCATGCTCATCTCCATCTATGGCTGCAACCTGGCACTGAGCTGGTTCGGCGCAAATTATGTGCTGAAAGGCGCCATCACCACCGGTCAGCTGAACGCTTTGTTCGGCTACATCATGAACATCCTTATGGCACTGATGATGCTGTCCATGGCCTTTGTAATGCTGACCATGGCGGCCGCCTCTGCCAAGCGTATCGTGGAGGTGCTGGACGAAACCACCGATCTGCCTGCGCCCAAGGCTCCGGTCAAGCAGGTCAAGGATGGCAGCGTGGAGTTTGAGAATGTCAGCTTCCAGTACCGCCATGGTTCCGGCCAGCCGGTGCTCAGCGATATCTCCTTTAAGCTGGAACCGGGCGAGACCCTGGGCATCATCGGCGGTACCGGCAGCGCAAAGTCCAGCC